>Ga0209720_1000015_pt1 | contig 173777 bp, 141 predicted proteins | sample AD_JPNMR3_MetaG_FD_184426 | JGI IMG/M metagenome (GOLD analysis project Ga0209720, IMG submission 184426) | Active sludge microbial communities of municipal wastewater-treating anaerobic digesters from Japan - AD_JPNMR3_MetaG (SPAdes) (version 2) | ecosystem: Engineered > Bioreactor >... | reverse complement strand
GTCCGCCCAGAATTACTGGCGGCTGCTGAACGGATCACAATTCCTGGTGCACGTGCTCCAGGGCGTTCGGTTCATCGACGGGATCGCCGCCTGATCGCGGCCGATCCACAAGATTTGACAATAACTCGTTCCGATACCCCTGTCAGGAGCGTTCCCTGCGCTTGGCGACGCGAGCGGCGACACGCGAGTCCTGAAGGCATGACTCTTGAGGCCTGAGGCTCGAATCTTGAGGCTTGAGTGGGAACCCGGATTGGTTTCCGGAGCACCATTCGAATCGGACTCGCCCGCCGAGCAGAAGGCGCGGAAATGCACCCGAGAACTCCAGGAGGCTTTTGCCCGATTTCGAGGTTGAATCGTATGGTTCTCGCGTCCACGAGAGCCGTCCGCGGCAGAAGGTCCACATGAGCGCGACCACGCACATGAGCGAATCCCGCCAACGCTTCCGGTGGAAAGCGGCGTGGCGGGCCGCGCTGAACAGCCTCCAGTTCAAGGCATCGTTTCTGGTGATCCTGCTCGTGCTGGGCGTAACCGTGGCGGGGCTGGGCTTGAGTCTGCGGATGACGTCCGACGTGGTCTACGGCCAGGCACGGACGCAAGCCCGGCACTGGGCAGAGTCGCTGGCCGGAAGCATCGGTCCCGTGGTGGAGCGAGCGGACAACGAGGCCCTGGTCCGGGTGATTAACGAGACCATCCGGACCGGCAGCGTCCGGTTTGTCGCCTTCGCGGACGGGCACTGCCGCATCCTGGCGTCCGGGGAGCAGACGCAGGGCGTGATGGATTCGGTGGTCCTGGATGAAGGCCGCCGGCTGAAGGTCGATAACCTGGGCGCGCCGCGAATAGTCCGCAGTGAGAAGGACGATGTGGCCTACGTGGACGTGACCGTGCCCATTTTCGCCAGCGGACCGATCTCCAGCAGCCAACACGCGTCCCGCAAAGTCCTGGGCTACGTTCGGCTGGCCACCGATCTCAGCCACACGCAGGCCCAGATCAAACAGATGGCCACCCATCTGCACCGCCTGGCGTTGCTCATGCTGCTCCTCGTGGCTCCATGCAGCCTGGTGGCCATGCGCAAGGTGGTCGCTCCGCTGAACGAGCTGGCTCGCACCGCCCGGGAACTGGCCAGTGGCGTCATGGACGCCCGAGCCAAGGTGACCGTGCACAACGAAATCGGCGACCTGGCCCGAGCGTTCAACGACATGGCCGAGCGTCTGGCTGGGGCCCAGTTCGAGATGCTCAAGCTCAATGCCGAGCTGGAGGAGCGCGTTCAGCAGCGCACGCATCAGCTAGAGGATCTGGCCTCACGTGAACCGCTGACCGGCTTGTACAACCGCCGCTACTTCAGCGAGGTGATCACGCGCGAGTTCGCGGTCGCCGAACGATACGACACGGACCTGACCGTGCTCATGTTCGACCTGGACCATTTCAAGGAGACCAACGACCGGTTCGGTCACCGCGCGGGCGACGAGGTGCTCGTGCTGGTGGCCGACTGTATCCGGGCCGAACTGCGCGAGGCTGACGTGGCCGCCCGCTTCGGCGGCGACGAGTTCATCGTGCTGCTGCCTCGTACCTCGGGGTCCGCCGCAGGCAACCTGGCCGAGCGCATCACCGATCGCTTCATGGAGACGCTAGCTCGCGAATGGCCGGAGTTCCCCACGACGTTGAGCATCGGAGTGGCCAGTCTGCGTGTCACTCGCGCTACGTCCGCCGAGGCCCTCATCCACGAAGCCGACCTGGCCCTGTATGCCGCCAAGACGGGCGGACGCAACCGGACCATGGCCGCCACCGGCGCGAGATCGTGACACGCGGCGCCATCGCATTGCCCCGGCACGGTGTTTCTGTCCCCCCTGCGGGGCTCCCTGCAAAAGAGGACGAATAACATTTTTGTACGCCGGCCATGTGCCGGGGGCTGACGCCGCCCGGTTACTAACCGCTGCCCCTCGCGAGACAGAAACATACTGATCCACAGTATGTTTCGGACGGGTGATTGCATGCCCACCTATGAGGCGGGCGAGACGCCCGCCCCCGAGCGTTCGCGAACCGATTCCAAACAAACGACCTTTTTCAAATCGCCCCTCAACCCGCAATCGTGTAGGTTTCATGCTGGAGACCCTGATGGGCAGCTCGTACCCCGGCGACCGGGCTCAGGTGAAATCTCCTGTGGATCGCAGCAGGGCACCGGCTCCGTTCGTCGGGTCTGGCTGGCGTACCGGTGGGGTGGCGGTCGAAAGGCGGGCCGTCCCGGCAGGGGCGAAGGTGATACAATAACGCACATGTTCCCCGCGATCGCCAAGTTCATCGGAGGCAAGGTGCTCACCGCCGTGCTGGTGGTCACGTCGGCCCTGATTGTGATCTGGTACTATCGGTTGCCCTTGGAAGATCGCGAGGCCTTGTGGCTCACCGCCCGTCACGTGCTGGTGTGGATCGGCTTCGTGCTCGTGCTGCCGTGGGCGACGTTCTTCGTACCGATTCGTGTGGTTCGTGCCGAGAGCAACCTGGCCAGTGCGCTGATGCTCGTCGGCTATCTTGTGGTGGATATCGCTTTTGCGCTGTACCTGGCCGGAGGCACCGTCGGGGGCACATTCCAGGCCGCCATCCTCATTCTTGGTTTCCTTTGTGCGGCCCTTTATAATTTTTTGGCGTGCGAGTTCGTGGCTGACCGCGCCGAGGATGCTTCACCATGAACCGACCACAACCGGGCGACCGGATCAACAACTACCTGCTCGACCAGAAGATCGGCACGGGCAGCTTCAGCGAGGTCTGGAAGGCCCACCATCACGTTTTTCGCGACGTGGTGGCCATCAAAATCCCCACCGATCCGCAGTACGTGCGATATCTGCAGCGAGACGGCGTCGCCATCCACGGGTTGCGGCATCCCAACATCGTCCGGGCCTTGGACATGGACCCCTACGGGGATCCCCCGTACCTGATCATGGAATACGTGGACGGCCCGTCGCTGCGGCAGTTGATCGACACGCATCCCGGCGGCCTGCCCGTGCCGGTGGTGCTGCCGATCATGCTGGGCGTACTGTCAGCCCTCGAGGCGGCCCATGAGGCCGGCCTGATCCACAGCGATATCAAGCCCGGCAACGTCCTGATCGCCGGCGGTATCGATCTGGCTTCACTGGAGCCCGGGCAGGTGAAGGTGGCCGACTTCGGCCTGGGTCGGCGGACAAACGCGCAGGCAAGCCTGGTCCAATCCGGCTCGCTGGCCGTCGAGGACGGCCAGCGCATCTCGGGTACGCTCGCGTATATGTCGCCCGAGCAGCGGGAGGGCCTGCCCATCGATGCTCGCACCGACCTGTACGCGGTGGGGGTGGTGCTGCACGAGTTGCTCACGGGCGTGCTGCCTCAAGGAGCCGATTCCCCCAGCATCATCCGTCCCGATTTGCCGCGATGGATCGACGAATTCTTTCATCGTTGCTACACGCACCGCGATCGCCGATTCGAGTCCGCCGGCCAGATGAAGAGCATCATCGAGCGGCATGCGCCAACCGAGCGATCGGGGCCGCCACCGCTCGGTGGCCGCGTGCGGGGTGTCATGCAGATCGGGAGAAGCGTCGTGTGCGCGGTCTGCCAGGAGCCGGTCGAACTTGGCGACCAGTTCTGCATTCATTGTGGGCGGCAGTTGGTGGACGAGATTCCGCGCTGCCCGTCGTGCCACGGATTCGTCGGCCGGGAGGACAACTTTTGCATCCTGTGCGGGACCGACTTGCGACAGTTGATTTGATCGACTGACTTGCTCGGCGTTCCGCGGTGTCTGGTGTGGGGTCCGGGCGTTTCAGAGTAATGGTGCAGGCAGCGTTCATGATGAGCGGCTTCTTGTCATTCCTGTTTCTCCTGCTGGTCATCTGGTTGCTCCTGCGCTGTGTCCAGACGTTCCTGCGGCTGATCGGCGAAAGCCTCTTTCCGGGGCGGGACGCAAGGCGGGGTATTCGGACGAAGCGCGTTCGCGCCCGGATGGTGCGGCCATGCCCCAACCCGCACTGCCGCCAGGACAATCGTGGCGAGGCCCGGTTCTGCGCCCGATGTGGGCAGCCTCTGTTGCCGCGCGCGGGTGCGATCGACCACGCCTGCTGAAGAGACGTCTTTCGAGGCGAGGGTCGAATGAATCCCACAGTGAGCCGGGCGGCGGAGATTGAAGCGTCCTTTCTGGCGGGGGCTGAGTCCAACCTCAACCAGGCTCGCGAGCAGCGCTTCCGCGGCAACAAGTGGCTGTGGGCCAGCAAGTCGCAGGAAGACCGCTTGCGCGAGCTCCTGGCCGCCCGCCGCAGCTACGACCGCGAATTACTTCGCCGCCTGCCCAAGAACGCGGCCCGGGTGATGACCTGCATCGAGCCGAGCTGGTTCCTGTGGGAGCGGCCGGTGGCCGTGGCCATCGCCGGCTGCATCTCGCGGCTGGAATTCCACGTGGACCAGGCTCTGGCCGCAGACAATCAGGGCGAAGCGGCCGAACCGCCGCCCATCGGGCTGAGCGAGTTGACCGCCTACGTCAAGCAGTTGGTGGGGGACGCCTCCATCCCGCATCTGGTCGGCCTGTGCAGTCCCTCGGGCTTCAGCGAAGAGGCCAAGCAGCGAGGTCTCGACTTGCCCAACGTCACGCTCGTGCTCGTCGAGCCGCGGCCTGGCGGAGGATGGACCACGATTTCGGCGAGCCCCAACGCACGGCCCTCCGATGCGCGTTTATTTGACCCGGAGGCCGTCAGCCGCAAAATAGAACGCGTCAAGGAGGAGGTTCGGCTTCGCCGGGCCGATCTTCTCACCGGCGGACTGAGCGCTTCGGGCCTCGCCCACAAGCTCGGTCTGCCCACCAGTCTGGTCGGGCGCGTCTTCGAGAGCATGCTGACGGCGGACCGCGAATTGCGGGTGAGCTGGCAAGGTGATGACGTGTTGCTCTTCCTGGGTGCCCCTGCCGCGATGGAGGACTCCAGCGTGTCAATGATCGAATGGATCCGGCAGCTGTTCAGCGGTCAGGGCGAGGAGACTCGCAAGATCAATGCCTTGAGTGAACGGCGAGCCAAGCTGGCCAGCCGCCGCGACCGCCTGTACGAGGATGTCGGCCGTCTGGAAGAGCGCGAGGCCGAGCTGATGCGGCAGGGGCGTGAGACCAGTTCGGTCACCGTCAAGCGGCGGGTGGCCACGCAGGTCAAACAGTTGCGCGACGACATGGAGCGGCTGAACGCGGCCGCCCGCATGATCGGCCAGCAGATCGACGTGATCAGCACGCACATTCACAACCTGACGCTCATCCAACAGGGTCAGATTGCCAAGCTGCCGAGTTCGGAAGAGCTCACCGCCGACGCCGTGCGTGCTGAGGAAATGCTCGAACAGCTCAGCGCGGAAGTGGACCTGGCGGCGTCGCTGGGCGGAGCGGTTACGGACACAAGCCTCTCGGCGGAGGAGGCGGAGATCCTGCGCGAACTGGAAGGGCCGCCCGGCGCCGTTGAAGCGAGCCGCCAGCGCCCCGATCGCGTGCCGGCCGAATCCCCGGCCCATGTGGAGCCGCCGCGCGAACAGCAGGGCGAGCCACAGGCCGGGTGAGATACGGTGCCGTTAATGTGACACGAATGCACATGGCCGCAAAGCGAAAGGACAGGTTCAGTACCCGTTCCCTTCGTCATCTGCATCACGCCGGGTGATGTTTGGCCGGCAATCCGACGGTGACGCGAGAGGAGAGGTGCATGGCGCTGCTGGACTGGCTGACAAACAAGAACACGCCCTTGTCGAAGATGACGCGGCAGGAGTTGCGGCGACAGGAGCTGCTCCTGGAGAAAGACCGCGCGCAGTTGATCAAGCGGATCGAGAAGCTGGCGGCCGAGAAGCAGAGCCTGTTCGAGCGGGGGGCCAAGGAGAAGACGCCCGAGATTCGCCGCGTGCTCGCCCAGGAGTTCGAGCTCAAGACGTCCGAGCAGCTCATGGTGGCTCGGCAGTTGAACATCCGCAGCAAGGAGGCCATGACCGTCTCGCGGATGCGGATGATTCGCGAGAACCTCGACCGGGCCAAAGTGCACGGCAGCAAACTGGGCCTGGTCAGCGAGAAGGATCTGCTGCGGCTCGGTCGGATGATCGAATCGGACGCGGTCAGCGTGGAGATGTACCAGCAGCGGCTGGATGACATTCTCGCGCTAGGGGCCGAGGTGGACGAGGGCATGGCCGGCCTGAGCCAGGCGGGTCAGACGGTCCTGGACATTTGGGACAAGATGGACACCGGTCTCATCCGCGACCCCGCGGAAGCGTTCGACGAAGCAGACCGGAGAGTGCGCGAGCAGCAAAGCGCGACGCCGGAGGCGTAGGGTGAGGGGACGTGAGGATGTGAGAAAGTGGGAAAGTGGGAACGTGGGAATGGCGTGAACGGGGGAGGAAACGGGGTGGCAGGTGGGAGAGGCAACCGACAGACGAATCGACGAGACGGCCTACAACTGGCTGCATAGCAAATGGCTGGAAGTCTCGTCGCTGTTGGCGGGATACATCAAGCATCTGAGCGAGTCAGCCCCGAGGATCCGAGGCATGAGATATACGCGAGAGTGCGACCGACAATCTTCGTGAGGAGAATCGCGGTTCTGTGATCACGTTCGCACATTCGCACGTTTTCACTTTCGCACGTTCGCACATTACCACCACCGTGCGGAGCACAACATGGCGTTGTTCAAATCCAGCGAAGAACGTCGCATCGAACGCGAGATGAAGATCCGCCAGGGCATCCGACGGATCGAGCGGGCAATTCGCGAGCAGGCCAAGTTCACTGATGAGTTCGTGGCCAACGCCCGACGGGCCCAGGCCATCGGCGACACCAAGCAGTATCAGTTCATCCGCAACTCGCTGAAGAAGACCATGCTGATTCGCAAGGTCCTCGAGCGCCAGTTGCTGAGCGTCAAGAACGCCATGCTGATCAAGCGGCAGGCCGAGGCGAGTGCCGACTTCACACGAGCCATGGGCTTGATGGCGGCCGAGATCGGCAAGCTGTTCGGCGAGACCGACCTGGTCAAGACGCAGGCCGACTGGGAGAAGGCCATGATGCAGTCCCAGACCATGGAAGAGCGGATGAACATGTTCCTCGACTCCATCGAGGACATCGCCGCGCAGGACGTGGAGATGACCGGCACGTCGGAGACGGTGGCCGACGAGGAAGTGGACCGGCTCATCGCCGCCGAGGCCGAAGCCGAGCAGGTCCGCGAGTCGGATCGCATCGCCCAACTGCGGGCCGAGCTCGAAGCCCTCAAGGGCCAGAGCGAAAAGCAGAAATAGTGGCAACGTCCATGCATGGTGTGTCGTTCGAGACGGCTCGCTTTATTGGCTAATCACAGAGGGCACAGAGTGAAAAGTCTGATATGCCAGCCTCTGTGTTCCTCTGTGCCCTCTGTGGTTACCTTCAGCCGCGATTGATCGAGCTCAAGTTGGTGACGTGGCGATACAAGGACCGGGGCGATGTCGTCGAGTTGATTCGTCGCAACCAGTTTCCCGAGACGCTGGCCGACCACATACACCCGACCGTTCGCAGCGTCTATCGCCAATGCTACGACCAGGCGAATGAGGAAGACTACGATCGCAGCTGAAAGACAAGGGACGGAATGCCGGTCACATTTGCCACATTCGAACGACTAAAGGATAAGGGCGTGAGCGCCTACCGCCAGGGGCAGTACGGGGTGGCCAAGCCGTACCTGGTGCAGGCCGCCGAGTGCATGCTCGAGCTGGCCGAGAACGCCAAGACGCCGCAGTTGCGCGAGCAGCACGAGGCCTGCGCCCGCGAGTTGATCGAGCTGGCCCGCGACTGCGACGAGGCGATCTCGCAGAAGCGCCCTGCGCCCCGAGCGAAAGCCCGCGAATCCGACGACAACGCGGCCAGCCCCACGGATTGGATCGTGCGCGACAAGCCCACGGTCGGATTCGACGACATCGCGGGTTTGGAGGATGTGAAGGAAGAGATTCGCCTTAAGATGATCTACCCCTTCCAGCATCCGGAACTGGCCCAAAAGTACGGGATCCGCAGCGGCGGGGGGGTGCTGTTGTACGGCCCGCCAGGCACGGGCAAGACCATGCTGGCCAAGGCCATCGCACACGAGATCGATTCGACGTTCTTCGTCATCAGCGCCGCCCAGGTGCTGAGCAAGTGGGTGGGCGAAGCGGAGCAGAACATCGCTCGCCTGTTTGCCGCGGCCAAGGCCGAACCGCGGGCTGTGATCTTCATCGACGAGATCGAAGCGCTCGTGCCGCGGCGTCAATCCGATACGTCCTCAGTGATGCAGCGGGTCGTTCCCCAGATTCTCCAGGAACTGGAGGGGTTCGACCGCAAGGCCGAACGTTGCCTACTATTTATTGGCGCCACGAATCGTCCCTGGTTGCTGGACGAAGCCATGCTGCGACCCGGACGTTTCGACTCGCGCATCCATATACCATTGCCGGACGCGCCGGCGCGGTATCGGCTGCTCGAGATGTATCTCGTCGAGAATCGGCCCATTGCCCCGGACGTCGACCTGGGGCGGCTGTGCGATTTGCTGGAGGGCTACAGTGGCGCGGACATCAGGAACATCGCGGATCGCGCCGCAGCCCTGCCGTTCATGGAAGCCATCGGAGGCGGCGAGCCTCGCCCCATCGGCATGGCCGATGTCCTGAGCGTCATCGAGCAGACGCTGCCTTCGGTGAGCCGATCCGACATCGCGCGGTTTGAAGAGTTCGAGCGGACGGGGCAGTAGGGGTGAAAATGTGGGAACGTGGGAATGTGAGAATGTGTTAAGGTGAGAATGTGCGAATGTCAAAACGGGAAACGAGAGGCGTTGCTTTCTCACTTTCCCACATTCGCACTTTCTCACATTCTCACTCCGAGACAGCCATGCTCAAGGAAAAGTTCGATCTCAGCCTGTTGACGGAAGCGTCGCCGGAAATCCTGGCGTGGGCCGTGCCGGGCGGGCGACTGTTCGGCTGGCTCTGCCGATCCATTCTCATCCCGGCCGGTTGGGCCGCTCTCAGCAACCGAAAAGGCCAGGACCCCGTACTTGTCGGGCCCGGCAAGCCGTACGAGGACCAAGACACCGATGATGTATTGTTCGTGCGCAGCGGTCCCGTGCGATGCAGCATCGATGCCACGGATCTGCGCTCGGCCGATGGACACGCGTTCATCGGCAGCCTCGAGATCGGCGTGCGCGTCGTTGAAGACCCGGCCGAACTCGGCGCCTTCCGCCGCACCTTCATGGGACGTTCGGAAATCGTGCGACGCATGGACCTTCAGCGCCACCTGCAGTGGGAACTGCACAAGGTGCTGTCGGACCTGGCCGCCGCACACACCGCCGATGACCTTCTGCGACGAATCGACTCGAGCGAGATCCGGAAGGCCGTCGACGCCCGACTCGGGGGACTCATGCTGGCCGGCGGCCTGACCATCGACGGGCCCGTCACCGCCCACTTCGACTCACCGGCTTACCGCGAGTTCCGCCGCCGCCAAGCGGAACTGGAAAGTCGCAAGCATCACGTGGCCGCACGGGCTCGCATTCAGCAGGCTCTGGCCCAGGCCCAGAAGGAACGGCTCTCGCACATCGTCGGACTGCTCGAGCAATTGGAGAAAGCGGCGGAGTCGCGAACCGACCTGTCCGTCGCCGATCTCCTGCGCACGTTCAGCGAGTCGGAGCGGGCGGAGATGTACGCAGCCTTGTGGCACGTGTCCAAGCCGGCACGCCGGACGCGTTACGTCGCGGCGGTCTCGGGCCAGGAACTGCTGCTGTTTTCGCCCGACGACCTGCAGAAACCCACCCGCCGAATCGCGCTGCCCGAACATCTCGGCCCGCTGCGTTCGGTCAGCGTGGATGAGCGTTCGCTGGAAGCCCAATTGATCATGGTCGGGGCCCGGCTCGGCATGTACCTGGTGGACAGCGCGTCCGGCGAGGTGGTGGACAGCCTCTCGGCGGCCGAACTCGACGCCGGCCTGGAGATCCGCGGTGGAGTCAACGCCTCGGCCATGAGCGACTATCGCGTTTACGCGACACATTCGGAACTGGGGCTGCTGAGCTGGACCCGCGGGATGTTCAACCCGCCGGTGGAAAAGCTGCTGCCCGAGGTTACCGCTGGCGCCGAAACCGTCCGCTGCGCTCGCTTCGCCGACGGCCGGCTGTGGTTCGCCGTCGATGAGGAAATCTGGAGCCAGCCGGAGGACGGCACGGCCGCCTGCAAGCCGACGCTCTACCCCGGGGCTCGCGAGCGTGTATCCGCGCTGACCACCGCCGCCGGTGTACTCTACGCGGGCACGGTCTACGGCCGGATTCTGGCCTGGGACATCGACGATCCCGACTCAGCCCGGGTGATCCGGGGCGGTTCGGGTAACCCGGTGGAGTCGCTGGCCGTCCTCGACAACGGAGCGGTCGACCATCTTCTCATCGCCGACCGGGGCAGCGCCCTGCAGGCTCTGGTCCTGGAAGACAGCTACACGCGCCGATACGAGAGCGGGAGCATGCCCGTACGACGAGCCGCCGTAGCCGACGACCTGTTCGTGGCCATGAACGACAACCGTGACCGGGTGATCGCCTGGAATCCGCGCGATCCCGCCCGGCCCGCGGCGACGGTCATCGTCCCGCATCTGACCGGCGACACGATTCAGGATCTATGCGTCATCCCCCTGGCGTGAGGCGCGGACGTCAGGGAGTCTGGATGCTCGGCCGCTGAACGCGGACGGACGCTCATCCCGTTCATCCGTCTCACCGATCGCCGAACAAGTCTCCCAGTCCGCCCAGGATGCTGCCTTCGCCGCGCCTCCTGCCGCCCGCGCTGGGAGAGTGACGCATCACACGGTCGGCCAGTCGCGAGAAGGGGAGCGTCTGAAGCCAGACCACGCCGTGCCCGCTCAGTGTGGCCAGGAACAGCCCTTCGCCGCCGAAGAGCATCGACTTGAGCCGGCCCGCCCGCTGGATGTCGTATTCCACACTCGGCGTGAAGGCGACCAGACAGCCCGTATCCACCCGGAGCGTCTCGCCTCTGAGTTCCTTGCGGACGATATGCCCGCCCGCGTGGATGAACACCATGCCGTCGCCGCGCAGCCGCTGCAGGATGAAGCCTTCGCCACCGAAGAACCCCGCGCCCAGCCGCCGGGCGAACGCGATGCCCACCTCCGTCCCGTAGGCGGCACACAGGAAGCCGTCCTTTTGGCAGAGGACCTCGCCGCCGGCCCGGCCCAGGTCCATGGCGATGACCTTGCCCGGGTAGGGGGCGGCAAACGCCACCCGCTTGGGTGAGTTGGACTGGTTTGTGAAGTGCGTGATGAACAGCGACTCGCCCGTGATCACGCGCTTGGCCCCGTCGAACAGCTTGCCCAGCACGCCGGCGTCGGGCTTGGAGCCGTCACCCATCTTGGCCTCGAACGTGATGCCGTCGTCCATGTAGTTCATGGCTCCGGCTTCAGCGATGACCGTCTCGCCCGGGTCCAGTTCCACCTCCACCACCTGCATGTCGTCGCCGTGGATCTCGTACGTGATCTCGTGGCAGCGCGGGGCTCCGACCGGCCTGGCTCGGCCGAGCTGGCCGATGGAAGGGGGCGGGGCGGCCGCCAGGGCGCGAGAGGCGTTCTTCCGGAACAGGCCCTGCACGCGACCGGCCGGCGTCCAGTCGGCCAGTCCTTCCTTCCACACGAGATCCTCCGGGCTCAGCCGGCCGTCGGCTGCCATGGCCTGCAGTTCCTGCGTCGTGACCGGACCCAACTGCTGGTTACCCTTGGCGTAGTACCATTCGATCATGGCTGTCGCTCCTCACGGCCTTGGCCGTTTCTCAATGCAGCGGTGTTGGGGATGGCCTCCTGACTCCGAAGACCGGCTCATGATATGCGGGCCTGCAGTCCCCGCAACCAGGACGCGCTGCGACCGGCGCCACCGGCTTCCTCCCCGACTGGCCGATCGCTCATAGCTCACAGCGCAGAGCTCACCGTGAGGCACCGGTTACCGGCCCCGGGGACTTCGCCGCCGGCTCCGACGCATCGGCCAAGCGTGGGACGCAGGGGCCCGAAAATGCGCGGAATATTTTGGAAAAAAGAGAAACTTTTGGCGAATTCAGCCGTAAAAGATCATGAAAGCACAACCAAGCTTGAACATTGCATCCTCCTCCTGTGCATTGTTCCTCCTCCAGCACCAACGCCGGGGCGAAAACCTTCCAAGTCGGGTTTCCTCCCCGGCGTGGTGCCTTTTTACGTCGCGGCAGTAAGAACCTCAGAAGAACTGCAGGCGCCGGTCATGTCGCCCCCTGGGAGTAGCGAGCCCCCCGTCCGTTGCGGGCCGCCGGGCTCTGCCTCCGCGATCGCCGTTCGTCCAGGGGGCCCCATGGTTCCGACGTATCGTGCGCTCCGAACCACCCTTACCCGGCGGTGTCCGTCCGCCGGCTGGCGATCACTTCGATGAGGACCTCACGCGAGATGACACCGGGAATCTCGAAGAGGAGATTGCCGTTCTGGTCGCGGGGAGTCTGCTTGATCTGTCGCCCATCCACGTAGACCCACACGTCGTGGTCGGCCACATCGACCAGCTTGAAGGCAGGGGAGAACCGCAGGTGCTCGCGACCGTCCAGCCGGACTTTGGCCACCCGCCCGTCGAGCTGTAGCACGTAGTAGCCTCGGGCCTCGCTGTAGCCGTCGCCGTCGAAATCACCGGCATCGGTCCGGACCAGCTGGCCGACGTCCACTTTGATGGGCAGGGGGCGCGCGTACGCCAACGCCATCGGGCCGGCCTGGGCCGGACCGTCGATGTCCGGCGGCCACACCCGCATCTGGCCGGCGAACAGGAAGCTGTCGCCCTCCAGAGGCAGGCGGTACAGCGCGCAGACCCGCGACTGCTCGGGGTTCTCGAGCGCCTGCAGGATCAGCGGTTTGGAGGGGATCACCAGCAGGTCCGCGCCGCCGGCCTGCGGTGGCTGGCTGAACAGTACGTAGGGGATGCCGTGGGCCACGTCGTCCGCCCCGGGACGCGTCTGCCGCACGAAACCGGCGGCCCCGTCGCTGCCGAACACGACGCCGACGTTCGCCGTCTCCATGCCGGGGATGGAGCCACTGCACTCGACGAACACTTCACCGCCGCGGTAGATCGAGTATACCCACCGGTGGTACGGGCTGGACTCGCTCACCGGCGACTCCGGCGAGCCGAACCGCCACTCGCCGTGCACGACCACGCGGAGCGGCGACGACTCGACCAGCCCCTGGTACGACTCGGCCAGCGGCCCCAGCGGGTTCCACTGGGCGGGATCCTCGCGAACCGAACCGTCAGGCGCAATCACCACGGGCAGGGGCCCCAGACAGCCGCCGCCGGCCAGGTTATGCATTCGCTGCGGGTCGGCGGCCAGGTCGAACCACTGGCGGATGCGGCCTCGCGAAAAGACCAGCTCGAAGCGTTCGGCCGCCGTGACCACGATGCGGCGGCCTTGCGACCGGACCGACAACTCGCCGGCTGCCCGCGTCGGGTTGTCCATCAGCACACGGGTGTTGTCAGCCAGGATGATATCGTCGAGGTACAGGTCGATGGGGCTGTCGAGAGGATCGCACCAGAAGCGCATCTCGCGGACGTCGCCCAGGTACACCTGCTCGGCCACGTCGGCCAAATCAATCCGCAGGTGGTTCCAGCCGGTCTTCAGGAAGATTCGCGGGTGTTCGTACACCAGCGGCGTCGTGGTTCCGCTCCGCACGCTGAAGCGAAAGCCGCCCTGGTCGCGCGGGCTGAAGACGTTCAGCAGGAGTAGATGGTAGGGGGCCCAGTCCTGATGCAATGCCCACTCGGCCTCCGGCGTGTCGGCCACGACCACCTGCTGCGAGGCGTTCGAGAACGTCATCTTCAGCGAACCGACGCCCGTCTCCCGGACGGCCCGCGCGGTGGTGATGCCGACCGCCTCGGGCGAGCGGTCCGGCTCGCGGCGGAACAATTGTCCCTGTCTGGGATCCTCAAAGTCGGCGATGATTTGGAACTTCTTGCTGGCCAGATCCTCGGGGTATGCCGCCACCAAGGCGTCCAGCAGCTTGGGGCTGGGTTCCTGGGACGAAGTCGACTGCAACGGCATGAGCGTGCATCCGGCAAGACCTGCCAGCCCGGCCATTGCCACGCCGGCGAGCATCGCTCCGACCAGCGTCCGTCCCTCCCCACGAAACATCCGGCCCGGCATCATCACGCGGCGTGCGAAAACCGATTTCGTGCGGCTCCTCAGTTGCATGCTCCGGAAGATAGAGACGTTCCGGCCAGGGGTCAACCGGTAATCGATGCGTGATCAGACATCGGTTCCGAGCAGGGCCGAACGGCACGAAGATCTCCCCGAGTGCGGTGAGCGACCCGGTGACTCTCGGCCTTGCAGGAGCTTTTGTGGGTAAGGCGGCGATGGGATTCGAACCCATGAATAACGGATTTGCAATCCGTCCCCTTGGTCCACTTGGGTACGCCGCCGTCGGCCAGCCGGCTGTCACCGGCGGGTCACGAGCCAAACATTATACCCGAGATCGCCGGATCGCCAAGTGCCCGCCGGCCCCCCGGACCGGTAAAGGGGCTCCCTTGAACGCCCTGGCCATGCCGGTACAAGAACTGAGACCGACCCCGTCGAAAGCGACCGGGGCCATGAGCACGCAGGTAAGAGACGGCGGGGTCAAGCCCCGCCGCTCGCGGTGGTCTCTTCCGGACTGCATCCGACACCATCGCCGCGCATCGACACCCGGCATGGCATGCGCTCCGGCCAATCACTACAATGGGCTGAACAAGCGGAATTTGTATTGACCTCATCGAGGAGACCCATGCCCCAGTGCGACGAGAAGCAGCCGACGTTCGAAGAAATGGTCGCCCAAGTGGAAGCGATCGTCAGTGCCGTCGAGGAAGGCAAGATCGGCCTGCAGGAGATGATCGACCAGTATGAAAAGGGCACGCAACTCCTCCAGCGCTGCCGCGACATGCTTGCGGACGCCGAGGCCAAGGTGCTGCAACTGCAGTTGACGGACGATAATCGGCTTGCCCGCACGCCCATGGAGATGCCCAAAGAGGAGAAGAACAACTCGAAGTGACGGCCGGCTGAGGACTCCCGACGACTTTTCCCGGGACTGCGTCAGCATGCTGGCGCAGTCCCGGCGTTCATACTTGCGACCGCTCCATGCTGGTTTACCTCGACAACAACGCGACCACCGCCCTGGACCCGAGAGTGCTCGAGGCCATGATGCCGTACCTGCGCGAGCAGTACGCCAATCCCTCGAGCATCCACTACTTCGGCCAGCAGGCTCGCCACGCGGTGGAGACGGCCCGCGAGCAGGTGGCCGCTGCGATCGGGGCGAAACCGCGGCAGATCGTCTTCACCGGTGGGGGAACGGAAGCCAACGCCTTGGCCATCCGAGGCACGCTGGCCGCCCGGCCCGACAAGCGGCACTTTGTGACCACCCGCATCGAGCACGACTCGGTCCTGCGGCTGGCCGAGCAACTCGCCCGGGAGGGCTACCGCGTCACCTACATCGGCGTCGATCGGGCGGGCCGCGTCGACCCCGCCGAGTTCGAAGCCGCGATGAGCGACGACACCGCCCTGGCCAGCATCATGCACGCCAACAACGAAACGGGTGTGATCCAGCCGATCCAGGCACTCGCCGAGATCGCCGCCGCCCGTCGCGTGCCGCTGCACACCGACGCGACGCAGAGCGTGGGCAAGCTGCCGGTGGACGTCTCGAAATTGCCCGTCTCGCTCCTGACCATGGCCGCCCATAAGTTCCACGGGCCCAAAGGCGTGGGCGTGCTCTACATCGCACGCGGCACGCGGGTGCTTCCGCAACTGCTCGGTGGGCATCAGGAGCGCGATCTGCGGGCCGGCACGGAGAACGTCGCCGGCGTAGTTGGCACGGGCGAGGCGATTCGCCTGGCCATCGAGCATCTGGGCGAAGAGAACACGCGGGTGCGCGGCCTGCGCGATCGGCTCGAAGCCGGGCTGTTGGCCAGCATCCCGGCGGCTCATCCTATCGGCGATCGCGAACATCGGCTGCCCAACACGGCCAACATCGGCTTCGAGGGCCTCCAGGCCGAGGCTATCCTCATGCTGCTCAGCAACGAGGGGATCTGCGCTTCCAGCGGTTCGGCCTGCAGCAGCGGCTCGCTCGAACCCTCGCACGTCCTGCAAGCCATGGGCGTGCCTGAAGCCATCGCCCACGGAGCGATTCGCTTTAGTCTATCGCGGTTCAATCAGGATGCGGACGTCGATCGCGTCCTGGAGATCATGCCGCGGGCGATCGAGCGATTGCGGGCCATCGAGCGGACGCGGTGAGGAGCTGTGAGCCGCGAGCTATGAGCCAGGCAACTGACACGGTAGACTTCCCCAACCATGGATTTACACCAGGTCAGCAAGATTCGCATCAGTTGTCCGCGCGGTCTCTCGGCCTATCTCGAGCGCGAGGTGGGGGAGTTGGGCTTCCCCATCGAAGCTGCCGACGCCACCGGTGTGGAGATCGCCGGCACGCTGACCGACTGCATGCGGCTGAACCTGTTCCTCCGTTCGGCCACCGCTCTCCTGTACCTGGTCGACGAGTTCACCTGCAGCACGCCCGACGAGATGTACGGACGGCTCGTGTCGCTGCCCTGGGAGGAACTGATCTCGCCGGAGGAATACGTCAGCATCGTCTCGACGGTCGATACGCCGGCCATCACCGACTCGCGGTTCGCCAGCCGCCGGGCCAAGGACGCCATCGTGGACCGCATCGCCGATCGCCGGGGCAGGCGGCCGAACTCCGGCCCCGACCGCGAGAACGTGGTCGTCAACATCTACTGGCGAGGGCAGGATTGCCGGGTGTACGTGAACACCACCGGCCGCAAACTCGCCGACCGCAACTACCGCAAAATGCCGCACAAAGCGCCCATGGCCGAGACGCTGGCCGCGGCGGTCATCATGGAGACCGGCTACGACGGCAGCCAGCCGCTGGTCAACCCCATGTGCGGCAGCGGCACCCTAGCCATCGAGGCCGCCCTTCTGGCCACCGGCCGGCCGCCCGGCTTGTTGCGGAGCAACTTCGCGTTCATGCACCTGCTGGGCTACGATCCCGCCGCCTGGCAGGCCATCCGGGCCGAAGCCCGCAAGGTGCGTCGCCCGGGCACACCCGCGCCCATTATTGCAACGGACATCGACGACCGGGCCATCCGGGCGGCCGAGCAGAACGCCAAGACCGCCGGCGTGGACCAGTTGATCCGGTTCCAGGTGTGCGATTTCGCCGACACGCTGATCCCGCCCGAGAAGGGGATCGTGATCCTGAACCCTGAGTACGGCGAACGATTGGGTGACGAGCGGACGCTGGAAGGGACGTATGCTCGCATCGGCGACTTCTTCAAGCAGCGGTGTGCGGGCTGGACCGGCTACGTTTTCACCGGCAATCCCAAACTGGCCAAGAAGATCGGCCTCAAGACCAGCCGTCGCGTTCCCTTTTTCAATGCCAACATCGAGTGCCGGCTGCTCAAATTCGAGATGTACGAAGGCTCCCGCCGCAAGCCGCGTCCCTAAACTCGCGTTTGCCCCGACTTTACGGTAAGCCGATCCGGATTATAATATGCGGCGGCGCGAAGTCTTCGGCGGGAGCCTCGCGAACGTCGGCGCCTGCCAGTCTGGAGAAAACGTTCATGAACCGGATTGCTTCAGTCACGACCGTGCTGGTCTCCGCGAATCTGGCCTTCGGCCAACTGACGGTCGACGTGCCCAAGCCGCTGAGCGAGCCGCCGTCGAACATGATCCAGTGGCTGATCACAGCCGTGTTCATGGTGGCGGCGCTGGTGGTGGCGTTCAAACCGGCCAAGCGATCCAAGCTCGAATAGACGGACGGCACGGCAGGGGGGCTGCCCTGCGTTGGAGGATGGCGACATGAGCAAACGCGTACTGGTCATCATGCTGGTGGCCTTGAACCTTGCCTTGCTGGCGGGGCTGATCCTGAGCACCTACACGCCACCACAGGCGTTCGCCCAGGGACTCAACCGCAGCGGCGAATATCTCCTGGTCGCCGCCAAGGCCGAGCAGACCAACGACGCGATCTACCTGGTGGACCTGCGGACCCGGCAACTCCACGCATTCCGCTCCACGTTCCCGCGAGCGGGCGGCGAGCCCATCCGAGTGGCTCTCATCCATTCGCGTGACCTGGTGCGTGACTTCGGAGGCGTTCACTAGGACGATTGACTGGCTTGTGGAGCGGGCGTTCGGTCTGCACGATCTGACCGGAAGCCGGCACACCCGCGTGCGAGATACATGATGAACTCGAAAGATATGGCAATCGGCGTGCTCAGCGTGACCGCGGTCGTCCTGTTTTCCGCTCTGGTTATCGTCCAGACGCTGGCTCCGCAGTCCGCGATGGCGTTCGCCCAGACCTCCAGCTCGGGCGACTTTCTGATCACGACCAGCCAGCTTGACGACACCGCCGAGCTGGTGGTGATCGTCGAGGCGGCCGCCCAGCGCATGAATGTGTACGGTTTCAACGTGCCCGTCGGACAGATCGAGCTGATTCAGCAGATCGACCTGGCTCCGTTGCAGCGTACGGCGGCCCCGCGTCCGGCCGCGCCCCGCCGGTGAATGGCAGCCCCGAAACAGTGACTCATATTCGACGCGCCGAGCGCCTGGTCGCGGGCGGCGGCGAGTCCCTGTCCGTGCGAAGGAGGAACTCCATGGTCCGGGAGAAGATCGCGGACATCGCCCGCAGCGTTATCGCCGGCACGCCGCTCAGCCGTGAGCAGGCCGAATGGCTGGCGGGGCTGGACGACGCACATCTCGAAGACTTGTTCGACGGGGCGACGCGCATCCGCGAGCACTTCAAGGGCAACCGCGTGCGTTGCTGCAGCATCGTTGCCGCCAAGGTCGGTCGCTGCAGCGAGGATTGCGCGTTCTGCAGCCAATCCGCCCACTACAAGACGCACGTACAGGGCAAAACCGTCCTGGATCCCGAAGACGTACTGCAGGCGGCGGCCGAGGCGGTGGCCAACGGCGCCGACTCGTTCGGCATCGTTAACAGCGGCTATGGACCGAGCGACGATGAAGTCGAGCATTGGGGCCAGGTGGTCCAACGCATCCGCGAAATGGGTTCGGTTCGAGCCTGCGCTTCGCTGGGCGTGGTGACGGCCGAGCAGGCGCGGCGGCTCGCCGAGTTCGGCGTCGAACGCTACAACCACAACCTGCAGACTTCCCGGCGGCATTTTCCCAATATCATCAAAACCCATTCGTACGACGATCGCCTCGCGGCGCTGCGGCATCTGAAAGACGCCGGCATCAGCCTGTGCAGCGGGGCGCTGTTCGGCATGGGCGAGACGTGGGAAGATCGACTGGATTTGGCCTTCGAACTCCGCGAGCTGGACGTGGAAGTCGTTCCTTTGAACTTCCTGATTCCCATCGACGGCACGCCGCTGGCGGGCCAGGGCACCATGCCGGCCTCCGAATGCCTCAAGATCATTGCCGTCTACCGGTTCTGCCTGCCGCGACAGGAAATCAAAATCTGCGGCGGCCGCGAACGAAACATCGGCGATCTGCAGCATCGCATCTTCGAGGCCGGTGCCGACAGTTTCCTCATCGGCAACTATCTCACGACCTACGGCCGGCCGGCTGACCAAGACCGCCAGATGGTGAGCGACCTGGGCTTGGAACTGGCCCGTTATCGGGACGACATGCCGGCCGGCGATTCGCATCACGACCAAACGGCCGGCAGGGGGGCTGCCTCCATTCGCCTCCCCGTGCTGTCGGCCAACGCAAGAGTATGAGCGAGTCCGTGTTCGTCACCGGTCTGGGGATCGTCTCGCCGGCCGGGTGCGGCGGGGGGGTGACGTTCTCCGCACTGGCTGGGGGCGGGCGATTCATCCGGCGTGTCGACGATCCGCTCATCGCCGGCGGGGAGGCGGTTTGCGCCGGACAGCTTCCTGACTTCACGCCCCCTGCCGGGACGGAATATCGCGACCGCGTGTGCCAATTATCCGTCGCGGCAGCCGAAGAGGCCTGGGCCGCCGCCGGTCTGGCCGAAAAGTCTCCACCCCCTCCGCGGGTGGCCGTTTCGTTCGGCACGAGCAAGGGCGGCATCCTCGCCTTCGCCCGGGTGCTTGATCATCTCCAACCAGTTCTACATCCCTCTACAGGCCTCTTAGTACCAGGATATGCCACTGCACAGAACTACCTCCGATCAGAGGTTTTTGCCTCTGATTGCCGCCATGTAAGAGGTATTCAGAACTACCCGCATCCAGAGGTCTTTAGCTCCCGCAGCCTGCAATTGCTTCTATCCGACGTTCCACCGGACGCCCCCGCCCGGGCCCTGGCTGCCCGATTCGGCGCCGCCGGCGACGTCCACGCCACCGTCGCCGCCTGCGCCACCGGCACGCTGGCCGTCATCCGCGGCGTGCAGATGCTTCTGGACGGCCGAGCCGACGTGGTCCTGGCCGGCAGCGCCGACGCCTCGCTGCACCCGCTGTGGTTTGCCGCTTTCCGCCAGATCGGCGTGCTGGCCGCCGAACACCCGCAACGCGGCCCGGCCTGGGCCTGCCGTCCGTTCGATGCGACTCGCGAGGGCTTTGCCGTTTCCGAAGGTGCGGCCGTCCTGGTCCTGGAGTCCGCCCGGTCGGTCCGGCAGCGCGGAGCACGGCCGCTGGCTCGGATCCGCGGTTATGCCATGGGCGGCGATCCGGCCGGCCTGACTCAGCTGCGCCCGGACGGCGTGCCTTTGGCCAGGATCGCCCAAATCGCCTGCGACCGTGCCGGCGTGAACCCAACCGGGCTCGCCGCCATCCAGGCCCACGGCACGGGCACGCCGGCCAACGACCCGGTCGAGATCAATGCCATCCGACGATTGTGCGGCCACGCCGCCGCGGAAATACCGGTCGTCTCATTCAAGGGAGCGCTGGGCCATTCGCTCGGAGCAGCCGGGGCAGTCGAACTGGCGCTGGCCGTCCTGGCTATCGAACACCAGACGCTCCCGCCCAACGCCACATTGATCGAGCCCGACGAGGCGTTGGGCGAGGTGTGCCTGCCGACGATCGCCCGAGAGCTGGCCCCCGGAGCGATCCTCAAGACATCCATGGGCTTCGGAGGGCACATCGCGGCGGTGGTCCTGGACAGTCCGTAGGCGATTCGATGGCCGCCGGATTCGCCCGCCCTACGCCCAACGCAACATAAGATGCATTATCGGACGTTCAGCGGGGGGCTTAGGGGGCTGTGTTGAACCGTCCGGCAAAAACGGTATCCTATTGTGGTTCGAGCGCCCGTCGCCAGGATGGCGACGGAGTTCAGTGGTCCGGAGGTGGCCTGTGGCTAAGTCGAAGTATTCGCCCGCCCTGTTCGAGGTAATGAATCGGCAGAAGGATACGGGCAAACTCGGCGTGCCCAAATGGTGGAAGCCGGCCGGCCCCCAGGCCGAGGCCGGCAAGACCGCTGAGAATCGAAACGTGAACACCGTGCCGGCGACGACCGCATCTTCGGTGTCCGCCCGGCCGGATCCAGCACCGTCGGTCGCCCCCTCGGTGAGCTACGCCGACGGGTCAAACGACGGCTCGAGAGCGGTCGGCTTGGATCACAGCGCTCCGCCGCCTGGTCGTTTTCCGGGCGTTCGGTTCGAGGATGGGCGAATCTACTTGTCCTTGACGCCCACGCACGCGGCAGTTGTCTGCGGTGCCTTGCTGATTGTGGTGCTGACCGCGTTTCAGGCCGGCCGCGGGTTCAATCCTGGTGTACCGGCCGCCGCCGGCCCGGACGAACTGAGATCGGTGCTTAACGACAAGCCGAACGCCGCCGTGCTCGATCAGCCGACCGGGAAAACCGACTCGCCGCCGAGCCGTGCGACGGCCGGCGTCGGGGTCCCGGTCCGTGGCGAAAAGGCCACCGAGGTCCAGCCGCCGGCGCCGCCCGAGGAACTGCAGCCTGGATTGACATACGTCTTGCTGGACAAGTACCCGCGGGACGCGCTGAAAACGGCGGAATTCGTGCAAAAATGGCTCGCCGAGAAGCACAATATTCAGACCGTGTTGCGTCAGCGGCGGGACTCGTACTGGCTGATCGGCAAGACGGGCTTCGACTTTTCCATCGAGGGCGAGTCGGCCCGGTGTGACCAGTATATCGAGCAGATCAAGAGTCTGGGCAGGGATTGCCGAAGAGAACTCATTCGGGCTCAATTGCCGGTGTACGGTTTTGCCAGCCCGATGAAGTTCAAGCTCGATCCAGCCCAATGAAGTTCGAGCTCGAGACACAGGTAAATGCGACCTGGAAGTCGTTTTTGTGTCGGACGGAAGCGCTCCTGGCGAGTCCGCCGGCTATTTGAGGAGAAGATTCGGAATGTCGATCGATCGTTCGCTGAAGACGGCCGGCAACCTGGCCCGCCATCGTAATGTGTTGACTCGCGCCGAGCGCATCGTCAAGCTCAAGGATCTCGAGCGCTGGGACGAAGGCAAGAGCCCGTTCGGCCTGCCCAAGGTGGCCAATCGCAACCTCAAGGTCGGCAAGAAGTCCAAGAAGAAGGAAGAAGAGGCCGCCGGCAACGAGAAGAAGAAGTAACACGCGTCGTTCGAGCCCTGCGCCGCGGCCGGCCGGCCCCGGATGGGCTTCGAACCAGGCCGAGGGTTGCATGGCAGAATTACGCCCCGAACGGTTTCTTTCTCAGCGCAGCCGGTCCGTCGATGCCAGCGGTATCCGCAAGGTCTTCGACTTGGCCGCCAAGCTGGAAGATCCCGTCAACTTTTCCATTGGCCAGCCGGACTATGATGTACCCGCGTCTGTCCGGCAGGCCACTATTGATGCTATTCAAAGCCGCAAGAACGGCTATACCGTCACTCAGGGCATAGCCCCCCTGCTGGAACGCGTCCGCGGCGACCTGGAACGCGAAAACGGCTGCTCGCCGGCTGTCCTGGTCACCTCGGGCGTGTCGGGCGGGATTCTGCTGGCCCTGATGGCGCTGCTTGACCCCGGCGACGAGGTCGTCATCGGCGATCCGTACTTCGTGATCTACAAGCACGCTGTCAAGCTCGTCGGCGGTGTGCCCGTGTTCGTCGATACTTATCCCGACTTCCGGTTCCGGGTCGAGCGATACGAGGCCGCCGTTACGCCACGCACGAAGCTCATGGTGCTGGCCTCGCCGAGCAATCCCACCGGCGTGGTGCTGAACGCCGACGAGTTGCGGCAGGCGGCCGAACTCGCCGAGCGGCACAACATCATCCTGCTGGTGGACGAGATCTACAACCGGCTCACCTATGACGCCCCCTGCCCGCCGGCCCTCAAGCACGCCCCCCACCGCACCCTGCTTCTGCGCGGGTTCGGCAAGAGCTACGGCATGACCGGCTGGCGCATGGGCTACGCCGCAGGACCGGCCTTCCTCATTGAGGAGATGACCAAGCTCCAGCAGTACACGTTCGTGTGCGCTCCGAGCATCGCCCAGTACGGCGCTCTGGCCGCCCTCGACGCCGATATCAGCGGACACGTCGAGGAGTATCGCCGCAAGCGCGACCTCGTCGCCGAACGGCTGGGCGGCACGTTCGAACTGGCCCGACCCGGCGGAGGTTTTTACTTCTTCCCGCGGGTGCCGGCGCGATTCCCCAACGCGACCGCCTTCGTTGAAGAGGCTATCCGCAACAACGTGCTCATTATCCCGGGGTCGGTGTTCAGCCAGAAGGATACCCACTTCCGGTTGAGCTACGCGACTACGAACGACAAGATCGAGCGCGGTTGCGAGATCCTGTGCCGCATCGCCAAAGGGTGATGATCGAGCTGTGAGCCATGAGCTGTGAGCTGGAAATGACAGCGCTCGATGGCCGTGGCAATGGAGCCTGATTCGGCTTACGGGCAGATCGTGCGGTATTGGCCGCCCGGGCCACTGTAGCACGCCAGGAACTCGGCCACGTCCGCTTCGTCAACATCGTCGTCGAAGTCGATCCGTGCGATCCGGCAGGGCTCACTGACCTGATCGTTGCCCGCTCCGCTCAGGCACGCCTGAAGAATCCCGAAGTCCGACTGGTCGATGTCGCCGTCCAGATCGAAGTCGCCGCGGCTGCGCGTGATGAAAAAGGCGATAGCCTCGTCGTCCGGTGCCGGATAAACGGCATTGCCCGCACGAATCCGGTAGTAGTACTTCGCGCCCGGAATCAGCCCGGCCAATTGCACCTGGTGCATCATGGTCGGCGTGGGCAATTGGACGGTTTGTCCATACGCCGTCGTCGTGCCGTAATCCACCACCGACGGGCCGGGATTGCTGGTGTGCCACCGAAGCGTGGCGGTGGTGTGGCTGACCGAATCCACGGCTGCATTCATGATCTCATCCGGCCCCTGGCTGTACCCCAGGTAGAAATCATCCACCAGATGGGCGGTGAGGCTCAGCTCGGGCGAGTAAAGCAGGTGCATCGCCACGCTGATATTCACCCGGATCTTTTTCGTGCCTGCGGGCGGCAACAACTGAAAACGCGGATTGTAAGCCTCGCCGGCATTCTGGTCGGTCTTGCACGTGTTGATGACGTTCGCGGCGACAGGCCATTTGATCGTGTGCTGCTCCGAGCTGATCACCTGCAAGTTCTCGTCGAGGTACTGCAACACAGCGCCGATCCGCCCGCCGCGGTGACGTAGCTGGGCCCGCTTGTCCGGGATGGCCGTGTCCTGCAGCCAGTAAAACATGAATGTCATCGGGCTCGGCGGCCTTTCTGAAACGTCCACGACCTGGCTGAACGTGAACGCATCATCAATCCAGGCTCCGTAGACGTACGTTTCGTATCCGTACGCTCGCCGTCCGCCCCAGTATGGCCGAAACGTCCCGTGATCGATGTTGGGCCCGTAGACGTTCCGTATATCGAAAGGGGTTTGGCCGTTTTGAGGAAACGGATATTCCGCCGGACGCGTCCAGCCGACAAAGCTGGCCACCACGTCGTCCTGCTCGAAGTTTCCGTTCACGAGCAGGTTGGGCGATTGGATGATTGCGAAGTGTGCATTGTCCACCGCCACTCGTGTGTTGAAGTTGCCCGGTCCTGCAGGTCCGAACCACGTGCTGGCCCATGCCCGGAAACGCATGCCCGTCGCACCGTTCGGCACCTTCCCGAAACCGCTCACTCGCACAAAGCGGTATGGCTCGCCGGGGTAATCCAGTGACGCGTGATGAATCTCCAGCGCGTTCGACTCTTTCCAGTTCGCCGGATCGGGGTCGGAATAGAACAGGATATCCCAGCCCCCCGCCTCATCCTTGTGATCCGCGCCCGTGTCGTCGTCGAGGCCGGCGCCCCCTACCCACACCCACGCTTCATACACCTCTCCGCCCGAGAAGCTCAGACCGGTCAGATCCTGCTGAAGAGTAATGCGACCTTTGTTCTGCGTGGCGCCCGGTCCCTCATAGCCGGTCGTACCCGGCGTGAAGCCGAGCGGCCGTTCCGCCACCATCTCGGCGGGCGCCGTCCAATCGCTCGCGTCAAACCGCACCGATGCCGGCCCGAAACCATATTCCTTCCAGGGCGAATGCGGCAGGGGCTTCCAGTAACCGGCGGCCTGGTCGAAGTAGTACTGATCGAAACCAGGGTCCGATAGCAGGTTGTTCCACCCCAGGCAGATGCGGGGCGCCGCCCCTTGGATCAGGACACTCAGGATAGTCGCCTGCAGGATGAAAATGGTGCGACGGGCAGGATGCGGCTGCTTCATAAACCCTCCCAGGTTTGGTGCCCTCCTGCTGATTGTACCGTGTCACTGACCCGAATTAAACCCCTTTAGCTGGCACTTTACGCAACATGCCCGTGCCATCCGGCCGGGTCGGCTGTGACGCAGGCGATACGGCTCATGGCTCAGAGCTCACAGCTTCCCTCAAACCACAAACGAGGGTGCAGGTCGTTGCGACCCGCCCCCTCGCTTGCTGAGGCGAAGGGAGGATTTCGTTTCTTACCGCTCGAACGCGCCGACGTCGGCCTTGGCTCCGCGCGGCCTGTTGTTGGCATCCACGGGCACGATCGCGTCGAACCGGTCCACGAGAGGCGAATCCGCGGCGGGAATCCCGCTGCCGTCCACTTTGCGGTCACCGGTGGTCAGATTCGTGCCTACTTGCACGTCGCCGCCGACGAAGTGGTTCGAATCCCATTCCGTCCAATCGATCTCGGCCCCGCCGTCGCCGAAGAAGGCGAAATCGCATCCCTTGACCGACATGTTCGTGATCCGGCAAGGAGTTTTGGCCCCGCCCTGATATGACTCCTTCATGAAGCCCATGCCCTTGCCGGCGAACGTGCAGTGCCACCACAGGAGGTGATCGACCATTCGGCCCCAGCCGCCCCATCCGTGCGAGTCCGGCAGCATCTCGGTGTACACGTTCACGAACGCCATGCCCTGGGCCATGCTCGGCGGGCTGTTGATGTCCGCCCGGATGAAGATGCTCTGATACTTCAGGCCGGTGGCGACCAGGTTGTAGACGATGACGTTATCGTCCTTCTTGTTGTACGGGTTGCCGCCGGCGTGCTGCCAGAGATCGGCGTGAGCGCCCGTGCCCAGCGGGTCGATGTCATCCACCACGCAGTTGATCACCAGCGGCACATTCTGAAACGCGTCGTCGCTGATGGTGTGGATGGTCAGGTTGCGGCACAGCACCGAACCCGACGTCGCCTGATGCACCTGCGTGATCGACGACTCGGTGTAATAGAGCGCAGCGTACTCGCTGGACAGCGGATGCGAAGTCGTGATCCCACGGCCCGAACCGATGAGGCTGCAGCCGTCGGCCCACACCATGCACTGCGTACGGTCGTTGTACGACATCGCCAGCGTGCCGGCGCCCTTCAACGTCAGGCCGCGCAAGGCAATCTTACGGGTCGGCACGATTCCGCCGGGCAGCAACACGGTGTTCTCATGCGTGCCGCCCGCCGCCGTCGTGATGGTCAGCCATTCGTTGTCGCAGGCGATTGAACCTCCCACGCCGCCGCTGCTGCACGAGTGGTTGCCCGGCGTGAGCCGCACGATGCCACCGTCCGCGTTGTCGCCGAGGCCCAGCGCAGCCCGGTGCTTGCGAATCGCGTCGATGGCACGGCCGATGCTCGCGAACGGACGGCTCGGATCTTCCACCGCCCCGCTGCCGTCGTTGCCTTGCGGACTCACCCACGCCTGCACCTGCGGCAGGCTGCCCGTCGGGTTCACCACCAGCGGCAGTGCGTCCAGTCCGACGCCCCCACCGTCCGAGTCCTTGTTGCGATAGCCGCCGTCCCAACCGTATACCTCGGCCTCGATGGTGACGGGGCCGTCGCTGGTGAAATCGCTGCCGTTGATCGGCATCCAGTATTCGTACGTGCCGGTCTGATCGTTGAGCGTCATCTCGGAAACATCGACCGGATTCGGACCGGTATAGCCCTGGCCGATCACCGTGAAACGCACGTGAGAGATGCCATACTTCGAGAACGCCACCACGCCGATCTTGAGCGTGCTTCCGGCGTTGATGCGCTGATAGGGCACCACGTTCCAGCGAGCGATCGGCTTGAGCTGCGTCTGAGGCACGTCCACCTTGGGTGTCGTGTCGGGCAGTGGCTCCGGCGACGGGGCCGGTTCGCGACCGCCGCCCGGCTCTTCCGTGGTGGGCTCGGGAATGGGCGCGGGTATGGGCGAAGCCGACTCGTCCGAATGCAACGCGCCGGTCGGATCGTTCTCCGAGCCACCTGGATCGGCCTGGCCGGCACCTGTCTCGGCTGGGATTGCCGCTGGCGCATCTGGCGGCGGAGCGGCGTCGGGCCCTGCCTGCTCACCTGCATCCGCGGGCACGTCGTCCGCGGCGTCCGTCGCCGGCGCCAGGTCCGACTCCATGATGGGCGCTGGCAAGTCCACGCAGCTCTGGCCTGATGCGGCCACCAGCATCAAGACACTGACCAGCCCCAGCCAAGCGAACCATGCACTCGTCTTGATCCTCTTGTGGTCTTGATATCGGCGGGTAGACGGCGTCAGAGGTGCGAGAAGCGTCTGCACTGGCACTCCTTTCCTGCCTCAAAGGTCGTCGCGAGCCGCGATGAACGGCGAGCAATGTCCGGATTCAGAAAACCGAGCGAACGACTGCCCGCAAACCCGGTCAAAGGGCGGGGCATGGGGTTGAACTTCAATCCTCTCAACCGATCGACGGCAGCTGGGCCGTCTCCCCACATACGACCTCCCCCACCACGGGTTCGGGGACTCCCCTGTCCGAAGCCTGGGGGTGTGTAGTCGGCTCCGCTGGGGAGACGCGTTGGGGAGGTAATTCGTCCAGATTGGCCGGATTCAGGGTGCTAAGAAATCCGGAGTCATTTTGGGCTCGGCTCAAACCGATGTTGCAGGAATGGGGCGCACGCGGCTCAAAAGTGTGGTATAGTCAGTATGGAGGTACTCTTGACGTGGCCGACCGGTCGCATCATTTCGAAGCGACCGTGGCACAGACCTCTCTGCTCGTCGTTCTCGGACTGACGGCGGCGGGCGGTCTCATCGCCACGGCAGCTTATGTCTGGCACCTGTATCGGCTCCTGGTCCTGAACGGCTAATCGCCTTTTCAGGGGCCCATGCACCTCGGCCCCCGGCTGCTCCACACTGTATACTCCCGTTGCACACCGTATCGAGATCTGTACACCGTATAGCTGCGTCACACCGACTGTGAGCTATGAGCTCCGGGTTCCGAGCCAGACCATGCCTGCAAGACGTATAACCTTTTGACACGCGCGAGCTAGCTGCCGAAGATGCCGTAATGGCTGGTATTTTGCTTGTAATCGGCGGGCTGTGGGCCGCCGCAGTTTATCTGAATCGCCGTCGCTGGCGCCGGCTGAACCGCACGGGCAAGCGCGATGAGGGGATCGTGGTCTTCGTCGAGCCGGTGCGGTGGCTGTTTGTCGTGTGGGGCTTCGCATGGTTTTGCCGCGGGCTTCGTCAGGCCGGTGGCCGGCAGTATGTCCACCTGTTCCGATGGAGCAGCATCGCGGGGGCTTTGCTGGTCGTGCCTGATCTCGTGAACCGCCGCCGACTGGATCGACTGGCCGCGAGACTGGCCAAGCACCTCCTGCGGCTCCGACGCCGGCATCCTCATGTCCCCATCCACGTGGTCGGCTACTCGACCGGCGCATACGTCGCCAGCGAGGCATGCAAGCGAATCCCGCCACTGAACGGCCGGCTCGTGCTCCTGGCTCCCTCCGCTTCCCCCGCCTACGACTGGAGCGGCCTGGCCGATCATGGTGTGGCCGTTCACAGCTTTCACTCGCCGTTCGATCTGATCAACGTTCTCGGCCCCGCGCTGTTCGGGTCCAACGATCGGCGGTGGGGACCGGCCGCCGGGGCCGTGGGCTTTCGCCAGGCTCCGCCGAGTGTCGCCCAACGTCCCTGGCGTCTGTCGGATGCCGCCCTCGGCTACCTGGGTGACCATTTCACCGTCGCGGCTCCCGCCTTCGTCGCCCGACATGTCGCCCCCCTGCTGTCCTGACGACGGTCGCAGCGGCGGTCGTTTTTGCAAGCCGGTCAGCCTCTCTGTAGCATGCTGCCGGTCAAAGGGACAAACGCGTTATGGCAGGAGCCCCTATGAAGACTCGCATTCTGACCAAGCATCCGGCCAATCCCATCATCACACCGGCCATGATGCCCAAGGACGTGCTCTACGTATTCAATCCCGGCGCCATCAAGCACGGCGACGAGTACATACTGATCATGAACACCACAACGCTGGACGACATCCACCGTTTCTGGATGGCGCGCAGCAAGGACGGTGTTCATTTTGAGATCGACCCCGCTCCGCTCGCCTGGCCCGATCCCGATCCGACGCATCCCGAACTGTGCACGTATGATCCGCGCATCACACGCATCGACGACGAATACGTCATTCTCTACGCCAGCGACCTGCTCCAGAACGAGGTGCGCGTGGGCATCGTCAAGACGCGCGACTTTGTCCGCTTTGAACGAGTGGCCATCGCCAGCGAGCTGGGTAACCGCAACGGCTGTTTGTTCCCCGAACGCATCGACGGCCTATACGCGCGGTTCGATCGGCCGTTCGGCAACGAGCTGAACCCCTGCTACATGTGGTTGAGCTTCTCACCCGATCTGGTGTTCTGGGGCAGGAGCCGCCCGCTCACCTACCAGGGCAAGCCCTTCCACGACGGGCACAAGATGGGCGCCGGCGCGGTGCCCATCCGCACGGACGCCGGCTGGCTGGAGATCTATCACACCGTCTCGACCACGTGTAACGGGTTCATCTATCGGCTCAAGGCCATGCTGCTCGATCTGAAAGACCCGTCGAAGGTGATCGGCTACACGCGCGATTTCCTGCTGTGGCCCGAGCATGACTACGAGATGCGCGGCCGCGTCATGAACGTGGTCTTCACCTGCAACGCCCTGCTCGAACCCGACGGCACGGTGAAGATCTACTACGGCGCCGCGGATACCAACATCGGCCTGGCCGAAGGCAAGCTGAGCGACATCATCGCCGCGTGCAAGCCCTGACGTCTGGGGACTGGGGGAAAGAAGAGTGGTCTGCGCTGCGCACGCTGACGAGAGCTGTTAGCAGTCGACTCTCGCCTGGAGGTCCGGCTCATAGCTCACAATCCATAGCCCATAGCTGGAAAGTGACTGGGCGAGGCGGGACTCGAACCCGCACGACCTTTCGGTCAGGGGATTTTAAGTCTTGCCAAAAGTGGCGATTTTCGCGTAGAATAGGGCTCGTACAGACTACCGTACAGACTACGGTCAACCTGGACAGGAGCCCAAACCATGCCGCGAAAGATCGACAAAGACAGCCCGCTACGCCGTCACAAGAGGTAGTGTCAACTCCTGTGTAAATTGCCTCGGGGCATCCTGCCGGTCCTCTTCCTCACGCCACCTTCGATTGCTTCTTTGAGGATGAAGACGGAAGTGGTACCGTCGGGCACAGGTGTGCCGACCGCAGTCGCCGCCATCCCTTGCTCAGCCTCTCGATCACCTGGTGCATCAAGCACACGCCGCTCTTGGTCTTCTTGAACCGCTTGGCTGCGTTGGTCCGCAGTCGAACGCTCGCGAAGATCGACTCGATCGGGTTGGTCGTTCGCAGGTGGATCCAGTGGGCCTCCGGGAACTGATAGAATGTCAGGCAACGATCCACGTCGTCCGCCAGGCAATCCGCCGCCCGGTCGTAACCGGCCTCTCGCAGATCGTGCACCACCGCCGCGTGCAGTCGCCGGGCCGCCTGCTCGCTGTCGGCCTGCCAGATGGCCCGCACTCGTGGTACCCATGCCGGACGCTCCTTCACCGGCAGCTTGTCGATAACGTTCACCGTCTTATGATTCGTGCACCGTTGCTGGGCCGAGTTGCGGCTCTGCTCGTTCACCGCCGCCCAAAGCCCCAACGCGCCGTCCGCGATCCAGCAGGCCGGTTCATTCAGCCCACGTTTGCGACAGTCCCGAATCAGGTCGCTCCAGCTCTCGGTGGTCTCGCGATAACCTTCCCGCAGCGCGATCAGGTGCTTGACGCCCGCCGTATCCGCACCGATCAGCACCATCAGACACGCCTTCTCCGTGCCCAGGCCGGCCTTCAGGTAGATGCCGTCCGCCCAGATGTATACGAACCGCTGGCCGCTCAAATTCTTGCGGTCGAAGGCCTCGTACTGCTCCTTGAACTGCTTGGTCAGCCGACTGATCGTACTAGGCGACAGTGGGGCATCCTGGCCGACGAGCAGCCGCAAGGCCGGCTCGAAATCCCGCGTGGCCAAGCCCTCCACGAACAGATTCATGAAGGTCTCATCAATGGTGTCGCTCCGACGCTGGTACTTGCGGACGATCTTGCTCTCGAACGGCTCCTGGCCTGCCGGGACCCCCCGTACCCGCGGGACTGCCACATCGATCGTTCCCGACCCCAAGGTCAGCTTGCGCGGCGTGCTGCCGTTGCGGTAGCCTCGATACACTTCCGTCCGTTCATACCGGCCCCGGCCCAAATACGCGTCGACCTCTTCGCTCAAGGCTTGGCACAACATTCGGCGAGCTCCCTCGCGAGCCAGCGCTTCCAGTTGATCCTCAACCACCTCCCGGGCTTCGCCTTGCCTGTTATCCTTGACCTTGCTCGCACGTTCTGCTGTACTAGCCATCAGGGCTCCTCCTTTCAAAGTGCTTTTCGCAACAACACTTATGGAGGATGCCCCTCGTTTTTTCAATTTACACAGGTTTCGATACTATCTCAGGGCCGGCTTGATGCGCCCAACGGCACCGAGCCGGGATGGACGCGTACGGGTTGCGCATTGGTTGCTGTATCCTTGCCGTCAATGCTAGAATCCCCAGCGTATCGATTGGAGGCACTACCCGGTGTTTTTGCGGAACACAATGCCCGGGTATTCGCCTACAATGGAGTAAATAATTGGGGGTCGTGGACTGCGGGGATGTTTCCCCGGCCTAGCATTCTGGTGAAAGAGGCGACACAGAACAGGCAGAACATGGCGCACGCATCACCGGCACGGCGGTGGACGCGAAGGCGGCATTGAGGAGAGCACGATGTTCGAACGGTTTACCGATCGCGCCCGCAAAGTCATGGCCCTGGCCAACCAGGAGGCCCAGCGCTTCAACCACGAGTACATCGGCACAGAGCACATCCTGCTGGGGCTGGTCAAAGAGGGATCGGGCGTCGGTGCCAACGTGTTGAAGAACCTGGAGGTGGACCTGCGCAAAGTCCGCCTCGAGGTGGAAAAACTGGTCAAGCGTGGTCCGGATATGGTCACCATGGGCAAGCTGCCCCAGACTCCCCGGGCCAAGAAAGTCATCGAATACGCCATCGAAGAGGCTCGCAGCCTGAACCACAACTACGTGGGGACCGAGCATCTGCTGCTCGGCCTGCTCCGCGAGCAGGATGGCGTGGCCGCCCAGGTCCTCATGAATCTCGGACTCAAGCTCGAGGACGTGCGCGAGGAGGTGCTGAACCTGCTCGGCGCCGGGATCGAGTCGGAAGAGCCGCAGTCCGGTGGCCCGGTTGGCGAACCCAAGAAGGGCAAGAGCAAGACGCCGGCCCTGGATTCTTTCGGCCGCGACCTGACCGAGATGGCTCGCGAAGGCAAGCTGGATCCGGTGATCGGACGGCAGCGCGAGATCGACCGCGTGATCCAGATTCTCTGCCGCCGCCAAAAGAACAACCCGGTGCTGCTGGGCGAGGCCGGCGTGGGCAAGACGGCCATCGTCGAGGGGCTGGCCCAGAAGATCGTCAATGGCGAGATCCCCGAGATCCTGGCCGACCGTCGGATCGTCGTGCTCGACCTGGCCATGATGGTCGCCGGCACGAAGTACCGCGGGCAGTTTGAAGAGCGCATCAAGGCGGTCATGAACGAAGTCCGCCGGGCCCGCAACGTCATTCTGTTCATCGACGAACTGCACACGCTGGTCGGCGCGGGCGGAGCCGAGGGCGCCATCGACGCGTCCAACGTGCTCAAGCCGGCGCTCAGCCGCGGCGAGATCCAGTGCATCGGGGCCACCACGCTCGACGAGTACCGCAAGTACATCGAGAAGGACGGGGCCCTTGAGCGCCGCTTCCAGCAGATCATCGTCGAGCCGCCCAGCCGTGAGGAGACCATCCTCATCCTCAAGGGGCTTCGCGATCGGTACGAGGCTCACCACCGCGTGCAGATCACGGACATCGCGCTGGACCAGGCGGTCGAGCTGTCGGACCGGTACATCACCGGCCGCGTGCAGCCCGACAAGGCCATCGACGTGATCGACGAGGCCGGCGCCGCCGTCCGCCTGAAGACCATGACCAAACCGCCGAATCTCACCGAGATCGAGCGGGAGATCGAACGGCTGCTCATGGAGAAGGACGAGGCGGTCAAGAACGCCGACTACGAGCGAGCCGCCGAGCTCCGCGACAAGGCCGAAGTCGCCCGGGCCAAGAAGGAAGAAATGCAGCGCGAATGGCGGGACCGGGCCAAAGAAGTGGACGGCGTCGTCGATGACGAGGTCATCGCTGAGGTCGTCTCCGGCATGACCGGCATCCCGCTTACCCGGCTGGAGAAGAACGAGGTCGAACGGCTGCTCAAGCTGGAGGAGTACCTGCAGAAGCGGGTCATCAGCCAGCACGAGGCGATCAGCGCGGTGGCCCGCGCCGTCCGCCGGTCGCGCAGCGGCCTGAAAGACCCCAACCGGCCGATGGGCAGCTTCATCTTCATCGGGCCGTCCGGCGTGGGCAAAACCTACCTGGCCAAGACGCTGGCCGAATTCATGTTCGGCGATCCGGATGCTCTGGTCATCCTGGACATGTCCGAATTCATGGAGAAGCACAACGTCAGCCGGCTCATCGGCGCGCCTCCGGGCTACGTCGGGTACGAAGAGGGTGGCCAGCTCACCGAGCGCATCCGCCGCCGGCCCTATTCGGTCGTCCTCCTCGACGAGATCGAGAAGGCGCACCCGGACGTGTTCAACATGTTGCTGCAGATCATGGAAGAAGGCCGATTGACCGACAGCTTCGGTCGGCACATCGACTTCAAGAACACGATCCTGATCATGACCAGCAACATCGGCGCCGACCGCATCACCAACCAGGCGGAGTTCGGCTTCGCCAAGCGTGACGAAACGGTCGGCTACGAGAAGATGAAGAACGTCCTGCAATCCGAGGTCGAGCGGTACTTCCGGCCCGAGTTCATCAACCGCGTGGACGAGTTGGTGGTCTTCCACAAGCTGACGCACGACGACATGATCCACATCGTCGAGCTGGAGCTGGAGAAGGTGGCCAAGCGAGTGGCCGAGCGCGGATACATACTCGAGGTCGACCAGAGCGCCAAGGATTTCCTGATCGAGAACGGCACGGACGAGAAGTTCGGTGCCCGGCCGCTGCGTCGAGCCATCGAGAACCGCATCGAGGACCGGCTGAGCGAGGCGATTCTCCGCGGCGAGTACAAGCAGAAGGGCAAGATCCTGGTCACCGCCCGGCCGAACGCCGACGGCGACATGGAACTGGTCTTCGAGGGGCAAGGCGGCGGCGAAGAGCAGCCGGCCGAGCCTGCGGGGGCCGCCCCGGTCGGAGCCACGTCGGAAGCGACGTGACATAAGAGCTGTCAGCTTTCAGCTATCAGCTGTCAGCCAACAGACTTAGGTGCGAAGTAACCCCGGCGGGTCGCTCGAAAACGAGTGGCCCGCCGGTTTCTTATTGGGCCCGGTTCTCGATCACGCGGCTTCCCACTCGCGGGCGACGCGGTCAGCCACCGATTCGACCGTGTCGTCCTCCGTCACGTCCACGTAACGCAGATCGCGGAAGTGGCGCATCCAGGTGCGCTGGTGCTTGGCCAGATGACGCGAGTTGATTTTGATGCGCTCGACCGCTTCCTCCAACGTCAGTTCCCCGCGAAGGTGAGCGATGATCTCGGCATACCCCACGGCCTGAGCGGCCTGCGGCCCGATCCCTGCCGGTTCGGCGAGCAATCGCCGCACTTCGTCCACCAGGCCGGCTTCGACCATGCGGTGAACGCGGGCGTTGATGCGGCTGTGGGCCTGCTCGCGCGGCCGCCGCAACGCGACCATCCGGAAATCGTACGACGAGCGCGATGCCTCCCATTGCCGCTGCAATTCGCTGATGGGCGTGCCGCTCTTGTGGTAAACCTCGAGCGCCCGCTCGATCCGCCGCAGATCGTTCGGATGAATGCGCGCAGCGGCCTGCGGATCCACCTTCGCCAACTCGGCATGGATGGTTGCGGTGCCCTCGCGGGCCGCCCGCGCACGAATCTCCTGGCGAAACTCCGGATCGGCCGGTGGCCCCTCGAACACGCCCGACACCAGCCCGCGCACGAACATCATGGTTCCACCGACCGCCAGGACGGGCTTGCCGCGGGCCGCGATATCGCGAATGGCGGCATCGGCCGCTGCCACGTAGCTGCCGAGGTTGAACGAGTCGGCCGGCTCGACGATGTCGATCAGATGATGCGGGATCTCACGGCGAGCCTCGGCCGACGGCTTGGCTGTGCCGATGTCCATTCGCCGATAAATCTTCATCGAATCGATCGAGACGATCTCGCCCCCCATGCGGCGAGCCAGCTCGAGCCCCACGCGGCTCTTGCCGCTGGCGGTGCAGCCGATCAGCATGTTCAACCGTATTGCCATTCACACTCCCAACCGTTGCAACAGACACGGTCCGCAAAAAACAGTACGTGAGTCTACGGCCAGCCCGCCCCGGCTTCAAAGCGTGCCAACCTCGCCACTGACACCCCTAAGTCAAGCCGCCAGGCGGGCTTACAAACGTCGCCAGCCGCGCTCCCCTGCCAGGCTGACAGCCGCGGCTCGACTGAACCACGCGAACACACAAACACAAATCCCGACCCAGCAAGAACTTACGGCCCCGGCGATTCATTGGCACACCCGTTGCCATTACTCCCGGCAACGGAACTGGGAACGATCGGAATCGTCCGGTTCCGGATAAGGACCATGAAGCCCCGCCGGCTCGCCTGTTAGGGGCTTGCAAAATGCATTCGAGAGGAGATCAAGCCATGATGTTCCCGATCGCTCGTGTCAACGGCCGTCAGTTGTTCAACCAGTTGTCCTGCGACATGGATCGATTGTTCAACCAGGCGATGTCGCCGGTCGCGCGAGCTATGCCAGTCGATATCCACGAAGAAGGCGAGCGGTTCGTCCTGGAAGCGGAAGTTCCCGGCGTGACGCGGGAGGAGTTGGAGATCACAACGGAGAACGGCACGCTGACCATCGCCGTCAATCGCAAGGAGACCGACAACGGCTCGAACGGCAGCGAGTACCACGTCCGCGAACGCCGCTTCGGTAACGTGAGCCGGACGTTCCGCTTCCCGGAGACGGCCAACCTGGATGCAGTCGAGGCTTCCCTGAACAACGGCGTGCTCACGCTGCATGTGCCCAAGAAAGAGGAAGCCAAGCCGCGGCAGATCCCGGTGAGATAAGAAGCATTGAGCTATGAGCTGTGAGCTATGAGCGACATATATAGCTCACAGCTCACATTGGCTCCATGATTCCGCTGGGGCGGAAGAGTTGGTTTGGCCACAGAGCTCACAGAGTACACAGAGACGAGCACATCGAATCCTCCTCTCTGTGTCCTCTGTGAGCTCTGTGGTTTGACTGCCTGAGAAAGCTGTGAGCTATGTTGACAGCTGATAGCCGATAGCTGAGAGCTGACAGCGCTGCTTTCAGGTTTGCGTTCTCGTGCAGTTCTCGAAGACGATCGTCGCGTTGCGCTTGAGCATGGCCAGGCTCGCGCGTTTCATGGCACTGCCGGCCAGATGACGATCGTACTCTTCCTGCGACCAGCCTTGGATCACCCGTAGCGGCACACTCGGCGGCAGCGGGTTACGATCGTTCAGTCCGTAGGCCGGTTCGGCCACCTGCGGTGGCCTGCGGTTGAAGGGGCAGACATCCTGACAGATATCGCAGCCATAGAGCCAGTCGCCCATCCGCGGTCGCAGATCCGGATCGATGTCGCCGCGATGCTCGATGGTCAGATACGAAATGCACTTGCGGGCGTCCATCTGATGCGGCGCGGTCAGGGCCCCGGTCGGACAGGCCTCCAGGCATCGCGTACACGTGCCGCAATGATCGGTGGCCGGCGGCGTGGCGGCGAGTTCCAGCGTGGTCACGATCTCGCCCAGGAAGAAAAACGACCCGAACTCCTGGTTGAGCACCAGCGTGTTCTTGCCGATCCAGCCGATGCCCGCCGCAGCCGCCCACTCGCGTTCTAGGATGGGCGCCGTATCCACGCACACGCGCGACTCGAACGGCTCGTCCACTTGCTCCCGCAGTCTGTCTGCCAGGCGGTGCAGCTTCTTTCGCAGAACGCGGTGATAGTCCCGTCCCCAGGCATACCGGGCGATCCGGCCTCGCGGCTGGTCCTGGCCGACCGGGATTTGTCCTTTCTCATCGGTACCCGACCGTGAGGCGGCAACGTCGGCATCGCCAGTCGTCGTCGGCTCCTGCTGGCGATACACGTCGGCGACCACGATCACCGATCGAGCTCCCGGCAACAATTGCCGAGGATCGGCGCGGAGCTCGCGGTATCGGGCCAGATACTCCATTTCGCCCGCCCAACCCCGGGCCAGCCACTGCGCCAGGTAGTCCGCCCGAGGCACAGGTCCGGCCGTCGCCACGCCGGCCCGGGCCAAGCCGACCTCGGCCGCGAGACGCTGCACCAGGTTCGTCCGTTCTGCGGGCGTCATGCACCCGATGGTAGCCTCGCCGGGCGACTCGCTTCAACGATCCAACCGACCGAAACCGATTTCGCCAACACAGCAAACTCACCATGAGGGCTTCTACCCGTTTCACGTTCACCGGCTTGATCACACCGACTCCGAAACACCGTTGACACGGCCGGACCGATGTTCTACGGTGACAACCTTGCTTTTTTCGGTAGGCGCCCTTTCCCGCCGAGCTGAGTGCGAGCGGCGAGAGGGGAGACTGCAGCAGGCATGAGCAGCATGTTCAACTACGATTGGTTCACCGGGGCGGCCTTCGAGCGCCAGAAACAAGAGGCTCGGCTACGCTGCGCCCGCAAGAAGTTCCCCGACGTTCGTCCCGAGCAGGAGCAATCCCACAAGGGCTTCCAGACATTCCTGTCCGAGCTCGAGGTCCGCACGCTGATCTACCTCCGCGACGGGTTCAGCTACGAAATGAAGGAAATGGTGGACGTCGGGCTGACCAACTGGCTCACGTTCGAGTGCGAGCCGGTGGATGAGCACTACAAGGTGGGTGCGTTCGTGGTCTCGCTGGCGTACGACGAGATCGTGCGGGTGGAGATCTTCGCCGTTCATCCCAAAGAGAAGCCTGAGGACGTGCCGCTGATCACCGGTTTCCGCTCGAGCCCGGGTGACTCGTCCCGCGAGGACTCGCGCGAGCGCGAAGCCCAGTGACGGTGACGTTTGGGGGCGGGCCTACTGTCCGCCTCGTCCGTCTGCTGACACAGGACGGCCGGCGGCAACCCGCGTTCCACGCGCATCGCCGGCTGGACAAGCAGGCAGCACCGCGCACATACACCGGGACGACTGCATCGCCGGTGCAGACGCGTCGCTAGCCATAGAATCCTCCATGACTCCGATCATCGCCCAAGCGGAAACGGACTACCTCGTGGCCGCCGTCCTCGTGTTCGTGAACACCATCTGGCTGGCGTCGCTCGTGCTCGGCGTGCCGGGCACGTGGTTGATCCTGCTGTCCACGGGCCTTGCCGCCTGGATGCAGTGGGAGCCGGGCGTCCCGCCCAGCGAACAGGTCATCGGTGTGTACACGCTCCTGTCGCTCCTGGGTCTGGCCGTCCTGGGCGAGGTGCTCGAATTCATCGCCGGTGCAGCCGGGGCCCAAAAGGCGGGCGGCAGCGCCAAGGGAGCGTTGGGCGCGATCGTCGGCGGCGTGATCGGAGCCATCGCCGGCACCTTCCTGATCCCCATTCCACTGCTCGGCTCATTGCTGGGGGCAGCCGGCGGTGCAGGCTTGGTGGCCTGCGGCGTCGAACTGGCCGGCGGCAAGACCATGGAGACTTCCGTCCGCATCGGCGTGGGCGCCAGCGTGGGCCGTATACTAGGCACTATATACAAACTCGTGGTCGGCTTTATCATGTGGGCACTGGCGGCCGTCGCAGCGTTCGTGGGATGACGCAGGAAAAACGACGCGGAGACGCGGTGACCACCGAGCTCGAGTCTCAGGACTCAAGTCTTTCCCCGCCACGGCAACGTCAACACAAATCGCGCTCCATCGCCGTCGGCCGGTTCATAGCACAGGTCGCCGCCCATGCGGCGGGCGAGACGACGACTCAGAGCCAGGCCCAGTCCGACACCGGGTGCGGAATGAGCAGCCTGTTGGGCTGACTTGCTGAACGGGCGAAAGAGTCGCCGCTGTTGATCGGGCGGGATGCCGGCACCGTGGTCGGCCACTTCGAAAGCCACGGCGTCGCGTAGGAAGCGAACGCGAAAATGAATGGTCTTGTCCATCGCCTCGGCCGCGTACTTGCAGGCGTTATCCACGAGGTTGAACAGAATCTGCTCGACGGACATGGGATCGGCGTGGATCTGAGCGTTGTTCACGTCGTCACCGTCGAGATCCTCGACGACCAGGCGCATGCCGGACTGCTCGGCACGGTCGGCGAGGCGTCCGCGCGAGTGGTCGAGAATGGCGGCCGGCGTGGTCGGCTCGAGACGCGACGCCGGCTTGCCCCGTTCGAGCCGGGCGTAGGCCAGGACGTTTTCGACAAGGTGGGCGAGCCGATCGGCCTCCACCCGCAACGTGTCGAGGTAGCGCGTGCGACGTTCGGCGGGAACCATGTCCTTGACGAGCATCTCGGTGTACATGCGGAAGGTGGTCAGCGGCGTGCGCATTTCGTGCGTGACGGCCGAGACGAACGCTCCCCGGCGCTCGCTGAGCGACAGCGCGCCGGCCAACAGCAGCGCCACCGCGCCGGCGGCCACGAGCATGCAAGCCCACGCTACCGCGAGCGACATGCGAAGCGGAGAGGCGCCCGCGTCAGCCGTCGGCGGCAACGCACCGGGAATGAGCCGCACGGGCAAAGCCGCCAGCACGCGTTCGCCGTTCTCGAACGAGGCAGGATCACTTACCGGTTCGAGCCTGGCTTCAGGCAATAAGTCGCGTATGCTCTCGAGCAAGGACTGTTCGATGGCCGGCCAGTCGAGCCAGGAACCCTGGATGTATTCACGGCCGTTGACGAAGACGCGCCGGGCGAGCAGCAGACGACCGTCGAGCCACACCGGCCGCGTCAGGCCTTCACGCACGTCGGAGAGCAACGGCTGAAAGGGCATGGCCTGCTGGGCGTACACTCCGGCGTTGGAAAGCATGTTCAAAGCACGATTGGAAAACTCATCGCCGCCAACGGTCCGGGACACCGAAGGCGTTACCTGTTGTATCTCGAACTGTTGGAGCTGGCGTTGCTGGCGTTGGGCAAGATCGTAGTGCTGGGCGGCCGCTTCGCCTTTACCTCGTTGCTGCGTGAGGACTGACGGGGCCTGTCGTTGTGGGGGGACCACGATCGCTGGTAACTTCGGAGCATCGGGCGGCCGGAGGCAGCCGGCGAGGAAATCCGGCTTCAGAGCACGCTCCAACGCGCTCAACAGCTCGCGGGCAGTGTCGATCGCTTCCGGTGTGGTGAAACCCTGCTCGGCGAGGCTGCGGATATTGCCCGTGGGAACCTGAGGCGATGTGAACTCGCGGTCCGGCCCGATTTGAAAGTGCAGCAGTACGTGCTGCGACGGCCGGTTGAGCAACGGCGAGGGAACCAGAATTTCGCCCTCCTGCACGGGCGTGAGCATGTTGGTGTAGGCGCGCTGGGCCGGGTAGAAGGACGCGTAGGCGAAGTAAGGCCAGGTGCTTTCGCGGGCGATGATGGGCGCGAGAGCCGAATCCATGCGCCACAACGCCAATCGGACGTTTTCCTCCAAGGCGGCCTGTTGCCGGCCGGCGGTCTCGGCGGCATCGAGCCGCCAAACCGTCGCGCTGGCCCAGCCCATGGCCGCGAGCACCACGGCCAGGCAGATCGCGAACAGAACCCACACCAGCCAGGGCCTCATGCGTCATCCCCGCTATCAGCAGCCGGCTTGCAGTGACCCAGGGCGTAACCCTTGCCGCGCACGGTCACGATGATGCGCGGCGGCGTCGAGGTATCGCGCAGTTTCTCGCGCAACCGGGCGACGTGCATATCGATGGTCCGTGTCTCGATGCCCTTGGGGTCCAGCCGCCACACACGTGCCAATATCTCGTCTCGCGAGATCGCCCGCCCCAGGTTGCAGGCGAGATACCGCAGCAACTCGGACTCCCGCTCGGACAGCTCAACCCGCTGGCCGTCGTCGAAGCGCAGTTCGCGGCGGGCCAGATCGGCCGTCCCGCCGGGCAGCGGGATGGCGGCCAAGTCGATCGGCCGTTCCGGCGAACGCCGCAGCACCGCCTCGACACGGGCCAAGAGCTCGCCCACGCTGAACGGCTTGACCACATAATCATCAGCCCCGAGCTTCAGGCCGGTGATCCGATCGGCCTCGGCGCCGCGAGCGGTCAGGATGATGACGGGCAGTGTGGGACGCGCTTTGCGCACCTCGCCGAGAATCTCCAGGCCGTCCTTGTGAGGCAGCACGAGGTCGAGTAGCAGCAGGTCGCAGTCGCAGCCCACGGCCATGTCCAGGCCTGTCCGGCCATCGCTCGCCTCGAACGTGGCGTAGCCCGAGAACTGCAGCGCATCGACGATGCCGCGGCGAATAGCGGCGTCATCTTCGATGACCAGTATGCGTCGCGTGGGCATGGCTTTTGTCCGTGGTCAGTCGTCAGTGGTCCGTTGTCTGGTCCTTGGTCCTTTGGTCCGTTGTGCGCAGGCGGCAGTCTGCCCTGATAGTACGGTGAACCGACACGTGAAGATCTCCCAATTACAGAGTACCTAGTCACGACTACACCCACAACCGCCGCTCAGTGAACTGTTTCGTCATTCGGATTTCGTCATTCTTAGTCGTCGAGCACGGCGCGGCCCGACTCATCCACAGTCACTCTGCCCTCGCGCAAGACGAAGGCGTGGCCATCCTTGAACACGGTCACCTCTCGAATGGGCAAGGGGTCAAGCGGGTTGCTCTCGGCCTGGGTAGATGCCGGTTGCATCGGGGTTGCCTGCGCACACAAGGCGGTCGCCAGACAAAATGCCATGCAAGCGCAGTTTCCACGCACAGTCATGTTCGATCCTTCCATCCCAAATAAGTTTCACCAGTTCGGAATGAGTCAGCGGGATCAAGCTCCGCGACTCGGCTGCAGCACAACTGAATCGGTGGAGTCAAGCCTCGCCGCTCGCTTGTGGAAAGCGTACTACGGTCTGGGGAGAGGAGATGTAACTTGTATGTAACGTCAGGCGGCGTGGCGGTGCTTGGCACGGGCGTCGGGAAGCCACTCGGCGTATTCCGAAGGCTCCATGCGCAGACCGGAATGCTGGGCGTAGGCCTGCGTCAGCTCGGCGCCGAGAAAGACGATGGCGGCAGAGTAGTACAGCCACAAGAGCAGGACGATGAGCGAGCCGGCGGCCCCGTAGGGTGAACCAACGGAACTGTAGCCGAGATAAAGACCGATGAGATGGCGGCCGATGGTGAAGAGCACGGCCGTCAACGTCGCGCCGGCCCACACGTTCCTCCAACTGATGTTCACATCGGGCAGATACTTGAAGATGGCGGCGAACAGGACAATCAACACCGCCAATGTGACGGCGAAGTTGACGAGTTGCCCGACCAGGCCGGACTCCGGCAGGATCATGCCGATGACCGCAGTGACCACCACCGACGCGAGCAGCAGCAGACCGATGCCAATGATCATGAGCAATCCGACCACCCGCTTGCGAATCCAGGCCCAGTAGCCGGCGTCCGAGCGGGTGCGCACGTCCCAGATGCGGTTGAGCGAGGCCTGCAACTGAGCGAAGGCGGTGGTGGCCGAAAACGCCAATGTGAGCAGACCCAGGATTCCGGCCAGCGTGGCCGCTCGGGGCTGTTGTTTGGCATGCTGCAAGACCGTCCCGACCATCTGGCTGGCCTGCGGGCCGATGGCTTTCTCCATCTCGGCGATCATGCCGGCCTGTGTGGATTCGCCGAGAAAACTGGTGACGGTCAGGAACAGGATGAGCACCGGCGACAGCGCCAGCGCTCCGTAGAAGGCCAGCGCCGCCGACAGCGTCATGGCGTCATCTTCCGAGAAGTCGGACACCGCCTGCTTGAGCATGGCCCACAGCGACCGCTTTTCCATGAGACTCGCCTCACGTATTGCCGCCAACGCGTCGTTGCCGTCCTGGACAACGCCACATTCGAGCATACGCGCCCGGCACGCGGAAAACGGCCGACCGGCAAACACCGGATTCGCGTTCGGGGATCAGTCCGTTCGTTTGAACTCCCAGAATCCGCCCCGGGCGATATCCAGGCTGGGCCTGTTTTCGTCCGGGTGCCAGTCCCAGTTTTCCCGGGGGGTCTTGATCACGGGCCCGGCGGCGCGGGGCGGCTGCGGCGCGACCGTGATCACCATCGGCTCTTCGTGCGATTCGAGCGCGTTGTTGAAACGACGAGCCAGGTAACGCCCCGGAACCAGGCCCCGGATGGCGGTGAGATCCACGCGGGCGATGAACGATTCCTCGCGCGGCAGGTTGGTGAAGATGAAGGCATGCGTCGTGCCCTCGGGCAGCGGAATCTCCCCCGTCTCCCAGCGGGAGACCCAAGCGAAGGCGGTCGAGCCGCGGGAAATCATCATCTCTGGGTAGTGAAACTCGCGACCGAACGGGCGGAATTCGCCTTCGGTGAACGTGCGGGCGTGCGTCGTGTAGAAGTCGAACCACGCCTTGATCTGCGCACGTCGATCGGCGTTCATCTTCGTCAGATCCATGGAGATGCCGGGAACGCCGCACATCATGACCGCGCTGAGGCTCTTGGCCACCAGTTCGCGATCGTCGAACTCCTCGCGGCTCCACACCAGCGGATCACAGGTAAACGCGACCCCGCGCGTGAACGGCCGATACGCCATGGCCAGGAGACGATTGCGGTCCCAGCGGTGATCGGTGTAGGTCGTGGTGAACACGCTGGCATGACGTTTCGTGAGTAGATTGGCGAAGGGTTGGCGGAACAACGCAACCGGGGCCGGATGTTCACCCGCGAAGCCATTGTAGCACTCGCCCAAGAACTGCTCGAGAGCGATCCCGAACAGGAGCGGGTCCTTCTCGTGCGGGGCGTCGTTGCGGTTGTAGATGGTGTCGAGGAAGTCGACGTAGTAGCCGTCCACACCGAGCTGACGGGCCATGAAGGCGAATCGTTCGCGGATATGTTGGCGAGCCGCCGGGCTTCGGGGATCGAGATTGCGATCGTAGTCGCCACCGGGCCACTTGGAGCGATGGTCCTTCATCCTGGCGAATGATTCGGAGCCCGAGCCAATCCAGGTCGGAGCCGTCCACAGGTGCACAGCCAGGCCGAGCTCGCGTTGCATGCGCTTTACGAGTCCCGCCAGGTCGGGAAACTTGGGCGTGCAGGCTGTGTAATCGCCCCATGTGTTGGCCGAACTGAACCAGTCGCTGCACTGGGCCCAGCCGATGAAGATGATGAAGTTGCCCACGCCCATTTCGGCAGCCAGTTTGGCGTTCCCCCAGACGATCTGCTCGTTGATGTCCTCGCCGAACGCATACCACGTGCTGTAGTACGGTTTCAACGCAGCGGCGGGGATGGGCCGCGGCGTGTAGCCGGCGTGGGCATCGACTGCGTCGGCATACGCCCGAGTGGTGTCGAACCAGAAGTCCTTGGCCGTCGAAACGAAGAAACCGTCGGTGAATTCCGTCCCGCTGAACCATTCGTCGCCGACATACTCCGTGCGAGCGACGGAGATAGCATAGTGCTCGCCGTCGCGACGTCCAGTCAGGCGATAGGTGCCGGCCTGATCCATGGGACCGACGGCCAGACTGCTGCGCCCGTAATGATCGCCGGCGAGCATGAACGGTACGCCCGCGTTGGGTCGGACTTCGATGGCCACGTCGATCTGCGGTGCCTGGCGAAACAACGTCGGCGCTTCGGGAATCTGCGGGTTGAAGAGAACTACCACGTCGCCCAGCGGCACTCGCGCTTCCCAGGCATATTCACGGATGCGAAATGGCTTGCCATCGCTGCGCTGCAGTTGCAGCGTCCAGCAGGCGTGCTGGCCACGCTCGCTGCGGACGAGCGTGAATTGATAGCCGCCGGTCGATTCGCCGGTGATTCGCGCTGCCGAGTGTTGGTCGATGCGCCATACCCCCGCGGGCGGATCGGCAGTCACGTCGATGCGGGCTACTGCAAGCCCCTCGTTGAACCGGATGGGATCGGTCGCGGCGTTCGCCAGATTGAACGGGCCCGCGAGAGCGGCAACCAGAAGACAACGGCAAATATGGGTTGCGGGCATACGGCCTCCTGGAAAAAACAGGTCGCGTCGGGCAGGTTAACGGGCCGCAAAATACAGGAAAACTCGCGAACACTGCAACTTGACGTTCTCGTCCGCGGCATTCAATCGAGCTAATACGTCGACAAGGTATCCGTGCCAGCTTCGCGGCAATGCATCCTTGCCCGCTGGCAGCCTGCCCTTCCGGGGAGCCTCGAGCGTAGCATTAACCTTGCTGGCGGACGGCATGGCTGATGTTCGGCGGTTCAGCTTCGGCGAACTCATCCTGCTCTCGCGTGAGCGAAGTGAGTGCGCTGCGGTAGAGGTCTTGGAAGATGGTCAGATTGCGATCGTGTTCGAGTTGGTCGGCGCAGCTGACCGCGAGCGCTTCGGCGTGGCCGCGCAGTACCTGCCGCTGGCGATGCGTGCGCAGCTGAGGCGCGATCCAGCGGATCGTGTCCATCAGGTGGACGGCCACATTGGCGTCGTTCTTCACGTAAGGACGCAATCCATCGAAAACGGTGTCGGCCAGGCGATCGAACGTGACTGGCTGGGCGATCACGCGCAGTCGCTGGTGCTCGTCGAACCGCCCGGAGGCGGGGGTTTGACGGCCGGCCAGTGCCACTAAATTGCTGCCCAGCCAGTTAATGCACGTGATCGCCGTGTACGGATCGTTCTGCCCCGTGGACAGAGCTCGCGCGGCGATCTCGATCAGTTCCTTGATCAGAAACAGGGGGTCCTGGTAAGAGGTGCGCTGCGCACCCACCACATACGCGCCGGCGATCGTGGCGGCCAGATCGTCGGAGATCCGATGCGCGGGCCAGGCCAGGACCACCACGCGATCGCGGTTGACGAAGTCGCCTGGTTGATGGATCATCTCGAGGACGAGTTCGTTCTCGCACGCCAGCTCGAACAAGCCTTCGTCATCGACCGCTTGGATATACCCGTCGGTTCGGATTCGGATCAGCCGGGATTCGGCAGCGAAGTTCGCGGGCAAATCGATCGGACTCTCGTGTTCGACGGGGCTGCCGTCGCCGATGCACTCAGGGAACAGATCGCAGACCATGCGATTGAACTGTCCGCCCACGTCGGCCAGCAGGTTGAACACGTGAATGGATTCGGGCACGTGGTGGAAGAAATAGATGAGCACGCCCAGGCTCGAGAGTACCAACACCAGGTCAAGCGTGATCGCCAAATGGGGGACAAACGCGCCGCCTTCGGCTTCGCGGCCTCGCACGGTCAAGAGCACCAGGAGCGAAAAGAGAAATGTGGCGATGAACGTGCCTAGCGCCAACTGGTTGCCCCGATCCTTCATGAAGCTCGTCAGCAGGCGGGGACCGAACTGCATGCTGGCATAGGCGACGGCCCCGATCGTGACGGAAAATGCGACACCGCCGACCGTGATGAGAGAAGCCGCGACGGTGGTGAGCATGTCGCGGGCCGCCTCCGGCCGGTTGGACAGAAGCCAGATATCAAACCGATGGAGGCGGAACTGCCGGTCCAGCGAATACGCGATGACAAACAGAACAACGGCCCCGATGCTCATCAGGCCGGGCACCAGCCAATAGCTGGCCTTCATTTGCTCCCAATACGTGGCGATCTTGACTTTCATGGGCGTTCTCGCCGAAGCCGGAGCGGCTTGAGCGGTTCGGCCGCGCTCGGCCCGCTGAATACCGGCATTGTAGGAAGCTCGGCGGGCGACCACAGGATCGACCGCGGCGACTTGACGCGGGGGGAGGGGTCCGGTAGGCTTCAACAAAGCGTTTATTAGCAACGGGTTCGGTCTGTTTTTGCTCCTTTTGGATGCCGGTCGAGGCCCCGGGCCGCGGCACGCGAGGGAGCGGTCATGCTTTTCGCGAGTGCGGCATGGATCTGAGCAAACTCGGGCACACGTGTGTCGTCGGCATGCACTGGGGCGACGAAGGCAAGGGCAAGATCGTCGATCTGCTCACCGAGCATTTTGACATCGTGGTCCGCTTCAACGGCGGCGGTAATGCCGGCCACACCGTTTTGATCGGGCAGGAGAAGTTCGCGTTGCACCTGCTGCCGGTGGGCGTGCTGAGCCCGGGCAAGACGGCCGCCATCGGTCCGGGCGTCGCTCTGGACGCCGGCCGCATGCTGGAAGAGATCGACGCCCTGGCCGCTCGTGGCGTGGCCGTGGGTAATCACCTGAAAATCAGCGACCGGGCCCATCTCGTCATGCCCTGGCACAAGCGGCAGGACGTGCTCTCGGAGACCGCCCTGGGCAACAGCAAGATCGGCACCACCGCCCGCGGAATCGGTCCCTGCTACGCGGACAAGATGTACCGGGCGATGGCCATCCGCGTGGTGGATTTACTGGACGCTCGCGCCCTTCGCGAGAAGATCGAGCGGGTGGCGGCGTTCAAGAACAAGTTGTTCGCCGCTTGCTACGACGACACCGAACGGCTCAACCCGGCGGCCATCACCGAGGAGTACCTCGCCTACGCCGAGCGCATGCGGCCGTTCATCTGCGACACCACCACGTTCTTCTGGGAGTCGATCCGAGACGGCAAGCGGCTTCTGTTCGAAGGGGCCAACGGCATGTTGCTGGACGTCGACCACGGAACGTTTCCGTTCGTGACCAGCAGCACGACCGGCGCCATCGGCGTGCCGGCCGGAGCGGGCGTGCCCGCCCAGACGTTGCAAACCTGCCTGGGCGTGACCAAGGCCTACACCACCCGCGTGGGAGCGGGCCCGTTCCCCAGCGAACTGAAGGACGACATCGGTCAGTACATTCGCGAGCGGGGTCATGAGTATGGCACGACGACCGGTCGCCCCCGGCGATGCGGCTGGTTCGATGCGGTGGCTGCCCGGTACACGGCCCGTCTGGGCGGACTCACGCAGATCGCCGTGATGCATCTGGACACGCTGACCGGGCTGGACCGCGTGGGCGTCTGCGTGGGGTATGAGACCGCCGCCGGCCCGCTGCCCGGCATGGTCGCCGACGCGGCGATGCTCGAGCAGGTCAAGCCGGTGTTCGAGTATCTGCCGGGCTGGAAGGAAGACCTGCGCGAGTGCCGGCGGTTCGAGGATCTGCCGGCGGCCGCCCGGGCGTATCTCGACAAGCTCGAGTCGCTGATCGGTGTGCCGGTGACCATCGTGAGCGTCGGGCCGGAGCGCAACCAGACCCTCATGCGCGCATGACAACCTTGACATGCAAGCCCCGGGGTTGCGAACCGGCGGGGCCTTGAATCCGTGCAGAACTCAATGCCCGAACCGCTGGATCCACAACAGGAACTCGGACTGACGCGCGAGCAGTTGCCGCGGCACGTCGCGATCATCATGGACGGCAACGGCCGCTGGGCGAACGCCCGGGGCAAGCCGCGAATCTTTGGCCACATGGAAGGGGCTGCTAACGTCCGTGAGATCGTCACGCATTGCGCCCGGCTGCAACTCGATGCGTTGACGCTGTACAGCTTCAGCACCGAGAACTGGAAGCGGCCCAAAGCCGAGGTGGACGCCCTGATGAACCTCTACGTCGAGTATCTCATCAAGGAGCGCCAGACGGTGATGGAGAACAACGTGCGGCTCATCCAGGTGGGGCGGCGGGAAGGCCTGCCCGAACCCGTGTTGCGGGAGCTGGACGAGACGCAGCGAGTCAGCCGTGACAACAGCGGCTTGCGGCTGTGCCTGGCCATCAACTACGGTTCGCGTCTGGAGATCGTGGACGCGGTGCGCGAGATCGCTCGGCGGGTCGAGAGCGGGCAGTTGCGTCCCGATGAGATCACCGAGGCCACCATCGACGCCCACCTGTATACGGCCGGCATGCCCGATCCCGATCTGCTCATCCGCACCGCAGGCGAGATGCGGGTGAGTAACTTTCTGCTCTGGCAGATCAGTTACGCCGAGCTGTACGTCAGCAACGTGCTCTGGCCTGACTTCCGCCCCGCACATCTGAACGAGGCGATCCGCAACTACGCCGCTCGCCAGCGTCGCTTCGGCGCGGTGCTCCAAGACATCACTCCGAACCCAAGCTGACCAACCCACAGGTGCAGGCGTCTCGCCCGCCTGTTTCCTGCAGCCCATGCTTATAGTGGCTCACGCACTGTTGTGGTGCACGCTTCCAGCATGCACATGCAGGCAGGATGCCTGCGCCACAATGCGCTCGCCGTGACCGGAAGCGGCATTAGGCAGCCCACGGTGGGCTTCATCCGGCAGTGTCGACTCGGACGTCTCCTGTATTTCGATATCGCCCCGCCAGAAGCGCATTTCGAAATTGTTCAACTCCATTGCCCCCTACAATTGCACTGGTCTTCGGCGACGAATGTGCGGCACGGAGCCGAAGCCGGAGACAGACTCTTCCAGCGCGAAAGTAGTCGTCCCGATATCGATGCGATTCTTGTTTACAGGGGCATGCCATGAACCGAAGCGTACCTCATACAAGTAGCGGAATGTACTTGGTTTTGGTCGGTGTGAGCCTGATCCCGTGGCTTTGGGGCTGTCCCCCGGCCCCGCCGCCCGACGGGAACAATCCGCCGGTGGCCAACGCCGGGGCCAATCAGTCCGTCCGTCCGGGCGCGACCGTGACGCTCAACGGCAGTGCCAGCACCGATCCGGACGGCGACACGCTGACGTTCAGTTGGACGCAGACCGCGGGCATCGCGGTCACGTTAGACGGCGCGACCACCGCCACGCCGACGTTTGTGGCTCCTGCCGTCGCGACCACGCTGACGTTCGAGTTGACGGTCAGCGATGGCCAACAGAGCGACAGCGACTCAGTGGACGTCGGCGTCGACACCAACGTCGAACAGACGCCCATCCTGTTTGTGGCCAACATCACGGGCAACAACGTCACCGCTTACAAGGTCGCGGATCCCGATGATGTGAACGGCAACATCGCACCGGCGGCCAATCTGGCCGGCGCCCAGACCGGCTTGAATCAACCGGCTGACATGGTCGTGGAAGCGCTGGGCTCGCTCCTGGTCGTCAATGCCGGCGGCGACTCCATCACCAGCTACCCCGGCGCCGACGACCTGACGGGCGTCAACGGCAACGTCGCTCCCGATCGCAACGTGCAGGGGGCGGCCACGCAGTTGGTCGTCCCGGCAACGCTCGCCATCCGGCCGGAAAGCGAGCTGCTCTTCGTGGGCGATCTGACCGCCAATTCGATATTCGTGTTCGGTGGAGTGTCCACCAACGCGTTCAACGGCAACCTGGCGCCCTTGCGAACCATCACCAGTCCCGATCTCCAGGGTCCGATCGGCATCAATTTCGGGGCGAACGACACGTTGTACGTGGCCAACTCGGCGGGCGTGCCGCGTGTGTCGGTCTTCGCCAACGCCAGTACGTTGAACGGCAATGTGGCGGCTACTCGTGTCATCACCAGTACCGTCTTCAACGGCCTGTTCGACGTCTTCGTCGACGCCAACGACCGGATGTACGTGGTGGATGTCATCGACGACCAGGTCCACGTGTTCAACAACGCTTCGACGCTCAACGGCAACGTCGCTCCGAGCGTCACGCTGACCATTCCCGGCGCCGGCCAATTGACTGCCATCGCTGTGGATCGCCAGGGCGTCGGATACGTGGTGGACAACACGCTGAATGCTGTCTATTCGTACGACAACATCGCGTCCCGAAACGGGACAGTGACGCCCGACCGCGTCTTGCAGGGAGCCAACACGCAGTTGACCAACCCCATTCGGGTGTTCCTGCTCGAGTAGCGAACTCACCCCAGAGGAGCAGAGACACTGAGAAAGCGGGCTCTCAGCTCTCAGCTATCAGCTGTCAGCCAGACCTGGTATGAACCAGAGGTCTGGCTGACAGCTCATGGCCAAAAGGGCTACGGCCCCCACCACTGACAGCGGACAAAGGATTACGGACATACACCTTGGGTTGCGGACCGAGGCGTCGGATGTAACGGACGATGACCCGGCGCATCGGTGGTCGATACCTCACACACACATCTACACTCTTGCAGTTGGCGCGAACTCCCATTCATTCGTGGTCGACGTGAGGAGCAGGTCATGGTCACATCCGTCACGCTGCACCGCCTCGTCGTTGGCGTGCGCATTGCTTTTGTCACGATCCTGGCGCTGAATCTGCCCGCTCAGGCGGTCGAGTTGCTCGTCAGCAGCACATCGACGAACCAGGTGCTGCGATATGACGGCAACACCGGCACCCCCATCGACACGGGCGAAGGCGCCGGTGAGGGCGTGTTCATCGGAGCAACCGTGCCCGGCGGAGACGGCGGACTCGTCGCGCCTCACGACATGCTGCTCGGCACGGACGGAAACGTCTACGTCGCCAGCCAAGGCACCGACAGCGTGAAAGTTTACGACGGCACGAACGGGCACTACCTCGCAGACTTCGTGCCCCCGAACAGCGGCGGTCTTTCGCTGCCTTGGGGCATGGCCTGGGGCCCCGACGGCAACTTGTATGTCGCCAGCCACGGCTCCGATCAGGTGCTGCGCTATCAGGGGCTCAGCGGCGAATCGCCCGGCGCGTTCATCGACGTCTTCGTCCCCGCGGGCAGCGGCGGCCTGGCCGGCCCGCGCGGCCTGGTCTTCGGCAACGATCAATGGAGAGGAGACGACGTGCCACCCGGCCCTGCCCAGGACGGCTACCCCGAACTGTACGTGGCCAGCGCCACCGGACAGGTGCTGCGGTACAACGGCCTGACTGGCGCGTTCGTGGACATATATGCGGAGGCCCCGGCGGGCACGACGCCGGTCAGCTTGATCTACCAACAATCCTTCGACCGCAACTCGCCGCGATACAACCGGCTGTCCAGGGGTAATCTGCTCGTCAGCTACGACAACGGCGTCATTGAGGAATGGTCCGGCGCGCTGGCCATCGACGAAGCGCCTTTCCTCACCGACTTCGGCGCGTTCTTCAACCCGGCAACGGTGCTGGGACAAATGGCCTGGGGCCCGCGCATCGCGACCGACACCGATCCGCAACAGCGACAGACCCTCTACGTGCCCGATTCAGCTACGGCGAACATCCAGCTGGTCAGCGCCAACCGCGATGATCTGGGCATGCTGGTGAATGTCGCGACCACCGTTGCCGGAGCGCTGCCCAACAGCATCCTGTTCAAGTGCGGAAGCAACCCGCCCACACTCATCCGGCAGGTGCTCAACCCCAACGGCCTACAAGGCACGCTGCACACCGTCACGTTGCAAGGCGACAACCTGGCTGCGATCACGGATGTCGTGCTTCGACGCATGCGCGGCAGCGGCAAGCGCCTGGACAACGACGGCACGGCCGTCATCGCCGGCATCAATCGGCGCATGTCGGGCGCCGATCTGCTGGTGGATTTCGATCTGACCGGCGCTGAGGCCGGCCGCTACGCCATCGAGCCCACCGATTCCTGCGGCGTGGCCATGGCGTTCCCCGACGTGTTCCTGGTCTATCTGCCCGAACTGACCAACGGCAGTTTCGAGGAAGGATACGTCCCCGACCGTGAGGATGCGCCCATCTGCGTGAACCCAGCCGCCAACGGGAACAAGAGCCGGCCGCGCCACTGGGACGCCATGAAAGGCGGCGACTTCAACCTCGGCTCGGAAGACCAGTTCGAGATCGTCCGTGACGGCCTCATCTGGTATCCCTGCGGAGCCATGCGCGGCGTGAGCGGCATGCATTACGGTTCGATCCAGAACAACTTCACCAACAACGATTGGCACGGCATGTACCAGACCATCGCCGCGCCGTTCGTGAGCGGCCAAACCGCGTTCGCGGATTACCACGTGTACGTGGACGCCGACGTCGCGAGCTTCCGCGCCATCAGCACGGCCTCCATCCGGCTGGTGGACGGCGACAACTACAGCGGCGTGCTGATCACCGAGACGCACATTCCGAACACACAGAACACCTCGGGCGACGTCCTGGTCCGATCGCCGGAATTCCGAGCCACCGTCCCGCAAGGCTACGTGTACCAGTCCAACCCACCGCTGCTGACCATCGAGCTGATCTCGCAGTCCGTGCCCGGCGACACCTGCGCCGCCAGTGTCTGCGGCCAGGAAGTGAGCACCAAGGCGTTTCACGTCGATAACGTTCGCAACACCGAGATCCCCTGTGAGGAGCAAGCGGATACCGACGGTGACGGGCTGGGTGACGGCTGCGACAACTGCCCGAGCGTCGCCAACGCCAACCAGGCCGATTCGGACTTCGACGGCGTGGGCGATGCTTGCGACAACTGCCCCGACACGTTCAACCCCGACCAGGCCGACGCCAACAGTGACGGCATCGGCGACGCCTGTGATGGCACCAACGGCGGCGGCGGGAACGGAGGAGGCGGCAACGGTGGCGGCGACGGAGGAGGAAACGGCGGCCCTGACGGTAACGGCGGTGGTGACGGCAATGGCGACGGCGACGCCACGCCTCCCGGCTGCGCTCCCGGTTGCGGCAGCGGTGTCGCCACCGCCCTCCCGCTGGGCCTCGCCAGCCTCTTGGGCTACCGCCGGCGATCGCGTCGCGACCGGATCAAGAGGTAATCACGAACGTCGAAAGAAGCAGGTGGTCAGTCGTCAGTGGTCAGTCGTCAGTGGTCTGTCGTCCGGCTCACAGCTCACAGCTCATAGCTCAGAGCTTTCAGTTCACCGGTACGGCACTTCCACTTCGACTGTCTCTCCAGCCTTGACCGTCATGGCTCGCCGGCTGTTGACAATAACTCCGAGCAGCCGGTATGAGGCTGCGATCGCTGCCAGCCATGCCAAGCTCAGGCACTTCCGCTCATTCATCGAACTGTCCATACTGGGTGCTCCGCTGTGAGCAAGAATTGTCCTTGGGCTCGCGAGCAGACAACGGAACCTGAAACCATCCCACCACGTTTAGATGCTGCCCGGGGTTCCGCAGTTGCATGGCACGCGAAAATGCTGGCAGAGCGAAGCCTACTGCCCGGTTGGAGGCGGGCGAGACGCCTGCCCCGAAATGCGCGGGGCGTCCGGCCCGGAATACGCAGACGTCCTGCCGCCCCGACATGCGCAAGAGTCGGCGGCACGGGCCTAGCGCCGCCGCTGGCTTGGCAAACCGCACCCGGCCGGTTATCGTCCTGTCAGCAGCACAGCCGGCACGGCGTCGCGGCCGACTGGAGTGGATCACACACGTTCGCGCAACAAGCGAGTTCCGGTACACCCCGGAATTCACGGGAGGATTCATCCATGGCAAGAGGAAAGAGCAAGTTGACCCGAAGGGATTTCGTCCGCACGGCCGCGGCGGCGACGGCGGTCGCCAGCACGCTGCCTCGCTTCACCTGGGGCGCAGCGCCCGACAAGCCGCTCAAAATCGGCCTGATCGGTTGCGGCGGCCGGGGTACCGGTGCCGCTCACAACGCCATGGCCGCCGATCCCAACGTCAAGGTCGTCGCCCTGGCCGACATCGCCAAGGACCGCCTCGAGGCCTGCCGCAAGGACCTCAAGGACAAGCGCGGCGTCGATATCGACGAGAAGATGTGCTTCGTGGGCCTGGACGGCTACAAGAAGATCATGGACACCGACGTGGACTATGTCATCCTGGCCACGCCGCCCTACTATCGCCCCGAGCACTTCACTGCCGCCATCGCCGCCGGCAAGCACGTCTTCGTCGAAAAACCCGTGGCCGTCGACCCGGTCGGCGCCCGCAAGATGTTCGCCGCCGGCGAAGCCGCCCAGAAGAAGAATCTCTGCGTGGTGGCCGGCACGCAGCGCCGCCATCAGAACGGCTACATCGAAACCATCAAGCGGATTCGCGACGGCGCCATCGGCGACATCGTGTCCGCCCAGTGCTACTGGAACGGCGGCCAGCTGTGGTACCGCAAGCGCGAGGCGGGCTGGAGCGACATGGAGTGGATGCATCGCGACTGGGTCAACTGGTGCTGGCTGTCGGGCGATCACATCGTCGAGCAGCACGTGCACAACATCGACATCATCAACTGGGTACTGGGGACCCATCCCATCAGCGTGGTGTCGTTCGGCTCTCGTCAGCGTCGCGTCACCGGCGATCAGTACGACAACTTCTCGAGCGACTTCAGCTATCCGGGCCCACGGAAGGATACCCCCATTCACGTGCACAGCATGTGCCGGCAGATCAGCGGCTGCAAGAACGACGTCAGCGAACGCGTCGTCGGCCAGACGGGTATTTCCAACTGCAACGGCTGGATCAGCACCGTCGGCAAGATCGAGCACCAGGGCAACGATCCCTACGTCCAGGAGCACAAGGATCTCATCGACGCCATCCGGAGCGGCCGGCCGCTCAATGAGACGCAGGCGGTGACCGAGTCCACGCTCTGCGCCATCATGGCCCGCACCTCGGCCTACACCGGCAAGGAAGTCACCTGGGACGAAATCCTCAATTCCGAGATGCAGCTCAGCCCGCCCGACTACGAGCTCACCGAGGAGAACATCCGGGCTCACATCCCCGTCCCCGGCAAGGCGTGATGTGATTGCCTATCCCCGACAAGCACACAGGACCGCGATCCAGAGAGGATCGCGGTCCTGTTCTCTTTCTCTCGCTGTCTCTTCGCGCGCGTGTCCACCCTCTTCTTCGCCGCGTCTCCGCGTCGCCGCGTCAATCTTTTTCCGGGGAAACCCTCACGCGCTCAGATCAATGTGCTGCCCCTCGCCGTCGTCCTCAACGACGGGCGTTTCGACCGGCTCATCGGGGCTGGAGAATGCTCGGCCTTGGCTGCCTGCCCCCTCCGCATCGGCGTAGATGTCCGAGGATTCCGACGTGATTTCGACCGTGCTGTCAGCTTGATCGACGGTGCGGGCGTGCAGCGTGTCGGCGCTGGCTCGCTGATTCCGCTCGGCGTCGCGGACGACCGAGACCTGCCGCTGAGCGAGGTTGCTCTGCAGGACGGAGGCGGTAAAATTGGGCGGAACGGCCGACATTGCAGAGCTCCCCGAGGCCACGCGGCCCGCTGCAGTCCCCTCCTCTGCATTATCGGCCACGAGCCCCAGCGTTCTTGACCGGCCGCGAGCAATCGCCGGGTTTGAGCTCTGTCCTCGCGTGCGGAAGACAGCCGTCCGTCGAGCGTTCGTTACCGGTCGTACTGCAGTTGCCCTCGGCGATTCATCATGGCGAACAGGCGGGCGAGAATGCTCGAGTGCATCTGGCTGACCCGGCTCTCCGACAGGTCGAGCGTGGTCCCGATCTCCTTCATGGTCATCTCTTCGAAGTAGTAGAGAATCAGGATGATCCGCTCGATGCGGGTCAGATGGTTCATGATCACCTGGTGTAAGTCGCGGCGCTGGAGCTCCTTGACCGGGTCTTCCGTGCGGCGATCCTCCAGGACGTCGATCTCCTCCATTTCACGGCTGGAGTCGTCGTCGTAGAACTTGCGGGACAGACTCACCAAGCTCACCGCGTTGGCGTCCTTCATGAGCTTGTCCAGCTCGCTGCGACTGATGGACAGCCGGGCGGCGATCTCATCGTCCGAGGGCAGCCGGCCGAGCTCGGCCTTGAGCACCTTGGTCACGCCTTCCAGCTTGTGAGCTCGGCTCCGCACGAGGCGAGGCACCCAGTCCATGGTCCGAAGTTCGTCCAGGATGGCGCCGCGGATGCGGGGCGAGCAATAGGTCTCGAACTTGACGCCCCGGTTCAGATCGAAGGCCTCGATGGCGTCGATCAGCCCGAAGATGCCTGCCGAGATCAGGTCGTCAACATCCACCTCGCTGGGCAGCTTGGCAGAGATCCGGTCCGCGGTGTACCGGACGATGGGCAGGTAATGCTCCATCAGCTTGTTGCGCAACGCCCGCTCGTGTGTCGCCTTGTATTCCTTCCAGGTGACTTGAATATCCTGCACCGGATCCGCCATTCTGCGCTCCTGCACACCTGTTGAACGACCCCCCGAAGGGTATTCAAGAGCGTGGTATAAACCCCGTTAGTTCAACTGACCATTTTGGGCGCACCTTCATCGCCCGTTTCCTGACTGGAAGGAATCGAAGCGAGTTCACCATCCGGGAACAGCTCGCGATGCTCCCGCAGCGAGTGCTCATCGATCACGCGGTAGGCGATCCAACCGACCACCAGCCCCAGCGCGAAGAAGATAAACATCGCCTGGATGGCCCGGATCAGTGTGGTCTCTACCGTGTTGCCCGCCGTGAGTCCGAGAATGATTGCGATTGCAAAGGCCAGAAACCCCAATGCTGCTCCCGTCAACCGAACCATGGCACTCCCTCATCGCTCGATGCGGCCCCGGTGAGTAACGGCAAATCGGACCGTCCGGTTTAGCTCAAACTGCCCATTTCCACGGACCTTCAGGATTATCGGCCGGAAGATCGGGCAGACGGGAGAAACAGAGGGCCTGGATTGGCCGACAGACGCCAATCCGTCACATCTGCAGTGAAAGCTTCCGGATGGCATGTCCGCCCCGGGATGGGAACAAATCGGATGTGGATCTGCGATTCAACCTTGCGCGAGTCGAGCCGACGGGAGGGTGAGCCGACCGCCGGAGTACCTCGAAGTGCTCCATTTCACGCATAAGCTCACGGCTGAATTTTTGCTTGCCAGTTGAATACGTCGCGCTGTAATCTGAGGTGGCATTCTCCAACTCTTTTCGCACTGGCGGGGAGTCCGAAATGAAGCCACACGTTCACCTCCACATCGCAGGTCTCGTCTCGGTCCTCATGCTGGCACTTGGCACCTTCGCCTATGCCGGTCCGTATCCGCTCGAAGACGCCTACTGGCGATTCGAGGAAGGCCAGGATGGCGCCTTGGTGCCTCAGGGCGAGAACACCGTGCTCGACTCCATCAACGAGAATCACCTGCAACGGTGGACCGCTCCGGATGGAGATCCGGATCGATCGGCCCCCATCTACACGTCCGAGGTGCCTGCGTCCATCATCCCGCAGACCGGTAAACCCAACACCCTGGCCCTGCGGTTCATGCGTAATCCGGAAGGCGGCGGGGATGACATCTATTGCGACGGTGGCAAGCACATCGGACACCCCATCAACGACAAAGGCTTCACATTGGAAGCCTCCTTCAAGGTCACGTTTGTGGGCGGCGGTGCCGACAAGTTCCAGGGCATCGTATGCAAGGAGGGCGCCATCCAGCTCGGCCTTCCCCGCCTCGTGCTCAAAATTCGCGGCGACGACGGCACGCTGCAGATCGAAATGTTCGACGAAAGCAACACCGTCCGAAGCATCCGGAGCTTAGACCCGATCCTCCCTAACCAATGGTATCACGCAGCGGTCGTCAATGACGGCTCGACGCTCTCGCTGTATCTCAAGTCGAACGGCAACTATGTCCTCCAGGGCACTGCGCCATTGTCTGGTGTACTGTCGACTGGCGCCTCGGGCTGGGTCATCGGACGGGGACAATATTATGACAACCCGGCCGACTGGACTGACGGCATCATCGACGAGGTCCGCCTGAGCAATCGGCCCCTCAGCCCGGACGAATTCCTCTTCGCCGAGGGCTACGCGCCAGGAGATTTCGATCATAACCGCCGAGTCGATATCGAAGACATGCTCATCCTCCTGAACTGCGCGACCGGCCCCGCCATCGCGTACGATCCGGAGTCTCCACCACCGGACTGCCCGCTGACCGCCGACGACGAGGGCCGCCTGGCAGCCGATCTGGACAAGGATGGCGACATCGATTGCACGGATTTCGCAATGTTCCAGGTGCTCTTGAGTCCGTGACGCCGGGAAAGCCTGACAGCTGACGTGAAGAGGGGGGAACCCCGTGCGAACAACGGGCACGAACCGCCAATCAAAGATAGGAACGAGGGTCGTTGGGCTGTCGTTCCTCATCTTTTTGTGCGCCCTGGCCTCAGCGGCGACGGGCCAGACCTATTCGAACCCGCTCTACACACCGGCGTTTCCACCCGCCGGCAGTTGGTTTACATCCGGCCCCGCCGACCCCATGGTCGTCGAGTTCGAAGGCGACTACTACGTTTACCCCACGGGCAACGGCTTCACCTATCAGGTCATGTACTCACAAGACCTGGTGCACTGGTCCGGTGATGCGATCGCATTCGGCATCCCCACGAACAGCCCCTGGAAGACCTGGTCGCTGTGGGCGCCGGAGATCGAACGGATCAACGGTCGATTCTATCTGTACTACACGGCCGGCCTGGGTGACCTGCCGGATCAGCGCATCGGCGTGGCGGACGCCGATACTCCGCTCGGACCGTTCACGGATCGTTCCTTCGATCGTCCGCTTATCGACGAGCCCGCCATCGATGCCGAATGCTTTCAGGACGAGGGCACGCTCTATCTCTACTACGTGCGCCACACGCAGAACCCATTCAAACTGAGCATCTGGGTCCGCAAGCTGCTGGACCCGCTCGCGCTCGACCCCGACAGCCCGCCTCGACTCTGCATCGAGCCGACGCTCGGCTGGGAGGCCGCGGTCACCGAAGGCCCCACCGTGATCAAGCGCGACGGCCTGTATTACATGTTCTATTCTGCCTGGGGCGCCAGCTCGCCTAATTACGCCGTGGCGGTTGCCACCGCGCCGCATCCGCTCGGTCCTTGGGTGCGACAAGCCGAACCTTACAACCCCGTCTTCAAACGCAACGACGCCATCAGCCTGTGGGGACCCGGTCATGGCGACCATGTCATCGGCCCCGACGGGATCAGCGACTGGTACGTGTATCATCACAAGATCAACCCCGGCGAAAACTTCGACCGCTATCTGGCCCTCGATCGACTCGTGCCGGTGGCCCGGCATGGATCAAGAGACCTGCATTTCACTTCTTCCGGCGGAACCACGAGCCTCACGCCGGCCCCGCGATTGCCGTTTGAATACGCCAATTTTGAAGACGACCGTCTGCCTGCCAGCTTCGTGCCCGAGGCCGGGACGTGGACGGCGGCCGGCGGCAAGCTCATCGCCCCCGCCGACGGCGTCCTGAGAATCGCCCGCACGCTTGCGAGCGAAAGCCTCCAGGACTTCCACTGGGAATGGTGGTTGCGAGCTGCGGACGGCTTCATGCCCACGACCGACTCGACGTTCGAGTTCAGCTTCGCCACCGTCAAGCAGCAGATCCCGCATCGCGTCGGCTGGCAGATTCGCCTCGCCACCGACACGTTGCGCTTCGTGGAAATCAACGAAGCCACGGGCGCCACGGTCGTACATCAGACCACGACGTTCGCGCCTTCCATCAACTGGAGCCATCATTCGCGCCAGCTCACCATCTCCAAGACGGGCAATCTCTGGAAGGTCTTCGTCGATCGCGTGCTGGTGGCATCGGTACAGCACCATGCCACCTTACACGCCGACGCCTGGGTGCGAACGACCGCAGCGCCGGCGACGTTGGACGGCTACCGCCAGACAATCGCCTTCGTGGAGGACTTCGAGTGCGCCGCCTGCACGGCGGACCGGTGGGAGTTCCTCGGCGGGACGTGGGAATTCGTTCCGCCCGGCGCCGCCGACGACGGCTACCTTCGCCAGAGCGACTCGGCGCCGGGCCGGCGAATCGCGCTGTACCGCAACTTGCGGCCAGCTGAATTCGATCTCAGCGCGGACTTCATGCCTGTATCGCAGACGAGCGAAGGCGCGTCGCCTGCCTACGGCCTCGTCCACAACTACGCCGGCCCGGACAACCACGCTCTCGTACTGATCGATGATGCCCGAGCCACAGTGACCGCCACCGCAATCGTGAACGGCACGCCTCAACCGATGATTGACTCGACCGTGCCCATGCCGCCGACGTTCGCACAGGCTGACTATCGAAACCTCGCCGTGACCACCGATGTCGATACCGGAGAGTTCGTCTACAGCCTCAACGGCCTGGAGGTCCTGCGGCGCGCGTACCCCGGCCTTCCTCGGCGCGGCCGGGCCGGCCTGGTCACGGATTCGAGCGTTGTGCGCATCGACCGATTTCGTTTCTCCGACGCCACCGGCCGCCCGAGAATTCTCGTGAGCCCGCCAATCGTTCGCCGCGCCGTGTTCATCGCCGATGCACCGCCCGCCGATCACTTCACCGTTGCCAACGGAGGAGGCGGCGATGGGCTTTATTACCGGATCACCACTGATGCCGCCTGGTTGACGGTCGCGCCGGCGTACGGCGAATCGCAAGGGGAAGCGGACGAGATTACCCTGAGCTACGACATCACCGGTTTGACCGCCGGCACCTATACCGCGGATGTCCGCATCGAATCCGCCGACGCCGTGAACAGCCCGCAGATGCTGCGAGTGGAACTGACTGTCGAGACCGTCGCTCCCGACTTCGATGGCGACGGCGACGTGGACATGGAGGATTTCTCGTACATACAACTCTGCTTCACGCCGCCGAGTACGCCGCCGGCGCTGCCACCAGGCTGCGAGGATGCCGATCTGACCGGTGACGAACGTGTGAACGCAGCCGACTGCGCCATCCTGCAAGCATGCCTCAGCGGATCAAACATCTTCGCGCATCGCGCGTGCGCGAACGACTGATGCCGCTCGTCGCGGTATTCTGAGACCGCCAGTTGCGGATCGACCCGCATGCGGGCCGTAGTCAATAGACATGGGCGTCAGCCCCCGGTCGATCGTGAGCAATCGATCGTCAGCCCCGAAGGGGCGACAGGTCCGATCCGATCCGAGACAAACGTAACGCCCTCCGACGTCCTGACCGACGAGACCCACAACGTTTCGGGCCGCGGTGTGTCTGTCGCCCTGTCGGGGCTCCATGAGACAAAAGGGACGAACCGAGCGCGAATCCGTCCTTCACCGGGGGCTTACGCCACCCGGCTACTGACCCCTGCCCCTTGTGGGGCAGAAGACCCGACCATGAGCTGTGGGCTATGGGGTGTGAGCTATGAGCCAAAGAGCGGGAAGCTCTCGTCAGGTCACCACACGTGCCGACGGCGAGCACTCAGCGGAACATGTTGACGAAACGGTAGAAGAGCCCCTGGTCGGCCTGGGGTTGGCCGATGTCGCGCGAGAGCTTGGTCGCAATGGCCATGATGCAGCCGGACGCCGGACAGCGCGGGTAGCGCAACAGTACCGGCGCACGCTCTCGAACCGCTACGGCCACATAATCGTCCCGCAGGATGTGGCCGTAGTCGCTCACGCCCACCTGCAGAAACCGGGCGGCCACGCTCGAGATCCGCTCGTACACCTCGGCGGCCTCCCGGCGATTGATAGCGTTGTTGACCACCAGGCCCATGCCGCCCATCCGCGCCGCCGCACCCGGTCGGTCCGACATGAACTGGGGCAGCACCTTGATCGTGGCGTAGGCATCGGTGAGCGAGGTCGGCTCCGGCGTGGTCACCACCAGCAACGTATCGCCCGTCGCGGCGAAGCTCAGCACGTTTCGCGAGATCCCCGCCCCGCAATCCAGCACGACCACGTCATAGCGCGATTCGATCTGCGCCATGGCCGCCATGAGTTGATGCCGCTCGAAGTCCGACAGATCAGCGAGTTCAGCGATACCCGACGAACCCGGCACGAACGAGATGCCACCTGGCGCGTCGATCACCACATCATCCAACCGACGCCGCCCCTTGAGCACCTCGGACCACGTCCCGCGGGCCTGCACGCCCAGCACGATATCCGCGTTGGCCAGACCCATGTCCATGTCGAACAGGATGACCCGGTGTCCGCGGGCGGCCATCGCGATGGACAGATTGGTGGCCAGCAGCGTCTTTCCAACGCCACCCTTGCCGCTGAGAATACTGACGACGTGACAACCGCGGGCGGCTTGCCCTCCCGGCGCAAGGTCGGCACAGACCAGTTGGCGCAAACGGCTTGCCTGATCGCCTCGATTGGAGAAGCCAAAAGCCATAGCCCACCCCCGACCCCAAAAAACGACACGGTGACACGGCGATGCGGCGAAAAGGGCCGAGCGCTGCCGGCAATGGCCGCGTCAGCGCATCAAAAGCGACCTGCGATCACGCCAACTGGTTGATCGCCGACGCCGACTTCTTCACCGGCTCGGATGCGACCCGGCTCGGCTCAGCCGCCGATGATGACGCCGGCGCTGCCGTGGGCGTCGAGGACGGTAGATTCAACACCAGTTCCGCGAGTCGCCGCCGACTGCCGACCTCGATATCGTCCGGAACATCCTGGCCGGTCGTCAGGTACGACAGTTGGACGTCCAGCCGATGCGCGATGTTGAGGATCACGCCGACGCCCACGGCCTCATCCAATTTCGTGAACACCACCCGATCGACGCCCACCCTGGAGAACTTCTCGAGCACCTGCTGCAACTGGTTGGAATGGGCGGTGCACGACAGCACCAAGTGCGTCTCCAGCGCGGAGCAGCGGCCGTCCTTGGCCGTCGGCTGCGGAGCCTGCCCTTCGCCGCTGGCCGCCGTCGCCTCCAATTCCTGCGCCGCGGCCGTCTCGCGGGCCTTCTCCAGGAATGCCTGCAGATCGCCCAGATGCTCGGTGTCCTTTTGGCTGCGGCCCGACGTGTCGATCAACACGACGTCGAAGCCCTGCATCTTGCGCATGGTCTCGGCCAGCTCGTCGGGCGTGTAGACCACCTCGAGCGGCACGCTGAGAATGTCGGCATACGCCTTGAGCTGAGCGACGGCGGCGATGCGGTACGTGTCCGTGGTGATCAGACCCACGCGCTTGCGGTCGCGAAGCTTGAACTGGGCGGCCAGCTTGGCGATGGTCGTGGTCTTGCCCACACCGGTCGGCCCCACCAGGGCGACAAACTTCGTGCCCCGGCCCGGCTGAAGCTGGACGGGGTCGGCCGTCGGCAGCATCCGCTCCACCACTTCCAGCAGGGCGTCCGGAATGAGCTTCTGGAAATCCAGCGGCTCGGTCTTGACCGGCCCCACTGCCTGCAGCCGCGCCCGCCACTCGTTCAGCCGCTCCTTAGCTCGCGAGACCACCTCGCGGGCCAGCTCATCGGCCACCGCGTTCTGGATGAGCTTCGTGTAGTACTCCTGCAGTTCCTCCGGGATGGGCGGACCGGGCCGAACCGGCCCCAGCCCCGCGTCGATGCGGCCCGGTGACGCCTTGGCCGACTGCTCGCGATCGAGCAACTGGCGAACCATCGTCCGCAGCTCTTCCATCTCGCTGCGCAGCGCCGAGGTCGAAGAGGAGATCTGAGCCAGCGTGTCCGAGCTCGCGGCCCCCCGATTGGCGGCCGCCGACTCCGTGGAACGGGGACCTCCGCTGGACGCCTCCGCCTGCCGCGTGCGCGACGACAGCGTCTCGCGCCGCGGGACGTACGTCCCGCGTCCCGGCGAGCCCTCGGGGCGAGGCAACAGCGTCGGATCCTTGCTCGCCGTGATCTCCACGATCGACCGGGCCCCGACCCCCATCAGGCCGCCCCGCCGAATCGTCCGGGTGTGCAGGATCACCGCCCCGCGGCCCAGGTCCTGCTTGACCTTCTCGAGGGCCTCAGCCATCGATTTACCCTGGTAGGTTTTCAGTTCCATCCGTGAGTACCACCAGTCCTAACGACTGAACTTCAATGCCTCGGACGATTTCGTTGTACGCCAGCACGGGCACATGCGGCATGGACTGCTCGATGAGCCGCCGCACCCACATGCGAACCGGCGGCGAGCACAGAACGGCGACGGTCTGCCCGGCCGCCTGATACCCGCCCTGCTCCACCCGCTCGCGAATGGCCGCCACGATCCGCCCCTGCGTCATCGGAGGCAGGCTCAGGTAGCTGCCCCGATCGTTCCGTTCGATGTGGGTGGCGATCAGATCCTCCAGTTGCGGATCCAGGGTGACCACGCGGATGACATTGCGTTCGTCTTTATACAGTTGACAGATGGTTCTCGCCAGAGCATTGCGACAATATTCAATGAGAATGTCCGGGTCCTTCGTCCGCGGCGCCCAGTCGGCCAGCGTCTCGAGGATGGTCTCCAGGTCGCGCACGGGAACCCGCTCGCGCAGCAGGCCCTGGAGGACCCGCTGCAATTCGCCCGGCTTGATGATCTCGGGAATGACGTCCTCGACCGCCTTGGGCGACTTCTCCTTCAGGGCGTCCAGCAGTCGGTGCGTCTGCTGACGGCTCAACAGCTCGTCCGCGTGCTTCTTGATGACTTCCGTCAGGTGCGTGGCCAGGACGCTGGAACAGGGTACGACGGTGTAGTTGCGCTGCTCGGCATCGAGCTTCTGGTCCTCGTTGATCCACAGCGCGGGCAGACCGAACGCCGGCTCGATTGTCTCGATTCCGGTCACCTGGTCGGTCACCATGCCGTTGTCGATGGCCAGGAGCAGGCCCGGCATGCACTCGCCTCGTGCAACCTCGACCCCCTTGAGCTTGATGGTGTACTTGTTGGGCTCGAGCTTGAGGTGGTCGCGCACGCGGATGGGCGGCACGATGATGCCCAGCTCGGTGGCCACCTGTTTGCGAATGTTGGTGATGCGATCGAGCAGGTCGCCGCCCTGCTTGCGGTCCACCAGGCGGATCAGCCCGTAGCCCACCTCCAGCTCCATGGGATCGACGGTGAGCAGCGACTCGACCCGCTCGGCCTTCTTGCCCGCCTCGACCTTGGCTTGCGTGGCCGCCGTGGCCATCGCCGCCGATCGTTGCGAATTGATGATGTAGGCCATACCGCCGCAGCCCGCCGCCAGAACGAGCAGCGGCATCGTGGGCAGCCCGGTCAGCGAGAGCAGCGACAGAAAACCCGCCGTCAGCGCCAGCGCGATGGGCCGGTTGGTCAGTTGGCCCAACAGGTCCTCGCCCAGGTTCACGCGGGCGTTGCTACGGGTCACCAACAAGCCGGCCGCGATCGAGATAATGAACGAGGGAATGGCCGCCACGAGGCCGTCACCGATGGTCAGCTTGGTGAAGACCTCGAGGCACCGCATGAACTCCATCTTGTGCTCGACCATCCCCACGTAGACGCCGCCCACCATGTTGATGAACGTGATGATCAGGCCGGCCACCGCGTCTCCCCGGACGAACTTGGAGGCACCGTCCATGGCCCCGTAGAAGTCCGCCTCGGCGGTCACCTCCTGTCGCCGCCGCCGGGCTTCGGCCTCGTTAATGATGCCGGCATTGAGATCGGCGTCGATGGCCATCTGCTTGCCCGGCATGCCGTCCAACGTGAACCGGGCCGCCACTTCGGCCACGCGCGTCGACCCCTTGGTGATGACGACGAACTGGATGACGGTCAGGATGAGGAAGATGATGATGCCCACCACCAGGGAGCCGGCGGTGACGAAGTTGCCGAACGTCTCCACGACGCGGCCGGCCGCCATGGTGCCATCCTGGGCGTTGGTCAGGATCAGACGGGTCGTCGCCGTATTGAGCACGAGCCGCAGGAGCGTGACCCCCAGCAACAGCGAGGGGAACGAGGACATCTCCAGCGGATGATTGATGTACATCACCGTCAGCAGCACGACCGCCGACAGCATGATGTTGCCCGCCAACAGAATGTCCATCAGGGCGGTGGGCAACGGCACCAGCAGCACGAAAATGAGCGCCGTGGCGCCGATCGGTACGAGCAGCCCGCGATGCCGCTCGATCAATCGCACTGGTCGTGAGTCAAATAACGCCAAACCCGCCACCGTTCATCACCCGGTTATCGAAACGACGCGGCGACACGGAGACGCGGTGAGGCGAACAAAAACGTCGCACCGACATCTCGCCTCCCAAGCCGCGCTCTTTCAGGTCTGTGTCCGCCCCGATCAGCCATCGCAAACCACGTTTCGCGTTCTTTTTCCGCGTTGTCTCGTTCCTCTTTCGCCGCGTCTCCGCGTCGCCGTGTCATCCTTTCAATTCAGGCTCACGCCCGCCGCGGCCCGCCGGGCGTAACCACGGCCGGCCAGCTCGTACACGTACGCCAGCACCTCGGCGACCGCCTTGTAGAAGTCGGCCGGAATCTCCTGGCCCACCTCCACGTCGCGATACAGCGCCCGGGCCAGCGGCGGCCGTTCGACGATGGGCACGCCGTGCGCGACGGCGATCTCCCGAATCTTCATCGCCAGGAAATCCGCACCCTTGGCGGTCACCTTGGGGGCCTGCATGGTCTCGGCGTCGTACTGCAGCGCCACTGCGAACTCCGTGGGATTGGTGACGATCACGTCGGCCTTGGGCACCGCGGCTCGGATCCGCTGCATGGCCATCTGCATCTGCACCTGCCGCCGCCGGAGCTTGATCCTCGGATCGCCCTCCATCCGCTTGAGCTCCTCGCGCACCTCCTCCTTGGTCATCCGCAGGTCCTTCTCAGTCCGGTAGCGTTGATACGCATAGTCGATCACCGCCAGAATCAACAGCACGATCCCCAGCCGCAGGCCCAGCGTGAGAATCAGATCCGTGGCGACGACGATCAGCGACAAATGCGACAGCCCGGACGCGCCGGCCAGCAGTTCCACCCGGCTCCGCAACGTCCACCACGTGACCAGCACCAGCACCGCCATCTTCAGCACGCCCATGAGCAAATGGACGAACGCCCGGGCGTTGAACATGCGGGCCAGCCCCGTCAACGGATTCAGCCGATCGAGCGACGGCGTAATCGGCTTGAACGTGATGAGCCAGCCGACCTGCAGGTAGTTGCTCACGATGGCCAGCACGACCAGGGCGAGCAGAAAAGGCAACAGCAGCCGAGCGGTCTCCAGCAGAACGGATTGGGCGATCGTACCCAACTGTTGCGGATCGACCGTAGCCACGCCATCTTCGCCCAGATACATCCGCATGAGGCTGAGCAGCCGTCCCATGGCACCTTCGCCCCACCACTGGATGAGCAGCACACCTCCCAACAGGATGACAGCCGAAGTCAGATCCGCGCTCCGCGCGACCTGGCCGCGCTCCCGCGCTTCTTCGCGCCGGCGTGGCGTTGGGGCTTCGGTCCTGTCTTGTGCACTGTCGGGCATGGGCTAGTCTTTCCTCCCAGCCGTCACGCCTGCGGCGGCAGGCCCAGCACGCTCCGCACGCTCTGCAGGCTGGTGTCGAACGCCTCGATCAGCAAAGGTTCCATGGACATCACCGTCAGCCCCAGCACCAGCAGAGCCAGCGCGAGTTTCAACGGAAACCCGACGGTCAGAATGTTCAGCTGTGGAACCGTCCTCGAGATAAAACCCAATGCCAACAAGGCGAGCATCAACGAGACCACCACCGGACCGCTGATCCGGATGGCCATCTCGAAAGACATCGTCGTCAAATCAAGGATCAGCTCCATCAGTCCCTCGCTCAGCCGGAAAGCCAGCGGCGGAAGCGTCTCGAAACTCTCCAGCAATGCTCGCACGAGGTGACGATGGCCGCCGATGGCCAGGAATCCCAGCAAGGCCGCGAAGTAGAAGAACTGTGACAGGACGGACTCCGAACTGTCCATCATCGGGTTGTACGTGCTGCCGAACAGGATACCCGCCTGGTGGCTGATGAATTCGGCCGCGACCTGCACGCCTATCAGCATGAGCGACAGGCACAAGCCAACGAGCAGCCCGATGGCCAGCTCGCCGAACAGCCCGACCAGCGCTGTTTCCAGCGTCACCGGGCCGACCAGGTGCACGGAGACCAGCGGAAACACCGCCGCCGCCATGGCCAGCGTCAGCAGAATCTTGATTCGGATCGGGATGATCGCCGAGCTAAACAGGGGCGCAGCCAGTACGAGCCCGCCGATGCGGCACACGACCAGCATGAAGGCCGGCAGATTCGCGTAGAGGTTGAACACCGTCCAGGGCATCGTTCACCGATCCTCAACACTCAACCCGAGTTCCTCTCCTCCACTCACCGCCCATCTCTTCTCTCGCCGCGTCCCCGCGTCGCCGCGTCATCCTTTCCCTTCCAGGCGTCGCCGCGTCATCTTTTTCTTCAGAACGGCACCTCACCTAACAACTCCACGGCATATTCGAGGAGCTTGTTGGCCAACCACGGGCCCAGGATCATGGCCACACTGACCATGGCCACGATCTTGGGCACAAAGCTGATCGTCTGTTCCTGCAGTTGCGTCATCGACTGGAACAACGAGATCACCAGGCCCACCACCATGCCGATCAGCATGATGGGCGAGGAGATGATGAGCGTCATCATCAGGGCGTCTCGCGTCAGATCCAGTCCGTCGCCGAACTCCATGGACTCCACCTCGCCGCGGGCGCTGCGCTCACGCGAAGCCCGCCAACAGTGCCCCCACCACCAGGTACCAGCCGTCGGCCAGCACGAACAACAACAGCTTGAACGGCAGCGAAATCATCACCGGGGGCAGCATGAGCATGCCCATGGAAATCAACACCGTCGCGATCACCATGTCGATGACCAGGAACGGCAAGTAAATGCGGAAACCCAGCACGAACGACGTCTTCAACTCGCTGAGAATGAACGCCGGCACCAGCGCCGAAGTTGGCACGTCAGCTCGCGTCACCTGCGTGCCCAGCGGGATGGCCGCCTTCCGCGAGTATTCGAGAAAGAGGTAAATGTCCTCCTCGTTCTTCGTGCGCTCGATCTGGTTGAACATAAATTCCCGCAGGTGTCCCTCGGCGATTTCGATGGCCCGGCTCTGCGTCATGCCCGGCGCGTTGTCGAGCCAGGGCTTGACCGCCTCGCGGTGGATGCGTTCGTACGTCGGGGCCATGATCAGGAACGTCAGGAAGAGCGAGATGCCCACGAGAATCTGGCTCGGCGGCAGTTGCTGAACGCCGAGGGCCTGCCGCAGCATGGCCAACACGATGAGGATGCGGGTGAAGCTGGTCGTCATCATGAGGATGGCCGGTGCCAGCGTGAGCACCGTCATGATGACGAGAATCTTGAGCGTGGCGCTGACGCCCTCGGGCGTGGTGGCCGTCGGCAGCACGCGGCTCAGGTCAGGTATCTGCAGCGGGTTGTCCACGCTTCCCGAGCCGGCGGGGCTGACTGACGGCCCGACCGGTGCAGGCGCAGGTTGAGCCACCGCGGTCGCGCCGACCGCCAGCACGGCAACCAGGGCCAGCCCCGGCCATCTCATCGAGCCTCCTGCTCCTGTTTTGCGCGCGACTCCGTCGCGCCCCACCAGTCAAATCAAGTCAATTCCGACTCGTCTCTTCTCTCGCCGTGGCTCCGCGTCATCTTTCTTTCCACCTCGCCGTGTCGCCGCGTCATCCTTGCCGCTACCCCACCACTGCATCCGTCTTGCCCGCCAGCTTGCGAACCTTCTTCAACAGGCCGTGCAGTTGGCCGTGCGTTTCGGCAGCCGGGTCGTCCTCGGGCACATCCGCGTACGCGACGGCTTCCTCCTGCATGGATTCGATCTCATCCCGGGTCATGGAGTGAGGCTGCGCGCTGGCCACCTGGCCCAGGATGAGGGCGACCTGCTCGGGATCATCGATGGTCCGCAGCGTGCACATCCGGTCGGCCGACACCCCCAGCAGAACCAGGCTGCGCCCAAGCTTGACCAGCATGAGCTGATGCTTGGCGGTCACGTGCGTCTGAGCGACGATCTGCAAGACCTGCGAGCCGGCCATGAGCCGACGAGCCGGCATGAACTTCTTCAGCAAGAACACCATGGCCGCGATCAGCGCCAAGACCGCCAACAAAGGCCACAGATCCCGCAGCAGACCGGGCCTGGAGGCACCCTCGCGACGAGTGATGGTTCGCCCATCACGACCCGGCATCGCCGCTGAGGCCTGGTCCTCGCGTCGAACAATCGGCTTGTCCTCGGAAGACATCGTCTCCGAACCGGTCAGCGGCGCTGCGGCAGCATTCGATTCACTTGCGTTGACGGGAGCGACGGCCGGCGCGGCCGGCTCATTCTCGACGGGCAGGTTCAGGATGTCGGGATGCGGCAACGGTCGCCGGCTGCCTGACGGCGAGGAAACCTGCCCCATCGCCGGCAAGCTACAGGCCAGGGCCACGCTCGCGAGGATTGTGAGTGTTCGTGCCGTCGTCATGAGACCATCCTGGTCCAGCGTGCATCCTGCTCGTCTAAAGTGCGATCAGTTCGCCTCTTCCACGTCCTGCCGGACGATGTCGTTGATGCGAACGCAGAAGTTGTCGTTCAGCACCAACACCTCGCCGCGGGCCACCAGCCGCCCGTTGACGTAGACGTCCACCGGGTCGCCGGCCAGTTTGTCGAGTTCCACGACCGAGCCTTCACCCAGCCGCAGCACGTCGTCCACCAGCATGCGGCTGCGGCCCAGCTCGATCTGGACGTTCAGCTCGACGTCCCGCAGCAAGTCGATCCCGCCGGCCGGCGCGGAATCGGAGCCCTTGCTGCTCAGTTCGGGAATGGAGAACGGCGTGGCCCCGGGCGGCAGAGGCGCACCGGCACCACCGTCGACCGCACTCGACGCCGAATTTGTGGCACTCGCCGCCAATCGTTCCTGTTCAATGGCCTCGGCCATTGCCGCCGCAACCTCGTCGAAGGGGCGACCGGCAGAATCCACACGCGGGTCGGCCACGGCGACCGCCGCCTGCTCGCGACCGCCCGAGCCCACCAGGGCTTCCGGATCCAAGCCGGCTTCCGCCAGCGCTGCGTTGATCTCCTCCTGGCTGAGCAATCCATGCTCGTCCGTCATGGCGTCATCCTGACTTACTTAGAGCTAGGAGCTATGAGCTGTAAGCTGTGAGCCGGAGAACCAACTCACGGCCTCGCTCCGAAACTCAATTGTCCACCGCCGACGTGAAGTCCGTCAGCAATACCTCGTGAATTTTCAAATCCGGCCCCATCACCTGGGACAGTTCGGCCTTGAGCTGCGTCCGCAACGTGGTCAGATCCGGCTCGAGAAATCGCTCGGGATCCATTGATCGCACGACGCGACTGAAGCGATCCTTGATGGTGGCCGACTTGCCTGCCAGTATCTCTTCCGCCTTGGCCTTGTCGGGCTCGGACACCGTGGCGAACAGCGAAAACTGCAGCATATACGACTGCTGGCCGGTACGATTCTGGGCCCGGAATTCGCCGACCTTCAATTCGACCTGGCCGGGCGCCTTTTCGCCCTCGGTGGCCACCAGCCCTTCGGCGGCCTGAGCGGTCGCCGGCGCTCCGGCGAAGCTCTTGACCAGCACGAAAACCACCAGCGCCTCGACGATCATCACACCGGCCAGAACGCCCAGCATCACCACGTTCTTGCGACGACCCGACGATGCCGCCGGCGTTTCGGTCTCTTTGGCTTGATCAACCATGATGCACTCTGTCCTTCCCCGGCGATCGATGCTGAATCCGGCAAACCTGTGATCTCAAATTGAAACTGTCAATTCGAGACTCTGAGGTTCCCCGTCTGTCACTCACTTTCGTTCTGCACGACGATCTCGATCCGGCGATTCACGCCGTCGGGCATCGGTTCGGTGAGCCCGGCCTGCGTGTGATCGCCGCCGGCCGTTCCGCCGGCCGCTTCGGCTGCGTCCGAATCGATCGTCGCCGCGGTATCAGTCAGCGGTTCGCGGTCGCCCAGGGCTGTGATCGCCAGCCGCTCCGGCGCCACACCGCGCTGAATCAGCACGTCGGCGGCCGCCCGAGCCCGGGCATACGACAAATCCATGCCGTCGCGAAACGGCACACCGGCGGGCAACGGCCCGTCGCCGGCGTGACCGCGCACCTCGATGCGGCCCTGGCCGCGAGCCATGTACCCGGCCAACCGTTCCAACGCTCCGCGGCCAGCCGGCTCGAGTGCCGCGCTGTGCCGGGCGAACGCACTGTGTCCGGCAATCCGCAACGTGATCGAGCTCTCGGCCACGATCACGTCCACCGGGGCCAGCTTCTCGTCATCCGGTCCAACCAACTGGACCGTTGATTCCCGTCTGAACCCCGCCTGCTCGAGCCGCTCCAAGAACGTCGGCGGGCGATAGCCGGCTGCACTCGCTGCCGCCACCGGCGTCGCGAAGCCGAACGCCTGCCGCACGCCGCTGCTGATGCGCCCGAAGCGATCGCCGGCCCGCAATTCGCTCATGGCCGCGATCATGACGAAGACCACGAGCAGCAGGCTCATGAGATCGCCGTACGACAACACCCACGGGTCATCCGTGTCGCTGCCCGCATCCTTGAGACGTTGTGTCCAGAACATGCGACCTCAAACTCCAGCCGGTCGTCGTTACGCTCCACGCCCGGACGCGCCTCAGGCGGCGTCCACGAACCGCTTTTGGCCGCGCAACATCTTCTGCAACTGTTCGGCCATCTTGCGGGCCGTTTCCTCGTCCAATGCCGGCTTGGGTGCCACGCTCACCGGAGGCGGCTCAATCAGAGCCTTCTCCGCCGGACGCGCCTCTTCCGCGCCCACCTGCGGCGGCTGGACGCTCTTACGTCCCACGCTCGCCCACGAGAACTCCTGCCCGCGCCCTGCCCCCGGCAGATACGCCCGGAGCTTCTGCGCCAGCACGCGCGGATTGTCGCCCGCCTGCACGCCCAGCACGCCTTTGAGCGCCACCGTCTTGGCCAGCAACTCCTGGCTGCTGCGATGCGCGAGCCGCCGAGCCAGCGGCAGGCAGAACAAGTTGGCCAGCCCCAGCCCGTACAACGTTGTCAACAAGGCGACGGCCATGCCCGGTCCGATCCGCGACGGATCGTCCATCTTGCCCAGCATGACCACCAACCCGACGAGCGTCCCCATCATCCCCAAGGCCGGTGCGAACCGGGCCATCGACTCCAGCACCGCCTTGCCCTCGGCGTGCCGCAGGTCGATGCTCTCGAGCTCGGCCTGGCACACGGCCTGGATCACGTCCGGGTCCACGCCGTCAATGGCCATCTGCATCGCCCGGCGGGTGAAATCGTCCTTTAACCCGCTTACGGTCTTGTCGAGCGCCAGCAGACCGTCGCGCCGGGCCACCTCGGCCAGCGCCACCAGCATGATGATCACGTCGTCGGGCGACGGCACCCGCACGGAGAACGCGTTCCGCAGGATGCTCGCCAGCCGCCGCGGCCCCACTCCCGGCGAGGCCACGAAAGCCGCCACCACCGATCCGCCCACCACGAAGGCGACCGACGAGGTTTGCCAGAAAACGTGAGCGGCCGGACCGGCTCCCGCCAGCACCACCCAGGCTAGCAGAGCCACCAACGCGAGCAGCCCCAACACTGTCGTGCGATCGACCACTCCGCCTCCTTAAACGTCATCGACCACGAGCGAAGGAGGATTCACCTCCCGCCGTGCGAAGCCAGCTCCCGCCGGAGAGAAACCCCAGGGCTGAAATCCGAATGACGAACCGGCACCTGCCGGCGCGGCTCACGGCTCAGAGCTCAAAGCTCACAGCTCATAGCTTCTTTTCTCACCGGACCTTCCTCGCGAACCGGATAAACGCCGGATCACGGCCGGAACGCCCGTACCGCCCGGCCGTACTCCACCGCCCGGGCCACCACCTCCTCCACCGTGTCCCGCACGATGAACGTCTCGCCGTTGATCAGCGTGATGGTGGTATCCGGACGCTCCTCGATCGTCTTGATGAGGTCCGCGTTGAGAATGAAGCTCGTATTGTTCAGCCTCGTCAGCCGGATCAACGCTATTGCCTCATGCCGGCGCAGCCCGCGCCGACCGGGGCCCGAACCGTTTCGAGTCCCCTCGGCGCAGCGCAACGGCATACCCGTAGTTATCGGGCTATCAGCAGCAATTCGTTGAGTAGTTCATTGGAAGTTGAGATGACTCGCCCGGAGGCGGAGAATCCGGTCGAGGCGGTGATGAGTCCGATAAATTCGCGGGTCAGATCCACGTTGCTCAATTCCAGCGCGCCGGAGACCACTCGGCCTGCCCCCAACTCCTCGGGAGCGGTGATGACCGCCGGCCCGGAGTTGGGCCCCACGAGGTACAGATTGTTCACTTTTCCGACCAGCCCCTCGGCGTTGGTGAAGGTGGCCAGGGCGATCTGACCGAGCGGCCGGGTGAGCCCGTTACTGAACGTGCCCGTGATCATCCCGTTGCTGCCGACCGAAAAGCTGTTGAGCGTGCCCGTCCCGAACCCGTCCTGCGAGGTCATGACCATGGCCGAGCGCTGCGTGGTCAGGCCGGTGACGTGGTCGAAGTTCAGCTCGATCTGCAACGGGTTCAAGGCGCCGGTGTTCTCCCGATCGATGCGGATGATGTTGTTCGACACCGCCGTCAGTTGCCCGTCGTTGTCGAAGGTGAGCGTCCCGGTCCCGCCGAGAACAGAGCTAACATCCGTGTCGTCATGACTTTCCGCGTAGTAGCGCCAGACGTTGCCCGCGTTGGTCTTGCTGTCCAGGACCAGCGTGAGTTCCACCTGGATGGGCGTGCCCAGTGAGTCGTAAGCGATGAACGTCGTGTAGACACTCTCGCCGTTGGCGGCCTGCGTTTCCGTGAAGTTGAACGGCACATTGAAGTTGATGTTGCTGCTGCGGATGGCCGACAGGTCGATCTCCAGCCCATTGGCCGTCCCCGCGTTGCCCTCCACCACCAGTGTACCCGCCGGAACGCCGTCGCTTCCGTCACTGATCCGCACGCCCGGCGTGCCGCCCGCCTCCGGATCGGTGTTGATGCCGAGGCTGTTCTGCAGGAACGCGGCGAAATCGCCCAGCGTACTGTCAGCCGTGACCGTGAACCGTTCTTCGGGCAGCTGCCGGCCGCCCTTCTTCACATTGGCCAACGTGATCACATCGCCCTCGGCGAACAGTGGCACGCCGGGAGCTCCCGGGTCCACCAACTGACTCAGTAACGTGTTGGCCGTAGCCGGGTTGCCGGCGAGATCCACGAACGCCTGCGACTCCAGGATGGTCCCCTGGCTGGCGATCGGACCGTTGGCGTTCAGGTTGCCGTCGAACGCCACGTTGCTCGTGGCCCGGGCCGCGCTCATGGTGCCCAGCGGGATGGTGATGTCCTGCAATTCACCCGGGATGATGTTGAAGTTGTCGTCCACGCCGTAGCCCTGGACCTTGAACCCGTCCGCGGTCACCAGGGTGTTGGTGGCGTCGAGCTTGAACGTGCCGTCACGGGTGAACGCCTGACCGTAAGCGGGCGTGTTGACGATGAAAAAGCCGTTGCCTTCGATGGCCATATCCGTGGGGATGCCCGTCGGCTCGATCGACCCGTTGCTGAAGTTCCGCTGCACACTGGACAGCGCCGAACCCATGCCGATCTGCAACGGGTTGGTGCCGCCCGACCGGTCGCTCGGAGCCGTGCCGTTCGAAACGGTCTTGGACATCAGGTTTTCGAAGTTGGCCCGGCTGCTCTTGAATGCCGTCGTGTTCACGTTGGCGATATTGTCACCGGATGTGTCGATTCGAAACTGATTCGTATTCAAACCGGTCAGGCCGGTGTACATCGCGGAAGTCAGACCCATGACTCATCTCCTCGATCTCAAACCGATATCGAGTTTTCCCTGGTTCGCACCCCACGCACGCCGGAGTCACGCCGCGGCCAGAACCGTGCCGTCGGCGTCCGTGACCAGCTCCAATTTGGTCAACGGCAACGTCTCACCGGTATCCAGCTCCAGCATGACCTCGCCCTTTTCCGTGAAGCGGACGCCGGTCACGATGCCCTCGAGAACGAACTCGTTGCCCTCGGAATCAGCGACCGTGCCCTTGACGTGCTTGCCGATGAGGGCGGCCGCCGAGCCGAATCGCTGCTGATCCGTCAGCTGCTCGAGCTTGCGGCTGAGCCGGGTGTTCATCTCCAGCTCGCGGATGGTCGAGAGCTGTGCCAGCATCTCCTGGTTGGTCATGGGCTCCATGGGATCCTGCATCTGCAGTTGCTTGACCAGGATATTCAGGAACTCCTCGCTCGATATGCCGCCCAGGCCGGCAGCCGTTGCGGCGCTGGTGCTGTTCGTACTTGCTGACACGCCGGAGATCGAAGTCGTTTCCATGCGTCACGTCCTTTCGTTCGCTCACGCCATGATGTCCACGGCGCCGGTCAGTTCGCTGTAGTCCAAGATCACTTCCGGCAGCACGCTCGATGCCGCTACCGGGAATTCTTCCGTCATCGATCGGCCCGTCCCGCCGTCGCGTCCATCGCCGAATGACTGACGAGCATGACCCGCGCTGCGCCCGTCGTCCGTTGGCGCCGACCAACCCGGGTCGGACGGCTGTTGTCCGCTCCACTCCCGATCGGGGTTAGGCGGCGCCGGCGAAAGCGTCAATTCCACCTCGATCCGATCGATCTGCAGGCCCTGTTGTTCGAGGACGCCTTTCAATTCGTCCAGCCGGCTTCTGATCGCCTCCAGCCCTTCTGGCGTCTCGGCCTGAAAGCGCACCTCGACTGCATCGTCGACCATGCGCACCTCGATGCGCAGCCGTCCCAGCTCGGCCGGTGACAGTAACAACGTCATCGACGAGTTGCGCTGCCCGATGCGAGTCTGGACGATGCGAGCCAGCTCGCGCAACGACTCGGTCGATCGCACATCGATCGGCTGGTCGGAACCGGCCTTCTCCGCGACCGTCCGGCCGCCGGCGGCGCCTGTCGCCGATTGGGACTCGGTCCCGCGAGATCGGCCGAGCGTCTGGAGCAGCGATTGAAACTCGCTCGCCGACCCGCCCGAACGGACGGAAGCGTTCGCTCGTCCCGTGGCGGCGGCCGCCAATTCCTTGACCGCGTCGGCCCGCTCGCTTGCCGTCGCTGCGGATCCCGGTGCAAGCGGTGCGGTCGCCGACCCGGCCGACGCCGTCTCGACGTTGGTCGACGCCGTGCCGGAACTGGCAGGCGCAGCCGTCGGGCCAACAAATGAGCCGGCGTTCGCCTCGTTCGTCAGCCTGCCGTCCGTCGGCGCGACGTTCGCTGTCGGAGCCGTCAGCGCTGTGCCCTGCGGTGTCGCGATTATGCCACCCAGCCAGGAGGGCTGCGGCGTTGCACTCTCGATCACCGACACCGGCCGGCTCGAATGGGCGGACGTTGCGTCGATCTCCACCGGCGTTTCCGCCGGCTGGCTGACTTCCGCGCGTCCGCGAGTCTTCGCTTCGTGCCGGCGGTGCAGGGCTTCGAGTTTGTCCGCCCGGCTGGGCTCGTCCGGCCGCTCCGCCGGCGGGTCGTTCTTCGACAGCTCGCTCGCTGCTTCGCGCTTCTCCTGCCGCGACTCCCTGCCGCCGGCCGCGGCGACGTCGGTCCGCGGCATCAACAAATCCATCAGCCGAGTCGAACTGCGGCGCGTCGCCCTGAGCACGGACGCGAACTGTCCGGTCGTGCCTTCCGACACGTTTGCAGTCGAGCCGGTTTTCTCATCCCCACGCCCGGCCAAGATGATTCGATCCTGCGATGTCGCTTCCACGAGGCGCATAGGAGCCCTCGTCCGGAGGCGGCACCGAACCATCCACGCCGGTTACCGACCCGTCCATTATTCGCCCGGCATCCTCCGGGCCTTCCTTGTTCTCACGCGCGTCGCCGTGACGCGGCGACTGCCGTTTCAACGCGCGTCCTGCTCGGGCACAGGCGAGAGGCCCGCCCCCCGGACGCTAGTTCTGGCCGATGGCCGGCGGACTGGCCGCCAACGCACCACCCGCGCTATCCGCCGGCATGATGTCGGGATCGCTCATCCTCCCGATCTGCGTCAGGATCCGGCCCATCCACTCTTTTTCCTGGGCGGTTTTGCAGGTATTCACGATCTTTTTCCGCTTGCCCGAGTCCATCCGGACCAGCAAGTGCGCGACGTCCGCATCTTTCTTCGTGATCAGGATGTCCTTGGCCAGCTTGGGATCCATCTCCGAGAACATGTCCAGCGCCTGCTGGAAGCCGCTCTGCTCGAGCTGTTGCTCGGTTTGCTGCTTTTGTTTTTGGAACTCCTGCTTCTGAGCCTCGATCTGTTCGAGTTGGCGGTTCACGTCCATCTGGATCGCCTGGTTGAGGCTGTTGCGATCGTCCATGTCGCGTTGGTGCCGCTCGCTGATGAGCGTGTAGAGTCGCTTGCGGGCTTCGAGTTGGGCGAGTTCCTCGCGGCTGGTTTGCGGCTTCTCGGGCGCGGCCGTCGGTTGCGTGGCGACCACCTGCACCTGCGGATATTCGCCCCGCAGCACCGCCGCGATCTGCTCCATCCGCTCGCCGTTGAGCCGCCCGCTGGCGAACAAATACGCCACCAGACCGGCCACCGCGAAGAGGTTGGCCAGCGCCAGCCAGGCGATTGCATGCCATACCCGCTTCAACATGACGCTTAGCTCTCCGCCTGCTCGAGTTCGCCGTACACGAACCGGGTGGTGGTCAGATCATCCGCGGTCCGAACCTCGGCTCGCCGCATTTCCAGCTCATGCCGATGAGCCTGACGTTCTTCGAGCTTCTCCAGAATCCGCCGCTGCTTGGCGGCCTCGGCCAGGGCGGCTCGTTCCTGGGCCAGCCGGGCTTCGAGCGCCGCCAGCCGGGCCTGCGCCTCCAGCGATGCCTTCTGCAAGTGAACGATCCAGCCACGGTGCGCCATCGTCTGCTGTAAATCGATGCGGCCCGCCTGCTGAAACATCCGCACCGAATCGACGCCGCTGCGAGTTAATTGCTCGAGCCGCGAAATCTCCTCGCGAACCGCCGCGATCTGGGCCAACCGTTCGCCCACGATCCGCTTATGCTCGTCCTCGCGCTGACGCCGCAGCTTCAGCAGAGTCTCGAATCGGAACCGGAACCGCTTGGCCACAACACGCCCCTACATTTCGAACGAGCAATGACGAAATCCGAAATCCGAATGACGAATGACGATGGAAGAAGCAGTACGCTCACCCGCCGTTCTGGCTCATGGCTCACAGCTCATAGCTCACGGCTTCTTCTTCACCGTCTTGTCCGTCTTGCTCAACCGCGCTGCTGTCTCCTCGATCTGCTGCGCCAGGACCAGCAGTTGCTTGCGACTCTCGGCCAGACTCACCCGGTCGCCCACTGCCTGTTGAAGGAACGCGAGCACGGCCGGCCGTGTCTGAATCACCGTGTCGAACTGCGGGTTGCTGCCCGCCGCGTACGCGCCGATGTTCACGAGGTCCTCGATCTCGTTCCACACCGCCAGGTTCCGCACGATCGTCCGCGCCGCCGACAAGTGCTGCTCGTCCACCACGTCGGGCATCACTCTGCTGATGCTGTCGGTCACGCTGATCGCCGGATAGTGAGCCTTGCTGGCCAGCGACCGCGACAGCCACAGGTGTCCGTCGAGAATGCCGCGCACGGCATCGCCGATGGGGTCGTTCATGTCGTCGGCTTCCACGAGCACGGTGTAGATGCCGGTCACGCTGCCCCGCTCGGTCTGGCCGGCACGCTCGAGCAACTGCGGGAGCATTCCGAAGACGCTGGGCGTGTAGCCTTTGGTGGCCGGCGGCTCGCCCGCGGCCAGGCCGATCTGCCGCTGAGCCATGGCCAACCGCGTCACCGAATCCATCAACAACAGCACGTGCCGCCCGCGGTCGCGGAAGTACTCAGCCACCGCCGTGGCCACGAACCCCGCCCGCACGCGAAGCACCGGCGATTCGTCCGACGTGCTGATGACCATCACCGACTTGCGACGGCCTTCGGGACCGAGATTCTTCTCGAGAAAATCGTTGACCTCGCGGCCGCGCTCACCGATCAGGGCACACACCACCACGTCGGCGTCGGTGTTCCGGGCGATCATGCCCATGAGCACGCTTTTGCCCACGCCCGTGCCCGCGAACAAACCCATCCGCTGGCCGCGACCGACTGTGGTCAGCGCGTCGATGGCGCGAATGCCCGTGCCGATCGGTCGGGTGATACGTTCCCGTTCGAGCGCTCGTGGAGCAGTGCGATACAGCGGGTACCAGTCGTCATAGTGCAGCGTCCGTCCGCCATCCAACGGGCGGCCCATGCCGTCGAGCATCCGCCCCAGCAGCGCCTCGCATACGCCGACGCGAGCCTCGCCCGGTTCGGCCACGACTTCGTCCCCGCGCGACACACCCAGCGCGTCGGACAACGGCATGAGCAACGTGCGATCGTCGCGAAAGCCGACGACCTGCGCCTCGAGAGGCGCGCCGTGCTTCGTGTGGATGCGGCACAACGTACCCGTGGCCGCGGGCAGACCGGTCGCGGTCACCGTCAGACCGGCCACGTCCGACACGCGACCGATCAACGCCGGCGAGCAGATCCGTTCTACCAGCTCAATCTCTTTGGCGAACGCGCCCATACACACGAAAAGTCCGAATGACGAAATCCGAATGACGACTGACGACTGACGAAACAGTACGCCCACCCGCCGCTTCGGCTCACAGCTCATAGCTCACAGCTCAAAGCTCAGGGCTCAGGCTCAGAGTCCACAGCTTTCCCCTTATTCAATTCCGCTTCGATCCGATCCAATTGCGTCTCCAGCGTGGAATCGATCGATCCGCTGCCCCAGTGCACGCGGCAACCGCCCGGCGAGAGCTCGGGTTCTTCCACGATGCGAACCTTCTGCCATTGCTCGCGCAAGTCCATGAGCGATTGGGCGAATGCCCGAGCCGCCTCGGCATCCAGAGGATGAACGGCAATGGTTACATCCGTTCGCGCCCCGACCAGCCGAACCGCCTCCTCCAGGTTCGCCAGAACCACCTCCCGGTGTTCACGACCCACGTGGTGGGCAACCCGCCGCGCGATGGCCATGGCCAGGTCGATGAGATCCTGACGCGCTGCCGTTTCCCACGCCTCGCGCTCCGCCTCGATGGTGGAGATGATCTGCTGGCACGCCGAAATCAGGCTCGCCTGCTGCTCACCAAACTCCTGTTTGGCAGCCTCGAACGCCTCTTGCCGTCCAGCCTCACGACCTTCGGCCAGCCCGCGCTCGTAGCCCTCGCGGTAGCCTCGCTCGTCGCCTGCCCGCCGGGCCTCCTCCTCGATCTGTCGTGCCCGCAGCTCGGCCTGACGCAGCGTCTCCTCCGCCTCGGCGTGAGCCTTGGCCACGAACGCCCGGGCCTCGTCCATGACGTCGTTGATCTGGAACGACCGAAACGTCGCATTGGGCAGTTGCCCTACAGCGTTCGCCTTGATGACTCCCGACGCTCTGCCCATCTCAGTCCCTTACCATCACAACATCCGGTCGAACCTTCGCCGCTCTCGCGCATCTTCGCTTCGCGCCGGCACGCGACGTCACCGCTCGCCTCTTGCTCACACCACCACGTCCGCGTCGCCGCGGCCCTGGAGAATGATTTCGCCCGCGTCCTCGAGCCGCCGCACCACGTCCACGATCCGCTGCTGGGCCGCCTCGACGTCGCTCAACCGCACCGGGCCCATGTACTCCATCTCCTCGCGGATCAGGTTGGCCGCCCGCTCGGACATGTTGCTGAAGATCTTCTCCTTCATCTCCTCGCTGGCCGTCTTGAGGGCCAAAGCCAACTCGTCGTTTTCGATCTCCTTCAGCACCGCCTGGATGCCACGATCGTCGATGAGCAGAATGTCCTCGAACACGAACATGAGCCGCCGAATCTGCTCGACCAGGTCGGGGTCCTCGGCCTCCAGCGTCTCCAGGATGCCTCGCTCGGTGGCCCGGTCGGACAGGTTCAGGATCTCGGCCACGGCCTCGACGCCGCCGACCTTCTGGAACTGCTGCGTCATGATGCCGCTCAGCCGCTGCTCCAGACCCTTTTCCACCTCCCGAATGACTTCCGGGTTGGTCTGCTCCATGTTGGCCACCCGCGTGACCACCTCGATCTGCTTGGCCGGCGGCAGACCCGACAGGATTTCGCTTCCCTTGCTGCTGGGCAGGTGCGACAGAATCAGCGCGATGGTCTGCGGATGCTCGTCCTGCATGAACGTCAGCAGGTTCTCGCTCTCGGCCTTCTGCAGGAAGCTGAACGGCTGCTGGTGAACCGAGTGCTCGATCTGCTCCATGACTCGGTTCGCTTCTTCTTTGGGAAGGGCCCTTTCCAGCACCATGCGGGCGTAAGCCAGACCACCCTCGGCAGCGTACTGCCGAGCCAGGACGATGTTGTAGAACTCCTCGACAACCTGTTCCTGCTCCTGCGGCGGTATCACGCCCAGCGAGGCGATCTCCCGAGTCAGGTCCTCCACGACCTCCCGGTCCATATGGCGCAGGATCAGGCCGGCCGTCTCCGGCCCCATCGCCAGGAGGAATATCGCCACCTTCTTCTGGCCCGATATGCCCTGCCGTTCGGTGTCACCTTGTCGCTGCTTCTTGGCCATTGAGACGAATTCCAGCTCGGGTCGCGCTCGCATGCGGAGACTCCGGGCGTGCCCTCGGTCGCCGCACGGCTCAGATGCGCGCTTATTGCTTCTCCATGTCGATCCAGCGTTGCAACACCGTCACCGCCATGTTGGGATCGGCTTTCACCAGCTCGGCCACCTGTTCGACCAGCTTTTGAGAACGCAGCGTCGTCTCATCGACTTCACGTCCCACGAGCAGGTGATCGCTCACTTCGGCCTCGCTCACCGCGACATCGCCAGACTCCATCTCGTCGCCCTCGTCCTTGCGCCGGCCTTTTCGTCGACGGCCCAGGAAGCCCGGCTCCGGCGGAGCCTCGCCCGGCAGAACCGGCCCTTCACCCACCCGCCGGACCATCATGAGCATCATGATGAGGCTCCCCACCGCGAGCATGCCCAGGCCCGCCTTGCTTCCGTACGCGTGCACGTAGGCCATCACCTGCTCGGTCGTGCCCGCCCGCATCGGCTCGCCTCCCAGCAACAGGCTGGCGTTATCGTGGAACCACGTAACGGCCACCTGCGACTGAGCCTCCTCCGCCCGGGGCATCAACGTCTCGACCTGAGCCTTGATCTTGTCCAGCGTGCTCTTGGTGGTCGGAGCGGCGTCCAGTTCGTCGTCCGTCGGATCCTTGCCGCCGTTCGCCTGCTTGTAGATGGCGGCCAGAAACGAACGCGGCACGTTGACCGACGCCGACAGGCTGATCAGCCGGTGCCGCGGACTATCGAAGATGGTTCGAGTGACGTCTTGTTCCGCACTGTAGGTCGTTTCCGTCTCGGTCTCCTCGGTGCGGCTGCCCAACGCCACGGCCGCGTCGGGCGAACCACTGTTGGGCACGATGCCGGGCTCGCCCGGCTGGCGCCCTTCCGTGGTCTCGAACGTCCGCGAACGGTCCTTGGTCGCCACCGGCTTGCCGTGTTTGGTCTCGGTCACTTGCGTGGCCCGCGGATCCAGTTCCGCCCGCACGCCCACCCGCAGGCCCGGAATGTTGTCCAGCAGTTCCCGGATCTGGTTCGCGAAGTAGCTTTCCTTCTTCTGGCGATCCTCCAGATCGTCGTAGGCCATCGCGTCTTCCTGCTTCGGAACGCTGTACGTGCGTCCCGACGTGAAGTCGGTCACCTGGACGTTATGGATGTCCAGGCCGGCCACCGCTCGGCTCACGAACGACGCCATGGCCCGAACCTGGTTCTTGTCCAGCTCGCGACCCGGCTCCATGGTCACCTGAATGCTCGCCGTCGGCACGATAGGCGAGGGGCCGATCGTCCGCTTGGTGTTCTTGTCGATGAACACGCGGGCGTCCCGCACGCCGGCAAAGTGCCGCAACCGAAGCGACAGCTCGTTGGCCAGCGCGATGTTCCGCCGCCACTCCTGGTCGTCGCGGCTCTGGAACGGACTGGAGGTCTGGATGATGTGATCGAACGTGATGCTGATGTCCCGCGGCAGAGCGTTGGACTGAGCCAGCTGCGCCTGCAGCCGCAATACGCTGTCGGCCGGCACGAACACGCGATCGCCGACCACCTCGTACTTCACGCCGCTGAGGTCCAACTGCTGCCGGATGGGGGCCAGTTCGTCGGGTTTGATGCTCTGGTCGAACAGCGGCACCATCTCCGTGCTGCCCGCCCAGCTCACCAGCCAAAACAGCGATATGACCACCAGACCGGCGCTCGCCCCGATGGCCAGCCGTTGCGACAGCGTCAGCCCGCCCAGGTGCTCTTTGGTCTGGAGAATGAGCTTTCGAAGGAACTCCATTTCCGTTGCTCCACGTCTTCCGCGTCCTGCGTCCGACTTCCCCCGCCTCGTTTCCCCTCTTCACCGCGTCATCGCATCAGCATTTCTTCTCTCCCGTCACGTCTTCCCCTTTTTTTTTCACCGCGTCACCGCGTCGCCCCCTCGCCGCGTCATTCTTCTCCTCAGACGCGCATCTGCTGCAGTTCCTGATACGCTTCGATCATCTTGTTGCGCATCTCCATCAGCATGCTGAACGCGATGTCGGCTTTGCGCACGGCACTGAACACGCCGGCCACATCATCGGTCTGCCCCGTCATCAACTGATCCACGCCTGCCGCCGCCTCCTGCTGCAGCCGGTTCACTTCGTTCAGACTGTTGAGCAGCATGTCCTTGAACGACAGACCGTCGGCCGTCGTTGTCGGTCCCGCCGGCGTCGTCGGCCGCATCGGCCCCGCCACCTGCCCCGTCTGCAATCCGTTAATCATCAATGGGTCCGGCATCAGTCCAGTTCCTGCCCCAAATCGAAACTCAAATCACCCGAATCTCAATCCCCAAAACCGAGCATGGCCAATCTTACGTAACCGCCTCTTCCCTTCTCCGTGTCACCGCGTCGCCGCGTCGCCGCGTCATCTTTGCCTCCCCCTCACGCCAGCAACCGCAGCGACGCCGCGAGCATCTGCTTGGTGACGTCCATCACCGTCACGTTAGCTTCATACGCCCGCGATGCCAGCATGGCATTGGTCATCTCGGTGATCGGTTCGATGTTCGGATACTCGACGTATCCCTTCCACTGACCTTCCTGAATCGCGTCGGGATGGTCGGGATCCAGCACCATGCGGCCCTGGCTGCGATCGCAGTCGATCTTCTCGACGTGCACACCCGGTCCGCCCTTGCCGTCGCCCGGGCTGAAGACCGCAAACCGGCGCTGATAGGGCCCCGGTTGGCCGTCCGCCCGCCGGGTCGTGTACGCGTTGGCCACGTTGCCGGCGATCGTGTCCAGCCGAATCCGCTGTGCCACGAGTGCCGACGTGCTGATATCCAGCGTTCCGAACATCCTCATCTCCCTTTCGCCGCTTCGCCTCTCCTCTCCCTGTCTTTATCACCGCGTCGCCGTGTCACCGCGTCGCCGCGTCATCTTTTCCCCTCCCTCATCACGTCACCCGCCCGCGGATCGCCTGCATGAGCCCCTCGTACTTGCCCATCAGCAGTTCCGTCGCCGTCTGGTACATCATGGCGTTCTCGGCCAACAGCGACATCTGCCGCTCGATGCGGGCGTTAGTCTTATCGTGAAACAACACGTTCTCCGCGGGCTCCACTGAGGGCTTGAACTCCAAGCCGCCGCCGGGCTGCTGCTCGAACTGGCGCCCCGATTCAATCCGCAGGGCGGTCGAGCGGGTATCGTTTCGCTCCGCCACCGCCTTGGCCAGCGCCTTCTGGAACTGCTTCGGGTCCAGGTGCTGCGTCTGGTAGCCGGGCGTATCGATGTTGGCGATGTTCTCGGCCAGCACGCGATGATGAGCCTGCGTGAAGGACAGCATCGCATCCAACACGGGGATCGAACTGCTGTTGGTGATGTCGGTAAAGAACATCTCAACCTCGCTGGACCGGCCTGAACAGAGCCCGCCGATCTCCGCAACCAGCAAGCCCCGGACCAATCGCCTTGCCCATTTTCACATCGTCCCAGGCCCGCAAATATCGGAACCAGGCGCAACCCCCGCGCCCACGAGCGCAAAATCTGCGCTGGCGACGCTCTCGCCCGAGAAACCAAATCCCTCGGGGCGATTTATCCCACCAACTGCGTCGTCCGCTTCGCCGCTGCCTCCTCGCGCCACTGTTTGAGCTTCAACCCCAGCGTCCGGACGCCGATGCCCAGCGCGGCCGCCGTCTTGGCCCGGTGTCCCTGGCACTCGCGAAGCGTCCTTTCGATCAGCTCGCGCTCCATGTCTTCCAGCAGATGTCCCTTGCGAAGCGTGCGGCCCAGCCCGTCCACCCGCGAGATGCCGTTGAGCCACGGCGCCAGGATGTCCCGGGTCAACACGCCGTCGATGACCAGCACCGAGGCTCGTTCGCAAAGGTTCTCCAACTCGCGGATATTGCCCGGCCAGTCATACTCGCACAGCAGCTCAATCACGCCCTCGCCGAGCCGCAGCCGCGGCCGACCCGTCCGCGACGCCGCCCGCGTGAGGAAATAATCCACCAAATGCGGAATGTCTTCCCGCCGCTCCCGCAGCGGCGGCACGATCACCGGCAGCACGCTCAGGCGGAAGTACAGATCCTCGCGGAATCGCTTGCGAGCCACCCAATCCCTCAGGTTGCGGTTGGTGGTGGCGATCACCCGCACGTCCACGCGCCGCGTCACGCCGCTGCCCACGCGCTCGAACTCGCGCTCCTGCAGCACCCGCAGAAGCTTGGCCTGCAGGTTGATCGGAATCTCGCTCACTTCGTCGAGGAGCAGCGTCCCGCCGTCGGCCAGCTCGAACCGCCCCTTGCGCATGCGATCGGCGCCCGTGAACGCTCCCCGCTCGTGGCCGAACAACTCGCTCTCCAACAGATTGCCCGAAAGCGCGGCGCAGTTCAGGCACAACATGGGCCGATCCTTGCGAGGCGATGCCTGATGAATGGCGCGGGCCAGCAACTCCTTGCCCGTGCCGCTTTCGCCCTGGATGAGCACCGTGTTGCTGCTGGGGGCGATGCGCTCGATGGTGCTTCGCAGGCAGCGCATCTCCGGCGACGTGCCGATCATTTCTCGGGCCTCGCCGTCGGTCAGCGAGCGTTTGAGGGCCTCGTTCTCCGACCGCAGCGACGCGTGCTGGATGGCCCGATCCACCACCATGCACAGGTGATCCGCGTCGAAAGGTTTTTGGATGTAGTCGAACGCGCCCAGCTTCATCGCCGCCACCGCCGACTCGACCGTGCCGAACGCGGTCATCATGATCGCGGGCGCGTCGCAGCCCGCGGCCCGCGCTTCCTGCAGCAGCGCCACGCCGTCCATCCCCGGCATTTTCAGGTCGGTGACGATGCAATCGTACGGAACGCTGCGGATCGACTTGAGCGCCTCGATGGGATCCGCGAACGTGGTCACCTGGTGATCGTCGCGAACCAATGTCTCTTCCACCGACTCGCGAAGCATTTCGTTATCGTCAATGACACATATCCGACCCATCGCACATCCTCCGTACCTGTGCGTCCTGAAATGCCTGATCGAGCGGATTCTCGCGCCCGTTCAATCCTCACCCATTCGCCCGTTCACACTCCGTGACCCGGACCGGCAGACACATCGAGAATACCGCTCCGCCTTGCGGCGCGTTGGCCACCTGGACGTTGCCGCCCAGCAGTTCGGCAATCTGGTGAACGATGGCCAGCCCAAGCCCCGTGCCGCGATCCTTGGTCGTGAAGAACGGGTTGAAAATGCGATCCATCAATTCCGCCGGCACGCCCGGCCCGTTGTCGGCCACCGCGATGTTCACGTGCTCGGGATCCTGCATGCGGGCTCCGACCGTCACCTGGCCGCCGCCGTCTACGCCTCGCGATGCATCCACCGCGTTCAACAGCAGGTTGAGCAGAGCCCGCTTGATCATGGCTGCGTCGCTGACCATGTTCAGATCGCCGGGGACAACCGTCTCGATCCGCACACCGCTCTCCGCCGCCCGATGCAGCGCCAGCTCGACGGCCTCCCGCACGACGGCGTCGACCCGCAAGGGCCGTGGCTCCGGATCGCGCGGACGACCGAATTCGAGAAAGTCGGTCACGATCGATTCGACCGACGCCACGCCTTGGGCGATCTTGTTCACCAGCCGGGCCTGAGCAGGCGAGCCCTGCAGATCCTTCTGCAACAATGACGCGAACAGCTGGATGCCGCCCAGCGGATTGCGAATCTCATGAGCCACGCCCGCGGCCATCTCGCCCAGCGCCGCCAGCCGCTCGCGCCGGCGGAGTTGCCGATTCTTGCGAGCCAGTTCCTCACGCAACCGGGCCACTTCGTCCCGCAGCCGCTCGTGCGACTGCTTGAGCTGCTCGGTTACCTGGTTGTACGCGTCAATGATCGCCCCCAGCTCCCGCTCGCGCTGCGTGAGCGTCGCGTTGGCTGCCATGTGATCGGTGATCGTGCTCATGCCTGTGTCCAATCAAGGCCCGAAGTCTGCCCCGAACCGTAACCGGCCGCGGCCGCATACGCCGTTCCCGCCCGGCGGCTCACCTGCAACGTGCCCATGGCTCGCGCCGTCTCGCTCTTGCGCGCCGACAGCAGGGCCGTGTCCGCCTCATCCTGCTTCAGGATGTCCGACAGCAGCGTGTTGACCTCGGCCACCAGTGCGTCGATCTCGCGAGCCTGCGGTGCGGGCAGTTGCTCGCGGACCTGTCGCCAGTTCATCTGGTGCGGCTTGAGCTCGCGCCCCGTGGCGGTGAGCCGGTCGATCAGACGCTGCCGCTCGGCTAGCACGTCGAGCAACCGCTCGGGATGGTCTCCCGTGATCAATCCCCGCTGCTGCTCGGCCAGCCGCGCGAGCTGCCGGTACAGGTCGCGCTGCTCGGTAAGCAACGCCACAATGCGCTCCCCCACCGGTTCCGCAGTTATTTGTTGTTGCAACACTACCTCACGCGCTCCCTTTCACACGTAATTGCCTGGACGCGTTGCGGCCCGTGTCGCCGCATCTCTTTCGCTTCGCCGCGCCGTTTTTCTTCCTACTCCGCCTGGGCCAACGCCACCGATGCGAACGTCGGCTTCTTCTCCAGCCAGTTCAGATAGCCTTCCCAGAACGCACGGCTCTGGGTCGGGTCGTAGCGTTGAAACTCCTCGTCCGGAATGTTCCGCAGCGCCCACCGGGCCCGCTGCAAGGCCATCCACGCCTGTTGCACCTGCCCCATCCGCAGATAGCAGTTCATGATCTGCACGTAGGCGGTCATGGCCATGGGGTCGCGCTGAAACAGCCAGGCTGCCTTCTCGTACATGCTCAGCGAACGCGCAAACGGCTCGCTGTCCTCGCTGCCCGCCACCAGCGACAGGTCGTACACGCAGTCGGCGCTGTACAGATAACTGAGCTTGCGACACGCGCGGTCCAGCTCGCTCAGTTCGGATTCCGGCCGGTTGCTGTAGCGTTCGATCACCTCGTCGAAAAGCTCGTGCGCCCGGTGCAGCCGCTGCTGATGCGTGGATCGCAATGTGTCCTTGAACGCGATGTTCTTCGGATCCTGCAGATCGGCGCGAACGCGAGCGGCACTCTTGCGGTACGAGTCGGCCAGATGGAACGTGGCCACGTCCGCCCGCGGATCGGTCGCATACCGCTCCAGCGCTTCCTCGTAACGAGCGATCGCCTTCTCGTACTGCTCGGCTTGGATGTACAGGTCCCCCAACCGGAACAGTGCGTCCCGATACTCCGGGGCTTCAGGCGTGATGAGGGCCAGGCTGTCGCCCGGCCGTGGCGTAACGATCCGCAGGAGTGTCTGCTCGGCTTTGTCCGCTGCTCCCGTCTCGCGGAAACAGTCGGCCAGCGGAATCAGCGATGACAGCGCCGCCGGCGTGCGCGGAAACTCGATGAGATTGCGCTGGTAATACTCGATGGCTTTGGACAACTCGCCTGCCGCCTGATGGGCCCGACCCATCTGCAGCAGGGCGTCCGGAACGCGCGTGTCGGTGGCATACTCGCGGACGAACGTGTCCAGGACGGCAAGCATCTGCTGCCGATCGCCCGCCAGATCGAAGCACTCGGCCGCCTGCCACAACGCGGCGGTTACCGTGGACGCGTCCAGCGTGGCCAGCTTGGCCAGCCGCAGATATTCCGCGCCCGCCTCCAGCAGGTATGCACGCCCCGCTTCCACCTGATCCGGCGCGGACGCCTCACTCAACACCGACCGGCCCAGCTCGAATCCCAGCCGTGCCAGCCGATTCGAGTAGGCGATCTGAAGCGGCAGATCCACCGGCGGCGCCAGCTTCGCCGCCAGCTTCAAGTACGCCATCGCCTCCGCTCGCCGGCCCGCCGCGTACAACGTCTGGTACCACGCCGTGGTCGAGTCGCGAACGTCCTTCAACTCGATCTGTGTGCCGAGCGGATCCTCCGACGCGATGCGGATCGTCTCCTCGTATGCCTGAATCGACTCGTCGAAACGCTCGATCTCCGCCAGGCACTCGGCCCGCCCCAGCACACAGGCCGCCCGGCTCGGGCTGGGAACCGTTTTCTCCAGAACCTCGTTGAACAGCGACAGGGCGTACTCCGGCGTCCCCGCCCGCTGCAGGATCGTCCCCAGCAACCAGCCGACCTGAGCAAACAGCGGATCGCCCGGCACGAGTTGCTCTCGCAGGCTCCGCAACAGCCGTTCGGCGTCCTCGTCGCGACCCACGTGATACCACGCCAGCGCTCGGAGGAAGTCGTATTCCTTGCGCCGATCGCTGTTCTCGAAGCGCTGAGCATGGCTGGCCAGGAACTGCTCGGCCAGATCGTGCTTGTCCTCGGCGGCGTACAAGTCGATCTTGCGCTCGGCCGCCCAGAACTGAATGTCCAGCGGCACGTCGCTGGCAGCCAGGAAGCCGTCCAGCTCCGTATGCAGGTCTTGATTCGGTATATCGTGGGCCAGCCGGCGGAGCTGCAGGATGTGCTGACGAACCTCCCAAGGGTTTTCGATGCCTTTGTCCAGTGACTGGCGATGTTCGTGGACCGCTTCGAGCGTCAGGCCAAGCCATTCCAAGGCCAACCCGCGCATACGGTGAGCTGCGGCATCGAACGACTCGCCCGCCAGCAGCGAGCGGTCGGTGTGGTCGAGGATGCGGCGGCAATTGTTCCGGCCGTGGACGCGGTTGCCCATCTCGTGGGCAAAGATGATTTCGGCCATCAGCCGATGCAGACGAGCCTGTTCCTCCGGCGTGCGGACCGGATCGGCCAGCAACGTCTCGACGTACCGGCTCGCCTCCTCATACAGCGTGGCCTCCTTAAGGGCACTGGCCCGCGCCCACAACTCCGAGAACGGAGGCGGAGCCGGTTTCGGCCGCAAACGCCAGACCGACACTCCCAGGAAGACCAGCGCGATGAGCAGGAGCGGGATCTGCCATCGCCCCCGCAGTTCCGAGCCGAGTCCGCGCGCAGCATCACCCGCATCCACGCTCGCTGGCGTGCCCTTGCGGGGTGGCGAGACCTTGCCCCATGACTCGTCCTGCGCTGTGACGCTCATCCTGAGCCTTCCGTCTTCGCCGGGTCCTCCATGACCACGGTGCGGCCGAACGACCGTTCAGCCAGCGCCCGGACGCGCAACTTATCGGTCCGGGTCCTCTGTCTGTCGGCATTTCCTCCCGCAACGGTTGAGTGCATAACTGGAGATCACGGCAAAATTTGCCGACGGCCCCGCAACTTGTGCCTGCCCGTCTGGGGGCTCAGCTGCCGGCGATGGCAACTTGGATGCAACTGGCAGTACTGAAATCGCCAATTGCCTCATCACGTCCGATAAACAGCGCAACGGAAGACAGGTCCTCGACGCGAGAGTTCGAGTCGTCTGCCCATTATGATTCGCCATTCGACCTCGGGGCGAGCGGCGCTGACGTCCACCTGGCATTGGGGAGATCGACCGGGTATCTTCCCCCGTCCGGAGAAGGGGCTTACGGGAGAGTTGCCGGGCTGACGCGATGGTGCGATCGGAGGAACGATCACCCGTGCCCGGCCCAGGGGCCGATGCCGCCCCGACCCCACTAAAATGATCCGGACATGAAACCCCTACCCGGACCGGAGACATCGAAATGGCAACCACACCGTCCTACCGGAATACGTTCGGCGCCCAGACCACTCTGCGTACCCGCGGCGGCACGGTCGAGATCTTCCGCTTGACCAAGCTCGTCGAGGACAACATCGGACCGGTGGACCGGCTGCCTTTCTCAATTAAAGTCCTGCTGGAGAGCGCTCTGCGCAATGTGGACGAGTTCCAGGTCCGCTCGCAGGACGTGGTCAGCCTGGCCAAATGGAACGCCAAGTCTCCCGCCCCCGTCGAGGCCCCCTTCAAGCCCGGCCGCGTCATCCTCCAGGATTTCACCGGCGTGCCCAGCATGGTCGATCTGGCCGCGCTGCGGTCGGCCATGAAGCGGCTCGGCGGCGACCCCAAGCGGATCAACCCCCAGGTACCCTGTGACCTGGTCATCGACCACTCCGTGCAGGTCGATGCCTTTGGCCGGCCCGATGCCTTGGAGCTCAACCAGAAACTCGAGTTCCAGCGCAACCGGGAACGGTACGAGTTCCTCAAGTGGGGCCAGCAGGCCTTCGACAACTTCCGCGTCGTGCCTCCCGCCACCGGCATCGTCCACCAGGTCAATCTCGAATACCTCGCCGGCGTGGTGCTCACGCAGCAGCGTGACGGCCGGACCTTCGCCCTGCCCGACAGCCTCGTCGGTACCGATAGCCACACCACCATGATCAACAGCCTCGGCGTGGTCGGCTGGGGCGTCGGCGGCATCGAGGCCGAAGCCATCATGCTCGGCCAGCCCATCTACATGCTCACCCCCGAGGTGATCGGCTTCAAACTCAGCGGGCGGCTGCCCGAAGGCGCCACCGCCACCGACCTGGTCCTGACCATCACGCAGATGCTGCGGGCCCGCGGTGTCGTCGGCAAGTTCGTTGAGTTCTACGGCCCGGGCCTGGCCGAGATGTCGCTGCCCGATCGCGCCGTGGTGTCCAATATGTGTCCCGAGTACGGCGCGACGATTGCTCTGTTCCCGGTCGATGCCCAAACGCTGGAATACCTGCGACTCACCGGCCGGAGCGAGGACCAGATCGATCTCGTCGAGCGCTACACCAAGGAACAAGGCCTGTTCCGCAGCTTCGAAGACCCCGATCCCGAGTTCACCGAATATCTGGAACTGGATCTTTCGACCGTCGAGCCCAGCCTCGCCGGCCCCAAGCGGCCGCAAGATCGCGTCGCGTTGGGTCAGATGAAATCATCGTTCCATTCCGCCCTCACGGGACCGGTCGCGTCACGCGGCTTTGCCGTTCCCCAGGCCGAAGCAGACCGTCGCATCCCCGTGGCCGGCATGGACGGAGCGGCGATCGGGCACGGCGCCGTCGTCATCGCCGCCATCACCAGTTGCACCAACACCTCCAACCCCGCGGTCATGCTCGGGGCGGGCCTGCTCGCGAAGAAGGCGGTCGAGCGCGGCCTCAAAGTGAAGCCGTGGGTCAAGACCAGCCTCGCCCCCGGCTCGCGTGTCGTGACTGACTATTACGCCAAGGCCGGACTCACGCAGGCTCTCGAGGCACTCGGCTTCCACACTGTGGGCTATGGCTGCACCACCTGCATCGGCAACAGCGGCCCGTTGCCCGAGCCGGTGGTGGACGCGATCAACGCGGGCAACCTCGTCGCCGCGGCCGTGCTCAGCGGCAACCGCAACTTCGAAGGCCGCATCAATCCCCACGTGAAGGCCAACTATCTGGCCAGTCCGCCGCTCGTCGTCGCGTACGCCCTGGCCGGTACGGTCGATATCGACCTGGCCTCCGAACCGCTCGCCACCAACAACAAGGGCGAGAAGGTCTACCTGCGCGATATCTGGCCGACGCAAGCCGAAATCGAAGAAGCCATCCGGCAAAGCGTTTCGGCCGAGCAGTTCCGCCGACAGTACGCCCACGTGTTCGAAGGCGACCAGCAGTGGCAGGCCATCCCCGTCAGTGGCACGGCGCTGTACGAGTGGAAGGAGGACAGCACCTACATCCAGGAGCCGCCGTTCTTCGTGGACATTCCCGCCGAGCCGCAACCTATTCAGCCCATTCGCGACGCCCGCTGTCTGGCCATGCTCGGAGACTCGGTGACGACGGATCACATCAGCCCCGCCGGCTCCATCAAGCCCGACAGCCCGGCCGGCAAGTACCTGCAGTCGCTCGGCGTGAAGCCCGCCGACTTCAACAGCTACGGCGCCCGTCGCGGCAACGACCGCGTCATGACCCGCGGCACGTTCGCCAACATCCGCCTGCGCAACCTGCTGGCCCCCGGCACCGAAGGCGGCGTGACCACCTACTTCCCCAGCGCCCAGGTCATGAGCATCTATGACGCGGCCATGAACTACCAGCAGGATCGCACGCCGCTGATCATCTTCGCGGGCAAGGAATACGGCACGGGCTCATCGCGCGACTGGGCCGCCAAAGGCACCGCTCTGCTGGGCGTCCGGGCGGTCATTGCCGAAAGCTTCGAACGCATCCATCGCAGCAACCTCGTCGGTATGGGCATTCTGCCTTTGCAGTTCAAACAAGGCGACAACCCGCAAAGCCTGGGCCTGACCGGTCGAGAGTTCTTCAGCATCGAGGGCCTGGACGATTCGCTCGCGCCGCTCAAGGAGCTCACCGTGGTCGCCCGTGACGAGAACGGCAAGGAGACCCGCTTCCCGGTTACTTGCCGGATCGATACGCCGGTCGAGATCGAGTACTACCGCAACGGCGGCATCCTACACACCGTCCTGCGCAAAATGCTCAAGGCGTGATCCGCCGATCGTCGCGTTTGTCGAGGGGCGGGCGTCTCGCCCGCCTCAAACCGATCGTGCCATTTATAACTAGCCCCCCACGCCACTGTGGTGCTCCACTTCGCATCACAAAACCCCGCTCCTTGGCAAAATTTGTATTGCCACTGACAAGGCATTCAAATAGAATGCAGGCTGTCTCAGACACGTCCCAGCCAGCTTGCACAGGTCAGAGGGGAAAGCCTGTACAACTCCCGGGACACTGCACTTCCAACTGAGTAGGAGGACGTAAGATGCGCCTTTCCGTCGGTTTGCTGTCGTTGCTGCTGTTCGTCATCCCGGCACAGGCCCAGTTGCTGAACGCCGACATGGAAGACCAGGACTCCGGAGTTTTCGGCTGGGTCAAGAATTGGTCCGTCACCGGCGGCGGCTGGGCCGATCACGCCACCTTCGCCAGGGCCAACAGCGAGACGCTCGGTGAAAAGTTTGCCTTCTGGAGCGCTAACCTCGACCAGATCCTGGGACAGGTCTCCTCTTGGACCTTCGCTCCCAACACGACCTACACCTTCACGAGCTGGGCGATCGGCGGCGGTAACGATATCGGGATCGTGCCCTACCAGATCGGCTATCTGGAGGGCGGCACGAACATCGCCACCAACTTTGTCGAACTGGCCACCCAGACGTATGACGTGACCGGCCAGGGCGGTTGGGCCCTGCTGCCCGGCGTCAGCTATACGACCGGCTCGGACGGCCCGGAGATCGGCCAGCCCATCGTCGTGCGGTTCGGCGGCGTCAACCAAGGCGGCGACAGCGACATCTGGGTGGATAACGCCAGCCTCACCCCCGAGCCGGCCAGTCTCGTGCTCGTGCTCCTCGGCGGACTCGCCGTCCTGCGCCGACGCTGATCATCGCCGCAGCCGAACACCCTCCGCCGGGGCTCAATGCCCTGCACGAATCGATTCGAATGGACGGAACGGTCCTGCCTGACTGGGGCCATTCCGTCCATTTTCGTTCATCAGTCACGCCATACCTGCCACTACCCAAGGCGGTCAAGATGCCCGCCCCCCGACCATCCGCTCGCATTCGCGATTGAGTTCGCTATCATGTTGTCCATTCTGGCCGGGTGGGTTCAGCCCGGTTCCCATCACCACAAGGAGGTCACATCATGTCGGCACATTGCGATTCTCACGGATGCTCCTGTTGTTCGTCCGGCTTGGCCGCGGCCTTCCAGGCCATGCAACGCGCGGGCCTGTCGCGGCGCAATCTGCTGCTCAGTGCCGGCACCGCGGCCGTCAGCAGTTGGGCGGTAACCTCCGCGCGGGCCCAGTCAGCAGCAGCGACGGCCGTCACCGACACCAAGCCCAAGTACGCGCCGGCGGACAAGCTGGTCATCCAGCCCATCCTCACCTACGCCTTGCCTCAACGGCGTGAGCAAACCAGTTGGCGGCCCTGGGGCGGCATCCAGACCGAAGCCCACCTCGCCGAAGAGGTCAAGCGAATCGAGACCGAGCTGAACATTGTGGTCAAGGCGGGCAAGCTGCCGCTGGAGATCAAGCCGGTGGCGAAGGTCTGCACCGCGGCGGAAGCGGCCGAGGCGAGCAAGCTGGCCGCCGACGTCCGCGTGATCTACGCCGCGGGCGGCGGACGCGACGTTCTCGACAGTGTCGTGGTCAAGGATCGGCCCAACATCATCTTCCTGCGCCATCGCACGGGACCGGTCTCGCTGTGGTACGAGATTCTGCATCCCCACTTCCTGCGACGGGCCACCGATCAATACGCCGATACCGGCATCGACGTCAACGACGTGGTGGTCGATGAGTACAGCGATGTGGTGTGGCGGCTGCGCGGCCTGCTGGCTCTGCGCAAAACACTCGGCACGCGCATCGTCGCTTTGGGCGGGGCCTTGGGCTGGGGCGCCGGCCGCACGCTGGCGCCGCCGATCGCCCGCGACAAGTGGCACCTGGACATCCGCGAAGTGAGCTACGAGGACTTCGCCAAGAAGCTCCAGGCCTTGCAGCAGAATGAGGCCGTCGTCGCCGAGGCCCGAAAACAGGCCGACGCCTATCTGAAAGAGCCCGGCGTCGAGTTGCACTGCGACCGGGCGGCCGTCGAAAACGCCATGGTGCTCACGCGGGCCTTCAAGGACCTCATGGCCGAACACGACGCCAAGGCGTTCACCATCGGCCACTGCATGGGTGCGGTCATGCCCATCTCCAAAACCACTGCTTGCGTGCCGCTGTCGATTCTCAACGACGAAGGCTTTCTGGCTTTCTGCGAGTCGGACTTCGTCGTCATCCCGTCGGGTATCCTGATGCATCACATCATGGGTACACCCGTTTTCCTGAACGATCCGACCTGGCCGCATCACGGCATCGTCACGCTGGCCCACTGCACCGCCCCTCGCAAGATGGACGGCAAGAACTGCGAGCGCACCAAGCTCTACACTCACTTCGAGTCGGATTACGGCGCTGCTCCCAAAGTCGAGATGACCGAAGGCACCGTGGTGACGCATGTCATCCCCGACTTCGAGTGTCGCAAGTGGGTGGGCGCGACGGGCAAGATCGTGGGCAATCCGTTCCACGACATCTGCCGAGCCCAGATCGACTGCACCATCGACGGCGACTGGCAGAAGCTGCTCCAGGAGATGCGTGGCTTCCACTGGATGATGGTATACGGCGACTGCCGTAAGGAAGTCGGCTACGCCATCAAGCACCTGGGCATCGAATGGGAAGACGTGTCCGCATAAGCAACCGGACCCGTACATCTGATAAAGCTGGACGGGAGCGGCGGGGCTTGACCCCGCCGTCTCTTTTCAATCGCAACACACATCCCCATGTCCTCGCGAAACAGACTATCTTATCGCGAAAAACGCCGCCGGCCCCCGCACACAAGCGGGTTGCCCGCGCGTCGTCCAAACCGCTAACATGCACCGCATGCAAACGCGAAACAGACTCCAAATCGTGTGCGGATTAGCGATTGTCGCAGCGTTCCTCGCCGACCGGGCCCTGGCCGATCAAGCCGGCCGGCCCATCGACATCGGCTCGCGCCGCGAATTGTTCGTGGATCATCTGCTGATCGATCGTATGGACGGCGTCACGCTGCAATTGCACGAGCCTCAGCCGGCAGGCGTGGCTCTGACGTTCGACCGGCCTTACGAGGGCGTCTTCGCCGCCTACGTCACCGTCCTTTACGACGGCCAGAAGTACCGGATGTACTATCGCGGCCTGCCCGCCACCCGCGACGGCCAGGCCGACCACTCCATCGCCAGCGAAGTCACCTGTTACGCCGAGAGCACCGACGGCATCACCTGGACCAAGCCGTCACTCGGCCTGCACGAGGTCGGCTCGAACAAGGACAACAATGTCATCCTCGTGCGCAACCCTGCCTGTCACAACTTCGCGCCCTTCCTCGACAACCGACCCGGCGTCGATCCTCCCCAGCGTTTCAAGGCCGTCGGCGGCAACCGCACGGTCGGACTGCTCGCGTTCGTGTCGGCGGACGGCACGCGATGGTCTCCGCTGCGCGACGAGCCCATCATCACCGGCGGCGCGTTCGATTCTCAGAACGTCGTGTTCTGGTCGGAACACGAACAAGCCTATGTCTGCTATTTCCGCACCGCGAAGAAGATCGGCAACGACAGCTATCGCTGGATCAGCCGCTCGACGTCCAAGGACTTCCTGAACTGGACGCCGCCCGTGGAAATGGACATGGGCGATGTGCCGCCCACGCACTTCTACACCAACCAGACGCACCCGTACTACCGCGCCCCGCACGTGTACGTCTCCATCTTCGCCCGCTTCATACCGGGCCGGCAGGTGCTCACGCGTGAGGACGTCCGGCGGCTCGGTGTCGTGGGCGATTACTTCCACGACGTGTCCGACGCCTGCTTCATGACCACACGCGGTGGCAACCGCTATGACCGAACGTTCCTGGAAGCCTTCGTCCGCCCGGGCCGCGGCGAAGCCAATTGGACGTCGCGGACGAACTATCCCGCCCTGGGCGTCGTGCCCACCGCCGATAGCATGATATCCATGTACATTCAGCGCAATTACGCCACGCCGACACACCACCTTCAGCGGTTGATCCTCCGGCCCGACGGCTTCGCCTCCGTACGAGCGGGCTTCGCGGACGGCGAGATGATCACCAAGCCGCTGACGTTCCAAGGCAGGGAGCTCGCGCTGAACGTCTCGACGTCGGCCGCCGGCCAGGTGCGGGTCGAGATCCAGGACGCCAACGGCGCACCGTTGCCGGGTTACGCCCTGGCTGACAGTAAGCCGGTCATCGGCGATGAACTCGAACGCGTCGTCACGTGGAAGAACGGCTCGGACGTCGCCGCCCTGGCGGGCAAACCCGTTCGCCTGCGCTTCGTGATGAACGAGGCGGACCTCTACGCCATCCAGTTCCGTCAGTAGTTCGGGCGATCGCGGCCCAGCTCCACGTCCTGCAACTCGCGACTGCGATCGCGGGTCAGATCCGTTTCGGCAAAGCCGGTGTCGGACTCGGGTAGGCGGAGAAAAAAGCGGTAAAGCGGATCGACTTCGCAGCGTGCTGCCGCCACCTCCAAGCTCAGGATGTGGCCGCCCCGGCTCCGGTCGTCGGTAATGAAATGCAAATGGTACCCCGGGACATTGATGCCTTTGACGTAAGCGGGCGATCGAAACCCCACGATCGTGCCGGACACGTCGCGCATCTCAAATTCGGGCTGGTGCTGTGTCACCTGGTGGAGCGGCGGGTACGGCCTGGACTGCCGGGGCACGCTTCGCGTCCGCATGGAGTGGAACCGGCCCGTGATCCGGATCGCGATGAAGATGTTTTGGTTGGGCATCACGTCGTCGATGAGCTTCTGCACGACCGCAAAATCGGACCCGGCCGAAATGTCGAAGCTCGACTGCGGCTCGAAGCGACAAACCGTCGCGAAGGGCGTTCGCATTGAGGGCTCGGGCCGGTACACCTTCCCATCCGCCCGCACCTGGTAGACCACGCCGTCGAGCAGAACCATCTCGCCGTCGAGCCCGTCGAACGTCCCGATCCCCAAGTCGCCGTGATCGCGCAACCGCCCGCACTCCAGGTCCCCGTCGTACACGCCGGCCAGCAGCGCATCGATCGTGGAGGTCTGGAACACGACGTCGCGCCAGCCCGGGGCGGCGCAACCGGCCGCCAGCAGACCCACCACCACACCCAGTGAACGCCATCTTCGCATTCGAGCCCCCTTCCCGAGAGAGTCGCCGGAACCGCATTGTAGCGAAGAGAGCTGTGAGCCAGACCTCTGGCTGACAGCTGATAGCTGATAACTGATAACTGACCGCTGACAGGTCCTTCCGCCACGCGACACAACAGAAGCAGCACTAATGCAAATCATAAGCTCTCGTGTTGGCTGGATTTGACCCACGAACCATCTGGCGATAAACAGTCTGTCGCTCAATCAGATATTCGAGCAGCTAATTCGTGCCAAAAGGGGTACGCAGCGAGTCCCCCGTCGGCCGTGCGTACATCCGACCGGGGAGCTAGCGCGCCGGAGATCCAGACATGCCGCGACGCAATGACATCCAGAAGGTTCTGATCATCGGTTCGGGCCCGATCGTCATCGGGCAGGCCTGCGAGTTCGACTACTCGGGCACGCAGGCGTGCAAGGCGCTGCGCGGTCTGGGTTACGAGATCGTGCTGGTCAACTCCAACCCGGCCACCATCATGACCGACCCCGGCATGGCCGACCGGACCTACATCGAGCCCCTGACGCTCGAGGCGGTGAGCGAGATCATCGCCAAGGAACGCCCCGACGCTCTCCTGCCCAACCTCGGCGGCCAGTCCGGCCTGAACCTGGCGTCCGAACTCCACAAGGCCGGCGTGCTCGACAAGTACGGTGTGAAGGTCATCGGCGTACAGGTGGACGCCATCGAACGCGGCGAAGACCGCATTGCTTTCAAGGAGACCATGCGGAAGCTGGGGCTGGACCTGCCCCGCAGCACGGCGGTGTACACGGTGGAAGACGCCGAGAAGGTCGCCGCCGAACTGGGCTACCCGGTGGTGGTGCGGCCTGCGTACACCATGGGCGGCACGGGCGGCGGACTGGTCTACAACGTCGAGGAACTTCGGGTAGTGGCCAGCCGAGGCATCGCGGCCAGTCTTATCAACCAAATCCTGATCGAAGAGTCGGTGCTGGGCTGGGAGGAGCTGGAGCTGGAAGTCGTCCGCGATGCCAAGAACCAGATGATCACCGTGTGCTTCATCGAGAACGTCGATCCCATGGGCGTGCACACGGGTGACTCCTTCTGTGTCGCCCCCATGCTGACCATCGACCCCGAGTTGCAGAAGAGGCTCCAGGACTACGCCTACCGCATCGTCGAGGCTATCGAAGTCATTGGCGGCACGAACATCCAGTTCGCCCACGACCCCAAGACCGGCCGCGTGGTCATCATCGAGATCAACCCGCGGACGTCCCGATCGTCGGCGCTGGCGTCCAAGGCCACGGGCTTCCCCATCGCGCTGGTCTCGGCCAAGCTGGCATCGGGGGTCACGCTCGACGAGATCCCCTACTGGCGAGACGGCACGCTGGAGAAGTACACGCCGTCGGGCGACTACGTGGTGGTGAAGTTCGCCCGCTGGGCGTTCGAGAAGTTCAAGGACGCCGAGGACAAGCTGGGCACGCAGATGCGGGCCGTCGGCGAGGTCATGAGCATCGGCAAGAACTACAAGGAAGCCTTCCAAAAGGCCATTCGTTCGCTGGAGAAGGATCGCTACGGCCTAGGCTTTGCCAAGGACTTCAACCGCCGCAGCCTCGAAGAACTGATTCAGATGTTGCGCGAGCCGTCGAGCGAACGTCAGTTCATCATGTACGAGGCCCTGCGCAAGGGCGCCACCGTCGAGCAACTGCACGAGCTCACGCACATCAAGGCGTGGTTCATCGAACAGATGAAGGAGCTCGTCGAACTGGAAGAAAGAATCCTCCAGCACAAGGGCAAGCTGCCGCCGGACGATTTGCTCACGCGGGCCAAGCGCGACGGCTTCTCCGACAAGTACCTGGCCCGGCTGCTGGGCGTGGAGGAAAAGGCGATTCGCCGGCGGCGAGCCGACTTGGGCGTGGTCGAAACCTGGAACGCCGTCCCGGTCAGCGGCGTGGAGAAAGCGTCGTATTACTACTCGACGTACAACGCGCCGGACAAGGTGTCCACGACCGGGCGTAGGAAAGTGCTCGTTCTGGGCGGCGGGCCCAATCGCATCGGCCAGGGCATCGAGTTCGACTACTGCTGCGTGCACGCCGCGCTCGCCCTGCGCGAACTGGGTTACGAAACCATCATGGTCAACTGCAACCCGGAGACGGTCTCCACCGACTACGACACGTCCGACAAGCTCTACTTCGAACCGCTCACCGTCGAGGACGTGCTGAGCATCTACAACAAGGAGCAGCCGGAAGGCGTGATCGTGCAGTTCGGCGGCCAAACGCCCCTCAGCCTGGCCCAGGAACTCGCCGCCGAAGGCGTGCGGGTGCTGGGCACGTCCCCCGACACCATCGACTTGGCCGAAGACCGCGACCGCTTCCGTCAAATGATGGACCGGCTGGGCATCCCCATGCCCGCCTCCGGGATGGCCAGCACGCTGGACGAAGCCCTGGCCGTCGCGGCTCGCATCGGCTATCCGCTCATGGTGCGGCCTTCTTACGTGCTGGGCGGACGGGGCATGGAGATCGTCCGCGACGAGCCGATGCTGCGCCGCTACGTGGCCGCGGCGGTGGACGTCACGCCCGATCGGCCTATCCTCATCGACAAGTTCCTCGAGAACGCCATCGAAGCCGAGGCCGACGCTATCTCCGACGGCAAGGATACGTTCGTGCCTGCGGTCATGGAGCACATCGAGCAGGCGGGCATCCACTCGGGCGACTCAGCGTGCGTGATCCCGCCCATCAGCATCGCCCCCAAGCACATCGAAACCATCTGCCACTATACGCACAAGATCGCCAAAGAATTGGGCGTGGTCGGCCTGATGAATATGCAGTACGCCATCGCCGACGACGTGGTGTACGTGCTCGAGGCCAATCCGCGGGCATCGCGGACGGTGCCCCTGGTCTCGAAGGTTTGCAACATCCCCATGGCCCGCATCGCCACGCGGCTCATGATGGGCGAGAAGTTGGCTGACCTGGGTCTGAAGAACGTGCCCATCCCGCACTACGGCGTCAAGGAAGCGGTCTTTCCGTTCCCCATGTTCCCCGAGGTGGACCCCGTGCTCGGGCCGGAGATGCGTTCCACGGGCGAAGTGCTAGGCATGGCCGACTCGTTCGGTCTGGCGTTCTACAAGGCCGAGGAAGCCGCCAAGAGCTGTCTGCCCACGCAAGGGACGGTGCTGATCTCGGTGCCGCGGCCGGAGCACGAGGCCGCGTTCATCCCGGCCCAGCGATTCGCCGAGTTGGGCTTCCGCATCCTGGCGACCAAAGGAACGCAGGCATTCCTGGAAAGCCGAGGCGTCCGTTGCGAGCGGATCAACAAGCTGGCGGAAGGCCGGCCCAACATCCTGGACGCCATCACCAACGGGGACATTCAACTGGTGGTGAACGTGCCGGCCGGGCCGCTGAGCCAGACTGACGATTCGTACATCCGCAAGGCGGCCATCAAGTACAAGGTGCCTTACATCACCACCATCGCCGCCGCCAAGGCCGCTGCCGAAGGCATCGCCGCGTACCGCAACGGGCGTGCCGCGGTTCGCTCGCTGCAGGAGTACCACGCGAACATCAACCTGATGGCGAAGTCGTGAGAGGGGTTGGCCCGGCCCAGCAGGCTCACAGTTGCAGCCACCGCCAGGTTCGAGACCAGATCACCCAGGTGGTGGACTGATCGCGCACCAGCAGAACCGGATCCCCCTGCTGCCAGAATGTCGGCAGTCGAGAAGGCAGGAGAGGCTTGGACTCGCCGTTGGTGAACATCAACCGGCGCGTGGCGGAATCGTAGCCGGCGATGGTCGTGGAGGTGGCCAGGCCCAGCGAGCGGACGGGCACGGGAATGTACCGGCCCACCTGCAGCAGCTCGTAATGATCCCCCGCGACCTGGATATCGATAGCGCTGCCTCGAGCCCACCCGCCGAGCTCGGCCTTATCGGCGGCGGTGGCATCGTCGGTCAATCGCCAGGCACTCCAGTCGTCCAGCACGACCAGCCCCACGCTGGTGATACCGAGCAGCTTGGGAGAGACCTGCCACAATCGATTCTCCAGCGCTCGCCCATCGGTGTCGTCCAGGATGATGGTGCGGAATAGTGCAACCCCGAACTCATAATCCTGCTCTCCCAACGGGGCGCCGGCAGTCACCTCGACACACAGCAGATCGCCGTTCGCCAGAAGGGCGTAGGCGGCGAGGCTCTCGGCCGCTCGCTGGGCAGAGATCGATTTCACCGCGCTCAGGATGAAGTCTCCACTATCGGTAATGTGTCCGCCCTGGATGCGAAGGCAGGCCGATGAGAAGGTGTTGGGGCCGCCCGGCGGCGGCGTCTCTGTCCGGATGACGATCAGCCGCTCAGCACTGCCGTAATACTCTTCGAATCCGGCCTGGGGATCAGATTCGATGTCGCTGCGCACGGTGAACTCCGGCGGCACGATCAGCGAAAAGCCTGGACCGGTAACGGTCTTAGCCTGCGCCGGCGGCGGCTGGACGTCGGGGTCTGTCGTCGGCGTGTCCGTGATCTCGTCGGGGACCGATTCAGAGAGTCCGCACATCTGACCGAACAGCAGCGGAAGCGACAGAGTGATCAGGGCTAGCCGCAAGGCTTTCATGGAACGACTCCTTCATGATCAGCGACATGCGAACCCCGTTTGCCGGGCGGCCCGTCTGTGCGCATGGATTCCCTGCTACGTCCACTCTGGGACGCATTATCGTCACCGAGCTATGGATCAAAGAATTGCCGTTAGAACAACGACCTTCCGCACAGGCTAAACTGTGACGCCATTTATTAGACTGTCAAAACAACGAAAAGTTTCGCGGAATCGAGGAAAATTCGGCGCAGAATATCCCGGCTACCCTTCTCGTTTCTTAAGGCAGGCATTAGTCACGACTTGCAGTTTTGGCCTGAACCCGAAGCCGACGAGCGCCTCGCCATTCCAGCCCGCTTCCCTCCGGTCTGCCTCTTGAACCGCCACGAAAAAGGGCGCTGCGCCCGAATGGCGCAGCGCCCTGAATCTCGCATCGGCTGAAAGCCTATAGCTTCGCACTCCTCACACGCCCAGCAGGTGCTCGACGACCAGGCGCTCGAGGGCCTCGTAGTCGCGATTCTTGATGCACTCGGCCTCGGCCTTGCGGTTGAACGTCCGCACCTTGTGGACCATGAGCTCGAAGAACCGCTTACTGTTGGACAGGTGAGCCGTGGCGTTGTTGGCCTTCTGCGTTCGCATGACCTTGACGTCGAGGCCGACGAACTCGCCGTTCAGACCGAACCCGCCCTCCTCCAGGACGCGGACCTGGTTGAAGGCTTCGCGGAGGTTGGCCGCACCGAAACTCTTGTCCTCGTCAAACTTCAGGCCGTTCTGATCGTTGAGATGCACGCTCCAGAGCTTCTTGTGGAACAAAGCGAAGGCCATCTCGTCCGACGGGTCGAGCCCGGCCAGCTTGGCGTGGGCGGTCTCGATCAGTCCGCCGACGCGGTTCGGGTCGACCGACAGATACGCCAGCGAAATCGCATGGCCGATGGTCGGCACGTAGGCGTGATCCATGGGCTCGTTGGGCTTGGGCTCGATCATGACCCGGATCTCCGGGTTGTGTTCGAGCATCGCGTTGATGGCGTCCAGGATGTAGCCGTTGGCAAGCCGGGCGTTCTTGCTCTCGCGGATGTACGTGCCTTCACGAGCCAGCCAGAGCACGATGTTCTTGCTGCCCAGCTCGGCGGCGATGTCCACCGCCTGCAGCGAGCGCTGGAACGCATACTTGCGCTCGGCGGGATTGTTGCTGGTGAAGCCGCCGTCGATGGTTTTGGGGCTTTCCCACAACCGCGGAGCCACGAACTCGGGCACCAGGCCTTCGTTGGCCAGCAGCTTGCCGAGCCGAGCCGCTTCCTTGCGGACCTGTTGGGGGCTCTTGCTGTCGATGTCGGGGACGGCATCATCATCGTGGAACTGGATACCCTCGAACCCCAGCTCGCGATACTTCTTGAGCTTCTTGGCGAACGCGATGGGCTGGCGAACGGGCGGACCGAACGGGTCGGCGCCTTCGTGGATGTTCCATGGCCCGAACGAGAATCGATACTTTCTTCCCTTGCCGCTTGCTTTGACTTTTGCTCTTGCCATGCTCGTGTCCTCTTAGCTGTAAGACGCGCCACCAAAGAGCCGCGGGCTCCAACCCGCGCCGGGGCGGGACGAGGGCGGCTGACGAGTTGCAGAACTTAACCGCTTAGTCGAATTCGGACAAGACCGTGATGAACCGACGCAACTCGAGCGCGATCCGCGGCCCCGCGCTGAGCCACTCCGGACCGCCGACCGATCGCACCCGCCGTAGTCGAATAGCCTGCAAGTCGCCCACCCGCGACCAGGCGGCATAGGCGTCTGCCATCGCGTTTGAATCGACGGGATCGCGGAACTCGAGAATGATCTCGGGATCGAGAATTCGCAGCACCTCGAGCGGAATTTCGCCCTGACTGGACTGGAGCAATTCGCGCGCCGCGTTCGTATGACCGGCGTACTGGACGAGAGCGTCGAGGAAAAGCCCCGGGCCGGCGACGAAGACAGCCTGCGGCGGAACCGGCAGTTCGCCGAACAAGACAAGCACGCGCCGGGGCTGGTGAGCTGACGCGCGGGCGGCCGCCTGGAGGCGCTCAATGTCGGCCTGGATGGCGGTCACGAGCATCCGAGCGGTTTTCGGCCGGTCGCAGAGCGCCCCCAGCTTTTCGATGGCCGAATAGAGTTCGGGCAGCCCCTCATGCGGCAGGGCCTCGCAGCGAAAACCCAGCCGCGTGAGGTTAGCGAGCGTATCGCCGCTGTTTCGGGTCGCCAGCACGAGGTCGGGGTCGAGCAACTTCATGAGCCCGTAGTTACTCTCCGACAAAACGCCCACCGTTTGGACGTTGCTGATGTCGGGCGGCCAGGTGCAGTGACGCGTGCGGCCGACCAAACGATCGCGCATGCCCAGCGCACACACCAACTCCGTGATGCTCGGGGCTAACGAAATAATCCGCCGCGGACCGGCGTTTTCTTCGCCGGGGGCGACCATCGGCTCGATGACGTAGTCGCGCACGGTGGGCAGATCCACCACCGGCCGGCTGGCGGCGGGCGAGAGGTCGATCCGGACGGCTCGCTGGTTCAGGTGGCTCTTGACCCGCAGGCCGACGGCGACCACCGCCGCGAGGGCGACCAGCGTCATGAGGGCGTACTTGCGCGTGTTCATCCCCTCAGCATACCGCATTAGAGGCAAGAGTTCTCGCCCAATCAGAGGGAGGTAGGATGCTCACCGGCCGAGCTGCGACGCGAAAGCCGGTGCGTCAGCAGGCGATACCCGACCAGCAGCCCGATGGTCAGAATCAACAGCTGGGCGGCCCGCTTGGACGCATGATCGATGACCGCAGCGATCTCACGCGAGACGCTCCCGTCGTCGAGCAAGGGCCGAATATCTGCCACCAGGGCGCGGAGCTTGTCCACCGTCACGCCCAGCGACTCGGCGCTTCTGCCGACCGCTTGGAAGCTGAACGACGTGTCGTCGGCCGGCGCGGTAGCCGGAGCCTCGGGCTGGCCACCGATGATCTGGCCGTCGGCGTCCTTCATCGAGGCAGGAATGAACTTGAGAATCTCGTGAGCCGTCTGCGTCACGGCATACGCGGTCTTTTCCAGAGCCTGCGACGCGTCGCGGACGTGATCCACGGTCTCGGTGATCTGCGCGGCACTACGGCGCACCTGCTCGCCGGCCCGCGACACGGTCTCGGCCACGCGGGTCGCTTCGGCAAGCGTGCCGCGCAGCTCAGGCTGTGATGCATCCACGCGATCGAGAAGCTGTTCTGCCTCGCAGCGCAAATTGGCCGGCATCTGCTCGGCGATGCGGGCGATCTCGGCAGAGTTGGCCGCCAGCGTGGTCGAGCTCTGCGACAGCCGCTCCATGCTGGCCACCGTGGACGTGACCTGCGGCAACTCGAGAAGATTCATCCCGAGCAGTTGCAACTCCCATCGGGCGTTGGCCGGAAAACCCTCGGCAACCTCGGCAAAACGTTCGACCGATCGCGAGACCGATCGAATCGAATCCGGTGTGCGGCCCACGCCCGCCAGCGCGGTCAGCGGTGCCAGCGGGAGCCCCACCAACTGTTGCAATGCCTCGCCTCGGGGGTCATCGCTCAGGTCGCGAGCTGGAGGATGCGAGAAGTCGCCCTGCATGGGGTGTTCGGAGGCATACGCCTTGACGGTCTGCTGAGCGTGCTCGAACGAGTCCTCGATCACGCATCGACGGGCCAAATCCTCGATGGCGCTGTGGATGGACCGGGCCGCTGCGACGGCCACCGCCTGTCGCTCGCCGAACGTGGATCGGCCGGCACCGGTGGTGACGTAATCGAGCATTCGCTGGCTCAGCGCCCACAGGTCCAGGAGCGCTTCTCTGGGGTCGGGTTCAGCCGCCGCGTCCCGGGCCATCTGGAGCATGCGCACGCGAAACAGGATGGCCGCTCGCCGTTCGTCGGGCGTGGCCGCCTTGCGTTCCAGCTCCATGGCCGCTTGCTCGACGGTGGAACGGAAAAATTCGACAAAGTCGCGGATCTGTTCCTCGATCTCGCTGTGTTCTTCGTTGAGCGGCAGATCCTGCGCAGACTGGCGAGGTCCGTTCGGCGTCGCCGCCGGCGGCGTGCAGCCGACGACCAGGAGCATGAGCGCGACCGTCACCGCGCCAGTGGTCATCCATCGAGCAGGCGTCGAGCGGTCCCCGAAATATCCGATGAACGGCATCGCTGATCTCCCGTTGGCCACGACCGGCAGGACCGTCGGCGGGCTGCGCGGCATCGATGGCCGCCCGTGGCTTATCGGACGCCCGGTTCGCTTTGCGCGTTCCGCCAGCGCTCCCGTATCCGAGTCATCGGCTTGCCGGCCCCCCCATTGGAGTTGGACGTGTACGGGCACGGCAGCCACGCCCGCCTGCGAATCGATTCGCCGCGCCCGCGTTCGGGCCGATTCACAATTCACATTCAGTCATGCTGTAGATCATCCAGGAGCGGGTGTCCGAGCATCCAGCCGATCCACGCACGGACACACGGCCTCCCGGCGTACACAACCGCTGGCATCAGGGCTATACTGGCTCGATTCGGTCGGGAGCACGGAAGCCCGCTGACGTTCCCCTGGTTACCGCTCCCGGTTTCCAACCCATCGTGTTTTTCGGAGGAGTGTGCTGAGTTGGCTGATCTTTCGGTTTGCGTGAACGGTTTGAACCTGCCCAACCCCTTCCTGATCGCCTCGGGGCCGCCCAGCACGAACGCCAACGTGATCGCCAAGGCGTTCGACGAGGGCTGGGGGGCGGTGGTGACCAAGACCTGCTGCTTGCGGGCCGAGCGGATCATCAACGTGGCTCCCCGCTACGCCCGGTTGCGAGCCGAAGGGACGGACGAGATTTACGGCTGGGAGAACATCGAGCTGATCAGCGACCGGGCGTTCTCCACCTGGCTGAGCGAGTTCCGCTGGCTCAAGGAGCGCTACCCCGACCAGGTGGTGATCGCCTCGATCATGGAAGAATGCAACCGCGATGCCTGGATTGAGATCGTCCAGCGCGTCCAGGAGACGGGCGTGGACGCGCTGGAGTTGAACCTCTCGTGCCCGCACGGATTGCCCGAGCGGAAGATGGGCTCGGCCATGGGCCAGGACCCCGAGATCACGCGACAGGTGTGCGAGTGGGTGATGTCGGTGGCCAAGGTGCCCGTCTGGGCCAAGCTCACGCCGAACATCACGCGCATCGAGGATCCGGGTCGGGCGGCGCTGCAGGCCGGCTGCTCGGGCTTGAGTGCCATTAATACGCTCCTGTGCATCATGGGAGTGAACCTGGAGACGCTCCGACCCGAGCCGACGGTCGAGGGTTACAGCACGCCGGGCGGCTACTCGTGCAAGGCGGTGCGTCCGATCGCCCTGCGCATGGTGGCCGAGCTCAGCCGCCTCCGCCGCGACGAGTTTCCCGACCGCACCATCAGCGGGCTGGGTGGGATCGAGTCTGGCGAGGACGCCGCCCAGTTCATTCTGCTCGGGGCTGACACCATCCAGGTCTGTACCGGCGTCATGAAGCACGGCTACGCGCTCGTTCGGCGCATGCGCGAGGCATTGACCGCGTTCATGGAGCGGCACGGCTTCGAGACCGTCGAGCAGTTCCGCGGACACAGCCTGCGTTACCTCACCACGCATGCCGACCTCGTGCGTCGCCAGGCCGAGGCCCGGCAAGCCGGGCGCGACGGCGCCGTCCTGCGGGACACGGACTGGCGAGCCGACGAGGTGGTCGCCCAGAGCGAACGGCTGGCGCGGTCGGTCGGGTGACGAGCGAATGACGAATGACGAAGGCCGAATGACGAATATGTGATTTCGTCATTCGGCCTCTTGGCTGTCGTTCACCGCAACGATGGACGGCGCACTCAGGCGTGGCCGATCATCTGCGGCACGAGGCGCTTCTTCTGCTCGTAGACCCACCGGTAGTAGTCCGCCCGCTTAAGCTTGGCTCCCGCGTCGGCATCGAGGATGACCACCACGTCGCGGTGCATCTGCAACGCACTGGCGGTCACCTGCGACGTGATGGGACCTTCGATGGCTTCGGCCACGATGGCCGCTTTCGACCGCCCGCTGGCCAGCAAGATGATGCGCCGGGCTTCCAGGATGGTGCCCACGCCCATGGTGATGGCGAACCGCGGCACCTCGTCGGCGTTCGAGAAGAACCGTGCATTGTCCTTGATGGTCTGCTCGGTCAGTGTCTTGAGACGCGTGCGCGAACCGAGCGACGACCCGGGCTCGTTGAACGCGATGTGGCCGTCGCCGCCGATGCCCAACAACTGAATGTCGATCCCGCCCGCGGCCACGATCTGCGCCTCGTACCACGCGCAGAACTCCATCACCGACTCGGCGTGGCCGTACGGCACGTGGATGTTGCCTGGTGGAATGTTGATGTGCTTGAACAGATTCTGGTCCATGAAGTAGCGGTAGCTCTGCGGATGCGACGGCGGCAACCCGAGATACTCGTCCAGGTTGAACGTCACGACCTGCGAGAAATCGAGCCCCTCCTCCTTGTGCAGCCGGACCAGCTCCTTGTACGTGCCGATGGGCGTGGATCCGGTGGCCAACCCCAACACGCTGTTGGGTTTGATCAACAACTGCTGGCGAATGATGCCGGCCGCCAGCTTGCTCATGTTCTCGTAGTTGTCGCAGATGATGACTTCCATCCGATCCTCCTGACGCGAACACAGGAATGACGGGCAAACCCCTTCATCCCAGCCAGACTTCATGCGGGAACCATCGAGCGGTGGTGGTTATACCCTCGTCTCCGGGAAAATCAAAGATAGCCATCAGCTCGGTATGGTTTGCGATTGGGCACGCATGCGGTATAACGGCAGGACGATGGAGTCCGAACGCATCATGAAACGCATGCTGCTGTGGGGGCTGGGGGCGTGTATTATCCTGCCCGGCGTCGTGATGGCGGGGAAGGCCATCGCCGACCACGCACGCACGTATGCGGTGTACAAGCGGTTCGGGAGCATGGCCGCCCCGGAGCGTGTGAAGACACTGCATCGCATCGGCGCGGAACGGGACTGGCGGCTGGCCGAACTCGTGCGGCAGACGCTGGACGCCCCGGGCAGCCGCGAGGAACTGGAGGCCGCCGGCTACGCCGCCATGCGCTTGGGCGATGCCGAGTTCCTGCCCATGCTACAGGCCCGGGCGGACGCCGGGCCCGACGATTCCGTTCGCGCCACGCTCATGATGTACGCCGCCCGCATGTCCGACCGCGACACCCGACTGTGCGACTGGTTCGATGAGGCGGCCCGATCCGAGGAACCGTGGCGGCGAATCGGTGCCGCGACCGGCCTGCTGCATCTCGGGCGAGTCGAAGCCGGTCCGCTCCTCCTGGCCGCCGTGCGCGGCAGCGACGCCGAGATGGCCGCCTTCGCCTGGCGATCGCTCGCCTGGGTCACCGGTCCCATGGGTCAGGCCATCGGACAACCGATGAACTGGCTGCAAACCGACGCCCTTCCGACCGAGCCCGCCCAGTTCGACGAGGTCGAGCAGTTCTGGCGCGATCGTGTCACCGTAACGCTGTTGAATGATGTTGTCCGTCGCCTGACCGTTCGCGATCCCAGTTGGACGGAGATGGGCCGACTCATTCATGCCCGCAACCGCGTCGCCCGCTTGATGCAGTAACTCGGGGGGGGACATCCTGCCCGGCTCCGGCCTACGTGACGAATGTAATACACTTTCGCGCGTGGGTCGGTGTTGTGGTGCAGACATCCTGGCTGCACGCGCACGCTGGAAGCGTGCACCACAAGAGCACAACACGGCGCTACGCACCCTCGCCCGTGACGGCGGATGCCACCAGCTCCGGCGTGAAGCCGTGACGCGACGTGTTCTCCGTGATGGTCCGTGGCTGGAGGAATTGCAGCAGGTAGTCGGGGCCGCCGGCCTTCGTGCCGACGCCGCTCATGGCCAGGCCGCCGAACGGCTGGCGATCGACCAATGCCCCGGTGATCCGCTGATTAATGTAGAGATTGCCCACACGAAACTTGCGCTTGGCCTGTTCGATGTGCGCGGGATGCCGTGAGAACACGCCGCCGGTCAGAGCGTAGGGCGTCCCATTGGCGATCTCCAGCGCGTGGTCGAAGTTGTCGGCGATCAGCACGACCACGAGCGGACCGAAGATTTCTTCCTGAGCGATGCACGCATGGGGCGGCACGTCGGCGAAGATGGCCGGCGGCACGAAGTAGCCGCGCTGCGCGAGGTCGCTCACATCCCCCTGGTAGACCAGCCGCCCTTCCCGCCGGCCCCGCTCGATATAGCCGAGGATTCGCTCGCGGCTTTCCTGGTCGATCACCGGTCCCAACACGGTGTCGGGCTGCTCGGCCGGTCCGACGATCACCGCCCGTGCCGCCTCGACGAGCCGCTCCAGAAAGCGGTCGTGTATGCCGCCGTGCACGATCAAGCGCGAGCACGCCGAGCACTTCTGCCCCGCGTAGCCGAATGCCGAAACGATCACGCCCGCCACCGCCTCGTCCAAATCGGCGTCCGCATCGACAATGATGGCGTTCTTGCCGCCCATCTCGGCGATCACCCGCTTGAGGCCGCGCTGGCCGGGCCGCCATTTGCCCGCCTGCTCGTAAATCTGCACACCGACGTCGCGCGAGCCGGTGAAGGCGATCACATCGACGTCGGGATGCTCGACCAGGCCGGCCCCGACGATCTCGCCCGCCCCCGGCAGATAGTTGACCACGCCCGGCGGGAAGCCGGCCTCGGACAGAATGTTCATGAACTGCGCGGCGATGACCGGGCTCTGCTCGGCCGGCTTCATGACGACGGTGTTGCCCGCGGCCAGTGCTGCCGACGTCATCCCAGCCAGGATGGCCAGCGGGAAGTTCCACGGCGCGATCACCGCCACGACACCCTTAGGCTCGTACACGTAGACGTTGCTCTGGCCGGGCACGTCGCGCTGCCGTGGGCGGTCCTCCAGCCGACGCATCTCGCGTCCGTAGAACCGGCAGAAGTCGATGGCCTCGCACACGTCGGCGTCGGCTTCCCTCCACGGCTTGCCCGACTCGAACGCGATCCACGCCGCCAGCTCGTAGCGCCGGCGTCGCATGATCTCGGCGGCCCGACCCAGCAGCTCGGCTCGCTGGCGGGCGGAGGTCTGCGACCATTCCCGTTCGAACGCCGAGCGTGCCGCCTTCACCGCCTGGTCCACGTGCTCGGCCTGGCCCGCGTGCGCCCGCCCCACGATCTCGTCGGACTGTGAAGGATTGACCGAATCCAACAGATGCGATGATTCGACCTCCCGTCCATCGATGACCAGCGGATACGTTCGGCCGAACCGTCCGCGCACCTGGGCGAGAGCGTGCCGCATCGACTCGCGCGCTTCCTCGCGGGAAAAATCCGCCATGGGTTCCAGTTCAAACGGCGTCATCATGGACGACTCCTCGGGATCGATGGCCACCGCCCGGGGCACAGGCCGTGACGCGGGTTGAGTCTCGGCGGGATTGGCCAGCAGCACGTCAGGCGGCTGGTGCACGCTGAACGTCGCCCGCACGAACGACTCGTTGGCCGTGTTCTCCAACAGTCGGCGGATGAGATACGCCATGCCCGGGATCATGGGCCCATACGGCGTGTAGATGCGCAGACGGTAGCCCAGACCGGCCACGGCCTGCTTGAGCGGATCCCCCATCCCGAACAGCGTTTGAATCTCGAAATCGCCGGGAGGCGCGTCGATCTGCTGGGCGTAGGCGATCGCGGCGGCCAAGCTGCGCACGTTGTGACTGGCGAACGCCGGCCGCAGCCACTGCCGATGGTCCAACAGCATGCGGGCGAGTGATTCGTATTGGTCGTCACATCGCCACTTCTCGGTCAAAACGGGGATAGGCCATCCACGCTGGACCGCCTGCACGATCTCATGATCCCAGTACGCACCTTTGACCAGCCGCACCGACACAGGCGTGCCGCGGCGTTGCACCCACGCCAACAGATCCTCGAAATCGTGCACCGCGCTCTTGAGATACGCCTGAATGACGATGCCCACGTCGGGCGTGCTGTTGAACTCGGGCTCGACGAGCAACCGCTTGAATGCGGCGAAGGTCAAATCCTTGAGCTGGTATTGCTCGACATCGACATTGATGAACGCGCCCACGCGGCCGGCCAGCCGCACGATGGGACGCAGTCGATCGAGTACAGCCCCGATCGCACGGTCCGGGTGGATGGGATCGAAATGCGGCGACAGTGAGCTGAGCTTGAGCGAGAGATTGACGCGAGGGATGCCGGACGCCGGCGGGCCGTCGATCGACTCGACCGGGGGCCACGATCGGGCGGCCTCGGCCAGCGCCTCGATGGTCTCGCAGCAGCGGCCGGCATACCAGTCAGCCTGAGCGTCGCTCGAACATGCCTCGCCGAGAATGTCGATGGTGAAACCCATGCCGCGCTCGCGCAGCCGCCGCACGGTGGCGATGGCCTCATCCGCGGTTTCCCCGGCGATGAACTTGTGAGCCATCCGCTCCACCTGCGACCGGATGAACGCGGCCAAGCGCGATCGAATGAGCCGGTTTGAGGCGGCGGTGCGTAGTGCCACGTTCCAAGGAGACGGCCGGGTTAAACCCGGCCGGTCGCAAGCCGACCGCTCGCTGACTGGGCGCAAGTACGCGTCCAGGTGCTCGATGATGTCGCCATCGGTTTCGAGTGTGGGAAAAACGTCGACGAAACGAAAGAGTTGCACACGGCGGCGGGCGTCGGCCAAAACCCACTCCTGCAGTCGCTCGGACCAGCCCTCCCGCGACAGAATGGACGGCTCGGCGGCCCGGGCTCGCTCCAGGATCTCCCGGCCGATCTCGTGAATCCGCCGCTCGTGATCGGTGCGGTTGGCCGCCGGATCCCACCGTTTCTCGATCCAGATCCCGCTTGTCAGCGTCGATCGATCCACGCCCCATTATAGGGAGAGCGGGACTTGCCGGCAGGACTGGTGTACAGTAGTCCCCGTAGCGGCGGGCGGACGTCCAACCGCCATAACGAGTGAGGTGACCAGCATGCGCAGACGGGATTTCCTGGCCGCATCGGCGGCGGCGACGGCAGCGGTGAACACCATGACGGAACGCTTCGCGTGGGCGGCCGACCTGCCGCGGGATATCAAGATCACGCGGGTAACCAGCTTCGAGCTGAAACTCACGCGTCCCAAACACGTGGGCAAGAACTCTTACCGTCACGATCACGGTCCCGAGAGCGCTGACCGCGTCCTGCGCGTCCACACCAACGCGGGCATCGACGGTTTCGGCACGTCGTGGTCCGGCGCCAACGAGTGCGCCCAGTTGCTGGGCAAGAGCCCGCTGGACTTTTTCGACCGGGATGCCCGCAAGGTCACCGGCCCGCTCGCCCGCTACACCGCGCCGGTGTGGGATCTCGTGGGCAAGATCCTCGAAAAGCCCGTCTGGCAACTGCTCCGCAATCCGTCCGATCCGGACGTCGATGCCGAGGTGCCCGTCTACGACGGCTCCATCTACTTCACCGACCTTCGGCCGCCGCACCTGCAGAACTGGCCCGACGAGTTCAAACGCGAACTGGATATGTCCTTGGCCCGCGGCCACCGGGCGTTCAAGGTCAAGATCGGACGCGGACGGCTGTGGATGCTGGCCGAGGAAGGCTACCAGCGCGATCTCGAAGTCGTGCGGCTCATCCGCAAGCATGTGGGCCCCGACGTGCTGATCGGTGTGGACGCCAACGACGGCTACGACTTCGCACGTACCAGACGATTCGTCCAGGACACGGCCGATCTGAACATCGCGTTCATCGAGGAGATGTTCACCGAAGACGTGCCCAAGTATCTCGAGCTCAAGGCGTTCATTCGCGAACTGGGGCTCAATACGCTGATCGCCGACGGCGAGAACAAGCGTCTGCCCGCCGAGATGCAGAGCTGGGTGGAGGCCCGGGCGGTGGACATCCTTCAGGGCGACATGAATCTGTTCGGATTCGAAGACATTCTCGCCGAAGCGGCCATGGCTCGCCCGCACGGCGCGATGATCGCCCCGCACAACTGGGGCTCGCTCTTCGGATTCTACCTCCAATTACAGGTCGGCCGGGCCATCCCGAACTTTTACCGGGCCGAGGAAGACCCGCTGAGTTGCAAGGCCGTGGGTACGGACGGTTACCGCATGCGCGACGGACGTTGCCGCCTGCCGGACGCTCCGGGGCTCGGTCTGACGCTGAATGATGCCGCACTACCCGAGGTCGCCTGCGTACACTTCGATCTGAAGCGGTGATGGCTCGTCTTCGTTGTGTACTGCCGTTACGCTTGGCCGCCCTGGCGGGGGTGTTTCTGTCCGCCACCGGCTGTGCGGCGTTCGAAGGGCCGACGCTTCGCCTCGTGACCTGGAACGTGCACGGCACACAGGCAGGGGCCGGAATCATCGCCGCCGAGCTGCGCGCGCTCGATCCGGACATCATCTGCCTCCAGGAGGTCGAGTCAGGAAATCTCGTTTCGCCCGGCCCAGACCAGGCCCAGACCATCGCGCGGCTGCTCGGCATGTACGTCGTGGCCACCCCCACCCCGGAGCCGGGCAGCACGGACGAGCAGGTGGCCATCCTGGCTCGCGGCGAGTTGGAAGACGTCCGCTATCTCCGCGCCGGCACGGGCCGGCACTATGGGATCACGGCCGAAATCGATCTATGGGACGACTCGGAGCTCCGTATCATCTGTGTGCACCTCACGAGCACCGACTGGTCGTCCATCGACCAGATCCTGGTCACCAACACGGAACGAATGCAGGAGGTGAACGACCTGCTCAGACGAATCCCGCGCTGGGACGATGACCTGATTCTGGCCGGCGACTTTAACGCTCTGCCGTTCTCGATCGAGCACGCGACCATCAATCGCCGCATGGCGTGGGCGGGATCGACCGAACCGACCTTCCAGGGCGAGGGACTAAACCTGCAGCTGGACCATGTCTTTACAAAGGGCAACGTGAAAGCCGAACGCATCTTCACGGTGCCCACACAAGCTTCGGACCACAAGCTTCTGGTGGCCGATATCCGCCTGCTGGGTCGACCGCTGCTCGTCGGGCGGGCAGGCGAGGCCCTGTTCGAACCGCCCGACGACGATGACGATTAACGCCACTGGGGCCGGCGCGCGGGAGGCCGGTGAACGGTGGATGCGCCACAATTTCAACCATGCGCCCGAAATCGCCCATGCCATTGCAGCGAAACACGGGAAGGAAATCGTATCATTGAAAACGGAAAGCCGGTTAGGTAGGGTTTATTGAAATCGAGCCAGACGGGCCGGAAGGATCCGGTTTGACGGTTTTCGGTCGGTCGGGGTTCGCCGCCTGTGTCCGGTCAGGAGTTCCCGCAAGCATGGTCAGCCCGCTGTACGGTTTTCCGGCACGTCCTTTGGACGCGACACTCCAGAGGCAGATTCGGGCGTTTCAGGACGCACCGGACGTCACCAGCGTTCTCAATGCGCTCCCGCACGTCGTGCTCATTTTGAACGAGCGGCGGCAGGTGGTGTTCGCCAATCGCCATCTGACCGAGATGCTGGGACTGGAGAGCCTGGAGCCGGTGTACGGCCGGGCGCCGGGCGAGTTACTCGATTGCCCCCATGCCTTCGACCTGGACAACGGGAGCTGCGGCACGACGGACGTGTGTGAGGGTTGCGGGGCCAATCGTGTGATCAGCTTCTGCCGCCGTGGCGAACAGAGCGTCCAGGAGTGCCGCCTGACCCAGCGCAGCACCGGCCGCGCCATCGACGTTCGCGTGGCCGGCACGCCCATCCGGATCAACGGCGAAAGCTTCACCATGCTGGTCCTGACCGACATCAGCAGCGAGAAGCGGCGTCAGGCCCTGGAGCGCGTGTTCTTCCACGACTTGCTGAACGTGGCGACCGGCATCGTGGCCTATTCAGCCGTGCTCCGGCGGTCGCCGCAGGGCGAGCTGGCCGCCGAGGCTGCCGAGTCCATCAGCATGCTCGTGCATCGGCTGGCCGACGAGATCAACGCCCAGCGATGCCTGAACGATGCCGAGAACGGCGAGATGCAGCCCCGGATCGAACCGGTGCGCAGCGGCCGGCTCATCGACGCCGTCGTGCAGAACTTCCGCGAGCACCCGGTGGCCGAGAATCGCCAGCTCGTGGTTCATCCCGAATCGGCCGACGTGGAATTCATGAGCGACGACGTGCTGCTCATGCGCGTGCTGGGCAACATGGTCAAGAACGCACTGGAAGCGATCGAACCCGGACAGAAGGTGGTGATCGGCTGCAAAGCGGTGGACCATACGGTGGAGTTCTCGGTGCACAATCCGGGCGAGATGCCCCGCGACGTGCAGCTACAGGTCTTCCAGCGCTCGTTCTCGACCAAGGGCCGTGGACGAGGCCTGGGCACCTACAGCATCAAGCTGCTCACCGAGCGTTATCTCAAAGGACGCGCCTGGTTCACCAGCACCGCTGAGGACGGCACGACGTTCCACGTGAGCATTCCCCGCGAACCGTAATCAGCCGGCGTTTCCGCCCGCTTCTCCCCGCCGCGTCGTCGTGTCTCCGCGTCGCCGCGTCGTCTTTTCTTTCTCAAACCTGGTCCCACTCCTCAAACATGGCTCGCACATTCTCGGGCCGAGCCCCCGCGCCGAACTCGCACTGGGCGATCACGCCACCGTTCCCGTCGTACAGGGCCCGGGCCACACGTCGAACGGCATCGCGAGTCTGCTGCACGTCGGGCGAGGGCAGAATGTGCTGCCGATCGATCTCACCCCAGAACGTCAGCCGGCCTTTGAACCGCCGGCCGATCTCCTCGATGTCCATGCAGAACAATTGCGAGTTGACGGCATCAAACCCGATTTCGATCAGGTCCTCGTAGATGTCGAAGATGTAGCCATCGGAGTGGAAGAACACGAACTTGCCGGCCTGCTTGATGCGGCGGGCGTACTCGGCATACATGGGCTTGAAGAACTCGCGCCACAAGCGCGGGTTGATGAGCAGGCTGCGCTGCGAGCCCCAGTCATCCATGCCGACGATAAAATCCACGGGCGTTTTCACCCAGGCGTCGATCATCGCCAGGTTCCATTCGTGCACCCGTTCGACCATCTTCAGGAAACCCGCAGGTTGTTCCATGAGATCGATGTACACGTTCTCCGTGCCCCGCAGGAACTGAATCCGCTCGAACAACCGGAAGCACAGGACCGACCCCATGAACTTGTCGGTCTTCTCGCAGAGCCGGTGCACGTCGTCGAGCGGCATCTTCGCCCACTCCCACGGCGGCCGCACCTTGTCGAGATCGGTGTCGTAGTCCTGCACCAGCGGATGTTTCACCTCGCCGATGACGCCCTCCTGGAGATTGACGAACTCGCAGCCCCACTCGTCGACGCTGGTGCCGACGGCGTAGGGATCGCCGCGCATCCCGTTCACCTCGGGAAAACGGATCACGTCGTAGGGATACGCGATGTCGGAGGGAAAATCGCGGCGGATGGCCGCAAGTTCAGCCGGGTATTTGCGCTCGGCCCAAGGCAGCGTCCACAGATCCCGGGCCGGCCGGGGCGTGGGCTGGAACCGAAGCGTGCGAAGCATGAGTTCACGCGAAGTCATGGGGTTGGTCCGTTGTCCGTAGTCCGTTGTCAGCGATTCCGCACTCAAGCCTCAAGACTCAAGTCTCAAGCCTCAAGTCTTCCCCTCACGTCGCCATGTTCGTCGCGATGTACGGCGCGAGTTCCTGGGGCGGCATACCACGAGTCAGGTCAGCGCTCACCAGCGGATGGTGCAGCATGGACGCGTGCTTCGCGAGCAGTTGCGTCGTGACTTGCGGCCCGCAGAAGAACCGGAAGACGAACTCGTGACGCCCCTGGTCAGCGTAGACGGCCCGCGGCCCCTGGCCCGCGAACGGCCAGTGATGGGCCATCTTCGGGCTGCGGAGCAGCGTGATGCGCACCTTGTCGCCGCTCGCATCAAGCGCGTACGCGTGAGGAAGCACGATGCCGTAGTTCGTACCGTCGGCCAGCGGGATCAGCGTGAAATCGGTCACCGGCCGTTCCTTGCCGTCCGGCTGGCGCACCAGCTCGCCGCCGGGGATCCCGTCGATGCGCTCGCCCATCTCGCCGGGCAACGGCAACGTGAGCTTCAGCAGCTTGTGCCGCTCGTTCCAGTACACCCGCACGTGGTACTCGATGAACGGCTCGCCCGCGAACACGCGATACTCGGTCACCAGCTCGCTCTCGCCGATCTTGCCCTTGACCTGCAGCGAGGCCATGAGCGGGCCGGAGTCGAGCACTTCGGCGCGGGTCACCACCGGCCGGGCGAGGACCTTCTGGCTGTAGCGGTCCACCTCATGCGTCCACGTGTCCGTCAGATCTTCCACCATCTCCAGCATGGGCAGCGGCAACGACCGTTCGGCGAACTCGATCCGCGACGGCTCCAACGCCACCGCCACCTGGACGTCGTTCTCAATCCGCGACGGCGACGTCTTCACGCGAGAGGCGATCTCCGGATACGGCTTGTTCTTGCCGGTCTCGGTATCGATTCGCAAAACGCGCAGCTCGCCCGGCCCCAGCTTGATCGGGAACACCAGCCGCAGGAAGAACAGGTAATCGTCGGGAACGAGTGCCTCGGACAGCATGCGCTGATGCGGTACAACCTTGCCCTGCTCGTCGAGCAGCCGCCAGTGAGGCTGCCAATGCGAAGCCTCGAGCCACGGCTCGTGGTAAGCCGGCCCCTCGTACGCAGCGTTCGACGCATTCAGCAGCACGATGCGCTGGAGCGAATCGTCCGGGAGCTTGCCCATGATCCGCCGCATGCCGTGCTGGATGGTCTCATCGGCCACGGCGTACGCATAGCCGAGTTGAGCGTGCACCTGCTCGTACGCCGACGGAATGCACGTTCCGCCGAACGTGTCATGGAAATGCCCAAAGCAGATCCAGCGCCACGCCTCCTTGAGCCGCTCTTCGGTCTGCGGTTCGGGATGGGGATCCTGGCGATGCACGACAGCGGCCTGTACGAGCCGATCCTCGCCGTTGTGCACGCCCACCTTGACGGGCCGATGCACGGAGTAGCAACCGATGCTGTGATGCTGCAGCTCCCCGGTGACCACCGGCAGGTTGGGAATCTGATCAGCAATGGCGTCGAAAAACGCATCCACGTGCGAGAACACCAGCTTGACGCCGGGAATCTTGTCCATGTGTTCCCGGCACCAGGCGATCTGGCCTTCCGTCGGTCCCCCGCCGTGATCGCCGAAGCCTACGAAGCACATGGTGTGCTGAACACCCGCCGGCAGCCCTTCGCAGGCGGCCAGGATGTGCTCGGCGGTGATGTTTCGCGTCGTGTAGGCTTTGGCGATGCGGAACGCGGTGACCTCGGGGCCGTTCTCGTAGCCGCGCCACCGGAACACGCGGCCGGGCAGATCCATCTCATGCTCCTGCGGCCGCATGAAGACGTACCGATCCTGACCGGCGGCTCGCATCATGCCCGGCAGCGTGGCGGCGTGACCGAAGCTGTCCACGTTGAACGCGCAGCGCGGGAAGAGCCGGAACTTCTCCTGGAAGTACTCCTTGCCCAGACTGATCTGCTGCTCGAAACCCACGCCGGCCGGGCCGTTGCAATCGGGCTGCAGCCACCAGCCGCCGACGATGTGCCAGCGTCCCTCGTCGATGTGCTTGCGGATGCGAGCAAACAGTTGCGGATCCATCCGCTCGATCTCGCGATAGGCCCACGCTTCGCCGCGGCAAAAGTGCACATCGGGATGAGCATCCAGCCGATCGCACGCGCTGCGACAGGTGGCCAGCAGCGTGTCGAGCCCGCTCTGCCAGGGCCACAGCCAGATGGGGTCGATGTGGGCGTTGAAAATCAAGTGCACGGTGATCATGGGGCCAGATCCTTAAAACGTTTCAAAACAAATACAAACAAACGGGCCCAAGCTAGACGAGGGCGAAGTTCCTGTCAATGCACGGTGTCTACTCAGCCGCAGGCGGTATTTCTTTCTCTTCGACGAACATTTTCGCGGGATGCGGAGCGGTGTTCGCGTCACGTGTACTGGATCACCCGCCCGGCCTGGTCGAGGTCGGTCCAGACGCCCGTCCCCACGCCGGCCAGCAAGGCCGCCCCGAACGCCGCCTCCTCGCGATGCCGCGGAATCCGAACGGGGCATCCCGTGCGGGCGCCGATGATGCCGGTCAGCAGCGGGTTCTTGCGGATGGCGTTGCCCGAAGCCACCGCCCAGGTATGCCGGCAGCCGCTTCGCCCGCCCACCGCGTCGTACATCGAGCAGAGTTCGTCCACCATGCCGGTGAGGATCGCCCGGGCCACGTTGCCGAGCGTGAAGTTGTCCAGCGCGATACCGGTAATTGCCCCCCGCAGGTCTGGATCCGCCCGCGTGCCGGCGAACGTGGTGACGGCGGACAAGCCTTCACAGTCGGGAGCGGTGATCGCGGCTAGTTCGTTCAGCCGCGCGTATACCTTTTCACGGTCGAGCGTCTGGCCGAACACCGCCAGCCAATCGCGCACGACGTCGTTGAGCCACGCGTACGCCCGCCCGCCGCACAGCGACGCTCCCACCAGCATGAACCGGCCGCGGAATCCGCCGGGCAACTCACCGGCGCCCCAAGGCAGGTAGCGTGTCTCCATGCCCGGCTCGCGCCGAAACTCCGGAATCGCCCAGCTGATCTGACCACCGGTGCCCAGGTTGATCAGCACCGAACAGGCCGCGTCGGCGATGCTGCCTACCACACTGGCCTGGTTGTCGCCCACCGCGTTGCACACCGGCGTGCCCGCCGCGATGCCGGTCGCGCCGGCCATCTCCGCCGACAGGCCGCCGATTATCTCGCCCGACTCGCGCACGGGCGGAAGGAACTTCTCGGGCAGTCCCAATTCGCGGATCACCTCGGCATGCCACCGCATCCGGGCCAGGTCGAACAGGCCCGAACTGGCGGCGTCGCTCGGATCGGTCACCGGTCGTTGGCCGGTAAACAGGCCGCCCAGCCAGTCATGGATGAAGCAGACGCGGTCGGTTTCGGCGGGAACGGCGTCCCGGCGACTCATCCAAAACAGCGTGCTGCCGAGAAAACCGCTGGCCGGCTCGCAGCCGCACGCCTCCCACGCCCGCGGGCTGACGCGCTGCCGCATTTCGTCCAGCCAGCTCCCGCCGCTCGTCGACGGCTCCAGACAGCGACCATCCTGCCAAGTGATCAGGTTCGTGAGCGGGCGGTTCTCGCCGTCCACGCACAGCATGCCGTGCATCTGACCGGTCAGGCCGATGGCGCTGACGCTCTCGCGCAGGTCGCCCACGCGAGCGTTCAGTTCGCGCAACACTTCCACCGCTCGCTCTCGAATCCGCTGCGGCTGCTGCTCGGCCCGGCCCGGGGGCAGATCCGTCGCGCCGGAGTCGTTCGGCCGCTCCACCGAGGCGATCCGTTCACCGGCCGGCTTGATGGCCACGCCGCAGATCGTGGTCGTTCCGATGTCGAGACCGATCAGTGTGCTCATCTCAGGTGCATCCCCGAACCGCAGGTTCACACGACAATGCCGGCGCGCCGGCTCGCACGCACCGGTCAAGTGTATCCGGACGGCCGGGAACTGGCGAGCAGATGAGCGGGGGATGCATTGCCCGCGCGCCAGGCGGCCGCCGACCAGCCCTGGTGCGTTTTTCAGTACGATTAAATTGTTTTAATTCGCGAGAGAACCGGTCGCGGGGCGGCTTGCTTTTTGGTCGCCCAACCCCGACACTGGGCAGTCCGCCTATGAAACACGCGCGCGGTTATTTGGTGGTCTTTCTCTGCGGGGCGGTTCTCGCCGGCAGCGCCCGCGCCCAGACTACGCAGCGGCGGATTCGGCTGGTTTACGCCACGCCGGTCACGCAGGCGCAGATCTGGGAGGCCGGCGAAGCCACCGTGATCCGCCGGTTCATGGAGGCCAACCCCGACATCGAGGTGGTCGCCCGCCAGATCGCGTTTGAAAGCTACGACACGCAGGTTCTCCTCAGCGTCCGTGGAGGCACCGGCCCCGACGTGGCCCGGGTAAACACGCCCACGCTGCGGATGTGGGCCGGGGCGGGCTATCTCCAACCGCTCGACGAGTTCATCAGCCGGTCCGACGTCATCCAGCCCGCGGATTACTGGGAAGGGTTGTGGAACTTCTGCCGGATCGACGGCAAGCAATGGGCCGTGCCGCTCGGAACAGACTGCCGCGTGCTGTTCTACCATTTCGGTTTGTTTCGGGAAGCGGGTCTGACGGGTCCGCCTGCGACCTGGGACGAACTGGTCGCTGCCGCACAGCGCATCCAGGACAAGCCCCGCAAGCGGTACGGCCTGGCCATGCCCACGAATAACGAGTGGAACGCCGCCTACGACGCCCTGGGCAACTTCCTGGTCGCCAACGGCGGACACATCCTCAACGAGCAAGGCACGCGCAGTACAGCCGGCGAGGATCCCGCGGCTCGCGAGGCGTTTCAGTTCCTCTGCGATCTGATCACCCGGCACGACGTCTGCCCGCCCGGCATGGCCAGCATGAGCGGTGAAGTAGTGGACAGTCTGTTCGTCCAGGGCCGACTGGGCATGCTCATGGGCGGCCCGTACGAGCGCGGCAACTTGGAGCGGCTGAACCCGAACTTTCAGTGGAACGTCCATTATGGCACGGCCGTGATCCCGGCCGGGCCCGCGACCGGCAGATCCGGTAGCGCCCAGGGCGGCTGGCTGGTAGCGGCGTTCGCTCAGAGCCGCCATCCGCAAGAGGCTTTGCGACTGCTCGAATTCTTTCAGCGTCCCGAGTCGCTGGCGATCATCGCGGCCGTGGAGAATCTGCCGCCGCGCCGGGCGGCCATGAACCTCGGCCCATTCAGCGACCCGTTTTACAAGGTGTTTTTTGACCAGTTGCCGACCGCCCGGCCGCCGTTTCCGTCCGTGCCGCAGGCGCCCAACGTGGCGAGGGCCGTACAACGAGCGTATCAACGCGTGGTGGCCGGCGGAGCGACCGCTGATGAAGCCATCGCCTGGCTCGACAATAAGCTGACTCACCACTTTTTGCGCTGACCAGCCAGCGGGTTCGCAGCCCGAACAGAGATCAAAGGACTGACGATTCTCGAGTATGCGATGAGAACGCCGCCGCCCATCACCGCCGCTCGCTCCCGCTCCGACGCGATGCTCGGGAACGTTCTCTTCTTGCCCGCGCTGGCGGTGATCGTCCTGCTGTTCGTGATTCCCGTGTTGTACGAGCTGGTCATCAGTCTGTACCGCTCACGGCTGTACGAGCAGACCAACCCGTTCGTCGGCTTGCAGAACTACGCGTGGCTGTTCCGCACGGGCGATTTCCCCACCGCCATGCTCAATACGCTCATCTGGACGGTGGGCTCGGTCATCGGCCAGGCGGCGGTGGGCATTTTCCTGGCCGTCGTGCTCATGCAGGATCTGCCCGGGCGAAACGTGTTCCGCACGCTGCTGCTGTGCACGTGGATCATGCCCGGCGTGGTCGGCGGGATCATCTGGCGCTGGATGTTCGATCCCATCGTGGGCATTCTCAATGCCGCCTTGAGCATCGTAGGCCTGCCGGAGTTCGACTGGCTCGGCCAGACCAGCACGGCATTGGGTTGTTGCATTCTGGCCAACATCTGGAAAGGCGTGCCGTTCTGGCTGCTGATGGTGTCGGCCCGGCTTCAGGCCGTGCCCAGCGAACTCTACGACGCTGCTGCGGTGGACGGAGCGGGTTGGCGGCACCGGTTCGTGCACATCACCATCCCGCAAATTCGCGGCGTGGTGACCATCTGTGCCTTGCTCTCGTTCATTTGGACGTTCAACTCATTCGATCTCATTTACGCCCTCACCCGCGGCGGACCCGACATCGCGACTACCACCGTGCCGATGCTCATCTACGAGATCGGCATGCGCAACGGACACTACGGCGAGGCGGCGGCCTCATCGATTATCCTGCTGATCATGATGGCGGCAGCGATCGGCATCTTCATGCGACGTTCCCTGACGCGGCAGGAGGAAACGTGAGAAATCCGAATGACGAAACCCGAATGACGAATGAAATCCGAATGACGGAGTCACACGCTGACGTGAGTGTTTGGCTCATGGCTCAAAGCTCATAGCGCATAGCTTCCATGCGAAAGTTGTCTCGCGCCATCCTGACGTTCTATCTGCCGCTCGCGCTGGTCGGCCTGCCCATGCTCTTTCCGCTGTACTGGCTGGTGATCAGCGCCCTGAAGTCGCCGGGCGAGGATTTTTCCATTCCTCCCACCTGGTTTCCGCGGCAGCCGACGCTGCACGCGTTCCGCGCCATCTTCAGCGGGCAGAACGCGGCCTTCGCTCAGGCCCTGGTGACCAGCCTGATGGTCGCGGGAGCTACTGCCCTGCTGGCCGTCATGGTCGCCATCTGCGGCGGCTACGCCCTGGCCCGGCTTCAGTTTCGTCTCCGCCACCTCGGCGGGTTGGCGTTGCTGTTCACGCAACTGTTCCCTGTGGCTGCCATCCTCATTCCGCTCTATCTGTTCTGGGCCCGCATCGGCCTGCACGGTTCGTGCGTGGCGCTAATCATCACATACCTCGCCCAGGCTGTGCCCGTAACGACCTGGCTCATGAAGGGCTACATCGAAACCATCCCGGTCGAGATGGAACAGCAAGCTTGGATCGACGGCGCCAACCGATTCCAAGCCCTCGTGTACGTGCTCTTGCCGTTGATCGGACCGGCCGTCGGCGCGACAGCCATCCTGGCGTTCGTCGGGGCTTGGAACGAGTTCGTCTTTGCCCTGGCCCTGACCGGCACGGACCCGCGCACCAAGACGCTCCCCGTGGCCATGGTGGACTTCATGGGCCAGCACGGCGTGCAGTGGGACTGCCTGATGGCGGCGGCCACGGTCGCGACGCTGCCGGCAGTCGTACTGTTTTTCTGTGCCCAGCGCTTTTTCCAGCGTGGGCTCACCGCCGGGGCGGTCAAAGGCTGAATCACCGTAAGCAACCGTGCCGCAATCACTTGCGACACACCACCCCCTTCCCGATGCCGGACGGACTGACTCACATTCGCCCGGGTAGGCAAATTGATGGCAGTTCCCTGGCCCGATTTGCGATAATATGAAATGGGAGGAACGGGTCTGGGGAAAGGATGTGCACGTCTGGTCCGGGAATGCGATCCGCTCTCCCCGAGCATGTCTGGGCAGGAGCGTCGTGGCCATGAACCGCAAGAGACAATCCGGTCGCCTCGGTTTCACCCTGCTCGAGGCGATGAGCGTCGTCTCCATCACCGCGCTGGCAATCTCGATCCTGATTCCCAGCCTGGCCCGCGCCCGCGTTCAAGCTCGGGTCACCAGTTGCCAGGCCAACATTCGACAGATCGGCATGCTCGTGTCGCTGTATCAGGCGGAGTCCGCCGATTTCGTCCCGCTGGTGATGGACTACTGGTCCAACACGACGCTGGCCGGTTCCAAGCCGGCCGAGCAGTGCTGGCTGTCGGTCGCTCTGCGGCGCTACGACGCCCAGACTCGTAATCTGGAAGCTCGCCGCTTCGATCCTAAGATCTGCTGGCCCGATCAGCCGGTGGACGGCCTGCCTCGGGTCGATGAATACCAGCGCACCATCATGCCCGAGCTGTACGCCTGTCCCTTCGAGCGAGGCAAACCGCCGCTGCCGGAAAACCCCATGCGCGAGAACCGAGAGGAGTACTGGGAATACCGTTTCGGCGGCACCTGGGAATCGTATCACACCTGGACGCGACTCCCGCGCCTGCTGGCGCAGTGGCAGGCCGGACCGCTGGCCCGTTACGACCAGAAATACCCGACGCTTTACTTCAATCGCGACGGTCGGCACCGCAAGTGGACTATCCACGACGCCAAGAAGGTCGGCCGCGGCAGCCTCGCCGAGATGACCACCGTGTTCTGCGCCCAGGGCGAGTTCATGTCCACCATCTATTATCCGAGCATCAGCTGCAATTGCGGGCCCACCAAGCCCTTCTGGGCGAACATCGGAAGCCACCGCCAAAGCGAAGGCGGCGGCACCAACGCGTTGTTCGCCGACACCCACGTCGAGTGGGTGCCCGGGTACCGCATTGGCAGTCCTTGAATCGTTTTAGAATTTGCGATTCCACCACCCCGTCCGTACAATTTTCGGCATGAAATCCTTTTTTGTCGCCGTGATCGCGTTCGGTACCGCGGCCGGCCCCCTGCTGGCCGGTCCGCTGTTTGACGATTACCTCAATCCCGTGCGTCCCGGCTCGGACACCGGCCCGGGTTCCGAGCAGGCCGTCGCATCGGCTCGCTCGCCGCTGGGCCAAACGTTTTCGGTCGAGGGCGGCGTCGGCGAGGTCTACCGCATCGGGTTGCGACCGGTGTACGAGACATGGGAGCCGGGCGAAACGGTCACGCTCACGCTCTATACATCACCCGATCGCAAACAGAAGCTCGCTTCGTATGCGATCGAGGAAGCGACGTCGCATGTTCAACCCATCCACAACACGAAGGACTGCGTCCTCTACTGGCATCTTCGGGCGCCGACGCAGGGCCGCACGAGCTTTTATTTCGAACTGACGGTCGCGGGAGGCAACGAGCAGGTCGCGTTCCAGGCGATGCCTCAACAGAAGGGCTTGTCGTACGTCGTTCACATCAAGCCGGTCGCGGACCGCGAAGCCAACTTGCGGCGTTTCTTCACCGAGCGGCTCGATATCGACCGGCCGGAACTCGCCGAAGTCAAGAAAGCTGTACAAGCCGGCGACTGGGAAGAAGCCATCGCTCGGACGGCCATGCACTTTCATCAGCGACAGGAGCTCTGGGCCGACTACGCCGCCGTCCTGCAGGAAAAGCCGCGTTTGGATGCGGACACCGAATTGGCCGACTTGATCATGAGCAACCGGTTTCGACATGTGGAGACGAAGCAACCGGTGCCCTGGCGGCCGGAAGACTATTGGGTTCCCGAGTTCAAGACCGAGCGTGCCCAACCCAAGCGCGGGGCGGAGCCCAGCGTGTACACGTGGCACATCGATCGATGTCTGGCCGCGGCCTACACGCACACCGGCAAGGCCGAGTACGCCCGCCGGGCCATCGACCTGCGCATGCAGTTCATTCTCGACAACCCCAGCCCCAAGCTGACCGGCGTTCCCTGGTACTTCGAGTTGTGGAACGACCGGACCGCCGCCGCCCGCGCGCCGGGTCACGGTCTGCTGCCCTACCTGCGGCTGTACCATTACGACGGATGGACCAACGATGAACGCCTGGTGTTCTTCAGCTTCCTCGAGGACAACGCCCGCTGGGATTACCAGGCGGACAGCGGCGCCAACTGGGGTGCTGAAGCCGCCCGGGCCTGTTACGAGTTCGGCCTGAAGTTCCCCGAATGGAAGATGAGTTCGGAGTACGTGCGCTGGGGAACCAATCGTCTGGCCGAAATCGTCCTGGCCGACGTGCGGGGCGACGGCACGAGCACCGAGGCCGCCATCAAGTATCATGCCATGGTCGCTCGCCGGCTCAAGGGCATGCTGCAGGATCACGTGGAAGGCCGGATCCGGCTCGACGATGACATTCTCGGCCGGCTCATGAAGACGGTTGAAGGCATGTACGAGCACATGGCGTACACGCTGATGCCCAACAGCTTCGTGGTCATGTGCGGCGACTCGTGGTACGAGAACTTCGCCTACACGCCCACGCTGGGGATCGCCGATCTGTTGGATGCCCGCCGAACGATCACCCGGTTTGCCAAGTCTGCCGATCCGATCAGCCGGCACCTCCGGATGCGCCTGGTCGCGCTCGGCCCAGCGGCCGGCGCTGATGCGGCGGATGTGCTGAAGATGATCGACGCCTACGACGGATCGGCTCAACCATCCGAGGAACTGTGCCGGACGTTCACCGCCCTACTCAACCGGCTGATCGTCCCCAGCGTGGCCGAGCCCGGCGATTCCGAGGCCACGAGCATCACCGAGGACCAGGCGTGGTTGTATGACGAGAAGGTCTTCGCGGACGTCAGACTGAGACCGCAAACGCGCAATCTCCTGAAAACGCGACCCACGGGCGCCAACCGCGAGCTGCTCAACCGGATGCTCATCGAGGACGCGTGGCCCGACGAGATCCGCAAAGGGTACAAAGCCAACGAACTCTACGAGGCGGGTCGGCTGGTGCAGCGACCGGACTTTATCTGGATCGCCTCACAAGGCTTGGAAGGCGAACCGCCCGCGCATATCAGCAAGATCTTCCCCGATGCCGGCTATTTCATCATGCGGTCGGACTTTGGATGTCCTGTTAATGTCACCGATGAACGCGATTGCGATTACCGGAATGCCCGCCAGCTGTTTATCCACAACGGAAACTGGTTCGGCTCGCACGGCCACTGGGACTTCACCAGCGTGAACCTCTATGCGTTCGGCCGGCCTTTGATCGTCGATCCCGGCCAGTACGAACACGAACCGCCGCCCGGGATCGGCAAATACTGGAATTCCAACATCCATTCGATGCTCGTGCCCGACGGGCGCGACTGCAAGCGGCAAGCCGGCCCCTCGGAATGGGCGGTCAACTCGGTCGCCGATTTCTTCGACGGGAAGCACTTCGGCTTCCAGAAAAGCGGCCGAATCGGCGCCGTGCGCCGACGCATCGCTTTCATCAAGCCCGACTATTTCGTCATCGATGATTCCGCCGAGACCGAGGTCTCGTCGAGTTGGGCTCAGTGCTGGAACCTCAGCGATCCTGACGCGAAGGTGCAGGAGAACGGCGGCACGATCATCACCACGTTCCCAGCGGGTGGCAATGTACTGATCCTCAATCAGAACGCCTCGCGTTTCACGGTGGAGCAAGTCGACGGCATCACCGCCGCCAAGCAGGAGATGCCGAAAACGCGCATCGTTCGCCTGACCGAGAACACGAGCCGCCCGCGATTCCAGACGCTGGTGTATCCGTTCGACGGCCCGGTGCGGCCGGTCATCAACTGGCAACTGCAACCGGCGGACGGGCGGCAAGCCGACGATCTGGTTTATGCCTTGAACATTACGAGCCCGGCCGGCCAAGACTGGGTGGCTTGGGGCGAGCGCGGGAAAGTCGTGCGGTTCGCCGAAGGCACGCACGCGATGGCTGCGGATTTTGCGGCCGTGCGGCGAAGTGCGGACGGCGCCGTGACTTCGTTTGCGTGGGCTTTGGGCCGGTCGTTGAACTTTGAGGGCAAAGTCCTTGCCGAGGCAGACGCACTCGTGCATACGCTCGGTGTTACGCAGCGTGAGGATACGCTACGCGTGGAAGCGCCCGAGCCCGAAGCCACGCTGCGAATCCGCGCGGGTGCGTGCAAACGATTCGTACTCAACGGCGAACCGGTGAGTAATCCTGCCCTCCGCGACGGTATGTGGTATCCATTCGCGGACCAGCCGCGCGCGTATACAGCTGACAATCGCGACGATTTCCAGCGACTCACCGAGACCGATGAGTGGGAGGAGAAAGCCGACCCCGCTGCATGGTCCGGATCGTATCTCCAGCATGAGACCGACATCGGCCGTCACGAGAACGGCGTCTACGTGCTGGACGTTCCCGAGACCGACCGGTATCGCGTGGAAGTGTTCCTTCCGAAGATCACCGTCCAGCCGAGCGATCGCGTCGAGTATCGCGTGATCGGCGAAGGCCGGCCGGCGGAACGGTCTGAGGCCATCGTTTCGTCGCGAAGCGCGAGTCGCACGCACGTGATCATCGTCAACCAGCAAGCCATGTCGGGTTGGACGAGTCTCGGCGAGTTCACGCTGAGCCAAGGCAAGCTGCGGATCGCCGCCCGCAACGTGACCGAAGTGGACGGACTGTACTTCATCGCCGACGCCGTGCGGATCGTGCCGTCACGATGATCCCACCCGCTCGGCCAGTTGCTGGCGCACGGCCATGATGAGTTCTTCCGGCTCGCCGCCCTTGGTGAGATAGGCGACCGCCCCGGCGGACAGCATGGACTCGGCTGTGCCGGACTCGCCGTACGCCGACAGACCGAGCACGATGGTGTCGGGGATCTCGCGGGCGATGATCCGCGTCGCCTCGATGCCGTTCATGACGGGCATGTTCAGATCCATGAGCACGACGTCGGGCTTGAGTTGCCGCGTGAGCTCGACGGCTTCGCGCCCGTCGCCCGCCTGGCCGACCACGCTCATGTCGGTCTGGCTCTCGAGCAGCATGACCAGCCCTTCCCGCACGATGCGATGATCGTCGGCGACTACGATGCGGATCAATCCGCTGGGCAGCGTCGCCGAGGTCGCGTAGGCGGGTATCTCCGCCTGTGTCTCGAACACGACCTGCTCCTCGCGGGAAATCGAAATCTCCTCTTCGGGCACGATAAGCATCACCCGCGTGCCGCGTCCCGGCACGGAATCGATGTCGGTCTGGCCGCCCAACGCGATGAGCCGCTCGCGCAGGCGGAACAGCCCGATGCCCGGCCCGGAATCGTCGACCTGCGACGGACTGAAGCCGACGCCCTCGTCCTCCACGGCCACCAAAATCTCGTTGCGTTCACTTCGACTCAGTTCCACGCGAGCCCGACTCACTTTGGCGTGCTTGGAGATGTTGAACAACAGTTCGCGGACGCTTTCGAACAGCGTGGCCCGCAGCTCGATCGAGCGAGGTTCGGCATCCGGGCTCAGGTCCAGCGCGACGTCGAGTTGGAACTGCTCCTTGGCCCGACCCGCCAGCCACTCCAGCGCGGGAATCAACCCGTCCTCGTAGAGCACCGGCGGCCGAAGTTCGGTGGTCAGCGATCGGGCGGCCTGCAAGGCTTCGTCGAGCAAAGTGGCGGCTTTGCTGAGAGAATCCGCCCGGATTTCCGGCTTGCCCTGCTTGGCCAACTGCACCCGCATGCGGGCGGCGACCAGAATCTGCTGCAGATGATCGTGGATGACGCCGGCCAGCCGTTCGCGCTCGCGCCGCTCGGCATTGCCGATGTCCGCCGCCAGCCGGCGCAAACGATGTGTCTTATCCTCGAGCTCCTGCGTCCGTTGCAACACGCGGCGTTCCAGCGTGGCGGCAAGCCCCCGCAGTTCCCGCTGGTTGCGACGCAACTTGTCCTCCATCTGCTTGCGGTCGTCGATGTTCAAGTTGATCCCGACGAGACCGATGACATTTCCGACGCTGTCGCGTACGACCCGGCCGCGGCTCAGCACGGCGTGATACCGGCCGTCCTGGCCGAGCAGATGCAACTCGGTATCCCAGTCACGCTGCGTCCTGGCCGCTTCATTCCAGGCCTGCCGGGTCGGCTCCACTTCCTCGGGACGCAGCCGCGTGAGCCACTTGCCGTCGCGTACCTCCTCGAAGCTCATGCCCAGCAGATCGAGGAAGGACTGGCTGACGTGCTCGAGCTTCCCGTCCGTACCGCGCCACCAGACGCCATACGGCAAAGCCTCGCCCATGACGCGAAATCGTTGTTCGCTTTCTCGCAGGGCCTGCTCGGCCAGCTTGGTCTCGGTGATGTCCTGGCAAGTTCCGACCATGCGCACGGCCTGGCCGGACGAGTCATAGAAGATTCGGGCCCGGGCCGCCATCCATCGGTGCTGACCATCGGCGCGCCGCATCCGGTATTCGTACGCGAGTTCCTCGCGGCGCTCGCGAATGCCTGATTGGATGGTTTCCTGGATGTTTTGTCTGTCTTCGGGCAAGAGGCAGTTGAGCCAGGCCTGGCAGTTCCCTTCGAACTGCCCGGGTAACAGGCCGTACAGTTCCTCCAGCTCTCGCGTCCAGACCACGCGCTGGGTGCGCATGTCCCAGTCGAACAATCCGACGCGACCGGCTCGCTGCGCCAGCGCCGTGCGTTCCTGCGAGGCTCGCAGCATTTCCTCGACCTGCTTGCCTTCCGTGATGTTCCGGAAGTACACGCACCAACCGGTGTCCCAGCAGCAACAGACGCACTTGTACCACGCCGCCCCGGGGCTCCTCCATTCCACCCCTTCCGGCTTCACCTGGCCGCGCACGAGACGAACCTTGCAAAGGCGAGGCGTGTCCGGCAGCACCTCGTGAGCTGATCGTCCCAGCAGGTCGGACACCGGGCGGCCGAGAATATCGGCCGCGTTGATGTTGGCATGGGTGCAGCGGTTCTGGTCATCGAAGCAGACCAACCCGTCTCCCAGGCACCCCAGCAATTCCGACCATAAGATGTGGTCTTCCTGGTGGTCGGAGGCGGCTCCCGCGGGCGGAGTGTGTGGAACAGCGGAGGTATCGAGTTCGCGATTCATCATGGACGGCAGACATCCCGCGTGCAGTGAAATGGGTCGCGCAGCCGGAGACGGCTGGCCCCGGTTCGCTGATGCAACACCTCTCGATTCTATTGCTCTGCCGGTTCCGCCGGACGCGTCGAAACCATCAGGAATATCCCGTAATCCCACTCGGCACTTGCGGAGCCACGATAAAAGGCGAGAACCCGACCGAAACGAATTCGGGCCGCCAGGTTGCCGCCACGAAAAAAGAGCAGCCGAACCGTCGTCCGGCTGCCCTTTCTATTTGCGTGGATGGTTGTGAGAATCTGCCTACAGGGCCATCTGGACTCGCAGGCCGTACACGAGGGCGACGTCGTGCTCGCCGGTGCCGCCCGGGTTCACGATGACCTGCAGATCGGGGCTGATATGCAGCCAGGGCGTAATCTGGATGTTGTAATAGGCCTCGATGCCCTGCTCCGAGTGGAACCAGTAGGGCATGTCGTTGCTGAGATCCGCGAAGTAGTAGCCGATCCCGAACGTATCGTGGTCGCGCGTGGAGATCACGCCCTTGCCGCCCACGCCAATGCTGTAGAAGTGAGCGATGGGATTGACTTGCTGACGGGCCCAGCCAAACCGACCGAACACGCCGATGCCCTGCGTGCGATCCTCGGCCTCTTGATAGAGGTACTGGTCGAAATTGTAGTACAGGCCGCAGTTGCTGTCGCTGCGCTCGTACGGCAGCAGTTTGGCAATCTTGCCGAAGAGCTTCGGACCGAGCAGGTTGTACAACGCCGGCCCGGTTTGCCGGAACGGTGAGATGGGCTGCAGGTGGTTGTAGTCCATGCAGCTTAGAAGCATGCCGATCCGCTGGTTGCCGTCGAGACCGAAGGGCTTGACGTGGGCGGACCACTCATGCACCACCGACGTGTTGGTCTCGCCATGGAACGCGGTCTCGAAACCGGTGGTTTTCGCCCGTCCCTCCGCATCCACCACGGCCGTGGACGTGCTCAGCCAGTCGGTCAAGTTGAGCACGAAGCCCGCCCCCAAGGTGGTGTAGGGTGCGAAGGCACCGATGATTGGGTTGTTGCGGAATCCGAGGTTCATGAACTGCGTCCGCTCGTCGTTGGCGAACAAGTTGCGGTCGAAGGCGCGGGAACCGTCGAGCTTGCCGGCAATGAACACGAGCTTGCCGTCGAAGAACGACTGGAACAGGATGTACTCGGAGAGCGTCATCATGCAGCCTTCGCCGAAGGCCGGCTTGAAGGCGTCGAGGTTCACCGGCAGAAGCGAGCCGACCTTGTTCTGGATGCCGTCGCCCCACTTGGTCTCGGCATTGAGCAGGATCGTACCGCCCTTCCACAGCCCCATCTTCGCCGTGTCGAGCGTCAGCGTGTAGTCGGTCGAGCCGGAGTAGCGGAACGCGTTTTTGGTCGAGACGCCACCGTGCGCGTTGCCCTGCATGATCTGCGTCACACCGACGTCCAGCGTGATGCCGATGTCAGCCAAGTCGTCACGGAGCCCGCCCCAATCGCCGGTCAACGTACTGCGCGTCCACAAGTCGCCGCCATATCGCCGTGCCGGCGGAGCAGACTCCGTTTCGGCGGTCGTCTCCTGGGCGACAGCCGTCTCCGTGGCGGCATCCGCCGGAGGAGCGGTCTGCTCGTTATTGTCCTGTGCCAGCACGGCCGATGTGCCGGTCAGCAATAGTAGAATGGCGAGGCTTCGGACCATCAGTGCGACTCCTTTCTTCCCGATGTGTTTGGCTAGTTGTCCCTTTTGAACCTGCGCGCATGAACGACACATATTTGACACTGAATCTGTCGCCCATCCGCCTGAGGTTGCTTCCCGACTGACGAAAACTCGCCGATCCCGAGAACGACCGCGCTGCCGTCCCGGACCCGCACCATTGTGTCGCACTTGAAATGCAAAAGCAAGACGCTATTTCGCAAAGACTTAGGGGTGCTGGTCGTGATTCCGTCCTGACATCGAGACGATAACCCGCCCTGATGGACGGACATTCGTCGCACCAAGTCACCTCGCTCCGAGGAACGAGCGTCTCGCCCGCCTCCCCCCATACCAACTCAGCCACCAGCCCCGAGAAAATCGCGTACTCCGTGCGACCAATCAGCAAAAATCTGCGCAATCTGCGGACATCCTTTTCACATCTCGACATCTTTTTGTCCGTAGATTGCGCAGATGGTCGCAGATTTGGAGAGCGCGCGGGCGGACGTTTTGTGGATGCTGTGCTGGTCGGAGAACGAGTACATCGTCCTCAGGCGGGCAGGATGCCCACCCCCCAGTGCGCGTCGGTGAATTCAGGTGGGCAGGATGCCCCTCAGAGGATGCCGTACTTCTTGAAGGCGTCGGTGCTGGACATGCCGTTCTCGATTTCCTTGCGAACGAGCTTTTCGCCACGGGCTTTCTCCAACGCCCGCTCGATGACCTCGGCTTCGTGCTTCTTGGGGATGACCACCACGCCGTCGAGGTCGGCAAAGATGAGGTCGCCCGGTTCGATCCAGGTGCCCTCGATCTCGATCGGACAGCGGTAATCGACCACGCCCATGCGGACGGACGAGTCCTGGGCAAACCGGCCGCGAGAGAACACCGGCCAGTTCTGCTCAAGCACCCGGGGCGTGTCGCGATGGTAGCCGTTGACGACCGCGCCGAGGGCGCCACGCATACGCGACGTGGCGGTCAGGATCTCGCCCCAGTAGGCGCAGCGCATGGTCCCGCCGGTGGTCACGTAGATCTCGCCCGGCTGGAGTTGGTCGAGAGCCTCGGTCAGCAGGCCGAAGGGTTTCTTCTGTGGGCCGTAGCAGTCGGCCACGAGAGCGGGCATGGCCCGGCCGGCCAGCTTGTCCGACTCGCGAATGGGCTGAATCTGCGGCGGCAGGAACTGATGATAGCAGCCCAAGCCGTCGAGAATGTCGCCGACGACCGGCGTGTAGAGGACCTCGCGCATCAACGCGAACAACTCAGTGTCGTTTTTCCATTCGGGCATGATGCTCTCGTTTGTCGTTCGTAATCTTCAGGTCACACTCGCAAAAAGGCTACTTCATCATTCGGGCTTCGTCATTCGTGCAGCGAAGCCGCCGCCAGAAGGAACGCGCCCGTCCCCCACGTGTAGGTCCCCTTGGCCTTCTCGGCGTAGACCTCGAGCGGCTGAGGCATGGTGCCACCCGAGACGTCGAAGACACGGCCGTCGGCGTCGACCTTCTTGGCCAGAGCGGCCCACGTGCGCGGGATCACGCCGCGATCGGCGGGACGGTAAATCCCCAGACGATCAGCATCGATCAAGCTGCCGAGGATCATGGCCGTGGCCGACGTCTCGAGGTACGTCTCGGGATGATCGAGCACGGTGTGCCACATATGAGACTCTTTATCTTGCACGGCAAGCAGGCCGTCCATGAGCCGGCGGAAATCCGCGAGAAGCTCGGCGTATTCCGGCGAGCGCCGCGGCAGGTGCTCGAGAACCTTGACGTAACTCATGGCCACCCAGCCGTTGCCGCGGCCCCAAAGCACGCCCTTCCGCTCGCCGCTGACCTCATCGTACATGTGCCAGAACAGGCCGTTCGCTTCCTGCGTGTGCGACTGGTAAATGTTGAGCTGGCGGACGGCCTCCTCGAGATACCGCGGATCGCCCGTCACCTTGGTCAGATGGGCGAACGGTGGGCCGACCATATAAAGCGTGTCCACCCAGAGTTCCTTGTTGTCGCGCCAATGGCCCAGGCCGCCGTCGCGGGTTCGCGTGGCGTCGTTCATGATGAACGCGGCAATCTGTCGCGTCATGTCGAGGTAAGCCTCATCCCCCGTGCGCTCGTACAGGAGCATGACGGGATAACCCGGCCCCCATCGGCCGCAATAGCCCTTGAGCTGGTCGTTGGGGCTACCCGCCAGCAGTTCGGCCAGACCCTGCTTCCGCCAATGATCGGCCCATTGCTTGACGAAGTCGATGTATCGCGGCTCGTCGAGCACCATGCCCGCCCGCATCATGCCGGCCATGAGCACGCCCTCGCCCCAATCGAACGGCGGCGGCTCGGGGAAGTCTTGGAGAACACGGTCGGCGACGCGTCGCATGGCCTGCTCGGGCGACGGCTGCACGCCGGCCCACGGCCGGTCCGGACCACAGCCGCCCAGTGCAGCAACAAGCAGCGATATCGCCGCAGACAAGATCATTTTGGGATGAGCAAGCGGATACCGCATGAGACTGGCTCCAAAACGCTCTAAATAGTTTTAATGGGCGATAATTCGCTAAGCCCACGCGGGAGCATAACTTAAGCTCGCATGGCCTGTCAAACCTGGTCGCGCGCGGGCAAGACGAAGCCGAGTTGCATTGCTCTGCTCGCACAAGCCCTTTATCATGCAGCTCCGCGGCGGGCGTATCGACACGCCGCTCGAGATCAGGCGACGCCACTCCATCCCGTGGAAACCCGCCGCGACCCGCAACGGAGAACACCGATGCCCAAGCGATGGTTTACCGTTCTGACGACTACAAGCTTGCTGACCATTGCGGGAGGCGCGACGGCCGCCTCGCCGGTCATTCGCGTCACCAACCCGACCGATCAGGCCTGGACCGAAGCGCCAGTGGTCGTGCCGTGGACCAAGGCGATGGAGCGTGCGTGGCAGGCAGGCCGTCGCGTACTGGCCGGTCCCGAACCAATCGCGTTTCAACGTGACGACCTCGACGGTGATGGGCGGATTGACGAACTGGTCTTCCTTGCGAAGCTCGGTCCGCGCGAGACGCGAGAGTGGCGGCTCACGGATCAGGGCACGACCCCGGCCGTCCCGCCGCGTGCCCATGCGTTGATGTCGCTCAAGGGCTTCGACGGTCCGGCCTGGGAATCCGACGTGACCGCCTATCGCATCTATTGGAACGCGGACAACGCGATGGACATTTTCGGCAAGACCCGCCCCCGCCTCTCGCTGGACGGCTGGGCCACGCCGGGCGTGCCGCACAACGTCGAAAACGAGTATGGACTGGACGTGCTGAAGGTCGGCCGAGCCTTCGGAATCGGCGGCTTCGCGGGCTGGTTCGACGGCCGCGTGGAGAAGGTGTCGAACGTCATGAAAACGCATCACATCCGCGCCGACGGGCCGATCCGCGCCGTGGTCGAGCTCGAGTACGTCTACTGGCAGCCCGGGCCTATCCCCGACCTGAGCCGGGAGGCAATTACCTCCAAGGACGCTCCGCACTACGACCTGGTGGTCCGCATGAGCATCTTCGCCGGCCAGCGCTGGGGCGAGGCCGACATCACCATCCGCCCGCTGGGCGACTCGCCCATGCCTGAGATCGTGACCGGTCTGCCTCGGCACGAGAACACGGAGCTGATCCGCGATGAGAAGGCGGGCGTGCTGGGCCGTTGGGGCAGACAGGCGCTCGGCGACTACGATGCCCCCGCAGCGGGCGATCTCGGCCTGGGCGTGATCGTCGATCCGCAAACGGTCGTCGCATACGGCGAGGACGATTTCAACACGTACGTGCGGCTGCGACCGGCAGACGGCCGCGTCCGCTATCGCTATCACGGCAGTTGGTTCAAAGAGCCCGGGGCAGCAAAATCGACGGCCGAGTACGAGCGCATGCTCCGTGACGTCGCCGCCCTGCGGCCGATAGTTGAGATCCAATGAAGCTGTAAGCTATGAGCTTTGAGCTGTGAGCCGGACGCACGCATGAGCGTTTGATTTCGTCATTCGGATTTCCTTCGTCATTCTGCTTTCGTCATTCGTCATTCGCAGGCCCAGCAGGCCTGCGCATTACCGACAGGAGACAGTGGTGGCTCAACCGATCAACAACATTCCTCCCAGTGTGCATCGCAATACCCACAAACACACCGGATTTCGGGAGATCTTCTCGCCCCAGTCGGGCGCGATGGCTTACCTGACGTACGCCCGCATGATCTGCGCGCCCGGTGCGTGCTCGCACACGTTGCCCGGCGACGACCGCGAATGGGCGATCTTCTGCATCAACGGAACGGCGAAAGTAACCGTGGGCAACGAGCGTTTCGATCTGGGCCGACACGACATGCTTTATGTGCCGCGGCAGCGCCGGATCGAGATCACCGGGACGGAAGGTGCCGACCTGGCGTTCGGTGCCGCCCCGGCCGACCGTGATGCCAACTGTGTGTTCATCCCGTTCAAGCAGGTGAGCGGCGATCCCACCCGCTGCATCGACGTGGGGACGGATGAAGCCCACACCAAGCGTCGGATTCACAGCTACATCGACACGAGCGTCCCCTGCTCGCGCCTGCTGGCCGGCTTCACCGCGGGCACGCCCGGAGCTTGGACCAGTTGGCCGCCCCACGAACACAACGATTCGAAGGAAGAGTTTTACCTCTTCTTCGACATGCCCGCGCCGGCGTTCAGCACGCAATACGTCTACTCATCACTGGACCGACCGGAGTTCGTCGAGGTCGTCCGCGACGGCGATTGCGTCGCCATCCCCAGCGGATATCATCCCACGGTGGCAGCTCCGGGCTTCTCGACCGTGTTCTTTTGGGTGATGGCCGCCTACGACCCGGACAAGCACCGCGATCTGAAGTACGGGATCACCATTCAACCCGAGTATTCGAACGTGAAGTTCCTCTGACGGATCTGAGAAGCCACGACATGTGGAACAACCTTCGTTTGAAATCGGCGATCGCGTGGGCGGCCCTGTCGGTCGTGCTACTGGGAGGCGGCTGCAACCGAGGTGACGATCCGGGCACGATCGTGGTCAAGATCGGCACGGTCCTGCCCGAGTCGCACCCGACGGCCGCCTCGCTGAAGTTCTTCCAGAAACGGCTAGCCGAGCTGTCCGGCGAGAGCATGCAGGCCCAGATCTACTACAACAGCCAACTGGGCGACGCCAACGAAGTGCTCGAGCTCTGCCGCATGGGTGACGTGGAGATGAGCCAGGTATCGGCGGCGAACCTGAGCGTCTACGTGCCGCTGTCCAACGTGCTGGCCATGCCCTTCATCTGGAAAGACTCGGCCCACCAGGCCCGCGTGCTCCAAGGCCGTGTCAGCCAGGCCATCCGCGACAAGGCCCGCGAACGCGATCTGGAGATCTTCGGCTACTTGGATGCCGGCACGCGCAACATCACGACGACGCGCGGCCCCATCCACAAGCCCGAAGACCTGCGGGGTATGAAGATCCGCGTGATGAACGCCCCGCTCATGGTGGCGACCATCGATGCGCTGGGCGCCAGTGCCATGGCCCTTAATCAGGGCGAAGTCTACACCGCGCTGCAGATGGGCGTGATCGACGGCTGGGAAAACAATCCCATGACCATCGCCACCACCCGCATGTACGAGACGGGCTGCAAGTATTTCGCCTGGACGCGTCATTTCTCGATTCCCGACATTCTGCTGGCCGGCACGCCCTTCCTGAATCGGCTGACCGCCGAGCAGCGAGCGTGGGTGGAGCAAGCGGCCAAGGAGACCATCGCCGAACAGCTGCGGATGTGGGCCGAGTCAGAGGAACAGGCGCTGGAAACCATGCGGCAGGCCGGGATGCTGCTCAACGACGTGGACGTCGAGCTCTTCCGCCGCCGGGTGCAACCCATCTATGACCAGTACTATCAGCGATACGGGGACGAATTCAAGCAACTCTGTGAGGAGATTCTGAACGCATCATGATTCGCCGCCTGTTCGCCAATCTCGAGGAACTCCTGTCCGTCGTGCTGGTGACCGCACTGTGCGGCATCGTCACGCTGCAAGTCTTTTGCCGACTGGTCCTGCGCATGCCGCTGTCCTGGACGGAAGAAGCCTCGATCATCGTGTTCGTATGGATGACCATGATCGGCTCGTCACTGGCCCTGAAGCGCGGCGAGCACTTCGCGGTTGAACTGCTGCATCGCCGGTTGCCCCCACCGTTGCGCCGGGCCACCGGCGTGCTGGTGGGGCTTATCCTGGTGGCGTTTTCGCTGCTGCTGGTATACGAAGGCGTGCTCATGGGTTGGCGCAACGTTCACGTGATCACGCCGGCCATGGAGATCTCGCGGAGCATTCCGTACTCGGCGGTAGCGGGCGGCGGGCTGTTCATGCTGGTTCGCAGCATCGAGATCACGCTGCGGCGCATCCGCGGCGAGCAGCCGAACAACGGAGGTGCCGCAGCATGATCCTCCTGGTTCTCTTCGGCGTATTCGTGCTCCTCCTGCTGCTGGAGGTGCCTATTTCGGTCGCTTTGGTGCTGGCATCGGCGGCGGCCATCCTGACGGGCACGGACTACTCGCTCGGCTTGGTGGTCCTGAAGGTCTACACCGCCTCGGAGTCGTTCCCGCTGATCGCCATTCCGTTCTTCGTGATGGCCGGCGGCATCATGGGCGTCGGCGGCATGTCGCACCGACTGATCGCCCTGGCCCGCTCCGTGGTGGGCAACATGCATGGCGGTCTGGCGATCACCAGCGTGGTCGCCTGCATGCTCTTTGCCGCCATCAGCGGCTCGACCGCGGCCACCACCGCCGCCATCGGCTCGGTGATGATCCCGGCCATCGTGCACTCGGGCTTCTCGCGCGGTTCGGCGGCTTCGCTACAGGCCTGCGCTGGTTCGATCGGCATCATCATCCCGCCGTCCATCCCCATGATCCTCATGGGCTACATCGGCACAATGTCCATCGGCGGTTTGTTCCTGGCCGGCGTCCTGCCCGGCATTCTCATCGGCGTCGCCCTGATGGTAACCTCGTACATCATCGCCCGGCTGGGCCACCACGACTTGTCTGGCCAGTCGCTCTCGCTGAGCGTGTTCTTCCGGAGTCTCTGGCGAGCCGTGCTGCCTCTCCTGGCCGTGGTCTTCGTCATCGGCGGGATCATGGGCGGTTACGTGACGGCCACCGAAGCCGGCATCGTCGCTGTATTGTTCTCGCTGGTGGTCAGTCTGGGTGTGTACCGTGAGATGAAATGGCGCGATCTGGTGCCCGTCATGGCCGACACGGCGAAGATCACAGGCATCGTCGTGCTGTGCATCGGGGCGGCTTCGCCGTTCGCCTGGTTGCTGACCGTTCAGCAGGTGCCCGCGCTCGTGGCCAGTTCGCTGCTGGAGTTCACGCAGAATCCGGTAGTGATCAAGTTGATCATGCTGGTGGTACTGCTGGCCGTGGGCACGTTCCTGGACCTCACGCCAGCCATGCTGATCCTGGTGCCGATCTTCATGCCCATTGCCGTCGATCACCTGGGCATGGACAAGATCCACTTCGGGACGATGGTGGTGGCGGCCCTGGGCATCGGCCAGTGCACGCCGCCCGTGGGCATCGCCTTGTTCGTGGCCTGCAGCGTGGCCGGCACTCGCATGCACGAGTTGATCCGGCCGCTCGTGCCGTACCTGGTCGCCATGATCATCGTCCTGCTGCTGGTGACGTTCGTGCCGCCGCTGACACTGTGGCTGCCGAAGATGTTGATGTGAATTGGTCAGTGGCCAGTGGTCAGTAGCTATTGGGGCTGGGGACTGGGGCCTGGGGGCTGGTAAGAGAGTCTAATCCTACCCCGGGCGAGCGTTTTTTGTGGTGCACGCTTCCAGCGTGCACGTGCAGGCATGATGCCTGCACCGCAGTGCCACGGACCAACGGACCAAGGACCCAACTACGGATCACTGACAATTGACAACGGACAACCGAGTGCAAAACCATGATCCTCGATCTGTTCAAACTGGACGGTAAAGTCGCCATCGTGACGGGTGCAACCAGCGGCCTGGGGCAGGCCATCGCCATCGCCTTGTCGCAAGCGGGGGCGGACGTCGCCGGCGTCGGCTCGAGCGGCAAGTTTGCCGAAACGCAAGCGGCCGTGGAGAAGAGCGGGCGGCGGTTTCTCGGTATCCAGGCCGACTTGTCAAAGCTCGAAAATATCGCGCCCACCGTCGCCCAGGCCCGAAGCGAGCTGGGCCGCATCGACATCCTCGTCAACAATGCCGGCATCATCCGCCGCACGCCCTCCATCGATTTTTCCGAGAAGGACTGGGACGATGTGGTCAACCTGAACCTCAAGTCCGTCTTCTTCATGAGCCAGGCGGTCGCCCGCGTTTTCCTCGAGCAAGGCACGGGCGGCAAGATCATCAACATCGCCTCCATGCTCAGCTACCAGGGCGGGATTCTCGTTCCGTCGTACACCGCATCCAAGTCGGGCGTGGCCGGCATGACCAAGACGCTGGCCAACGAGTGGGCGGCCAAAGGCATCAACGTGAACGCAATCGCTCCGGGCTACTTTGCCACCGCCGCCACCGAGGCCATTCGCAAAGACGAGGTCCGCAACAAGGCCATCCTCGACCGCATTCCCGCAGGCCGATGGGGCGCGCCCTCCGATCTGGGCGGCATGGCCGTCTTCCTGGCCTCGCCGGCGTCGGACTACTGCCACGGCGCAGTCTACCCCGTGGACGGCGGCTGGTTGGCGAGATGAGCCGATGCGGCTTTGCGATTGATCTATTGAGACTATGATGAGAAGCGGGCATCTCGCTACCTGGACACGAGAGGTATTATCTTAATTCCTGCGGCGGGCGGCGCGCCCGCCCCTCAAGAAAAGGAGTTCCGATGATAGGCAACCGGTAATACCGCAGGTTTCAACTCACGTGGATGTTGATCCGCCAAGTGGCGTCGCCCGCGAAAAACCGTGGCACGCCCGGGAGGTATTACCATGGCCAGCCTTTCGTTCCAGAACGTCGCTTTTGCTTACGAGACGCTCGCCCAACCGATCATCGACAATTTCTCCGTCCAGTTTCCCACAGGCTGGACCGGCATCGTCGGCCCCAACGGCGCGGGCAAGACCACGATTCTGCAATTGGCCGCAGGAATCCTATCTCCGCTGCAGGGGAGTATTCACAGGCGCACTCGCTGGCACATACAGCCGTTGGCCGACCGGCCGTCCTGTTCGAGACTGACCGTCAGCCCAATGAACGACCTTCTCGCCCGGGAATCGGACTAAAGCAAGGTTGCCCCGGAAGCCGGCTGATGGAGCCCGATTCTCCTGCATAGGACAACTGGCTTTGCCCTGCAAAAGATTTGCCTTATGCTTCCGGGATCGCAAAAAGACTGTGCTTTGCTGCGGACCGGATTCATACTGAGGAACCAACATGTTCAATCGAAAAGCCCGCTTCATTGTTGCCACACTCCTGGCTTGCTCGTCGGCATGGGCGGCTGATTTCAGCGGCCTGTCCAGGCTCGAACCGGGGCGGGTACGGGCGGAGAACGGCCTGTGGATCGAGGTGCCGCTGGAGCGCCAGTTCAAATCTACCAAGCGGGTGACCGTGGCCGACATCAAGGGGCCGGGCGTGATCACCATGATCCACTTCGCCTACCCGCACAAGCAGGTTGCCGAACCCAAAAACTACCAGATGAACCGCGACACGCTCCTGCAGATGTACTGGGACGACGAGACCGAGCCGAGCGTGAACGTGCCCATGGTGGACTTCTTCTGCGACCCGGCCGGCACGCGCGAGAGGGTGAACACTGCCCTGGTCAACAAGCGCAGAGGCTGGAACGCGTACTTCCCCATGCCCTTCCGCAAGTCGGCCCGCGTGGTCCTCTCCTACGAGGGGCCGGAAGAGCCCGGCGAAAAGCTGTGGGCCATGATGCCCTGTTACAGCTACGTGGTCTATCGGGAAGTGAAAGAAATCCCCGCGGACGAGGGTTACTTCCACGCCCAGTGGCGACAGGCGGCCACGCTCACCGGGAAGGAAGATTACATCGCGTTGGAAGCCACCGGCCGGGGCAAGTTCGTGGGCTGGAACGTCACCGTCCGCCGGCCGGGCAGCGACGGCTATCCTGTCGACATGAACGAGAAGTTCTACATAGACGGCGAGGCGGTGCCATCAGTCGAGTTCCAGGGCATTGAGGACTCGTTCGGATTCAGCTGGGGCTTCCCCGAAAGCGAAAACATCTTCCCGCTGACCGGCTACTGGCCGTTCATGAAAGGGGCGATGGCCTACCGGTTCTTCATCAACGACGCCATCAGCTTCGACAAATCGCTGAAGGTGACTATCGGCTACGGCGAGAACGAGCACCCCATGTTCCGCGAGCAGTTCGGCGTGCCCGGCACGGAGCTGCAGTTCTCCAGCACGTGCTATTGGTACCAGCTCGAACCGCATGCGCCTTTCCCGCCCATGCCGGCGCCGGCCGACCGGGCTCCCGCACCGGAAAAGCTGTTCTGGCTGCACGGCGAGCAGTTGCCTGACAAGGCAGCACTGAAGGCGGGCGGCGTGAAGCTCCACGTGCTGTGCGGACGGCCCGACGAAGAGACGTACCTGGCCGAGCCCGGCTTTGCCGCCGAGGTCCGGCAGGGCTACTCGTTCGCGGGTTGGCCGCCGCCGGTGTACCACTGCCGGGCGGACCACAACGAAGTGCAGATCGAGCTGAGCGTGCCGGCCAGAGCCGAAGGCAAGCTGCGGATGTACATCATCGACCCTGACGAGTTCCAGGGTGGCCGCCGTCAGAGCATGGCCGTCGATGGCCGGGACATCGGCACGTTCGAGAAGTTCCGGCAGGGCCGTTGGGTGGAGACTCCCGTGTCCGCCGACGCCACCGCGGACGGCAAACTCCTCGTCACCGCCCGCAACCTGACCGAAAAGAGCAACGCGGTGATCTCCATCGTGGAATGGGTGGGACGCTGACCCGGCTTGTCGACCCGGCAGACCTGCACAAGGATGTGGTATGATGGTGTAGGTATCCGACAAGACGGAGACGAAAATGACGATCGTTTTTACACTTCCTCCGAGCATCGAGCAGCGGCTCCTCGACGAAGGCCAGGACCCTAACCAGGCGGCGAAGGAGGCAGCGCTCGTTGATCTGTACCGTCGCGAGAAGATTTCGCACGGCGAGCACGCGCAGGCGCTCGGGATTTCCCGCTTCGACACGGATGCTCTGCTGAAGCGCCATGGCGTGACCGAGGATCTGCTCACTGCGGAGGAGCTTGAAGACCAGCTTACGAGCCTCTTCAACTTACTCAAGCGATGATCGTCGTTTCAGACAGTTCGCCGCTCGATTATCTGGTCTTGGCCGGATGCGAGCATGTCCTGCCGATCTTATGAAATCCTGCTGCATTCGCTCCGGTGCGAGCAGTGGATTGGGAGAAATGAACCAACTTCCATACCGGCCCGCATGCGGGCCGCAGTCAGTAGACGGGGGCGTCAGCCCCCGTTCTATTGTTGCCAGACGATGGTCAGCCCCGAAGGGGCGACAGTTCGATCCGATCCGCGAACAACGCAAACGTCCTTCACGCACCGGCCGGAGACCAACCTCGCTTCGGCCCCGTAGCGTCTGTCGCTCCTGTCGGGGCTCCAAGAATGAAAAGAGAGACTGCAAAATGGGCTCCCGTCGCCAACCGGGGGCTTACGCCGCCCGGCTACTGACTGCCGCCCCTTGCGGGGCGGAAGAGCACGGCGACGTTCCATCACCGCGTCCACACCGTCGAGATCGGGACGGGCCTGGAAGCAGAAGAGTACACGGACGTCTCCATCATCGCGTTCATGCCATCGAAATTGGAGGCGGTATCAGGAGACAGCAGAATACCGCGATGTTTCTGACACGGGCAGCTCGACGGCTTGTTGGGATCATGCGGCGGGTCAGGGAATGACCAGAACGCGGTTCCACATGCGGTTGCCCTGACGCTCGCTGAGATGCACGCGGACACGGCGACCGGCCAACTCGTTCGCCTGCTCGACGTTGAACTCCTTGGACACGCTCTGGCCGGGCAGGATGTTCTGGAACAGCCGGCTCAGCCGTTGGCGGGCGGGCATGATCAGGTCGGCATCAAACGAAACCGGTTGCGACGTGTAATTGGTCAGGGAGACGCGCACGATGGCGTTGGAGCCCTTGCGAAACACGCAGGTATCCAGGTCGATATCCTTCAAGCCGAGTTCGAACCAGGCGGGCGTGACAATCTGGTATCGCCGCGTGCTGTCGATCGAGAACTCGCCAAGGATGGCCTTCACGCCCGCTTCCGCGTTCACGGGAAAGCGAATATCCACCGGCTGGCGGAACTCCTCACCGGGCTGCAGAGCGAACGTCATCCGCGAAGGCCGAACGTCCCAGTTCTCCGGACCGACCACCCGCAGCAGCCCGCTGATCGGCTCGCGATGCGTGTTCTTGAACGACAGCGTGAGCTGATCGGCGGAGTAGTTGGCCTCGAACAGCGAAGGGGTGGCCACGAACTGTCGCCGGAACTCCATGAGCCAGGTGGGCGTATTCACGATCAGGCTTGGCACCGGGCCGATGCGCACTTTCTGGCGGCTGCCCACCGTCGGCAACGCCGTGCGCCGACCCCACAGATCGATCTGCTCGGCATAATCGCCGAGGTACAGCAGATGCTCGTAGCCTTCCGGGGGCGCGCGGTCGTTCCACACGAAGAGCACCGCCTGGCCGTTTTGATCAAACACCGTGCACTCAGCCAGCCCGTCGATGTTCGTCCGCGACACGGGAACCGCGTTGCCCAGGATGTCGGCGAGCGTCCGCAGAACGAGATACTCCTCGCGCGGGCAAACATGCGTGGCCATCAGATCCGATTCGACCTCCCACGGCGCGGGCACGAACACCGCTCCACAATCGAGGAACAGCGCCTCGGCCAGGCGATGGGCGTAATCGGAGATTCGCATCTCGCGTGGATACGCCTCGTGCTCGAGTGACTCGAGCGTAACCCACGTCCGCGAGGGTGATGGGGCAAACAACGGCCGAATGTGCCGCTCGATGTCCCGCGGCATGACGGCGGTCGGAACGTTGATCGCACGGTAGTCCGCCAGAGCCCCGGCACCAGCCGGGTATCTCACCGACACGCAGGACGCCAGCTCGGGATCGCTCATGAGCGTGCCCATCTCGCGGCGTAAGCTGGCGAGCACGTTGCCCAGACGATGATCGAGATACAGATGCTCGTCGCCATCCCGCCCCACCTGCCACACGTGAATGAGCCCCGTGTAGCGCGACCATGTGCCGGAGATCAACGGCGTCCAGGCCAGCGGATCTTCGCTGAGGATATCGAGCATGGAACGCAGACCGCCCACACCTCGCGCGAGCGGCATGGCCGGGTCATCCATCTGAATGCCCACGGGGTTGCCGCCCGAGTCGACAATGGCCTGCAGATATCTGTCCACCGACTCGGTCAGATCGAGAGCTCTCCCCGTCGCCGCCCGCTGCGAGTACCAGACGGGCAGTTTGACCCACTCCGGGCGGATGCGACTCAGCAGCGCATGCTGACCGGCCACCGCAGGCGGCTCGATATCTTCGATGATCACGCCGAAGCGCCTGCCCGCGGATTGGGGAGCGGCATAGTGCTCGGGCACACGGGCGAACCGCAGCGTCCGCCAGACCAGCGGCGTGCCATGCGTGCTGGCTTCCAGCCGAACGTTGTACAAGCCCACAGGCAGGCGGTCGTAGACGAACTCTTGCGGTCCGAGCTCGCCGGCGCGGATGGGAACCGGGCGCTCGTCATGGAACGAACCGTCGACGGCCGTCACGGTCAATCGAGCGGTGAGGTTCAGGCCGTCCGGATCGGTGATCTCGGGCCGCAACACGACCGGCGCCGGTTCAGGGAACACGTTGCCCGGGCTGGACGACGTGAGCGAGATCCGGGGCAGCCGATAGACGGTGATGTCGTCGAACCAGGCGGTGGCTCGGACATCTTCGTTCTCGATGGCTCGCGGACCGGGCGGCCGTGGGTCCCAGACCCGCGGCTGGACCAGCCAGACGCTCAGGCCCATGTAACGGGCATCGGGCACGTTGCCGGTGAGCCCGACCTGAATCGGTTCCCAGCCGGTGGTCTCGCCCGTGCCGCCTGCCAGTTCGGTGGTCTGCTCCGTGCCAGGGATGCGGTTGCCTTTGCGGTCGAGGAAGTAGGCAGTCAGATAGGCGCGGGCGTGTTTGACGCCGGCCGTCTTGACCCAGGCCACGACGAGATAGTCGCTGTTGGCCCGCACGGCGATGTCGTTGCCTTCGTACTGGTAGGCGATGGAGCCGCCGTCGAGGTCCAAGCGGAAGCTCGGCGGCGAGTGATGGCCCTCGTTGGTGTCGAATGCCCCCTCCAAATAGAGGGGAAAGCCATCCGCTCGCCATGGTCGCCAGTACAGCGGCACGGTCCCGAGGTTGTTGAGCGGCCGCTCGTCGAAGTCGAAGTGCTTGATGATCCGCCGACCGGAGATGGGCTCGCGAACGGGCGGGTCGCCGGATGCGGGATCGCTGGCGACGTCCATCGCCGGCGCCGAAGCCGTCACCACCGCTGGTGCCGTGGCTGTCGGTGCGGGCGCGGAATCCTGGGCTCGCCCCGCCACTGGCGCGAACAGCAAGACCGAGATGAGCACCAACGCCCGCAGCACGCCAACCGATCCTCCGGCCCGAACGGCGACCGCTGGCAGGACCTTGCCAGCCGGCCTGCGCGCAAACCGGGCCTTCTGTGGTTATCGGCTGTTTCCGTTCCCGACTTGGACAGGTTCGACGGGATGATTACGAGATATAGGACCTGGACAACGGCCCACCAACGCCTGGGCGTACACCTCGGCCGTTCTGGCCACCATCGCCTCCGCGGTGCTCACGGGTTGCAGCGGCGGCGGGTTGGCCGGATGACTGACCCATTGGTTCAGGCAACGAGCTAGATCGGCCGACGAGCCGGTCTTGAAGCGCATCGGCTCGGGCACGGTCTCGGTCACACCGTCGATAGCGCTGGCCATCACCGGCGTGCCGACCGCCTGCGTTTCGAGCACCACGATGGGCAGGTTTTCCGGCCAGGTGCTCGGCATGACGAACAGATCAAGTTCCCGCAGAAACGCGGGCATGTCCGCCGACTCGACGCGGCCGACGAACTCCACGTTCAGGCCGGCGGCGAGCTGGTGAAGCCGCTCGATGTAGTGCGCGTCGGTGCCGCCGCCCGCGATGCGGATGCGCGTCTGCGTCCAGCCCAGTTGCCGTACCGCCTCGAGCAACAGATGCGGTCCCTTGTGGACGGCCAGCGCCCCGGCATAGCCGAGCGTCAAACGTGCGGGATCGGCCGGCGCTTCGATCGGCCGCGAGCGTGCGGCATCAAACCAGCGTTGCTCCAAGCCATACGGGATCGAATGGGCCCGCGCGGAATCGACTCGCGGCCCGAGCCGTTCTCGCGCTCCGCGAGAAGGGAAGATCACTGCGTCAGCTTGCCGCAAAGCATCGAGCACGATCCGCTGGCGCTGCGTCCATCGCGCCAGCTCCGCGACCGTCGCGCCACGGCCCAACGCGCGCACACTGTACAAACCGGTCAGCATGGCCGTTCCGATCGCCGGCACGCCGGCCAGCTGCCGCACCCATGCTCGCGCATCGCTCGCCCCCATGCATCGCACGCACTGCTTCCACGTCACGTTCGCATCACAGATCGTCCCGGAAGCGTGAAAGAGCGTGTGCTTGGGACATAGCCACCAGAAGTCCATCACCGTGACGATCACCGGGATGCCGCGCTGCCGGGCCGCGACCATGAGTCCGATGCCGATGTGCGCCGGATTGGCCACGTGCACGATGTCGGGCTTCTCGCGATCGAGTAGGCCGCTCAATTCGCGGGCGGGTAAGCCCTCCACCGACATCCAGCCTCGCGTGGGATAGTAGAGCACAGGCGGATCGTCCTGCACGCGCTCGCCGAGGCGGCGACGCGGTCCATGCCGTTCGGGGTCGCCGGCGAGAATCGCCACCGCGTGCCCGCGCTCGCGCATGCCCGCAGCCAGCATGGCCACGTATCGCTCAGTACCCTGAGCGTAGCCGCGACCGAACTGCATGGTGGCGTAAAGGATCTTCATGACGACGCCCACTGTAATGGAAAGATTCGCCGGACCAAACTCGCAGGCTCGCTTTATCCGATCGCGCGTCGGTAGGTTTCAAGCGTCTGTGCGGCGCAGCGCTGCCAGGAAAACGTAGCCGCTCGAGCGAGTCCCTTCTCGCTCCACTGTCCGCGCCAGGCCGGATCCTCGACCATGCGGCGCATGGCCTCGGTCCAGCTCTCCACGTGGAGCGGATCGAGCCGCACGCCGGCGTCCCCCACCACTTCCGGCAGCGAAGCCACGTCCGACACGACCACCGGAGCGCCGCAAGCCATGGCCTCCAACGGCGGCAGACCGAAACCCTCGTACAGACTCGGCCACACCAGTGCCGTGCAAGCCGAATACAAACATGCGAGCGTTTCGTTACCCACGTAGCCGAGCACGCGAACGTCGCCGGCGGCTTGCCCCGCCTGCAACGCGCTGTCGAGGGCTTCGTTTTTCCATCCCCACGCGCCGACAAGCACGAGCGGGTATGCTCGGCGAATCGGGGCGGGCAATCGCATGTGCGCTTCCAGGAGCGTGCTGACGTTCTTGCGCGGTTCGAGCGTGCCCACGAACAGGAAGAACTGTTCGGGCATATTTATGGCACGAAAAGTCTCGTGCACCGTCAACATTTCCCGGCGATAGAACTCCGGCCGCGCCGCCTGATGCGTCACGTCGATCCGGTCGGCGGGAATCTGCAACCGTTCCACCAATTCCCGCCGCGTGAACTCGGACGCGGCGATGAAGCGCACGGACTGGCGCCGGCCGCGCTCGAACTGCCGTTCGTACCAGCGCACGCGGTGATCAGGATGCCATTCCGGATGCGACAGCACGGAGATGTCGTGGATGGTCGTGACCGTCGGCAGCTTCGTGGCGATGGGGATGTGATTCGGCTCGTGATACAGTTGAAAACGACGGGTCAACCATCGAAAGAGCATCTCGTACGGCGGCTCGCAGGCTCGCCGCGCCAGTCCACGCATCCACTCCGCCTCGCGACGCCACCGAGTCGAACTCGGGCCTCGCGCATCACTCGACGTTGAAGCCGCGTCCGGCCCGGGAGCGGCCCAGTACCGGCCGAGAAAGGGCTGGACGTCCAGCTCGCCTGTACTCATCTCCCGGAATGCGCGCAGCAACTGGCGAGTGTAGTGGCCGACGCCCGTCAGCGGGCGATACAGCACACGATCGTTCAGGATGACTCGATAGCGGTCCGACACAATCTCTCTCGCTCCGGTTGCGGCATTCGCCGTCGAAAGTCGCGCCAACGCGGGAGAGCATTATCGAGCCCCTGCCGTACGGTGTCCACCTGCATTCATCCAGCGCGGACAAGCGTGCCGGCAGAATCGCTGCACGACGAGAGACTGTGAAGCGGATCAACGCACGGTCGAGGACGGGAGGGTTCGTTCGAGAATGAGCTTGGCCTCAGGATCGTCGGGCCTGGCTGCGATGATCTGCTGAGCGGCCGTGCGGGCCTCCTCGCGATCACCGGCGGCCAGGCAGCAGTAGGCCAGCAAGAGACGGGCATCCACCGAATCGGGAGCGAGACGGCACGCCTGCCGGGCAGCTTCACGGGCGGAGGCCGCTCGATCCAACATGAGCAACGCCTTGCTCAGAAGCAGCTGCGCTTTGACCGCCTTGGGATAGCGTGTGGTGGCCTCCTGCAACACGCGGACGGCCCCTGCCACGTCGTTGGTGTCGAGCAATGCCTGAGCCCAACTCTGCAGCAGCATGACCGACGGTTGAGCCTGAGGCGATTCGAGCAGCGGGGCTATCGCTCGGCCGGCTTCCGTGACTCGCTTGGCCGACAGCAGTACGAGCACGGCCTCCTCACGCAACATCGGATCATTCGGCTCGAGCAACAGAACGCCCAGGTAGACGTCACTCGCCTCGCGGTGCTTGCCCAGAAGCGAAAGGCACTGGCCCAGCAACAACTGAACCCGCACGTCCTGGTCGAAATCGCGCTCTCGCTTGACCAGCAGTTCGGCGGCGGCCTCGGTTTGTCCGGCCGCGATCATGGACTCCACGTAAGCCAGCAGATAGTCCGGCTCGTTGGGAAGCGCCTCGTACGCCCGCCGATACCAGTCCATCGCCTCACGCGCCGGCCCGCGGGCCTCCGCGAGCATGCCGCGAAGATAGGCCGCCTCCGGTGTCGTCGGCCCGAATTGCTCGGTGGCGTCCAGTGCCGCCTGCGCCTCGGCGAATTGACCTCGTTCGAGCTGAATGCGAGCCAACAGCAGGTACGCGTCCAGACACGCAGGATGCAGCGCGATCACTTCCTGGCAGGTCTTCAACGCGGACTCAATCTGACCTGCCGCGAAGTCGCGCTCGGCGAGCTGGAACTTCACCTTGGCCCGCATCTGCTCCCAGCGGGCTTGCGCCTCTTCCTTGTTCTTGTTCTTCGCGGGAGTGGCGCAGCCGACAAACAACGCCAGCCCCACTACCATGGTAATACGCAGCTTCATGACACCTCCCCCTCCGCGGGAATAGGTCCCGGTTCCTCATCGAACGGCGCGGGCACCACGATCCTCTCGGGCTCGCCCAGCAACCGCCGGTTGATGAAATCGCGAATGTATCCGTCGCCGTGCTCGAGTTCGCGGCGTTCGTGCAGTTGTTGCTCGAGTTCGAGCGCTTGCATATGCGTCGGACACAGATGCAACGCGAGCCTCGTGTCCCACAGGGCCTTGTCGATCTGACCGGCCTCGGCGTGCTCGACCGCCCAGCGATAGTGGGCCTGGGCCAGCCGGTTGCGGCCGTACGCCTGCAGTCCCTTGCGCATGCCGATGCGGAGCCGCTCGACACCCTCGGCCACCTTGGCCGACTCAGCCGCGTACAGGTCGTCCTTGACCACGTGCACGGTGAGCAGAATGATGATCTCTTCGCGTTCGACAGAATCGGTATTGGTCTGCAGCAGGGCCCCGGCCACGGGGATGTTGCCGAAGTACGGCACCTGGGCCCGGATCGCGCTGTTCGCCTCGCGGAACAGCCCGCCGATGAGCACGGTGTGCCCGTCGCGGACCATGATGTTCGTGGTCACTTCGGTGGTACGTTTGAAGGGCAGGTTGTTCTCGTTGAGTCCGCCGCTGCTGTCTTCGGGATGGATTTCCAGTCGAATAAACCCGTCGTCGGCGATGAACGGGCGGAAGAACAGCCGAGTGCCGGTCTCGAGAAACTCCACCGATTGCGTGGCGATCGTCTCGGTGATGGTGGTGGTGATGTAGCCGTCGCGTCGGCCGACGATGACGTGCCCTTCCTGCCGGTTGAGCGTGAGCACCTTGGGGTTGGCCAGCACGGTTGCGTCGCTGACCGCCTCGAGGGCGCGAATGAACGCCGCCACGTCGTTGTGGACAATCCCGAACGTGAAGCCGCCGCGCGGAACGGCGTCGTTAAAATCGGTGCGAATGGTGAAGTTGCTGCCGTTCAGCTCGCTCTGCGGGATGGGCCCGACCGTGATATCCGTCACGCCGGGAGAAATCGCCCCGAGGTTTTGGAAGTTCACGCCGCCCAGGACGTTGAAGTCGATGCCCAGCGAGTTTTGCTCGCCCAGGCTGGCCCGCATGATGGTCGCTTCGACCAGCACCTGCTTGGGCCGGACATCGAGCTCGCGAATGACTTTCTCGATCTGCTCGAGCCGGTCCGGATAGTCGCACACCATGATGACATCCGGGCGGGACAGCAGGTTGCCCGCTCCCAATTGCGTCGTCCCTTCCGAGACGCCGCTGCTTCCCGAGCTTCCGGTCGTGCCTCTGCCGGTCGTTCCACTGCTGCTGGCGTCGGCCTCCGGCATGGTGGCGATCTTGCCCTCCTGGCTGAGCAGAGGCTTGATCATGGGCTCGACGTCGCTGGTGTTCACGTAATTGAGATGGAACAGCCGCGCGACCAGCTTGGGAGGCTCTGCCGCGACCGCCTGCCGCTGCTCGGCCTGCCTGGCCGCTTCCTGGTCCGCGAGCTCCTTCAGTGTGTACACGTGGATGAAGTTGCCGCGCTCCACGTATGTGCAGCCGTTGGGGCCCAGGATGGACTCGAGCGCCTCATGAAAGGTCACGTCGAACAGGTCGGCGGTGACTTTCCCCTGCACACCGGCGCTGGCGATGATGTTCTTGCGGCTTTGGGTGGACAGCATGCGCAGGACGGTCGTCAACGGCACATCCACCACGTGGAGTTCCACCACATCGGGGGATTTCATGACCACCGAAGGCTGCGTGGTCGAGACCGCCTCGGCGGCCTGAGCGCGGCCGCACCACAGCCAGCACGCTGTCACCAGCGCGATCGCTGCCATCCATGCGCCATGTCGGGCGTTGCCGATTCTCAAGCCGCACATCCGTGCACAGCCTCGATTCAGATCGGCGGCTGCGGAGCCGTCGAATTCGCCTGCAAGTGGAACGAAACGACCGTTTACCGCGACGATCCGGCGGGCCAAGCGCCGGGCTGACCCCGATCCGTTCCCCGGGAACCGCCCGCACTCGGCTCGAGCAAGACCGGTGAAAGCGTCCCGGATGTCTTATCGGTCTCGACTACCCTCACCTTAAGCGTCCCGCTCCGAAGCAACGACAGAATCTCGGCAACTTGCCCGTTGAGCCGGGCAATCCCCTCGTTCATTTCAAGCCGTTGATTGGCCGGACTGGGCAGATCCGCGTAGGCCGATCGGTTCAGCCCGCGGGCCGATAGACCACAGATCAGCCCCAGGGCGAACGCCGCCACAATCGTCCGATAACCGCGCCGCTGTCCACCACGCGCATGTGCGATGGCGTCCATAGGTCACCTCCTCACATCAGCATATCGGCACGCGCGCAAGCCAAGTGGACTTCAACCGCAGACCCGATCCTCAAGTCTCAGGTCTTCAGGTCTCAAGCCTCACACTCCGTGGTTCACTCGGTAACCGCTTGCCAGGTGCCCGGCTCCAGTTCGAGCCAGCTTGCCCGGTACATCAGGGGCGGCGACAGGAACAGGTTGGGATCGGCCGTGAGTTGAACCTGGTCTTTGATCGTCACCGGCCCGTCGGCGATGAGCACGCCACGAATGCGGGTTTGATTCTCGATGACGACGGTCGAGGAGGAGCCCACCACGTGAAAGACGCCGCGGAGAAGGCCGGAATAGCTGTCCCAGAAATCATTGTCGCTCTGGTCCTCGTACGGCATGCCGGGCGGGTTGAAGTTGGCCCGGCCCGCTTCCTGGAGGCTCGAATCGAGGCGGATCTCGCAGGGACCGTTGACGATGAGCGATGGATAATCCGCCCGTGCCGGCTCCCACAACAAGCCATCGCTGAGGATCAGCTTTCTGCCGGCCGCCAGTTCAACTACCAATGTGCCGACTATACGGCAGTTTCGTATCCGGAAGTCGCCGGACGGCTTGAGATGAAAGAGACCATCCGGACTGGACTTGGACGGCACCCAGGGATTCGAGTCCGGGCCGATCGCCGTCCACTCCAGCACACTGCCCGCCAAGGCCGCAGGAACGGATATGGCCGTGCTTCGCGAGCGGTAGTAGCTCCAGGCGGCGGCGGGCGACGGCTTGTTCGACGCGTCGGACATCACCGTCCCCGAGATCCATCCCCAGTTGGAGACCTGACGGGCTTCCACGTCGCCGATGACTGTGCCGGTGTTCGTGAACGTGGCATTGGTCGAGATCGGCCCTTCCGCGAGTTGGAGATAAGCGCCGCTGGCGGTCACATTGGACCCCGAATGCAACGCCGTCCGCAGCAGATCCAGCGTTGGGTGATAGGCTCGCACGGTCCAGCGGAAGATCGCCTCGGGCCGCGCCGGCGTGCCGGCGATGCCCGTGCCATGAATCAGCACGGGCGTGTCGGCGTCTACGAGCAGGGCCGAACCGTCGGGCTCACTGATCCCGGCCGAGCAGTACCCGCGATCCAGAGCAAGCGGCATGCGCGAGGCCCACGTGGCGTAGTTGCTGCGCCAGCTCGGGTCGGCCATGGAGTGCGCGACCACGGTTTCCACCGCCGAGCGGGCATGGATCCGGGCCCGCTGGGCGGCGATCGCGGTCTGACCGGCCCGGGACTGCACGCGCACCAGCGTCAGCGAGGAAAGCCCGACGACCGACACCAGCATGGCCGCGCCGAGGATGAGGATGTACCCGCTGCCGCGACGGGTGTGCCGGCGCACGGCGGCTGATCGGCGCAGGCAGTGTGCCATCATAAGCCCCGCCCTCGTCCGGCAATCGCCACCAGCGTCGCCACCGGACGGCGGTCCTTGGCGGCGCTCACATTGCCGCCGGGCCGCACTCGGCCCACTTCGACGCTAATGCGCTTCAACCCGTAGTCCGTGCCGACCGGACTATCAAGGTTGTTGAAGTTCACGAACGTCACGGTCACGCTCCGATACCAGCCACTCTCGATCGCCAGGGGAGTGCCGTCAGCATGGCGAGGCGGACTGGCCAGCCACCCGTGGTAATCGTCCACGTCGTCGAACAAGGACCGGTTCCCGGTTGCCTGCTCCTCGCTGCTGGGTCCCAGCGACGTCGAGGAGGTTGAAGCCGGATCCCAGTAGCTCTTGGTCAGGATTTCCGACAGGAGCTGCTCGGCAAGCAAGTGGGCGACCTGCTGCTCCGTGGTGACTTGGCGCGATCGGCTGGTGCTCGCCACGCCGGTCAGCGCGGCACACATCATCACCGCGACGACAATGGTCGAGATGGCCGCCTCGGCCAGCGTGAAGCCAGTCCGCAGTCGTCTGACGCTCCCGGGCCATTGCGTCGTAATCATGTCACTCGGGCAGGTTCGCAAGCTGAGCCCCCGCATACAGGCGATTCGACGCATCCCGGCCGGCCTGCAACTCCCAACGGACCGTGCCCAACCGCATTTCCGTATTCCTGTCAGAGTCTCCGCCCGAGCACGTACCATATACCTCGAAGAGCAGCGCCTGCTTGGAGCGGACGGTCCAGATCAGCCCGCCGAGGCTGGTGGTCATGAACACGTACCCCTCCTCGACCGCATTCTTGCTGTGGTAACGAAGCTCGCACACGTCGGTCCAGTTTCCCTTCAAGAGCAGACAATAACTGCCGTTTGGCGACAGGTTGCCGGAATAGGGCACGGCAATGCTGTACCAGGCGTGCGAGGTTTTGAATTCGCTTTCGGGGACCGTGTTCTCCGCATACAACGTGTTGCCCGGCCGGCCGTCGGATTGGGCGGATCGAAACTGGAGCGTCAACTGTCCACTGGCGCCGCCCACCTGCCGGCAGTAGAACACCGCCCGCGTGATCTTCCATGAACTCGCGCCGGCGGGCAGCGACACACGAAACGACTGGCTGGCCCAATCGAGCGTATTGATGCGGAAGCTGCTTAAGTCTTTGGCTGAATGGTGGCCGGCCACCAGCTTGTCCGATCCCATGGCTGGAACGGGCACGGGCACGAGATCGTAGCTTAGCGCGAATGCGAAAACATTGGTGAGCAAAGCGGTTTCGGGTTCGGCGTTGTAGCGTCGCATCAGGCCGTCGCCCGGCGTGCCCGACCACCAGTAGCGGATTTCCTCCGACACTCCGTCGTTATCGCGGTCGGGCACCGAGAAGGTCACCGCCCGTGCGGACCGTTCCGACACCGCCAGGGCCTCGTTCAACTCGCGCACCATCTGGTTGGATACGTCGGCCGCACTTCGAATGCAGGCGGATGGGCTGGAAGAGGTTTCGATCGAGCGCACGGACACCAGCACCGCCGAGGAGATCCCCACTGCCAGAACGCTCATCACCGCCATGCTGATGATGAGTTCCACCAAACTGAAGCCGAGGCTCGCCCGGGCGGCGAAGCTCGATCGTATGCGTGAAGCGTTACTCCTCGACATACGCTCGCCCCGTCGATGCATCGATCGTGATCCGAACGTTTCGGCTCTGTCCTGCGAGGACGATCTTCAGTTCGGCCTCTGCCAGATCGCACTGAATCACAGGCCGGCCGTGGGCATCGTACGCGAGGACCGATCCTCCGGCCCCGTCCAGATCCACGTTCTTGATGGCGACACCGTATGGCGGCAGCGTGAGATCCACGACGTACGGCTTGTCGGGACGGTTGATGTCGGCCACGCCCTCGAGCGCGTACGTGCTCGCCGACTTGTCGAAGCGCACCTGCCGGGTCGTGCCCAAAGCGACCGCCTGCTGACGAGCAAGATCCAGATCGGCCGCCACACGCCGGGCCGCCGCGGTCAACTGGTGGTGCGCCGGCGATCGCGACAACCGGGCGAGACCGATGGAGGCCATCACCGCGATTACCACGAGGACCAGAATCAGCTCGAGCAAAGAGAAACCGGCGGTCCGCCGCAAAGGCAGAGCACCGGCTTGCTCGCTCGACCACGTTGTTCTCAGCCGCCAACCCATGGGTCACCCTGCCCATTGTTGCAGCGGTGCATTCGCATTCCTCGAGAGTCTCCGGCCTCTTGGGGGGCGGGCGCCTCGCCCGCCTCCGAGAGGCGGCCCGCCACGCTGCAGGCAATCACGAGCCGGGCTCGCTCTTACCAGGAGGCGTACTCGGTTCCGTTGGAGGCCTTGACGCCGGCCGCCACGTTCGCCGTCAGCTTGCCGGTGGTCTCGTCGTAGATCCAACCCACGTCGGCTCCGGCGGACGCCGCCACCTTCGTCTTGCCTGCATTATCACCCACCGTGAGCGGCGGAACCTTGTGCAGGTACGGGCCATAGATAATGCCGTTGGCTTCGTCTCGGGTCGTGGACGTCGCTGTGCCGGCCTTGTTGGTGTATTTGGTCAGTTGGTCTTCGAACTCTGCCACGGTCGGGAACTTGCCGCCGTGCTCGGCCGCATACGTCTCGATCGCGGTCCGCAGGACGGCCAGATTCTGGCCCAGCGCTGATTCGTCCGCGCCTTTGGCACCGCGGCTGATTCGCGGCAGGGCAATGGCGGAAATCACGGCCAAAATGACGATGACGATGACCAGCTCGATCAGACTGAATCCGGTTGTGCGAGAACGACTCATGGTATGACCCTCATTTTCGTGATCGTGGTTTCCGGTTGCCCCCAAACGCGGGATACTGTTAGTCAAATCGTGTCACCGGCGATCCCACTTTACATCTGAAATATCCAAAGAAGGTTTCGTGTCCGGGACGTGTCGCAGCGCGACTGTTCGCACCGTTTTTATGGGTCAGGGCAACGGCAGATCGAGCGTGACCGTCCGATCGCCCTTAACCAGTTGCACCCGATAACGTTCGACGCGGACGAGTTGGTATCCGTCCACCGTCTCTCCCACTCGCACCACGCGATCGTCGATGATGGCCCAGGAACGTTCACCCTGCAGTGTGGTGCCCTTGAGCGTGTGGGCGGATTGAAAACGAGCAAGCTCCTGTCGGCGCAGTTCCAACTCGCTTTCGAGAGTCTTTTGCCTGGTGGCCTTCCTCTCGGGCGACATCTCCTCGAATGCCGCCTGCATGACGGGCGTCAGTTGGAACACGTCGCGCTGAGCCGTTTGGACCGGCCGGCTTGGCGTGCCGGACTGCTCTTTCAGCAGCACCTCGAACACCTGAGCGATGGCGGGACCGGACACGTTGGTACCGGCCCGCGGCTTGTTCGCGTCCACCGCCCCGACTGGTGTGACGAGCTGCGCTGTATTCGATGCCTCGGCCGGTCCGCCGCTCAATCGGTCGATGATCAGACCGAACAGTGCCGCCACCAGCACCAGCCCGTACATCATCGCCTTCTTTCGTCCGAGTTTGTTCATGGTCGAGCCACCGCCATCTGAACTGCCTGCTCGGCTTTTCCACGGTACAGTCTGAGCGAGCAGGAGAACTCGCACGCGATCTGCCCCGCACCGACGGGCGTGCTGATGGTGATGTGCGTCACATCCAGCAACGGCACGCCCTCCTCCACCAGCGCCAGCCATTGCAGGAGCGCGGGCCAGGTCGCCACGCCGTCCAACGAAAACGCCTCCTGCTGGTACTCGGCGAGCAGTTGCACGTTCTGAGGCTGCCAGCGACTGATCCGAACGTCACACTGCCGCGCCAGCTCGTTGATGCGAGCCAGCACTTCGCCGGGTGCACCCGTGCCGGTCAGGCCGCGACTCCGCAGTTGCAGTTCAGACCGGGCCTCTTCCAGGGCTCGCAAACGCGTCCGGTATTCTGCTTGGGACGTATGAATGGCCTGCGTGGCTGCTTCCTGACGCTCCTCCAGATCCTTGCCCGCGAGCATGTCGCGAAGTGGCTGATCCAATAGCAACACGTAACCGACCACCGCCAGCGCGATCACCGCCGCGGCACCGGCGAGGTCGATTTCCAGGCCCTTCAGGCTGTTGCGATGAATCACCATTGCGTTCGAATCGTAAACCACACGCCTTCACCGTTCAGGAACGGTTGCCGCAAGGCCGACTCCAGCGTGCATTGCCCCACTTGCCCCCGGTTGTTCAGATTCTTCAGGAACCGGGCCACCGAGTCGTGATCGACGGCCACGCCGCTGATCACCAACCCGCGAGCCACGGACGCTTGCTTGCCCTCATCCTCGGCTGTTACCCCCGGCCCTCGCACCGGCACGATCGGTCCCGAAACCACGGGCGCCGTGGGAGGGTCGGTCTCCAGCCGCGTTAACACCGCGGTTTCCGGCACGCACTCCGACAACGCAGCGAACAGCTCACTCCAGCGATGCTTTCGGCTGAGCCGTTCGGCCAGGGCGATCTGCCGCTGCACTTCCGCATGCTCGACGGCCAGCTTCGCCGAGCGAGCCTGGATGCTCGCTCGTTGCTGCTCGGCCGCCGCCAGTCCGCGCTGCAGCTCCCGCGACTGCCGCCCGAGCTGTCGCAGTGTGAGCACCGCCGGAACCTGCAGGGCGATCACCACGACACCGACCGTCACCCACATTCGCAGGCGACGAGTGCGCCGGCATCGCCGCTGATAAGCGTCCGGAAGCAGGTTCACCCGCACGGACATCAGTTCATCTCTCCCAGGCACGCGCCCAGCGAGTTGACCACGCGCGAAACCGCGGACTCCCACCGGCCGGACGGAACCACCCAATCGCCCGGCAGCAAGTCCGGCGTGACCTTGTGAATCACAACACCCAGCATGTCGCCGAGGACGTCCGGAAATCCGGCCAGATCCGCGCCACCGCCGATCACCCACAGCCCGGCGATCGGCCGATCCGGATACAGGCCCATGGCGTACCGAAACGACCGCTGTATCTCTTCGGCCAGGCTGCGGATCGTCGGACGAAGCGCCCCCAGCAGAATGCCCGCCATCCGCCGACTGTCCACCGCGTCCGAGATGGGCAGCCCGGAACGGTAATGTCCGTCCGTGCCGTGAATGCCGTAGTGCCGTTTATAAGACTCGGCAATGCCAAACTCGACACCGAGCTCTTCGCTGATCCGCCGCGTCATCTCGTCACCGCCTTTGGGAATGCAGCGAACATAGACGGGCACCTCGTCGATCCCGATGTACAGGCGGACGGCGGCTTTGCCCACGTCGAGCACACCCCACAACTGCTCCGGCGCAGGTCGATTAGTCAGCCGGGAGCAGGCTCGCATGGCGGCCAGCGGCCCCACGTCGATTCGGCGGCAAGTAAGTCCCTGCTCGTTAAGCCACGCCAACACACCCAGGATCACTTCGCGGCGAGCGGCCGCCACCATCAAATTAGGCGCGTCGAGATGACCGGGCACGAGCCGCCAAACGTCCATCTCCACGCTTTCCACCGGATGGCTGATGTGACGGCCCACCTCATGCTGAATGGCAGCCAGCAACTGGTCGTGTTCGAACTGGAGCAGATTCTCGGGCACCCGCAGCGGAGCACACTCGATGTCCGGCGGTGCCAGCGACACGACCACTTCGTTGCCCTGGAAGCGGGTTCGATCGATCGCCGGCCAGCGCGGCATTGCGGCAGCGCCATCACCCGCCGGTGGATCGCCGCCCGGCGCGGGCTTCACCGGCAGTTCGCACCATCGCTGGAGGGCCAACTTGCCGCCCTGGCGATCGAGCTGCACGACGTGCAGACTCGCCGTCCCCAGGTCAACCGCGATAGGACTGTGTTGTTTGACCGACCGGAACAATCGTGTCTCCCTATGCCGTGCACGTCGGCCCGCGTTCTGCGGCCGCGGGCGCGCACGGCCCGATGCGGCATCAGCCCGCCGCCGATGTCAGATCGAACAGCGGCAAGAACAGCGAAATCGCCACCACGCCCACCGTCACGCCCATGATCACGAGGATGACCGGCTCGATGAGCCGCGTGAGCGTGGACAAAGACTGCGTGTTCTCCTCCTCCATGTAGCCGGCCAGAAACAGCAACGACTCGCCCAACTGCCCGCTCTGCTCACCGGTGGCGATCGCGGAGGCCATGGTCCTGGGCACGAGTGGACTGCCCATCAGCACGCTGCCGATGGAATTGCCTTCCTCGACCGCCTTGACCACCTCATCCATCAGCCCGCGATAGACCACGTTCCGCGTCACCCGCCGGGCCAGCTCGAGGCTCTCCAACAACGGAACATTGCTCCGCACCGCCGTTCCCCAGATCCGGAAGATCCGGGCGAGGATGATCTGTCGCGCAAGTCGTCCCAGGCCGGGCAGTCGAATCAACAGCCCGTCGAGCCATTGCCGGACCTGCGGCAGACGCAGCGCCAGCACTGGTCCCGCGATCGCCGCCACCGATCCGGCGGCCACCAGCAGCTTGTGCGCCAACATCCATCGCGACATCGTCAGCAGCACGCAGGTCAGCCCGGGCAGCGGCGTGCCCAGCATGGTGTACAGGTCGTCGAACCGCGGCAGCACGAAGAACATGAGCACGAACAACACGCCCACCGAGATGCACATTAGGACGATCGGATAGACGATAGCCCCGATCAGACGCGTGCGAACCTGTTGCTGCTGCTTGGTCATGGTCGAGAGCCGCTCGAAAGCCTCGGCGATCTGGCCGGTACTCTCGCCGGCAGCGATGACCGCCCGCCAGCTCTCGTTGAAGATCTCGGGATACTCGGCAATGGCGGCGCTCAACGGCGAGCCCGCCTCCACCCGCTCGGTGATGTCGGCCAGAATCTTGCGCCACTCGGGCTTGGTGATCTGGTCGCCGATCGCCTGCAGCGCGGGGACCACGCGACTGCCCGCCCGCAGCATCATGGTCATCTGCTGGCTGAGCATGAGCAGATCGCGCGTGTTGCCCGCCTTGCCCGCCCACAGAGCCCGGCTCTCGGCCCGTAACGCGGGCAATACCGACGGCTGGGCCGGGGCGAGCTTGGTCACGAACAGATCGCGCCCGTGAAGCTGGCGGTTCGCGTCGTCAACGGTGGGAGCGTCGATGACGCCCGTCACCGCTCGACCGCTGCTGTCCAGTGCTTCGTACGCGAATGCCACGCCCCGTCACTCCGTAACCGTCAACGCTGTCGCATGTGAGCCCCTGCGAAACGCAGACAAGGCGATCCGCGCGGACCGCCGTCTCGCTCCGTCACGACATCACCATCCTGTCGCTTCGCGCTCACACGCGCGCCAACTCCTTCTTCTCCGCCCGCACCGTCTCCTCCGTCTCCAGGTGCGTTACCCGCAAGACCTCTTCCAGCGTGGACTTGCCCGCCTCGACCAGCATCAGGCCCTCGTCGCGCAGGCTGCGGAAATTCTGACTCTTGACCAGGTGCTCGCGGATGGCCTCTTCGTCAGCGCCGTGATAGATCAGCGAGTACAGCATCTCGTCCATTTCGAGCACTTCGTAGATGCCCATGCGGCCCTTGAAACCCGAGTCGTGACACTTTTTGCAGCCGGCCCCGCGATAGAAGATGCGCGGCGCGTGGTCGCTCCAGCCCGCGGCCTGGAGCAGTTGGCGGTCCGGGATGTACGTGGTCCGGCAGTCCGGGCAGATGGTCCGGGCCAGTCGCTGGGCCACCACGCCGTTCAGGGCCGAGGCCAACAAATACGGCTCGACTCCCATGTCGGTCAGGCGGGCCAGTGTGCCGATGCAACTCTTGGTGTGCAGCGTGCTCAGCACCAGGTGGCCGGTGAGCGCAGCCTGGACGGCCACCGACGCGGTGTCGGCGTCGCGAATCTCACCCACCATGATCACGTCCGGATCCTGACGCAGAATCGATCGCAGCGCCCGCGCGAATGTGAGTCCGATGTGCTCTTGGACATGAATCTGGTTGATCAGGTCCAACTGATACTCAACGGGATCTTCCACGGTCAGGATGTTGACCGTCACCGACCGCAGCAGATCGAGAGCCGAATACAACGTCGTCGTCTTGCCGCTGCCCGTCGGGCCGGTCACCAGCACCAGGCCGTGGGGGCGGAACAGCATGCGTTTGAACGCCGCCAGCGAGTCCTCCTGAAACCCGAGCTTGGCCATGTCCAGGTTCAGATTCGCCCGGTCCAGGATGCGGATGACCGCTTTTTCGCCCAGAATCGTGGGCATGGTCGAAACGCGCAGATCGACGTCGCGACCTTCCACCACGATGCGGACGCGCCCTTCCTGCGGCAGACGCTTTTCGGCGATGTCCATCTTGGCCAGCACCTTGATGCGCGAAATCACGCCCGCGTGCATCGCCCGCGGCGCGGTCAGCAGTTCGCGCAGCACGCCGTCGATGCGATAGCGCACGCGCAGGTGCTTGTGATCGGGCTCGACGTGCACGTCGCTCGCCCGATCGCGAATGGCGGTCAGCAACGACAAGTTGACCAGGTTCACCACCGGACTGCTGTCCGTGCGGGTCAGATCGGTCAGCGTGTCGTCGTCCGGCGTTTCCTTGTCGATGAACTCCACTTCCTGCTTGTCGAGACTGAGCAGGAAGGTATCGACCGACACTTCGTCGCTCAGGTAGCGCTCGGCGAACTCAATGTAGTTCTGCTCCATGACCAGCACGGGATTGATTTCGCATCCCGTCAAGCTGGCCAGACGATCGACGGCCGGCAGATGCTGTGGCTCGACCATCGCCACCGTGAGCCGATTGTTGACCTTGAATAGCGGCAACACGCGGAGCCGCTTGGCTTCCTCGCGGTCGATGATTCCCGTGACCGCCGGATCCACCAGACCGTGACGCAGCACGCAACCTTTGACGCCCAGACGCGACGCCAGCACGTCCACCAGCACTTGCGGAGACAGGACGCCCATCTCGATGAGCGTCTCGCCCAGGCGGCCCTTGTCCTGACGCTGCAGGCGCAGGGCGGTCTCCAGGTCTTGCTCGGTGATCACACCGGCCTTGACCAGGATCGTGCCCAGCTTTTCCTGTCCCTGTATCAGCGTCTGCATGCTTATCCTCAAGCCTCAGGTCTCAAGCCTCAAGTCTCAGGTCTCAAGCCTCAGGACTCCGGTCTCACGCCTTCCGCGTCGCTTCCTCCACCGATGATTGAACATCGAATCTCGATCGCAGATCGGTCAGACGGAGGATTTCCTGGCAGTTGGGGCTGGGCGACACCAGCTTCAACCGTCCGCCTCGTGCAGCGCAATCTTTCGACAGCTGCAGCAGCAGTTCGAGCACGGCACTGTCCATGAACGGCACTTCCGACAAATCGAGGGCGATCTTGCCGCTGCCGCTGGCCATCGCCCGAGTGACCAGATCCTTGAGTTCCGCACATTCCGCGTGCGTCATCGCTTCGGCCACGGCCAGAACGTGCGTGCTGCCCACCTGGTAGAGATTCGCCTTCACGATCGGCTCACCTCCTCGAGCACCTGCGGCGCCTGCGAGACCAGCAGCACGTCCTGTGTCCGCGCCTTCTGCAGCGCGGCGATCGCGTGCCGCAGGAGCGCTTCGGCAGGCGGCTTGCTGAAACCGCTGCCCGACAGGCCCGCTCGCGGTGTGATCCAGGTCGCCAATTCGCAATCGCTGATCACCTTGGCAATAGAGCCCAGCATCTTGCGACAGATCAACTCGGCCAGCGGCACATCCAGCCGCCGCAACAGGGCCACAAACTGGGCATCGCTGAACCGCCCGACCAGATCGTCCTTGCGGATACACTTGGCAATCGTCTGGCCCACCGCTTCGATCAGGGCGTCCCGCTTGCTCCACTGACTCGCGTCATCCAGCCCCCGCAGCCCCTCCAGGCACACCACCATCACCACCACCGGCTCGTGTGATTGGTAGCACTGTTCGAGCGTATCCTTGAACAAATTCAGGAAGTCCGTGCGATTGATCAGGCCCGAGCCACGATCGGTGGAGCGAGCCGTTCGAAGCAGATCAAGATGGTGGACGTGCAGCCAGATCTCCTCGATGAAATCGGCGGCAAGGTCCAGCCTCGACTCGTTGATCGGCTGTCCCGAGCCTTCAGCCGTCACCAGCCCGATGGATCGGCTGTGATCGCGGATGGGCACCGCCCACATCACGGGCGAGGTCGCACCATTCGCCAACTGCTGGATCAACGGCCCCGCCGAGGCCGTGCCCGCCACGAACCGCCGCCCGGTGGTCACGACGTGCGTGAGCAGATCTTGCGACGGCAGTTCCACTCCCCCTTTCGGATTCTCCTGACCGAGCGGACCCAGGGCACCCGACTCTGAAACGCGGTAGCACCGGATTCGCCGCATGTCGCTCATGAGACGAAGCAGTTCGCGAACATGGTTGTCGAACGACGTCCAGGGCGAACTCTCGCGGTCCCAGCCCGTGAGCCACTCGCGGTGCCGGACCAACGCTTCTCGCCAGGTCGCTTCGAACTCACTCGTGCGATCGGCTCGCTGAGAAACGCGAGCGGAAGCCGTATCGACCGCGGCCTGCCCGTGCGTGTCCGCACCGGGCATGGAACCGAACAGTGAACCGGCCAGTCCTCCGATCGTCATCATGGCCGCGATGACGATCACGTTCACTTCCGACAACAGAGATGCGACGCTCACGGAGTGATCGAAACCGAGCCGGGCCGCAACCCACAGGATGCCCAACAGCAGGCCGACCATGGCCCCCGCCCGGCAGCCCAGTCCGCGGGCCAACGGCACCAGCGAAATCACCAGCAGCACTGTGCCTGCCTGGAATAAGCCCGGATACGCGAGCCCCGCCCACAACAGCGTCACCGCGCCCAAGGCGCCGGCCGCCCCCACCCGAACGTACGTCGAGATGTCGGAACTCACGGCTGTGCTCACGACGATTCTTCCTCCAGGTGGGAGAACAATTGCCGGAACCGGTCAGGCTGCTCGGCTCGGAATGCGGCGAAGGCTTCCACGAAGATGTCCACGATCTCCGCCTCGAGCTTGGTGCCTTTCTCCGACTGCATGATGGCCAGCGCCTTGCTGAGCGGGAAGGCCTTGCGATAAGAGCGCGACGTGGTCAGGGCGTCGAATGTGTCGGCCACGTGCACAATCCGAGCCAGCAGAGGAATTTCATCTCCCTTGAGCCCCTTGGGATAGCCCGTGCCGTCGGGCACTTCGTGATGGTACAACACCACGTCTCGCACACTGGCCATGCACTCGATGGGAGCCACGATCTCGTAACTCATCCGCACGTGTTCTTTGATGTGGTCGAACTCTTCCGCGGTCAGGCCGGACGGCTTCGTGAGAATGCCCTCGCGAATGCCGATCTTGCCCACGTCGTGCAGCAGCCCTCCCCACTCGAGATCCTGCAGTTGCTCGGGGCTTAGCCCCATTCGCTGACCGATCAAGTGAGACAAGAAGCCGACCCGCTCGGAGTGACCGCTGGTGTAATGATCTTTCTTGTCGATGGCGTGGACCAGAGCCCGCACCGCCCCCAGCGACATGGTGCGGAGGCGTTCCACGAGCTTGAGATTGGCGACCACATACTGAGCATGGCTCAGCATGGAGTCGATCATCATCACGTCGCCGTAGATGAATTCCGGCTCGTCCGCGCCGCGGGCCAGCACCATGATGTCCGGCGTGGCGTCGGCCTCGCCCAAAGCGCCGATCAGCAGCGAGTACGGCTCGTCCGGATCGGCGACTTCTCCGCGATTGTGCACCAGCGGCGCACGCTGTTCGCATACCTGCCACAGCAACCGCGAATGCCGGCCGCGCAGCTCGGCGACGATCTCTTCACCGTTCAGGTTCGGATCGCTCGACCACCACAGCATGCCTTCGTTGGCCGATAGACAGCACGCCCACACGCAATGCAGCGTCTGAGCCAGGCGACGAATGAGGAAATGCTTGATCTCCGCGGCATCGTGCGAATTGCAGATCTGCTGCGTGATGTCGAAGATGACGTTTAGCTGCTCGTAACTGCGAATGACTTCCTGAGCGAGCCCTTCGGATTCGCTGGCCAACCGCTCGCAGCGTTCCCACAAAGCCGCCGTCGCGGCCAGGCGCTGATCCAGATCGGATTCCAGTTCCCCGCCGATCGGAGCCACGACCAGGGCATAGCCGTTGCTGCTCTCCAGGGCCGACACTCGGACCGCCCGACCGGCTTCGCACACGCTCGGGTACCGGTCCGGCCGAACCAACTTGCCCGCCGCCAGTTCGCGCACCATGCGGCACGCCCGTTGAGCATCGGACTTGCCGCCCGGCCCCGCCGCGCACGCCTGGCACGCCGAGCCCAACTGAATCCGATCGGGCAGAAACAGTGAGACCTCAGCCCCCACCGCCGCCTCGATCAGCTCTGACAGTGGCGTGTTCAGGTCGTACACCGGCTGCGACGACGTGTCAGTCGCCGCGTGCCTGCATTCCCGTTCCAACTCTGGCTGCGGAAGCATCACTTACCTCGCCGCACAAGGCTCGGGGGTCGACGTCGTGGCCCGCTTGATCAACTCGTCCACTTCCTTCACCAGCCGCGACGGACTGAACGGCTTGGGATGGAACACCACCCGGAGCCCCTGCAAGGAATCCACGATGTCCGCCTGATCGCAACGCGACGTCAGCATGACCACGCCCAGCCGGGGCAACCGCTCGGCAGCGCAGGTCTTGACCAGTTCGATGCCGTCCATCAACGGCATGTTCACATCCGTGACCAACACGTCGCAGACCCCGGACCGGACCAGTTCGAGCGCCCGCTTGCCGTTGGGAGCCTCGAACACCTGGTGGTCGTGCTGCTTGAGCCACATGCTCACCACGCGCATGATGTGAACGTCATCCTCGGCCAACACGATGGTCGCCATGCACACAACTCCTAGGTCTGGATGGCCGCCAGATTCCCGATCGGCAGCACCACCGTGAACGTGGAGCCCTTGCCGACCTCGCTTTCCAGCGTGATCGTTCCACCGTGCGTCCGCACGATCTCCATGGCCAAAGCCAGGCCCAACCCTGTCCCCGGCAGACCGGAGACACGCTCGTCGGTGGAGCGATAAAACTTCTCAAATACCTTTTCCCGTTCTTGCGGCGCGATCCCCAAGCCGGTGTCCGCCACCTTGATGTGCAGCCGCGAACTCTCCTGCGCGCAGGTCACCTCGACCCTGCCCCCGCCCGGGGTGTACTTGATGGCGTTGCCCACGATGTTGGTGAGCACGACCGCCAGCCGCTCCTTGTCGCCGCGAATGGTCGGCACCTTGGGCGGCATGGACAAAATCAGCTCCACGCCCTTCTCGTCGGCCTGGGCCTGCATGTCTTCCACGATCTGCCGCACCAGCCGCGACGTGTTGACGTCGTCCATCTTGATGCGAGCCGCCCCGGCCTCCATCTGCGAGAGACTCAGAATGTCTTCCACCAACCGGCTGAGCCGCTGCGTCTCGCCCACGATCACGTTGTAACACTCGCGAAGCGTGTCCGGATCCTGCAGAACTCCTTCCGACAGCGTCTCCGCATAGGCGCGGATGTTCGTGAGCGGCGTCCGCAACTCGTGCGTGACGTGGTAGAGGAAGTTGCTGCGTTCAGCCTCACGTTCCCGCTCCTGCGTCACGTCCTGGAGCAACAGCGCCGTCTCGGCCCGCTCCGTCTCGCTCAGCGCATCCACCGCCGTCATCCGCACCAGCTTGGGCGAGGAGACCAATTCGCTGGTCTGATCGATGGCGATCCCGGCGCTCGGCGAGATATGCGAGAGATCCTGGGCGAAAAAGTCGGTGGCTTTGCGGCCCTTGAGTCCGCCTTCCGAAACGCCCAGCATGCGTTCGGCCGCCGCATTGGCGTATGTGATCAGCCAGTCGTCGGCTACGGTGATCAGGCCGTACGGGATCTGGTTCAACAACTGCGAGAACCATTTCATCTCGTAGTTGTTCAGCGTCTCCCTGGCCTGCTGGCGAATCTGCAAAGTCTCCAGATCGCGACGGGCGGCAGCGACTTCCTCGATCAGGCGATTCCACGCCGCCCCCAGTTGTCCGCACGTGTCCTCGAGTTGCAGTTGGGCCAAATCCGCTTGGATGTCGCCCGAAACGCGGCTGAGACGCTGGCAAACTTGCCGAACGGGTCGGCCGCGGACGTGCATGACCAGCACCCCCGCCGTCGCACCGACCGCCGCGGCAATCACCCAACCCGCCAACATTGTCAGTGATTCAAGCACGTGTCCCGGTCCTCGAGAACGGCGTGGCCAGAGCGGCCCGGACCAGGCCACCCCTGCCTGGATACCTCCCAGAGGGCCGGGCGTGGTCCTTTTCCCATATCGATCCACGCCGGAAGGCAATTAATCAAAGGAATGACAGGCGAATAACGAATCATCTGGAGGTTCCGCCAGGGCGGCGATTATCGGCCGCCCGCGCCGCCCCCCGTCCGATACACCGCCGCCGGCTTGGTCTGCAGAACCTCGCTTGAACGCCACCGAGGCTTGAACTACAGTGGCGCGGGCCGCCGGGTCGCCGATCGTCAGTTGCGTCAAGGGAACGAAAGCCCCCGCCCGGAGCCAGCGCATCAGCAAGGAGATGCAACGTGGAAAAACCGACCGCCAAACCGTCCAATCCGAACTTCAGCTCGGGCCCGACCGCCAAGCGTCCGGGCTGGAGCCCGAATGCCCTGAGCAACGCGTTGCTCGGCCGCTCGCACCGCTCGAAGCCCGGTAAGGCTCGCCTCAAGCAGGCCATCGACCTGAGCAAGGAATTGGCCGGCATGCCGCAGGACTATCTCCTGGGCATCATGCCCGGCAGTGACACCGGCGCGTTCGAAGCTGCCATGTGGAGCATGCTC
>Ga0209720_1000014_pt1 | contig 177060 bp, 182 predicted proteins | sample AD_JPNMR3_MetaG_FD_184426 | JGI IMG/M metagenome (GOLD analysis project Ga0209720, IMG submission 184426) | Active sludge microbial communities of municipal wastewater-treating anaerobic digesters from Japan - AD_JPNMR3_MetaG (SPAdes) (version 2) | ecosystem: Engineered > Bioreactor >... | reverse complement strand
TCATTGCACTCCATGCAGCGGGAAAGAAATCTGACTTTGTCAGCGAGCTGGAATTCCTTTAAGACCTGTCTCAACTGCATAAGGGGATCGTCATGCTCAGAAAAGTATATTTTTAGGGGTCCTACATACTTTTTGAATTTTTGATTGCGAGTGAGTATTACTCGGTCTTCCCCTTCGAAGTTTTTTATGTTCTCAAGGTTTAATCCCGGCTTATAGTAATCTGCGTCGAAACCACACATTCGAAGAAGTTTCGAAAGCTTTCCCATCATTGAATCACACAGAAAATTCATTTATCTTGATAAGAGTATAAGGGACTCCCTGAAAACTTCAGCAGCGAGAACTGAAGATTGGTGTGTTGCGTCGAGGAGTGGATTGAGCTCTACAAGATCCATGGCAATGACTTTACCCTTCAATAGCTTGAAAGCGTCCATTAGTTCCAAAAAATCAATTCCACCTGGTTCTGGATTAGAGACTGCAGGGAAAATGGAGGGGTTTAATACATCGAAATCTAAGGTGAGGTAAAGGGGTATGGTTTCCTCTGCAACTATCCTCATTAATGGTTCGATTACTTTAAAAGCCTCTGCCCTTCTGGGTCTCTCTTCAGGGTAAACGGAGCGGTAGCCGAGAGTTATAACATTCTCTTCACCGATGAGTTCTTCAATTCTCTTCACTACACTGGCATGGGAATATCTGTTGCCCACGAAGGCATCCCTTCTATCAAGGTGCGCATCCAGGTGGATCACTTTGAATTTTTCACCTGACGCAGAGAGGTACTTTATTATTGGGTATGTAATGAGATGATCCCCTCCAAGGGCAATAAATGGAGGTTTTATATTCTGCTTTTTTAAAAGGTTCCCTGCATCGTCTATAAATTTTTCGGGTTTTTCTTTAGAGTAGAAATAGAAATCCCCAAGGTCGTCAAAGTCCGGAACAGCAGCCGCCTGATATACACTGTGCAATTCGATGGAATCATATGCCCACCTAATAGAGGCAGGGGCCAGCTGCGCGCCAGGTTGAAAATTCTCCACGCCTTCATACGGGAGGCCTAATACCTTAATAGTTGCCATCCAGAGCCTCTTTCAGATATTGTGGAAGAGCTGTCATGCCTATATGCACGTCATCATTATAATATTTTGTTCCAGGAGGTAATGGTCTTTGTATCTTGTTGATATCATAATTTTCACCCATCATGAGAAAAGCCCATATTCCCCCTGGATAGGTTGGTATATGAGAGAGATAAAGGGTGGTTTTATGAAATAATCCCTTGATTTCAGAAAGCAAATTTTTTAGAGTCGTAAGCTGAGCCCACGGGGATTCTGCCTGGGTAACGAGAATTCCGTTTTGTGCCAATCTGTTTTTACAATTCTCGTAAAACTCTTTTCTGTAAAGGGATACAGCTGGACCAACGGGATCGGATGTGTCAAGTAGAATTATATCAAATTTATCTTCTGAATGTTTCACAAAATGCACGCCGTCTTCGAATCTAATTTCAAGTCTTGGATCGAGAAGAGCGCCAGAGATATTATGAAGGTATCTTTTAGAGACTTCAACCACTTCCTTGTCGATTTCCACCAGTGTCACTTTTTTTACTTCACTATACTTCATAACTTCCCTGACTGTTCCACCGTCTCCGCCTCCGATTATCAAAATCTTCTCGGGATCAGGATGAACCACCCGTAAGGCTGGGTGGCAGATCATCTCGTGGTATATAAATTCATCCCTTTCAGTTAGCATTACCATCCCATCCAGAACGAGCACGCGTCCGTAGGTTTCCACTTCAAACACATCTATCTTCTGGAACGGTGATTTCCCAGAATAAAGATATTCTTTAATTTTAAACGTTATACCCGAGGCAGCGTCATGTAATTCCTTAAACCATAGTTCCATAATTCACCACAATGCTACAGCTGCAAACACACACGTTTTCTTATCATTTACCTTGGTGGAGACCACATTATATAAGATTTCTCTTATGTGTATGTTCCGTTTTTCCATAGCTTCCCTTGCCATGTTGATAACGAACTCTCGTGCGTCTCCCTCATCAAGATCACCTGAGTATTCCATGATTACACCTATACTTTCTGGATTTTCCGGAATACCGATGGAGACAGCGGCAGTGATTCTATTCCCCTTCTCTGCTGAGTAGGCATGTCCATAAGCGATGGGTAGTATAGAACCTGGAGGAAGCAATACCTCATCCGCCTTCTTTACGTTTGGTGGCAGAATACTGGAGACGCGCACAAGGTTGTAGTTCCCAACCTTTGCTGCGATCAACGCTGCATCAAAGGCGTTGAGGAATGTCGATCCTTCTCCGATACCACCGACTATTGAGAAATATTCAAGTTTACCATATTGGAGTTTTTCCATTATTGATTCTCTCCCTAATTTTTATAGATTTGTGCTATCTTTACCATTGTTTCGAACAGCTCAGGTTTATAGAAGGTAAAATCATAGCCACAGGAAGCTTCCACTTTCTGCCCCTTGCTGAAGTAGTCCACGTTAGAGGCAAGATGAAAGCCCCAGACGCTAAAAAATGAAAAAATATATAAGCCGTAAGGAGCTACATATTTGAACACGCCCGTCAGATTATTTTTTACGAGCGTATAATTTTTTATAAAAAATGGATCCATGGAACCCGACTGCACTTGTAGGATTGCACCATCCCCCATAATGTTGTTGCAAAGCCTGAAAAAATCAGTGGAGTAAGACTCAATGGAATTTGGGTCTGTAAAAGGGTCTGTTAAATCTGAGATGATAATGTCAAATTTTTCATTGCACTTTTCTACAAAGAGTCGAACATCATCGAAAATAAGCTCCACCCTGGGATCTTCAAAGCTTCCCTTCGACCATTCGGGTAAAAATTTTTTAGAAACATCTATTACTTTCGCATCAATTTCTACTAATACGACCCTTTTAACGGGATATTTTAGAACTTCCCTGAGGGTCGCACCTTCTCCTCCACCAAAGATTAAAACACTTTTAGGATTGGGGTGGAATAAGCACGCAGGATGCACGAGAACTTCATGATAAATATGCTCGTCAATCTCTGCAGATTGAATTGTATTATTAAGAAACATAGACTTTCCTATACCTTCTACTTCTCCAACTAAGATTTTTTGAAAGGGGGAACTTTCCTCGCACAATACTCTCTCAATATGATAGCTGATTTTTACCCCTGGGCTAAACTCCTCGGTGAGTATGGTAATTTTTGGCTTTGTCATACATTTTAAACGAAGCTGAGGACCTGTTCGGGGTTAATTTGATGTGCTTCGAGCTCCTTCACAGCACCCCTGGAGAATTCCAACCTTGATATCCTGGCTGGCTTAAAGCCTTCCTTTAATACTTCCAAGGCTTTATCTGCATCTACGTGATCGGAACAGTAGAAAAAGTCTATAGCTGCGAATCCGTACTCAGGCCACGTATGTATTGATATGTGAGATTCTTCGATCACTATGACGCCTGATACACCATGTGGCTTGAATTGATGGAAGAATGTACCAATAGTATGAGTATTGGCTTTTTGAGCAGCTTCTGCCATGATCTTTTCTACATAGTCTCTCCTACCGATAACGTTGGGATCGCATCCAAAGAATTCAAGGATGATGTGCACACCCAGGGATTTTTTCAATTTTTCCCGCCTCCTTTTTTTGTTTTTACTTCTTCACCAATTATCAATATATAATAACCCATCTTTACTATTACTCTCACTCTCCATAATTCTGCACCTCTTGCAGTGTAAAATTATAGAAATTACATTTCGTATTGTCAACACTAAATAATACCAAGGAATTCACCTGCTTCGGTGATTTTTTCAATTGCAAAGTCAAGGTCATCCTTAATGTGGTAAACAGATGGGATTATCAATGTCCGCGATTTTCCAGGTGGCACGAGGGGGAATACTATTTTGTTTACTAAAATGTTATTACTTAAAAGGTAGTTCCTGAAAGCCGTAGTTTTCTCTTTTTCGCCTATGAGAATGGGAATTAATGGGGTGAATTCACCCAGGATCTTGAATCTTCTACTGAGAAGCTCGTATCTGAGGTAGTTTGCGTTGTCATAAAGTTTTTTTAGTAGAGAGGTTTCAGATTGCATTGTTTTAACAAACCATCTTAGGATACTCATTTGGAAGTATGATATGTTGGAAGAGGATTTTATGGTAATGGAATTCTCTCTTAAGTGGTTAAGCTCATTTCTGGAGCCCATGAGGTATGAAGGTGGGAAGGGTAATATATGTGACAGACTGCCGAATACATAAGCTTTTGGAGGTAATTGGGATGATATGGCATAAATACCCTGTCCATTGGAGCCCACAAGACCGTCCGCCCACGATTCGAAAATGATAAGGGTGCTTTCATTTTTGTTGGAAAGTTCAACGATCCTGTTTAATGGCACAAAATCGGAGGAGAGAGGATAGAGAGTTTGCACTAATATTGCAACAAGTCCTTCGTTTTTTTCACTTAGAGCTTTTTCTAATTGCTCAATAGAGTTATGCGGAAAGAATGTTATACGATTTGTCAGGCTGTTTAGAAAAGAGGTCATAGACGGGTCGAAATGTTCATCGATGAGGAGGGTAAGACCCTGAGGAATAAGGCTTTCAAGAATTGTCAAGAAAGGTGTGTAAGGATCGGAAAACAGAATTGCATCTTCAAAACCTTTAAATTGCGAGAACACCCTTGCAGATTCTTTGTAAATATTTTCTTCTTCACTAAGAAATCTAGGGCGGTTTAGAATCTCATCGGTGAATATATTTTCGGAAAGCAATTTTTGAAACGCGACATTGCTTGTGAACCCCAGTATATCGCCACCGCCAAGATTGAGGATTCTCTTTTTGCCCCAAATTATCCACGGACCGCACAGTCTATTTGATTCATAAATGTATTCCATTTCAGAAATTTACCAAGGTCAATGCAGGTTCCTTTGTAAGTATGCTCTTGATTTTCTGCAAATCTTCTAATGAGAAAACGTGGGTAATGAAATCTTCAGTGTTTAGAGCATGAGTGAGGAGCAATTTTGTAGAGTATTTCATTCTCTTTTGGCTTGAGAGGAAATTTCCCGGTTTGATTACAAACATTCTGGAATTTATTTCCTCCAGGAGGTTATATTCTTGAGGTATATCTCTCACAGTTTTGCAAATATAAACTGTCCCTCCTCGGCTTATGTTCTTTGTAATCAACTTGAGTAGGCTACCATCGCCTGTGAATTCGAAGCCCAAATCTATGTGCTCTCCAAGCTCAGCGCACATAGAAGAGAAGGCAGATGTCTCTTCTGTATACATTATGCGGAGGTCTGGTTTTAGAAAGGTTCTAAGTCTTTGAGATGTTGAAAAGATGATATTTCTTATGGTCCCTGAGATGAGAAGTAACCTTGTGAAAATCACACCTTCTATGCTGTTTATAGTGGTTATGGAAGTAAGTCCGGGTGTCATAGAGTCCGGGATAAAGTATAAAAGATCGGATAGCAGCGGGATGAATGTACCTTGTTGTGGAGAGATTTCAAGTGGCAACTTTACAAGATTTTTTTCAGAGACCTTTATATATTCGGCAAGTCCTCCATCTATGTCTTTACCAAGTATCTTTGGATCGCTACATAGGTCTTCTTTTTGAGTATAACAATAACTGCAGTTTCCACAATTTAGGATTGGATTTACAACCACTGTATCCCCAGTGTTGAAATTTATAACCCCATGACCCGTTCCGACCACCTCTCCAGTGAGAAACCTGCCTGGTACCACCTCATCTAAGGGAAGTTCTTTCACATTTAAATCTTCCGGAGTGAGTAACACATGTTTTACCTGAATGAGGACCTCTCCCTTGTCTGGTACGGGAACGGGTAGTTCCCTAATCTGTGGGTCTTCATTTCCCCTGGATATAATAACAGCCTTCATAATCCAAATTCTTCAATTATATTATTGGCAAGACTCAAAAAGGTTTCTCTGATTTCTGGGTGTTCATCTCCATTTGACAAGACCACTGGCATACCTTCATCACCACTCTTACTGATAAGAGGTGAGACGGGGATCTCAGCGAGGACTTTTACATCCATTTTCTCATTTAGCTTCTTTGCTCCACCGTTTCCGAAAATATGAGTTATCGTTCCACACTGTGGGCACATGAAATAGCTCATGTTTTCAACAACTCCCAATATTTTTACTCCGTTCTTTCTAAACATGTTGATTGCTTTTTTGACTTCAATAAGGGAGACATCTTGGGGTGTGGTTACAATGATTGCTCCATCTAAATTTACGAGTTGTATCGCACTCAATTGTGCATCACCTGTACCAGGTGGGAGATCTACTAAAAGGATATCGAGGGCTCCCCATAAAGTGTCATAGAGAAATTGTTCGTAAGCCTTATGAATTAGTGGACCACGCCATAATACAGGAGTTTCTTCATCCACTAGCTGTCCCATAGAGAGTATTTTCAGGCCGAATCGGTTGGCTGGAATCATTTTCTGGTTTTCAACCATAGGAGCAATACCATCGATACCAAACATTTTTGATATAGAAGGTCCATAAATATCGCCGTCAAAAAGGCCTACTTCTAAGTGCTTAATGGAAAGAGCCGCTGCAAGGTTTGCTGCTACTGTGGATTTCCCAACGCCACCTTTGCCGCTACCAATGGCGATAATTTTTTTGACACCTTCTATGACTCTTTCTTTTGCCTTTTGTTTAGGTTTAAGTTCTGTAGATGTCCTGAGTACCCGATTGATGTTGATTGAGGGTATTCCGCAGTTTTTTAAGGCTTCTCTAATCATTTTTTCAAAACTTGCCATTTCTTCTTCATTGGAAGCAATTAAGGTAAGGGAAAGATTATTGTTGGTAAGGGAGATGTCTTTCAAGAGCCCCAGTTTGAAGAGTGTTTCTCCTGAAACAGGGTCCTTAAGTTCAGTTAAAATTGCGTAGATTTCTTTGGAGTCTACCACGTCTCCTCCTTTTAAAAAGTTACGGTATCATTTAACCTTGGTTTCTCGATATGCTTAAAACCCGCTTTCCCTATCTTCTCCGCAAGTGTGTCCCTTTCTGAATCTTCACCATGGGTTACAAAAATTTGGGTCTCTCTGTTAAGGGGATTAATCCAGTCCAGAATATCCTGTTGATCTGCATGGGCTGAGAATCCGTTGATAGTGTAAATCTTTGCATTCACCTTGACTGTCTCCCAGTAGATATCTACTTCTTTAGCGCCGTCCACCAATTTTCTACCGAGAGTGCCTCTTGCCTGGTAACCAACGAAGACTACAGAACATTCTTCTCTCCATAGATTATGTTTCAAGTGGTGTTTGATGCGGCCGCCGGTGCACATTCCGGACCCAGCGATAATTATTGCGCCTCTCCTTATCTCATTTATTCGCATCGAGGCTTCCTTTGATCTTGTGAAGAAAAGATTTGGAAAGTTAAAGATGTCTTTTTTCTGTTTTAACAGTTCTCTCGCCTCATCGTCAAATACCTCTCCGTGTGCCCTGAAGATATTCGTAGCAGAAATGGCGAGAGGACTATCCAGAAATACTTTCACATCGGAAGAAATTTCCCCAGTCTCCTTGAATTCTCTTATGTAGTAAAGAATGTCTTGGGCTCGCTCAACGGCAAAAGATGGAATGAGGATATTCCCTTTATCGAGAGTATCTTTTAAAGCCGTGAGTAGTTCTTCCTTAGATTCTTCAATGCTTTTGTGGACTCTTGATCCATAGGTTGATTCTACAAGTAATGCATCTGCGTCTTTCATCTTTATGGATTCAGGGTCTCTTACAATGGGTTTATTCCTGTTTCCAAGATCTCCAGAAAATATTATTTTCTTACCTTCGACATTCATTTCAAGAAAGGAAGATCCGAGTATGTGCCCTGCGTCTCGCCAAGTTACAAAAAGATCCGGGAAGATTTCTATCCCCTCCCCATATCCCTTTACTGGAGTGAAGTATGACATTGCAGATACTGCATCTTCAAGAGTGTAAAGGGGTTCAGGTGTTTCAATACCCTTCCTCTGGTTCCTCCTTAGTTGGGATTCAAATTCTTCTGATTGAAGTTTAGCTGCGTCCATCAAAATTATCCTCGCTAAATCGAGCGTGGCTGAGGTACCTATGATCTTTCCCTCAAAGCCTTCTTTAACGAGTTTAGGTATGAGTCCTACATGGTCAAGGTGGGCATGGGTAAGGAGGATTGCATCAATTTCGTAAGGGTCGAAGGGGAGAGGCTCAAAGTTGAGGTGTTCAAACTCGCCTTGAAACATTCCAGAATCAACTATGACTTTTTTCTTAGAAGCAGTTTCTACAAGATACATGGACCCTGTAACCGTACCACATGCTCCAAGGAAACTAAGCTTCATTAAAGATCTCCTTTCTTATGAGCTTTTCAATTCCCTTGATGTTGTGCAACACCGTGTCAAGAGCAATGGTTTGGAATTCACCTCCCATATAAAGGAATCTACCATTTACCATCGTCGCTTTCACATCTGCAGATTTTGATGCATATACGATATGGGAGTAAGGATCGAAGACCGGCTGTAGCCCAGGGCTCTCGAGATCAATAACGATAAGGTCTGCCCATTTCCCTGGGTCTAGCGTTCCCAATTTTTCTTCCAGTCCGAGGGCACGCGCGCCGTTCTCCGTTGCGATTTTGAAAAGTTCTCTCGCAGATAAACTTTCGGGATTCATATATTTGACCTTCTGCAAGAAGGAAGCTGTTCTCATTTCCTCGATGATGTCTAAATTGTTGTTAGAACAAGCGCCATCGGTTCCAAGGCAAACATTAATGCCCTTCTTAAGGAATTCAGCCAAAGGTGCAATTCCTGAAGCGAGCTTTGCATTACTTTCAGGATTATGGGATATGTTTACTTCGCGTCTTTTTATGATATCAAACTCTGATTCGTCAACCCATACGGAATGGGCTGAGATGACTCTTTTGTTTAAAAATCCGATTGATTCCAAAAAGGAAAAAGGTGAGAGTCCGTACAGTTTCTTAATTTCTTCAAATTCCCACTGGGTTTCTGCAACATGAATAAGTAAGGGAACACCGTATTTTTCAGCGAGGTTAGCTGATTTTAAAAGTGCTTCTTTGTCAGTTGTATAGGGAGCATGGGGAGCAACAGCAGGGTATATAAATTCATCCTTTTCATAATTTTGGATAAAGGACTCCACGAAATCAAAGGTTTTCCCACTAGATTCGAAGGCAGGGGTGGGGCCATCAATAATACCTTCCCCAAGTACAGCGCGCATACCAACATCTTTGACTATCTCTGCAGTGAGGTCTTCGAAGAAATACATATCTACAAATGTCGTGGTACCTGAGGAAATCATTTCTGCTAATGCGAGAGGTACGGTCTTTGAGATGAAATCACGATTTACAAGCTTTAACTCGGTGGGCCAGACATACTTTTCAAGCCATGTCTTTAGGGGAAGGTCATCTGCCATTCCTCTCATCCCTACCATGGCTGCATGAGTATGAGTATTTATGAAACCTGGGCATATAATAGCATCACCAAAATCAAAGGTTACGGTGGTGCTATCTACTTTCAATTCTTCAGCTTTTCCCGTCTTCTCAATTAAGCCATTTGAGACAATAACAAACCCATTTTCTATTTTCTCTTCGGAACTAATAAGAATGTAACGTGCTTTTAGTACAATTCTTTCAGACATTGTAGCCAAAACTTCTAAGTTTCTCTCTACCTTCTTCAGTTATCATATCTGGAGTCCATCGCGGTTCCCAAGTAACTTCAACCTTCACTTTGCCAATTCCTTGGATTTCGTTTAACTTTTCTCGAACTTCTTCCGAAAGAGTTCCAACTAAGGGGCATCCTACCGCCGTAAAGGTCATAAGTATGTTTACATCTTTTCCGTTGATTTCGATTGCATAAACGAGGCCAAGATTGTAAATATCCACTGGAATCTCCGGATCGTAAATTTCTTTTAGTTTATTTATTACCTCTGACTTAAGATCCATCTATCCTCCTTCTTGCTTCTATTATATTGCAGGAGGCGCGAATTTTGAAAAATACGGGGGCAAGTGTAAAATTTTTTCTAATGGTTAAAAGATTGCAGGCGCTATCTAACTATACGGATTTGTTTAAGAAGTTTAAGGATAAGGGGTCTATTAAGAAGGGTTATATATTTGTGGGCACTGAAGATTACCTAATGGATATGGTTATAGATAGAATATGTGAGACGTTATCGGCTGAAAAGGAAATCGTTGATGGATCAGTGAAGGATTTTGCTGGAGAGATCGGCCTTCATCTTCAAGGTGGACTTTTTCGTATGGAGAAGGTCCTCGTAGTGAAGTATGTTGAGCGGGAAGAGAGGGTTTTAAAATTCCTTGATGTACTTCTTAGAACCAAAGAGCGTTTTGTTTTAGTACTTAGGGATCTTAAGGATCAATCTGTCAAATCAAAGGATGTTGAATGTATACAATTTTTACCACTTGACACAGCTTCTTTTAAAGTTTGGCTGGATGAGAAGATAAAAAGGATGGGTAAACAGCTTACGCCCCCAGAGCTCAAAGAACGTATTTTTGCAATGATGCCCCAGGACCTCCGTAGTTGTCTCAATGAGATTGAGAAATTGCGACTTTACACTTATAACAGACAGTTTCTCAAATCCGATGACCTTCAGGTTCTGAGTGATTACGAAACCGCAAGAGTCTCAGAGGTTGTGAGGGATGTTTTATCTGGAGAGCCTGATTTCTTCCCAAAGTTCCTTTACGTTTTTGAGGCATCGGAACCTACTTATATAACTTCAGCACTTATGTGGCAGCTAATCAGGGAGTATAACTATGGCACAAAAGGTTCGAGGTTTAGTAAGGCAGACCTACTGCGTATGATGCTCCTTTCTGCAAGATTTGACGCGCAGCTGAAAAGTTCACCTGTGGATAGGAAGTTACTCGTCATGCAACTGCTTATGGATCTGAAGATCAATGTTGATTAACATATTTGCGCTTTTTTTAACTTTTCAAACTCTTGATATAGTTTCATCGGAGATGATGATGAACTATTTTGAAAGTAAGGGTGAGATTCAGGTTGCATTTGAGGAGGCTGAGAGTCTCTATAATAAGACGCAGGATCCATATTTTTTGAAGAAGATGTTTATTTATTCCAGAGCTTTAGGTAGATTTCAAGAAGCTCTTAACTATGGCTTTTCTTATTTAGAGAAGGAGATAGATTTTGAGGTTTTCTTAGGGGTCATTCCTGCTATTAGGAATCGAGAGGAGCTTGATAATTTTTTGGAGCTTGTAAAAAATACCCAGGGTGATGAGGATTCACTCAGCTTTTATTCTGGATACATATATTATCTCAAGGGAGAATATGATAAAGCACTTGTGGATTTTGAAAGAGCCAGGAAATATTTTTCAAATGTTCCAATTTTTATCTCTGCTTATCTCGATACCTTGTGGAGACTTGGCATGAAGGATCAAATGGTATCCTTTCTTGATGCAATGGATTCAAATTTTACACAAGAGCTTGGTTTTCTTAAGGGTCTTTATTACAGACTATTAGGCGAAAGGGAGAAAGGTTTATCTGTATTCACGAAACTTTATAAAGTTGAAGGTTACAGGGATGAGCGTTTTCTGAAAGTATACCTCCAGTTACTCGATGAGGAGAAAATGTTTGAGATGGGTGATACAGTTGTAGATGAACTTAAGAGGAATAACGCATTCAACTGGGAGATCCGAAAAATTGCAGGTATTCATAACTATTACAAGGGAGATCTTGAGGGTGCGCTTGAGGAATTCCTTGTTGCAGGTGCCCTCATTCCAGGAGATCCCGAAATTCACTACTATTTGTCTCGGACGCTTGCAGGCCTGGGTGCTTTTAACGATGCTTTGGATGAGATTGAGCGTGCCATAAAATTAAGCCCCTATCCCGAAGAGTATCATTATTATCAGATATATTTACTACTGAATTTGGGTAAAGTTCAGGATGCACTGAGGAAAATATACATTTTAGAATTAAAATCTCGGAAGGATCCTTATCTATTCTACTTAAAAGGTGAAGCCCTGGACCTTATAGGCGATAAAAAGAATGCCAGTAACAATTATCTTAATGCCCTAATCCTCGATAGTCTGAATTTAAAGAGGTATTCTGATTATCTCATCCATGCAAAAAACAATGGCATCGAGGTTCCCTTTACCTATTTTCTCGACAAGGCTTTAATAGTGTCAGTTGATAGAGAAGATTCGCTCTACGTATCTTATTTAGCTATGGATATTGAACAATATGCTTGGGTGAAAGATGTTTTGGAACTACTCTTAAATGAGAACAGTGAAGAGCCTGTTCTCCTCAATAATCTTGCTTATGCACTTGCCCAGCTGGGTGTGGACCTGACACGTGCGCTGGAACTTGTAGATTGTGCACTTTACATTATGCCAAACGATTACCATTTTCTGGATACAAAGGCTTGGATTCTTTTTAAACTCGGGAGAGTGGAAGAAGCAGCCGAATATATTATGAGAGCCGCGGAATTTGGCGGCGCAGAAGATCCTGACGTAGTTAAGCATAGGAAAGCTATTTTGGGCGAGTAAAACAATGCAAAAGAGAAGGACTATTATAGTTACGGGCAAGGCTGGTGCTGGTAAATCAACGGTAGCGGGAATTCTTAAGGAGTTTGGATTTGAGATAATTGATGTGGATCAAGTGGCACATAGTATTCTTAATGAAAAAAAGGAAGAACTTGTGGAGGTCTTCGGTCCAGAAATTCTTAACAAGGATGGCTATATAGATAGAAAGGCTCTCGGTAACATAGTTTTTGCAGATCCAGAAAAGTTTCATGCCCTTGAGGAGATTGTACATCCACCTCTCATAGAGAAATTAAAGGAAATCGTTTTATCCCAAGTGAAAGACCTGGTTCTTGATGTAGCTATCCCTTATCGTCTCCGTTTATACTCTCTTGCAGATTTTGCCATTGTTGTTTTCGCTTCGCCTCACATTATACGTGAAAGACTTTTAAAAAAGGGATGGACCGAAGAGAAGATTGAGAGTATATTGAAAAAGCAACAAGAGGAGGTTATTGAGGGGAAGTATTATCTTTTGGAGAATGATGGAACGATAAATGATCTGGAAAACAAATTGTTCGAGATTCTCAGAATGGAGGGGTTTATCGGTGACGTTTAAAGGGGCGATTAAGCTTATAAGGCCTTTGAATTTGGTGATTGTAATCTTTGCGACATTGGTTTCTTTCGCAGTTGTAAGGAGCTTCGAGGATCCAGTGCAGTTTCTAAAGTTTGTAGTGCCCCTCTTATTGCTTGCTGCATTTTCAAACTGTTTGAATGATTGTGCTGATGCAGAACTTGATAAGCAGGCTCATCCTTCGAGGCCTATTGCGAAGGGTGAAGTTTCCGTTTCAGCGTCTAAATGGCTTTCCGTTGTTCTCGGTTTCTTGACTCTTGTAAGCGCTATGCTCTACACAAAAGCTGTAACCAGATGGGTCTTGATTGCAGGTTTTCTCTTAGCGATTTTTTATGATATTCTCTTAAAAAAAGTTGCCTTTGTTGGAAACTTAGTAGTTAGCATCCTGACATCTTTCCCATTTCTTTTGATGTGGCTTGAGACGGGGAATTGGTCGTTGATGTGGTTCCCAGTCCTATGTGCGACTGTTTATAATCTTGGTCGCGAGGCTGTGAAAGATATGGAAGATTTTAATGTAGATTCGAAATTCGGATACAAAACATTGCCATTTTTTCTGGGGGAGCGAGGCATTCGCATTTATGTGAGTCTTCTTTTAATAGTTTTGATCCTTTTTACAGTAATTGCATTTTTGAAGGTTTTTCGAAATCCAGTATTTCTTGTCTTATTAAGTTGTAGTTTCCTATACCTTATTATTCGCGTTGCGACTGAGAAGTCCTTCTCCCGGTTGAGTGGGGTTTTTAAAAACTTTATGATATTCACACTCCTGGGGATTACATTAGGAGGAGTTTTATGAGAATCGGCTTTGTTTCAGATACACATGATCACAAAGAAGCCATATATGCTGCTTTTGAAGACATGGAACGTGAGAGAATTAGGAATGTTGTTCACCTCGGTGATTTGATTTCTCCTTTTAATTTTAAGTTTATCAGGGAAGTGTACACGGGGAATTTATTTGTAGTCTTTGGTAATAACGATGGGGAGAGACTATACTTGTCTGAGATGGCGAAGGAGCACAAGATTTCGCTCCTTAAACTTCCTCAGAAACTGGAGATAAGCGGCGTCAGAATACTAGTAATGCATGAACCTTTTATGGTAGAGGAATTGGCTGAGTCTCAGAAATTTAACGTAGTAGCCTATGGACATACTCACAAGATTCATCTGGAGAAGGTCGGTAAAACGTTGATTGTTAACCCTGGTGAGGCGTGTGGGTATCTCACTGGTAAGAAAACCTTTGTCATATATGAGAGCGATTCAGCAGTTTATGAAGTAAGGGAGATTAAAAGTGAACGGAATTGATATAGTAGTGTTGGTATTGGTTTTGATTTTTACATTGAGGGGGTTGCGTGCGGGATTCATCAAAGAACTACTTTCTTTAGTAGGACTTATTATTGCCATATATGTCTCTTTAAAGTTTAACGATCTCATGGGTTTCTATTTGAAGGGTATAAAGGATCCTTTGCTCTTGAAGGTACTGAGTATTGTAATCCTTTTTGTACTCGTACTTTTTCTTACTAATTTGGTTATTTTTCTGACTCAGAGGTTTTTAAAACCGGGCTTGTTTGGGTTTGCAAACAAAATCCTTGGCCTTCTATTTGGTTTCCTGGAGGGGTTCATTCTCTGTGGAGCGATTCTGTTCTTTGTAGGAAGATTTAATGTTTTTAAAAGCTACATTGGGGAAAGTGCTTACTCCGGAAAAGTTTCATTTATTTTTGAGAAATATGTAGTGTCACATTTTAGTGATTTGAGAGATTTTTTTGAAATTTCCAAGGGGACATAATTATGCTAACGATTAAGGTAGAATGGATTGATGGAGAAAAGGTTTGTGAAAGGCCAATTGCACTGGTCTTAGATGGCAGGAAAATGAAGGTTGAAAAATGGATACCTGTGGGTATCGTGAGGGATTTCATAGGAAATGAGAGGGAGGTCCATAAGGTAATTCTTGAAGATGGATCTTCTTACAGAATAGAATATTTTAGGAGTCAAGATCAATGCTATGTGGAGAAATTGAGGAGTTGGTAAAGAAAGCAGAGGACGCGTTGAAGAACGCATATGCCCCTTATTCGAATTATCGGGTTAGTGCTGCCCTCTTGTGTGAAGATGGCTCGGTTTACACAGGTGTTAATGTAGAAAATAGTTCTTACGGTCTCTCTATTTGCGCAGAGAGGGTGGCTGTCTTTAAAGCAGTTTCTGAAGGGCAAAGGAAATTCAAGGCTATTGCGATTGTTTCAGATAGCCCTAACATCCCCCCTCTTCCCTGTGGTGCTTGTAGGCAAGTACTTGCTGAGTTTTCAAAGGATACACTCGTAGTGGTAAAAACCCCTGAAGGGTTATTTAAAGGAGAATTAAAAGACCTTTTGCCCTATTCCTTTGATTTTACAAAATAGGCTAATTGCCCACATGCTCCCTGGATGTCTTGCCCTTTAGATTTCCTGAGCGTAACAGCTCTTTTTATGTACCTTCTCAGTTTTTTCAGAAAGTACTCTATTTCCTGATCCGTCGGTGCTCTAAATGTCGCATATGGGTGAGGATTGTACGGAATCAAGTTTAATTTTGATGGTATAGCGTTGGTGTAGTCTATGAGGGCTTCCAGATCTTCATGTGAATCATTAACTTCAGGGATTAAAATGTATTCAAAGGTTATCCATCGTCTTTTTTTCTCATAGTATTCCATTAACACTTTTTTGAGTTCTTCGAGCGGGAACTTTTTTGCTACGGGCATCAACTTTTCCCTTTTTCCCTGAACGGCGGAGTTCAGAGAAACAGCAAGTTTAAATTGTTCTGGTTCGTTTTCGAGCTTCCTAATCCCTGGTATAATACCAGATGTAGAGATGGTGATTTTCCGTGAACCAACTCCAAAGGTACTGCTATCATTGAGGATTCTGGCTGCTTCAACTACTTCACTATAGTTGAGAAGAGGTTCACCCATACCCATAAAAACAACATTTGTGATTCTTGTTTTTACATAATCTCTGACAATCCTGACTTGCTCGAGGATTTCAAAGAACCCAAGGTTCCTCCTGTAGCCGAGACTACCGGTCGCACAAAAGGTACACTTTAGTGGGCATCCGACTTGCGAAGAGACGCAGACTGTATTTCTACCTTCTTCGGGGATGAAAACCGCCTCAACCTGATCGAGATTCTCAAACTTGATAAGAAACTTTATTGCACCATCGACAGAGTGTACTACAGAAGAAATCTCAGCCCTTTCTATGTGATATTTTTTTGCCATAAATTCGCGGAATCCCTTAGGTAAATCGGAAAAACTATTAATGTTATTAGAGCTTTTTCCCCATATCCACTTATGAATTTGCCTTATCCTGTAAGGAGATTCGTTGGATTCAGCGAGGATTTCATAAAGCTCTGACGGTTTAAGTTTTATAAGGTTTTCGGTCACTTAAACTATTTAAACTAAACTTTGAGGGGCTTTAGTACCCAGACTTCGAGAGAAGTTGGGAGCTCGTTCACAGTTAGTGAAGATTCTAACAGTTTGACTGGGCAAGTTACAAGGCTTGTGAAGGCATCGACTTCAGCCAGTGGAAGGTCACATGCGTCAGTCTTAAATCTCATTGGAATAACGACAAGAGGATCCAATTGGTTTACTACCTCCCACGCATCTTTGACGGGTATAGTATCGTATCCTCCGACTGGGACTATGAGAATATCTACCGGCCTGCCGATTTCTCTAATCTGTTCTCTAGAGAGGATATGTCCCAATGCGCCCAAGTGAGTAATTCTCACGCCAGAGATTTCGATATTGTATACCATATTTCCACCTCTGACATTTCCTTCAGCGTTGTCATGATAAGTGGGAATGCCTTTAAATTTGAGGAATGGATATCCTGAAAAGGTCTTCTCCCCTGGTGCTTCAACAAGTTTTGGGCTTCCTGGTACTTCTTTCCATGCACCCTGATCCATATGCATATGGCTAATAGTTACGAAATCGGCTTCCACATCAATAGGGGCATATTTTATGGAATTATTGAGAGCCATACTTTTGTATGGGTCTGTTAGGATCCTTGCACCTTTACCACTGATTAAGAATGCGCAGTGTCCAAAGTATGTGATCTCAACAGGTGATTCAAGTCTGAAATTTCTCCCTTTTATTTTCGGTTTTTCTTCTACTACAGTTTCTTCAACCAGTTTTTCTTCTATAACTTCTATTTCTTGTTCTGCGGTTTTTTCAGATTCCGAGCCTTTAGGAGTTTCGATTTCTTCTTCCCAGTTCTGTTCTTCTGTTAAAGGGATTTCTGCTATGCTTTCTGAAGTGGTCGGATGTTCCGCTATTTCCTCAACGCCTTCATCCTCGGGGAATAAAGTAACTTGATGCAGTTCTTCTCCTCTATTATTAGAGATTTGCTCTTCACTAGTTTTTTCCATTTCAGAGTTTGGCAACTCGGAGAGGATCTTGAGTTTCATTTCGATTACGTCTATAGTGGACTTGATGTTCTCGATTTCTGTCATATATTTTTTAATTTCAAATCCAGCAATTTCGGCAATCTTATCTGAGAGTGGGGATTCAAAGAGCAATTCATTATAATGGGAGGAGATTAGCTCGCTTATTTTTTCTTTTATCTCGGAAGCGATGTATTCACTCTGGTTTTTGGCTAAATCTAAAATGACCTTTCTAAGTCCATCTTCAGTGTCATAAAAAGCTTTTATGGCTTTTTCTATATTTTTCTTAATGTCTTTCTGGTTCTTCTCAATTACTTCTTTTGCAATGTTACTTATTTTGTCCTCAAAAATGTGTGTCTCGTTTTCAAAAAAGCTTTTGATTTTGGAATTAAGAAGTTCATTGATCTTTTCAGGTTCAATAGCGGAATTTAAATGCGCATCTAAGTCCTGCTCAATGGTTTCAACCCTCTTAGATATTTCAGATGCGAGTTTGGCTTTAGCTTCATCAAGTTCTTTGCTGAAAGCTTCCTCAATATCCTTGAACACAGATTCCATTTTTGACTTCTGTTCATTGAATATCTCTTGTAAAGAGTTATTAAATCTTTCCCTTATTTTATCCTGGCTAAGGGTTTCATCCTCAATGTCTTTTATAATTTCTCGTATTCTGGATTCTGAGGAAGTGATAGCTTCCTCAATTTCCTGTAGTGTTTTCTGGAAGAAGCTTTTGGTAGCCTCTTCCAGCTCCTTAGCACTTTTCTCCTTGAATTCTTCCCAGTTTACTTCCATGTCTATTTCTCCATCCTGGAGAAAAATTCTCTAATAATATCCTCCAGATTTGGTTTCCCAATCTCTTGTAATTCGTATCTAACTCTTACATGAGGCTTATTTAATTTGAGGATTCTTCCGAGATTTATTGGCGTAGCAACTATTGCAAGATCTGCCGGAACGGCATTAATGGTATCTTCCAGTTCTTTTAGCTGTTTCTGCGAATATCCCATGGCGGGCAAAATAACCTCAAGTTGTGAAAATTTTTCGTATGTCTCTTTAATAGAACCTGCCGCGTATGGTCTTGGATCCACTATATCAGCAGCGCCATATTTTTCTGCAGCGATGTATCCTGCACCATAAGCCATTTCTCCGTGTGTCAAAGTAGGTCCATCCTCAATTACGAGGACCTTTTTGCCCTTAATTGCGTCACCATTTTCAATGTATATTGGTGATGCAGCATCTATTATAGTGGCTTTGGGGTTAACAGCTCTGGAATTTTCTCTAACTATCTCGATATCTTCAGGATATGCAGTTTCTACCTTATTTATAATTATTATATCAGCCATCCTCAAGTTTGTTTCCCCTGGATGGTATGTAACTTCGTGCCCGGGCCTGTGTGGATCTGCAACGACGATATGGAGATCAGGCTTGAAGAATGGGAGGTCATTATTTCCACCGTCCCATAAAATTACATCCGCTTCCTGCTCTGCTTGCCTTAAGATTTTTTCATAATCAACGCCAGCATATACCACATTTCCTCTATCGATATGAGGTTCGTATTCTTCCCTTTCTTCAATGGTACACTGATGTTTTTCTAAATCTTCATGGCTTGCAAATCTCTGAACTACTTGCCTTACAAGATCACCGTAAGGCATTGGATGACGCACTACCACCGTCTTCTTTCCAAAACTTTTGAGTATTTCCGCGACTCTCCTCGTGGTTTGACTTTTACCAGATCCAGTTCTTACAGCACAAACTGAAATTACAGGTTTTGAGGATTTAATCATAGTTGACTTGGGCCCGAGGAGCATAAAGTTGGCACCTGCTGCCATAGCTTTTGACGCCCTATTCATTACGTATGTGTGAGATACATCGGAGTAGGAAAAGACTACAAAGTCCACTTCATATTTTTTGATTAGTTCATCTAGTTCATCCTCATGGTAAATAGGTATTCCATTAGGGTACAACTTCCCTGCAAGCTCTGCAGGATACTTCCTCCCCGAAATGTCGGGGATTTGAGTGGCAGTAAAAGCAACAACATCGTACTCTTCGTTATCGCGGAAAAATAGGTTAAAGTTGTGAAAATCCCTTCCCGCTGCACCCATTATTATTACTTTTTTCCTCATAGTATATACCTCCCGATTTAATTGCTTTTAAGAATATCTCTAAATATATCAAGAGCTATGTCGATCTCTTCCTTGCTTACGGTCATGGCAGGACACCATCTTACTGTGCTTGTACCAGCTCCAAGGATGAGAAGCCCTCTATAAAAAGCATCGTTCAAAATTTTGTTCCTCAATTTTTGTTCTGGAATCTTAGAAGTTTTATCCTTAACAATTTCCACTCCGATCATTAGTCCAAGACCCCTAACATCTCCTACAAATTCAAACTCATCTTTCATTCTAAGTAATTCGGACTTGAGATACTCGCCAACTTCGCGAGCATTTTCTATTAGTCCCTTCTCCAGAAGTTCAATGGTTTTAAGGGAAGCGGTACAGGAGATAGGATTACCACCGAAGGTGCTCGCATGGGATCCCGATTCCCAGTCCATGAGGGATTTCCTTGCTATAGTGGCGCCAAGAGGAAGTCCCGACGCGATACCTTTTGCAACGGTGACAATATCTGGGATTACATTGAAGTGCTCAATGGCGAACATTTTCCCTGTTCTGCCCATACCTGCCTGTACTTCATCGTCAATAAGAAGAATGTCAAATTTTTCTGCTAATTGCTTAAGTTTTGGGAAGAAATCCGATGGTGGTACAACGTAACCACCTTCTCCTTGCACTGGCTCGAAAATGAATGCTGCTACGTCTTCGGGCGGGGCGATTGTGGTGAATATGTAATTTTCGATGTAGTCTATGAGGGTATCCGTCAGTCTTTCGGTGGGAACACCGAAAAATGGCCGATATGGATTTGGATAGGGCAAATGGACTACTTGAGGTAGCATGGGACTAAAGTATTTTCTGTGGACTGCTTTGGATGCTGATACACTGACGGTGCCGAAGGTCCTTCCATGGAAGGCTCCAAAAAATGAAATAAAGATTGGCCTTTTTGTTTTATATCTTGCAAGTTTCAAAGCTGCTTCGTTTGCCTCGGCTCCCGAATTGGAAAAGAACACTCTTTTGTTCTTTGAACCTGGCGCAATTTCAGCGAGTTTTTCAGCAAGTTCTATCTGAGAGGGGTAGTAAAAGTCGGCTCCTGACATATGTATGAGTTTTTCAGCCTGTTCTTGCACTACTTTAACAATCTCGGGGTGACAGTGCCCGGTGGCCAAAACTGCAATACCGGCAGTCATATCGAGGAATCTGTTGCCATCAACGTCATATGCCCATACACCACTTCCTCTATCAATAACTGCAGGATAGCTTCGTGTGTAAGAAGGAGAAACGTATTCTTCATCTTTTTTTAGAAGCTCTTTAGACTTTGGTCCAGGAAGCGAAGTCTTAATCTCAGGTTTTAACATAAATTTCCTCCACACTTGATAGGAGATTATAAGTTGAAGAGTTTGAATAGTCAAAGGGCCTTCTTTATTATTAGGTATAGGAAGGAGGAAACATGATACGAAAATCGGCTAATAGTGAATTTAAGTTGAACACATTTTGGGTCTTAATTATGTATGTAGTGCTATCCCTCGTTCTTTATGGTATATTCCTTTCTCCTTCAAAGAATTTGTTGGGTACAGACTGGCTTAATGGCGGGTACGCAAACTGGGTTTTCATGAGGGATTATATAAGAGAGCACCACAGGCTGGCGTTATGGGATGTATATATATTTTCCGGTATGCCAACGGTCGCAGCATTTTTTCCTGAGATTCTCACCTTAAGGTTTCTAAGTACTTTTGTACTTCCCATCCATGTTTCTCACGCGCTGGGCTTCATTTTTATGCTTACTATTGCAGCTATTTCTACTTACTTTTTTGTTCGAGATTACTTAAAGGATGATCTGACTGCCGTTATCGCTGGTGTGATGTACGGTTTTTCAGGAGTACTTGTTTCTACAACTTATGCGGGGCACTTGGGGCGTCTTACGAGCATGGCACTTTTACCCCTTTATCTTTTGCTCCTGAAAAAGGGCATAGACTCAGGTAAATTGTGGTATTTCTTACTTATGGGATCAGTAGTTGGTTTTTCCTTTTTAAACGGCCACCTTCAGATGACATACTATGGGGTATTGTTTCTTGTGGTCTTCTTTTTCTTTTACAATATTACCCATGGTAACAATCTGCTGAGCAAAAAATTTTACATCCATGCTCTGTATTCAATTCTGGGAGCCGTCGTAGCGGCGCTGATGTACAGTTTTTATTTGTTACCTGTGCTTGAGAATCTTCCTTATACGGCAAGAGGTACCGAGAGGGGGTATGAATATGCGGTAAGCTGGTCTATGCCCCCCGAGGAAACGCTGAACCTTATAACACCACATTTCTCAGGGATCCTTGATGACTACTGGGGGAGGAATTACTTTAAGCTGCACACCGAGTATATGGGCATAATTACGTTGTTTCTTGCCCTCGTTGCCGTTGTGTCAAAAGTGGGGAAAGATCGGCTGGTAAGATTCCTTTCTATTTATGCCTTGTTTGTCCTTTTCTATGTATGGGGAGGATTCACTCCCATTTACAGGCTTTTTTATTATGTCATTCCTATGGTAAAAAGCTTCCGGGCACCGAGCCTCATGTTTTTCATTTTTAACTTCATTTCTGTTTTTCTTGCATCCATTTGTATTAATGAAGTGTTCAAGGGCGGGCTTGATGCGAAAAAGTTCAAGAAAGTGGGACTTACCATTCTCGGTTTTTTTTCAGTAATTTTCCTAATTTTCCTAATTTTTGAAAATGGCTTCATAGACTTATTTGCGAATATAGTAAAGAAGTCTAAGGATGCAGGGAACGTTTCGCAAAAAATATTTCTCCTTAGAGAAGGATATTCAAGATTTCTTGGTTTCTACATAATATCAATAGTAGTAGCTGCAGTTAGTTTTGGCTTGCTAACTGTTAAGCTAAGTAAAAGAAGGCAAAAGGTGTATTTTTCCTTAAGTTTATCTCTTCTTGTTTTTCTGGACCTATACCTTGTGAACAGAAATTACATTGTGGATACGGGAAGAACCATGGATGAGATATATGGGGAAGACAAGGTATTGAGGGCGATCAAAGAGGAAGAGGGGATTTTTCGGACGTTCCCCTTAATGTACCCAAGGGCTAATGACGGGACTATGACTATTCACAGGATTCAGTCAATTGGTGGTTATACAAGCTCGCCTCCAAGGAGGTACCAGGAATTCATTGGGGCTGGTCAGAGTGTGATGTTTAACCCTCAGAATTTAATAGTTTATCCAAGACTTTTAAATTACTTGGATGTAAAATACGTGATAGCTTACAATTTCCAAGCTATTGATACATCGAGATACGATGAAAACACGAGGAGTGCAGTAAAGGGGTGGATTAAGTATCTTGAGAATTTTAAACTTAAGGTCCCATTGGATGATTATGCATTGTATGAAAATCCTAGTAATCTTGGTAGAATCTACTTTGCAAAGGATTACAAGATGCTGGAGGCAGATTCGATATTAGAACTTTTGAAAGTGTCTCCGCCTGACTCCCTTAGGGAACATGTTTTTCTTGAGAAGAATCCGAACGTATCACTTGGTGGAACCCAAGAGTCTTTAGAACAGAAAATAGAAATCTTAGATTATGATGCAAATGAAATACGTGTGGATGTTTCTCTTCCACAAGCTGGCTTCCTCGTCTTTTCTGAAAACTATCATCCTGGTTGGAAATGTTACATTGATGGTAAGGAAACAGAGGTTTTCATTGCCAATTATGCTTTTCGGGCAGTTTTTTGTCCTGAAGGGTCACACGAAGTCGTTATGAAATTTAATTCAAGTTTTCACAACTTGGGCTTCATCCTTTCAGGAATAGGCTTTCTAATTTCTATAGCGGTATTAATAGTGGTAATTAAGAAGCCTTAATGAAAATAAAGAACATTTTCCTTAGGATTCTACAAATTGGTATAGTTGTAATTTTGTTTTACTATGTAGTTTCTCCGCTCTTTAAGAATGCGGAGGCTTTTAAGGAAACGTTCTTCACCTTAAACCCTTTTTTTCTTGTTCTGGGGATTCTTGTGCTTTCCATGGTAATCTCGTGTTACCCATTTGTGTGGAGATTTATAATGAAGGGGTTTGGGCATGACCTTCCAGCACGCGAATCGTTGGTTTCTTGGTCCTACTCTAATGTAGGGAAGTATATACCAGGGAAGGTTTGGCAGTTCGTGGGCAGAGTAGCACTGACAAAAAGTATCAAGCCCGAGGTAACTCTTATAACGGTATTCCTAGAAGTAATAATCTCCAGCACGTCTGCAGTAATGGTATTTTTTATAAGGTTTTTAGTCTCTGGCGGTATTTCACCTATGTGGGTATTATATGCGTTCCTGCTCTTTGCGGTACTTCTCCTGTTACAACACCCTGCGTTTATTAAGTTCTTTCTGAAACTTTATGCTAAAATAAGAAAGCAAGAGGTAGATTTTACAAAAACAAATCTCAATTTAAAGCGAAATCTTGCAGTTTTTTCTTTCTATTTTATACTTTGGATCTTGACGGGTTTCTCGCTCTGGATTATGATACAACGTTCTTCAGTGGATATAAGCTTTGTCGATGCTGTGACCACTTATCCCATTTCATGGGTTTTGGGATATGTGGCTATTATAGCGCCTGCGGGGCTGGGGGTCCGAGAGTCTGTTTTAATGACTCTCCTTCGAAGTAATTACAAAGTTGAAGTTGCTTCATCATTTTCGATTCTCACAAGGATAGCTTTTGTGCTGGCTGATTTCCTACTATTCCTTGTGGTTTTTGCATTCTTTGGAAGAGGCACCCTGATGCCTCGGAAAAGTAAAGAGATTCAGAGTGTTAATCCCCATTGATTTGGTTTTCGTTTAAATGTATAATTAATAGATGGAACTTTCCCTTCTTGTTCCAGCGAAAGACGAAAGAGACAACATAGGGCCTCTACTTGATTATTTCAGTAGTTTTACTGAGACAAGGCACTTGGATTGGGAGATGATAATCGTCGATGACGGCTCTACTGATGGTACCTACGATGAATTGAAGCGTATTACTCCACAGTATAAAAATGTGAAGTTTTATAAGCACAGGAGAAATCTGGGTGTTACTCATGCACTGAAAACTGCTTTAAGACACTCGAATGCTCCAGTAGTCGCATTTTTTCCTGCTGACCTTCAGTTCACTCTTGAAGATGTTGAAAAAATGTTATTGAAACTGCAGAATGAGGGGCTGGACCTCGTTGCCGGCTGGAAGGTAGGGAAATATGAAAAGAGATTCGTATCGAGTGTCTATAATACCCTTGTCAGAATGCTATTTGGTATCAAAGTACATGACATGAACAGTATGAAGATCATGAAGAGGGAGGTTTTGAAGCTGCTGCCCTTGAGGACTGACTGGCATCGTTACATTATTCCATGGGCAAAGGAGCTGGGGTTTAAAATAGGAGAGGAACAAGTTATCCTGAAGCCAAGAATGCACGGTGAAAGTAAGTATAAAGGTTCAAGTAGAATTCTGAAGGGTCTTTTTGATTTGATTTCTGTAAAGTTTCTCATCACCTTCAGAAGGAAACCTATGTTTTTCTTTGGAGGATTGGGATTAGCCTCTTTTATACTGGGTACTGTAATAGGCATTATTACTCTGTACCTTAGGATTTTTAAGCACTTTGGTTATAGACCCTTACTTTATCTTGTGATGTTTTTGCTGATTTCAAGCTTTCTGTTTTTCCTTATGGGGTTTCTTGGTGAGCTTATTTCGGGGTTGTACGATCTTGTGGAGGGGGAATCGCAGCTGGAAAACGAGGAAGATGGGGCGGATTCTTGAAAAAATATATTTCCTTCTATATAACCACTTCGGATCCCAGCATTGGTGGCCAGGTGATGGGGAGGTTGAGATTATTGTTGGTGCTGTTTTAACACAGAACACTTCCTGGAGAAATGTAGAAAGGGCAATTGCAAACCTGAAAGATGCAGGTCTCGTTGATATCGAGGCAATAAACAAAGTTTCTGAGAATGAATTCGCAAATCTTATAAAACCCAGTGGTTTTTATCGGATTAAGGCACAAAGGCTTAAAGAGCTCGCAAGATACATTGTTGAATCAGGTGGTATTTCTAACCTCAAGAGTAAAAGTGTTGAAGAATTGAGAAGAGAGTTAAAAAGTGTTAAGGGCATTGGTGATGAAACTGCCGACTCCATTATTCTCTATGCCTTAGAAAAACCTATTTTTGTAGTTGATTCCTACACAAGAAGGATTTTGTCGAGACTCGGACTTCTCGAGGGTCAAGATATGAGTTATTCAGAGGTACAAGAATTGTTCATGAAGAACCTTAAGCACGATGTTAAGATGTTTAACGAATTCCATGCTCTTTTTGTAAAACTAGCTAAAACATATTGTACAAAAAATGCACCCCTTTGTGTTCAATGCCCGTTGAGGCTCCTTTGTTCCTTTTCTTCAAAAAGGATCCTAAGTGGTTAGACTTGGGCTGGATCTTGTAGAGTCAGAGTGGCCTTCGGACCTTAATGGAACAAAGGCTGGCATCCTGGTACATTCTGCTTCTTATAATAGGAGTATAACGCATGCAATGGATCTGTTCACAAATTTTGATAGGATTAAGGTAACTTCAGTTTTTGCACCCCAGCATGGGCTGTTCGGTGAGACCCAAGATAACATGATAGAGTGGGAAAGTTACATCGATGTGAGAACCGGTCTTCCCATCTATAGCCTTTACGGTAAAACTAGAAAACCCACACCCGAGATGATGAAGGATCTTGATGGCTTAATAGTGGACCTTCAGGATATAGGATCAAGGTACTATACCTACATTTGGACTCTCTATTTAACCATGGAGAGTGCACTGGAAAACGGGAAATTTGTAGTAGTCCTTGACCGCCCTAACCCCATTTCGGGCATATTTGTTGAGGGCCCTGTTTTGAAGGAGGCATTTGCATCTTTTGTTGGCCTTAAGCCTCTGCCCGTGCGTCATGGGATGACCATTGGTGAGATTGCGACATATTTTCGTTCGAAGTATCTTTCAGGATTGGATCTTAGAATCTTAAAAATGGATGGTTGGAAGAGAGAGTATTTCTGGGAGGATACGGGACTTGATTGGGTAAACCCGTCTCCAAATATGCCTTCGGAAAAGACTGCTTTGCTTTATCCCGGCCTCTGCCTCCTCGAGGCGACCAATATAAGTGAAGGAAGGGGAACCACGAGGCCCTTTGAAATATTCGGTGCACCGTTTGTGGAACCGCATAAACTTGCTCGATACCTCGCTGAGTTAAAACTTTCTGGAGTTGCTTTTAGGCCTCTATTTTTTGTTCCTACCTTCAGTAAATATTCTGGCAAAAAATGTGGGGGCATTCAAATCCACATTGTGGACAAGAAACACTTAAAGCCCTTTAAATTGGGGGTTGCTATAATAAAAACACTCTTGGAACTTTATCCAACACAATTTCAATGGAGGAATCCGCCTTACGAGTACGAGAATGAAAAATTGCCGTTCGATATCCTCGTTGGAAGTGACGAATTGAGGTTACGCCTTGCACGCGGCGATTCTTTAGAAAGTATGGAATTATGGTGGCAATCAGAGTGTGATGCCTTTGATACTTCAGCGAGACGGGAATATTTGTTGTATGACTAAAATAGATGCAGTAATCCTTGCAGCAGGGTACGGCAGCCGAATGAGGCCCATAACGAATGATATTCCGAAGGTACTCTTACCGATCCTTGGCGAGCCTTGCATTGTAAGAATTTTAAGAAGAATTCAGAGATTGAAACCTCAAGAGGTAATGGTAAATTTGCATTACAAGGGTAATTTAATTCGGGAAACCCTGGGGGCTCCTTCGGACAAGATAACTTTTGTTAGTGAAGAACAAATCCTCGGGACAGGTGGAGCACTTTTAAATATGAGAGATTTATTTAAATCAGATATTATCCTGGTTCACAATGGTGATATTTACACAGAGCTTCTACTGGAAGAGCTTATCAATCATTTTGAGAAGGGAAAAACGGATGTACTTCTTGCGGTGAGTAAAGGGATTCCAAGGCGGAATCTAAAAGTTTCAGATGACCTTTTAACGGGTATTGAGTCGGGCCAGTTATACGGGTTTACCGGAATTGCAGTATACCGGCGAGGAGTTTTAGAAGGGTTTGAATACGGTCATATGGATATAAAAGATATCTGGCTACAAGTTTTAAAGAAAGGGTACAGAATTGGAATTTATGATATTGGTGAGACTTTTTGGTCGGACTTAGGTAGCGCCGAGGGATATGCAAGAACCGTTTTTTATATACTAAAGAAATGTGGAGAAAATTTATTTGTTAATAAGGCAGCTCAGAAGCTTCCGGATGTCGAATTTGACGGCTATTTTGTGGTTGAAGGCGATTTTGAACTGGCTCATGAATCTTTTGTAAGGAACGTAATAATGCTTCCCAATAGCGGTTTGTATGGGGGGCATTATGAGAACTGCGTAATCTCACCCTCAGGTTCTCTTGAATTTGATGAGATTACGGTCATGGGCGGCGCTCAGGACAGTTATCTTGTGGGACACGGGGGTTCTGACAGGGAGTTTATTAGAATATTCGGGAAGGAAGGTAGCCGAATAATGTGTGATTATGGTAAAGATGTTGAGGGTTTCAATAAGCATTTAAGAGCATCGGAGCTCTTGGAAGGTTGTGGTGTACCAGTGCCAATAATATTTGAAACTGACGCATTGAGAAATAGGATCTTAATGGAAGACCTCGGGGACACAACCCTCTACACATTTTTGAACTATCCCCCAAATCGTAGCAAAATTTATATATATTATAAAAAAGCTGTTGAGATACTTGTGAGGCTCCATACCATAGGTCCGACATTACGAGTAGCTCAAGATTTTTCTAATTCTCTATTCGATTATGATTACTTTAAGTGGGAGCAGGGCTATTTTTTTAATAACTTTGTGAGTATGTTTCAGGGACTGGAAATTCCAGAACAGTTGGATAGAGAATTGGACCATATTGCGAAAAAATGTGCAGATTTTAAAAGAGTAATTCTCCACAGAGATTTTCAGAGTCAGAATTTAATGGTGAAGCCACAGGGACAACTTGCAGTTGTGGACTTTTCAGGGCTTAGATTGGGGCCCAGGAGCTATGACCTTGCGTCGCTCCTATACGATCCATACTTTTCTATTTCTGAAGACGTAAGAAAAAGTCTTTTAGAGGAGTACGTCCAAAGGTGTAACGATATTGGTAACGATACTTTGGATCTAGCGGAACTAAATTATGAATTAGACTTTGTTAGGATTCAGCGTCATATGCAGGCTCTTGGTGCTTATGGATACCTCTCCAGAGTAAAAAGTAAAAGGTATTTTGAAAAATTTATGATGCCCGGACTGAACCTTTTACTGTCTGACGTTGATAATTTGCATGGGACCTACCCTGTTCTTTTTCTTTTAATAAGTAGATTGTTCAATCTACTTCTTGACATTCAGAAGCGTTTTGAGTATAATTAACAATATGATATTGAAAGGCGGAACTTCTGATATTAAAAAGATGAAGCTTCAAGCGCAGAAGCTTATTGGTAATGGGAAGTATGATGATGCTTTGGAGATCCTCAAAGAACTTGCGAGGGTTACATCAGATCCTGAGGTATTTAATTCCATAGGAGATCTTTACATACGAAAACAAAACCACGAATTGGCACTTGAAAATCTTGAAAAAGCTTACAGGATGTACAAAGAGCAGGATTTTAAGGAAATAGCTATCTCTATAGCGAAAAAAATCATCAGGCTTGATAAGGAAAGGTATGATACGTACCTTGACCTTGTTGAGATGGAACTTGATAGTGGTAATATTGATAAGGCATTGGACTGGGCATTGGAGCTTATTAAACTTCCTAATATCGATCTATCTTACGTTGGGAAGCTATTTAGACTTGTGAACGAGTTTGCTAATGCGATTCAGGACCACACGGAGCAGGCTGCAAAGTTTGAGAGGTTATTTATGAGGCTTCAAGAGCTTGCAGAGTCACTTTCAATTATGAGCCTTGAAAGTGGTATTGAATTTGCCGAACCTCAGGAATTTTATGAAAAGGGTGATTTTGATTCCTATGGTGGTTTCTTGGGCCCAGATAGGACGGAGAGCACTACTACAGGCACGAAGGCTTCTCAGAGGAAGGAAGAAGAGGAAGTGGTTGAGAAGGTAGAATTCATGGAAGAAGAGGAGGAAGTTCGAGAAGAGCAAGAAGAAGATGTTATAACCCCTTCAGGGTTTGCTGATTTTCTTGGCGTGCAAAAACCAGAGGAGGAAGTAAGTATCCCTCAAAGTACTGGAAGTGGTAACACTTTGGAGCCGCCTGAAGAACGCATACCTACTGAAGATCTTTCTGAGAAAACCCTTGTGGTTGAAGAGTCGCCTAAGGCTTCCGCTGAAGAGGGGTTTAAAACTGTGGTTGAGGATGTTTCGGAAATGGCGCAAGAAGAACAGAAAGTGTGGGAATCTCTTAGCGGCAAGGGTGAGAAGAAGAAAGATGAAGTTGTAACTGAGGAGGGACGCTATACACTGGAGGAGTCTCTCAAAGGCGAAGAAAACCAAGAAGCTCTGAGGAGGTCCTTTGAGGCATTTCTGGAGACTACAGAGGAGAAACCAGTTAGAGGTAAGCAAGTTGAAGAAAAGATTGTAAAAGAGGAAATTAAAAAGGATAAAAAGACTGAAGCCCGGACTTCCAAGCCGAGCACTATGGCGAAGAAATCTGCAGAGGTTAGTGCTTATAGAGAGGAAAGAGAAGAAGAGGTCTTTTACAGAGGTGTTGAGAAAATTCCCGGCAAAGAGGACCTTCTTAAAGTTTTGAGAGATCTGAAAGAGGATTTACTTACTCTCGAGGACTGGCCATTTCCTGTAGAATCAACCTTTGAAGTAGCCAAAGAATATTATGAGATGAAACTTTATTCAGCTGCAGTTGAGGAGTTCCAGAAGCTATTGAACGATCCGAGGAATAGGCTTAACGCTATGATTTTCCTTGGTAAAATATTTTATGAAAGAGGAGAGCTTGAATTTGCGGAAGTTATATTGAGAAAGGCAATAGAAGAGATAGGGTACATGGAGGAAGGATATATTGAGGCGTACTATTATCTTGCTAAGACCCTTGAAGATATGAAAAGATTCCTTGAAGCCAAGGAACTTTATATTAGAGTTTACGTTTTTAGCTCGAGTTTCATGGATGTGTCTGAGAAAGTAAAACTATTAAGGAGCATGACGTCATGATTAGGAAAGAGGCGAAAGTGGATGAGAAGACTGGAGCAAAGGTTACTTTTATAGATTTGCTTGAAAGGAGTGGAGTAATAACAAAAGAAGCGCTTAAGAATGTGCTAACTGAGCAATGGGAAAGGGGTGGAACTCTTGAGGAGATTCTTGTAGAGAAAGGATTTCTTAACGAGGAGCAGCTCGTAAAATTCATCCTTGATAGTTTCCCTATGTTACACTATGTGAGTTTGAGGGATATTGATATTGACCCTGAGGCCGTAGAACATATTCCTGCTAGGATTGCAAGAAAATATCTTCTAATTCCAATTCGTAAGAAGGGGAAATCACTGGCAGTGGTCATGGCAAACCCTGTAAATAAAGAGATGCTTTTGGAGGTAAAAAACGTTACGGATTTGAAGATAAGGCCTTTTATTTCCACAGTCAGTGAGATAAAGGGAGCTATTGACAGATATTACGTAGAGGTTTCTGAAGAGGAACAGATTCGAGAGCCTTTTGGGGCTGAGAGAGTTAAAAAAGAGATCGGGGTTTTGATTGTAAAGGATAAAACCTTTGATACGTATGTCACAAATGATTCGAACAAACATGCATTCCTTTTGTGTAAGGATCTCTCAGAAACAAGGGGAGTGGGGGAGAAAAGGATCTTCATTTATGGACCAGATGGAACAGGGAAAACCCATCTCCTTCAAGCTATCGCTAACTATATCTTAGAGAATGAAGCGCTCAGGCGATTTATTTATATTGATGCATTTAAATTTGTTGCAAGTTTGAAAGGGTTCAAGACAGAAAGGGAAATTGAGAGGTACCTTGGAGTCTTAACAGATACGGATATTTTGCTCTTTGATGACCTTGATTTTCTTATAGGCAAAGATTTTGCACAAGAGTATCTTTTTACGGTACTATCGGATCTTGTCTTGAGGGATAAGCAGGTAGTACTTTCTTCAGCTCTACCTTTGAAGGATATGCCAACGATGAACAAAAAGATCAGGTCGTTGCTGAACGGATTTATGAGCATTGGAATTGAAGAGCCTTCGGTAGATCTTAAGAGGGAAGTGGTTAAGAATTTTATAGGTGAGGGAACCCTTCCGGCAGGTGTTGTAGATCAGCTTGTAAGGAAAGGTGGTTTGAATTTAAAGAAGATTGAAACGATTATTAAAGAACTGCAGACCTATCAGAGACTTGGAGAAAAAATTGATGATACGCTTTTAAACAAAGTTTTAAACGCGTTTATTGATTGAGTTAATTAAAGGAGGGTTCAGGATGGCTTCTAAAGGTAATCAAGGGAAAGTTCTGAAGGGGAAATCCAAAGGACCAGTAGTCGTATTAGATATAGGTTCTAAATGTGTAAAGTTAGCTCTTTTTGAACGGGGAAAAAAGGACTTGGTCCTTAAGGCTTTCTCAATAGTCAAGATTCCTCCTGATGTGATTCTCGGGAAGGATATAATTGATAGGCAGGTCTTAATAGACAAGATTAGAGATGCTTATGCAAGATTAGGTACGGATACAACAAATGTCATTGTTAATATTGCAGGTGGTGATGTTAAATCTAAGGTAATGGTGATTCCATTTTATAAGAAGAAGGAAAAACTCGCTGAAGCTGTAGATTGGAAAATAAAAGAGGAGCTGCACGTTGATCCAACTGAGATCGTAAGAGATTATGAGATACTTGGAATGAGTCAGATTGCAGAATCGGTAGACATTCTGGTGGGGACAGCTAAGTTAAGCCTGGTTTATGACATCATGGATATTATAAGAGCTTCAGGACTTGAACCTGTAATGATAACGTCAGATTTAGTATCCCTCTTCAGGGTGATTGAGGCTCTTGATCTTAAAGACTTGCCAGGTGACAATGTTTTCTTTCATATGGGATATGAAGTCGCTTTACTTGTTCACATAAAAGATGGGCAGGTGCAGCAGATGCTTGAGGTGCCATCGGGTATAAAGTCATATGTGGATAACCTTTCTCGATTCTACGATTTAAGAGTCGAAGAAGCAGAAGAGATAGCTATTCATGGTCCCTCCCCAAATATTGAGAGAGCTTCATTTGAGGAGACTATGGGTTCACTTCACGATAGGTTCTTATCTCCTGACAAGTTTATCCCTGCTTTAGGAGAACCTGGGGCTAAATTTAATTTCTTTATATCTGGTGGTGGCAGTCAGCTTTACGGAATCACCTCCTTTGTAAAAACTAAATATGGGATTGATTTGAAGACCCTCGACGTTTCTGGTTTGTTTGTCGTAGAAGAGCCAATTAAAGAATTAAGAGAGAGCATACACTTACTTCCTATAGTGGTGGGTGATGTCATACATTTCTACAAAAAGGAGCATAGAGTCAATTTGCTACCCCTGGAAGGTGGGATAGAAGCAGTTGGCGCAGTGAAAGAAGTTTCTCTTCTTCCACACATTCTCGGGGCGCTTTTTATCTGGCTACTGATCGTTGTTGGCATAATCGTGCTAACCATCGGGACTTCAAGAAGGATCTCTGGTTTGAAAAGTCAGATTGTTTCTTTGCAGGCTGAAGAAGCTGAACTTCAGAAAAAAGCGAACGAAATTAGGGAGTATAAGCAGGAAATTGATGACGCAAGAAGGAAAATTGACCTGATTAAACAATTACAGGTTGGAAGGACTAAATATGTGCAGTTGTTAGATGAGGTTAATAAGGTTTTGCCTTCTGGATGTTGGCTTGAAGCTCTGAAGCGAAATGGAGATTACCTCAACATTTCAGGGGCTGCTCTTTCAAATATGAGGATTTCACAGTTCATGACCAACCTTAGAAAGTCGCCTATTGTTGATTCAGTGAGCCTCCTGTCAATTGAAGTAGCAGGTAGTCAGGAGGAAAAATACGCAAGTTTTGAGTTAAATGTAAAACTGAAATAAAGGAGGTTTTAATATGAAAAGGTATGTGTACATTGTTATAGCAATATTAAGTGGTATATTTCTCTCATCATGTGAGAATTTTGACCAAGAGACTATGGTAAGTGGGAAGGTTGCATATCTAATAGCCTATATTGACACTGTCCATAACGAAACGACCTTTGTAGAAACTCCCGCTGCGGGAGCATCTCTATACCTTGTTAGTGACCCCAATAGTGAATACCCTTATACTGGGCCAACCCTTGAAACAACAAGCGACAGTTTAGGTAACTACACGTTTGTTGTTGAGCCCATTGCTAATTATGAAGGATTTCCCAAACCTTCTAATATTGGTGTTAAGGTTCAGGCTTGGTATTTCGATGATCTTCTTGGGCCTGGCTATGGTGAAGTATCTGGTTATTCAATTACTCCAGGTAAAGATGCCAGCCTGCCGACTATATACCTTGAGCATCAGGTTGAGTAAAGGAGCCTTATGGAAAGACTAAAATCGCCGCTTGTGATTTGGCTCATAGCGATACTTGTTTATGTTCTCACTTTCTTATTGCTCTGGAATTCGGTTTATGCTTCGAAGTCCAGAGAATTAAAGAATGTTGAGAACCAGTACAAAACCCAGTATGCTCGTGTGCAGGAATTGAGAGAATATGTTAAAGATTATGACCAAATAATCAGAGAAAAGGATTCTCTTCTAGCGCTCTGGGAAGAAACGCAGAAGTATTTACCACAAGAAGAAATTATGGAACAGTGGCTTTCTCAGATTACCCGTATGGCTGTTACATCTGGTATCCAAATAACGGGATTTAAGCCTGAATCACCAGTTCCCAAAGAGCTCTATATGGAGTATCCAATAAGCATAGATATCCAAGGCGGCTTTCATGAACTAGGGGTCTTCGTGAGTTTTATCGCTAATTCAGAAAGAATTATGAGTGTTGATAATTTGCAGATCGAGAGACTATCTAGTTCGGGAGAGGAAAGCTTAGAGACGGTGAAAGCCAAGTTATCTGTAATATGCTATGTGTATAATCCTCAGGTTGCAGCAAGTGGGGGTGCTAAGAAATGAAGAAGATACTATTATTGTTATTCGCAACATTTTGTATGTTCTCCATGGGGGTGGTAGAGGCCCAGAATACGTTGAGGGCATATTCAATTAAGGAAACTTCTGAAGGTACTGCCATAGAGTTTGGGTTTACGGGTGGTATGCCTGAATATCGGCACTTTACCTTATCGAATCCGCCGAGAATAGTGATAGATCTTATGAATGTTATATATGGTCTTGATGAAAAGCTTATCATGGTTGGGAAAGGAGGCATTGAGAGAGTGAGAGGTTCCCAATTCCAAAGAGATCCAGAGCTGATAGCGAGAATTGTTCTTGATGTTGATGGGTTTAGGAATTACTCGATCCGGCAAACCGATGGGAAACTTACAATTCTTGTTGGCGGCATTTCTGGGGAGTCATACAGGAGTGAAACTGAGGAACCGACGGGGACTCGCTCTGCACCTTCAAAGGCTTCAGAAAAGCCTAAAGAGTCCACATACAAGCTGGATGTGGGTGAGAAATATTTCTATTCATCCCGTGGGAAGAAAGATCCCTTTGAGCCAGAAGTAATAGAAGGCGAAGAAGAACTGTTAAATGTGAGTGAAGCCAAGCTCCTCGGGATAATTAGAAGTGAAGAGGGAAATGTTGCACTCTTACAAGACAGAAGAGGTGTTGGCTATGTTTTGAAGGAAGGGGATAAGGTTAGAAACGGTCGGGTAGTAAGAATTGAATCTGACCGTGTGGTTTTTGCAACTGTTGATTTTGGTTTTACGAGAAGGATCGAACTTAAACTAGAAGAAAAGGAAAAATAAAAAGGAGGTTTAGTAATGAGTTTATTAAAACGTTTAGCGGTGTTACTTCTTGCTGTCACCTTTGTTTATGCACAAGATGCTAGAATTACTATGAGTGTGGAGCAAGCTGACATAAAAACAGTTTTAAGAGCGTTTGCTGAGGTTGGTAAGGTTAATATTATTACTACCCCTGCTGTTACGCAGAAGGTTACATTCAACATCAGAGACGTGCCTTGGAGGCTTGCTCTCAGCTCTCTTCTCGATGCATATGGCCTTGCTATGATTGAAAGTGAGGGTGTCATTACGATTATGACACAAGCGGAGTTTGGTCAACTCAGAACTGCTGCCGATCTTGATATGAAAGTGTTGAGTGTACAGTATGCTGATGCACGCAAAATGGCGGAAGTACTTAAATCTCAGCTTTCGCCACGGGGCGATATAAAAGTTGACGAATCTTCTAACGCACTTATTGTAACCGATCTCAGAGTAAATTTATACAAGATTGAGGAATTATTAAATCAGGTGGATAGGCCTTTCCCTCAGGTATTCATCCAGGGGAAGATTGTTGAGGTAGATTACAATGAATCAAGGACGTTGGGAACACAGTTTGGAATTACGCGAGGCGGCAATCCTAGTGCACAGCTCAATGTTAATAGGCAGGCGGTAAATCTTGACGAGTATGCTCCAGGAAATCCTAATTTCCTTTCTGTAGCGTACCTTGGGAGTAATGTTCATAATGTGGTTGCTGCTATTGAAGCCTTAGAGGGCCAGAGTAAAGCCAATACAATTTCAGAGCCAAAAATCATGGTGCTGGATAATGAAAAAGCCTCCATTTACTCTAAATTGAGAGTTCCTGTGATCTCGCGGGATATGGCTGGAAATACTATTGTTCAGTTTGAAGAAACCGGTATCTCCCTCGATGTTACTCCTCATATAATTCCTGATGGGAAAATCGTGATGAGCATTAAGACAGAAACTGGTGATTTGACCGGATTTTCAGCCGCTGGCCAGCCTATAACTTCTAAGAGGGGTGCAGAAACTAAGGTTACAGTATCTGATGGCGAAACTGTAATGATCGGTGGTGTAATTATTGACAAGGATAACAATAGTAAATCGGGATTACCCCTAATTTTGAGAGTCCCTATAATAAGACTGTTATTTGGTAGGGATCAGTCAGACAAAAGCAAAACTGAGATTTTGATATTCCTAACCCCGAGTATCGTGAGGCAGTGAGGAGAGGAGGATGAAGCTCAAGAAGGGTGTGACGTTAATTGAAGTGCTAGTTACTATATCCATTATAGCAATATTTATTGCAATTCCATTCTGGGGTGGTAATAGATGGGTTGCAAAGAATAGGCTTAAGAATGAAGCATTTCAGGTAAGAGCCCTTCTTGAGAATGAGAGAACTACCGCGATGTCTGGCAGTGTGAGGAGGGCGGTCATTTTTAATGGGAGGGATGTAGAAATAAGAATTGAGGACCTGAACAAACCGCTGCCCAATCTCGATTCAACAGTGGCAATTTACACAGATTATTTCAGTCAAAAGGTCAATTTGGGTGGGCTTGGCTCAGCTACTGCTCTTGGTGGAGGTAGTATTGAACAAGATGGGATCATGTTCGGGGTTGCTTCGGATAATAATACAGTGGTATTTACAGCGTTTGGCCTATGCGAAACCCCTGGTGAGATTTACTTAAATGATAGCAGAAATCTGATGTGTGTGGGCGTCAATGCTTTTGGTCAAGTGAGGGTTTTTTCTTGGAGAGGTGCTTGGTATGAAGAAAAGTAAAGGCTACACGCTGATAGAAATACTGGTTGCCTTTTCTCTTTTATCCATTGGTCTTATGGGCATAATCCCATTATCACTTACTACCATTAGACTTAACAGTTTCCAGAACCAGATGCTTAATGCGCGATACCTGGCAGAAAGGCATTCCGAATTTCTGAGGGGTGTTTCTTTTAATGCCCCTGAGCTCGCTAACGATGGTAATAACGAGGATCTTGACGATGTAGCTCAACCTGATCATGCCATTGTAAGTGTAATTGATAATGTTCAGTACACAACGATGTGGAACATTGTAGAAAATGCCGATGGAACTAGGACTGTGATGATAATAGTGAGGTGGTTTGATGCAAGGGCGCACACCTGGAGGGATTACAGGCTAACTACAGTTAAGAGCCAGTTTGAGCTTTAGTGATTTTAAAAAAATTTTTTAAGGGGTGTTTATATGAAAAAAAGAAAAGGCGTCACTTTAATTGAGGTTATTGTTGCTTTTGCTATTCTCAGCGCCCTTCTTGCTAGTGTTTTTGTCGTTTATAGGTCTCAATTAAGAACTGCTTCAACCCAGCAAAGTCTTTCTATACTTCAGACAGACATCCAGCAGGCTTTTAATATAATGAAGTGGGATGTGCTTATGGCTGGATATGGTACTCCTGCGTCCATAGTTCCCATCACAGGAGTTAACGGGGATGATGGTTCAGATGTCCTCAATTTGAGTAGTACTGGATTCATCGTAGGTGGAAGTACAAGATGGAGTTATACTCTCGATATATTTGCTGCAGATCAAATAATAGTGAGAAGGTGGGATGACGAAAGGGTAGATTTACATTTAGGAGACAGCATTATTATAATGGATGACAAAAAGAACTTGATTACCCCTGACCCCTTGGAAATTAAGGGGAGAGAAGTTCTCATATACAATAATCTGCCTGCCTACAGACTTTCTCTTTCCGCTGGTGTCCAAACGGCTCCGGGGAATTTTGTCTATACCATACCTGCTGGGCACGTGGCTCAGGTTGCATACACCTTACAAAATGATACTCTTTTTAGGGGCAATGAGCCTTTTTTATCAGGTGTTGAGGATTTCCAGCTTGCATATTGGGTGGATTTAGACAGGGATGGCATTGAGGACAGTGGTGAAAGGGTATGGGACCCCCAGGAGATAGCCGAGTTCCCCTCGGTACTCAAAACCGTGAGACCAACTATTGTTCTTGCTGGAGATGTTGACAGGGATTATACATTCCCGGAGACCCAGATTACTGTTGAAGATCACACATACGAACTTGACACTGAGGCGAGGATGAGGCGGAGGAGGTTCTATACCATAGATATAAAAGTGAGGAATGTACGATGAAGAAAGGTGTGGCTTTAGTAACTGTAATACTTGTTACTGCCTTTCTACTTGTAATTGGGGGTTTGACTGCCTTTTTAGTACAGAGAGGCTTACGAATTACTGGGATTTCGAGAAGAGCCCTATCTACCTTTGAGGCTGCTGAGGGTGGTGTTGAACTTGGTGTCAATGAGATCTGGGCTGCTGAGAATGAAGGCAGGGCAATGAATGTAATTAATCAGGTAATTGGCGGTAAGGAAGTGTCTTCGAGACCTCAAAGACTATTTGCAATTACGGAGAAAGGTGGTTCTCTCGAGTTTGCTGCAGCCTATGAAGGGCTGGGTAGAGGTGTTGGGGGTGGAGGTGCCGCCCTCTTCTACGGAATCCTTTCCAGAGCCGAGGGAGGACCTGAGGATAGAATCGAACTGGAGGTCTTATATAGGAGAGTTCTTGGAGTTATAGCACAGTGAAAAGAAGGGGGTAGGTGATGTTAAATAAAAAGATTTTTTTATTAATGTTATTTAGTGTATCATGGCTATGGGCTCAAGAGTCCGCGCCATGCAATGTTCCTCCTTTCCTTGCGCAGAAAGTCATTCCCAATATTTTTATATTGATGGATAACTCGGGTTCTATGGAAGATCAGGCGTACTGGAACTGGGCAGGTAATACCTATGACCAGTACGATTCCTCAAGAAGTTATTATGGATATTTTGATCCTAATTTAACGTATGAATACGGTAATAATATATGGGAGCCAACGCCCAATCCTCCCAACTATTCCAACCGCTGGTCAGGGAATGTTCTCAACTGGGCTATCATGTCCAGGATGAGTGTATTAAAGAAGGTGCTGGTCGGTGGAAATGCAACAGCGAGAAGCACTCGTGGTTTTGCTCACACATTGGTATGCGAGTCGAGGGGAAGTTGGACTAAGTATGCCACGTTTGGCGGTTCTCAATATCGGTTTTATGTTTCGGGCACAGTGGGGCAGGTAAACGCAATTACAATAGTAAAGAAAGTGTGGGGTTCGTGGGACATTGTTCTTAATAACGCTAAAAATAATGTTTCTATTGACTCCACTTTTTCCCGTGGTGTTATTCAAAGGCTCGCAGACAAAGATGCGGATGGTCAATGGGACGATGATGCACCCCGCTTCTGGTTAATACAATTCAACAATAGAGGTAATGGCTTGGAGATGAACAGTAGTGGATGGAACACTTATGATGGTAGTGACAACGATGCAGGAAGCGTTGTCAACTATTATCAAGGTAATTCCTCTATGACTGATTTCGTTAATAAAATACAGCTGACTAAAGGAGAGACCTGGACTCCACTGGCGGAATGTCTTCTCGAGAGTAGCAGGTATTTCATGCAAGAACCGCCTCTTTTTGACAAAAATGATTTTAATAGGGGTCCGCAGTGGGACCCTATGGAAGATGCCGCGTACTGGTGCAGAAAATCCTTTGTATTGCTTCTAACCGATGGAGAGTCAACGAGGGACAGGGATCTAATACTTAAAACATATATTGGGGACTATGATGGTGATGGTAAAGAGCCTTCTTATATTGACTATGGCATTGATCCATATAACAGTCATTATCTTGATGATGTAGCCCTCTGGATGCACACCAATGACCTTCGTCCGGAGGACCGCGCCGGGATGCAGGAATTGACCCTTTATGGTATATACGTTTTTGGACGTGGACACAGCCTTCTCAGTGAAGCATGTAAGGATGGTGGATTCATTGACTATAATGGAAACAAAAGGCCGGATCTACAAAGAGAGTGGGATAGGAATGGAGATGGGGTTCCTGATACGTATTATGAAGCAGAAGAAGGATGGGAAATTGAGAGAGCTATTGAGCAGGCTATCCTTGATATAATGGCGAGGGTGAGCTCAGCAACATCGGTGTCGGTAATTAGTCAGACGCAAAAAGGCGAGGGGACCATCATCCAGGCGTTTTTTCAGCCAACATACACTACTGAGTATGGAACTATAAACTGGATAGGGCAGGTGGGGGCAAATTTCGTTGATAAAAATGGTAATGTGAGAGAGGATAGCGATGGAGATAGGAGTCTCACAATCGATGATTATGCTATCAAATACCGGGTTGAAGGTTCCGAAACGAAAGCCGAAAGGTGGGTTGTAGATAGTAACGATGTACCTATCTATAAGTATGATGAACTGCCGCTGTGGGACGTGCATTTCCTATGGAATGCAGGGACAAGGTTGCTTAATATGAGTGCTAGTCAAAGGAATATAAAGGCAATTGTAAAGAATAATTCTACCTTTGCCCTTGAGAATTTTACCGTATCAAACAGAGCTGCTTTTGAAAATTATATGGATGGTTCGAGTGTCTTTAAAGATTCCTTGATCAACTATGTGAGGGGAGTAGACTATAATGACCCCAACTGGCGTTCGAGAACCTATGAACCTAACAAGGTGTGGAAATTAGGAGATATTGTCTATTCTACCCCATCTTTTGTAGGGAAACCGACGGAACGATACGATCTTATTTACGATGACGTATCTTACAGAGAATTCTATTACGAAAAAAAGGATAGGCGTAACATCGTTCTCGTGGGAGCCAATGATGGAATGCTCCATGCTTTTAATGCAGGTGTTTTTGATTCGGTAAGTAGGACTGTTGATGGGCTCGGGAAGAATCTTGGTGAAGAGCTGTGGGCAATTATCCCAATGAACCTTATACCTCATCTGAAATGGCTTAAGGATCCAGAATATTGCCATGTCTACTATGTTGATTTGAAGCCGAAAGTAACTGATGCGAAAATATTCCCGGATGATGGAGACCACCCTGAAGGTTGGGGTACTGTTGCTATCGTTGGTATGAGATTTGGTGGCACACCGATCACTATATCGAGTGGAACGTATAAATCTGCATACTTTATGATTGATGTCTCTAATCCAGATAACCCAAGGGTTCTCTGGGAATTTACAGATCCTAACCTTGGATATACGATATCGTATCCATCGGTGTTGAAAGTTGTGGAGGGTGGCGAGGAAAAGTGGTTTGTGGTTTTTGGCAGTGGTACCACCAGTACTCCGTTGGGAAGCACGTCGACCCAGAATGCCTATTTTTATGTTCTGGACTTAGCAACTGGTCAACTTCTTAGAAAAATCCAGATTCCCTTTGTAAATCAGCAGACTACCGGTGCCTTCTGTGGCAATCCCGTTTCAGTAGATGTTATGTTAGATTACAGCTGCGATGTGATATATCTCCCTACTACTTACATTGTAAAGAGCGGGAACACTACGTCTGATAAAGGTGCCCTTTATAGAATCGTAACGGGTAATAAAATAAATCCACAAGAGTGGAGGCTCTCTATGGCTATGAACATAGACAGGCCTCTGACTTCAGGTGCTGCTGTTTCTATGGATGAATATGGGAATCTGTGGGTATTCTTTGGCAGTGGTAAGTACTTTACCGATGAGGATGAAGTAGATAATTTAAATCATTATTTTATAGGCTTTAAGGATAATTACTGGAATTATACCACAGGAACCCCTCCCCAACCGAGTCACACTCTGAGTGATCTTTTGAATGCAACGGGTATAAGGGTGAAAGCTGATACTACCACTGGAGAGGCTACTGTAGAGAATATTCCAGGGATGGGTAACCTTTCTTTTCCTGCTTTTATAGACTCGGTTAACAGGAAATATAAGGGGTGGTACGTACAGTTATCTGCGGGGGAAAAGTCCATCAACTTCCCACTGGTTTTGGGGGGAGCAGTATTCTTTACAACCTATAAAGTTAATAACGATCCTTGTGGATTTGGTGGAGATGGATGGCTGTATGTTCTATTCTATAAAACTGGAACAGCCGCAGCTAATGCTCCTCTTGGTTTAGACCTACAGCAGTATGCAATTACGAAGGTTCAGGTTGAGGGTATGCCAGCCTCACCTGCTGTTCAGATAGGGGCTCGTGAGGAGGCTACTGCTTTCGTTCAGACTGCGACAGGGGAAATTGTTCAGGTTCAGACGGAATTGCCATTCAGTCCCAAGAGTGGTGCAAGGATCTGGAGACCTACAAACTTTTAGGGAGGTTTAGTGATGAAGACGTTTATATTTGTTTTTTTTGTTGTTGCCCAGGCAGGTAGTATTAATGTTACCCAGAGTGTAAGCCTACCTAAGGTGCTTCAAAAAGATGTGCTGACACAGGAGGAGGTTGAGGCGCTTGACAACACGGTATCTGGAATGTACATGGGTGTTTCAAATGATTCTAACTACGTATACATTAACGAAAGGGGGATAAAAGTGGACAAAAAGGTATTCAATTTCAAGGACCTGCCTCCTTATGGGTCTGATATCTATATACGTTGTGAGGTGAGGGAAAAGCAAAAGATTGGAATTTTCTGTTCCACAAATCTTGATGAAGCGGTGTATTTTAAGAAAGGGCTCTTTAAATGAGCGGACTTCTGATTGTTCTTATAATTGTTGTTATTTTACTTGTGAGCTTTGTTTCCATTTACAATGGCCTGGTTAAACTCAAGGTCCTCGTAAAGAATGCCTTCGCAGATATTGATGTTCAGCTTAAAAAGAGGCACGATCTCGTTCCAAACCTTGTGGAAACTGTTAAAGGTTATGCTGCTCACGAAAAGACAACTCTTGAGAATGTTGTAAAAGCAAGACAGATGGCCGTCCAGGCGACTGGACCGGATGACAAGATAAAATCGGAGGGCGCGTTAACTCAGGCTTTGAGGCAGCTCTTTGCAGTGGTTGAGAATTACCCGGAGTTAAAAGCCAATGAAAACTTCATAATGCTTCAACAGCAATTATCAAACATTGAAGAGGCTATTCAGAATGCCAGAAGATATTACAACGCTGTGGTTAGAGACTACAATACGAGAATAACCGTCTTTCCATCTAATGCTGTTGCTTCAATGTTCGGATTTAAGCCTGAACCTTTCTTTGAGATTGGGGAACCTACTGAAAGGGAAGCGCCCAGAGTACATTTTTAGAACAGGGAAATATCCTCACTGTTTTACGGCTTAGCTGCAAGGTAATCTAGTCCAGATGTGCAAAATAAGTACAGTAACATATCAATTTAAGTTGGTAGTATCTAATATAATAGTAGAAACGATGGGTCTTCAGCAGTAGGCGAGAAACTTTACTTTGTAATCTCCCACGGGAATTGAGCTGTATCGAATAGAGTTACGTTGTTTCTTTCAAACCATCCTTTATTTACCTCAAGTGCATACTTTACAGGGTGTTTAGATACTATCGGGGTTTCATCGTAAGGTTTCAAGTCATAGATCTCGATAATGACGCCGTTCGAGTCCAGGAAAGCGATTGAGAGATCTATTGATGTATTCTTCATCCAGAAAGAAAGGTTTCGGGATTCTGGAAAGACAAAAAGCATTCCTTCAGTATCGGGAAGAGACTCAGTAAACGTCAATCCCTTTTCCCATTCTGCAGGTGAAGTAGATAGGTTTACATATAGTTCTACACCATTAATATGGAGCAGCTTTAGTGAAGGATCCTTTAACTTTACTTCTCGTTTAGAACATGAGAGAGTCAGAAGCACAAGAAAAAAACTAAATCTTTTCACGGATTCTGGCTTTCTTTCCTTTTCTCTCTCTCAGATAGTAGATCCTTGCCCTTCTCACCTTGCCCCTTCTGAGTACTTCAACTTTTTCGATTACGGGTGAGTGGACAGGGAATACTTTTTCAATTCCGACTCCTTGTGTGACCTTTCTAACAGTAAAGGTTTCCGAAAGGCCTCCGCCCTTCCTCCGGATGACTACTCCTTCAAAAGGCTGAATTCTAATTTTCTCGACCAACTTCTTCGACTTAGGGTCCTCTTTGAGCTCTTTTATCCTCACATAAACCCTTACAGTATCTCCAGGACCAAAATCGGGAATGTCGCTCCTCATAAATTCTTTCTCGATTTCCCTAAGAACAGTCATTCCTTTACCTCCTCCTCTAATTCTTTTAAAATTTTCGCATCATCACGCAAAAGCTTCGCTCCGTATAAGAGTTCCGGCCTCTTTAGTATTGTCCTTCTAAGTGCCTCTTTCTTCGCCCACGCTTCTACTTTTCCATGGTCACCGGAGATCAAAACCTCCGGTACCTTCTCACCCCGAAATTCTCTTGGGTGGGCATAATAAGGTATATCAAGTATACTGGATACTATAGAATCGGTCAAACAGGAGTTCAAATTTCCAAGCGCACCTTCTTGAAGTCTGGAAACGGCATCAATTAGAATCAAAGCCAGTATCTCTCCTCCAGAAAGTATATAATCGCCGCAGGATAATTCGAGGTCTACATACTTTGTTATCCTTTCGTCCACGCCCTTGTACCTCCCACATATCACTGTCACACTTTCTTTCTCAGATATAGTTTCAATAACGCGTTGGTCAAGTATTTTACCTTGTGGAGAAGGCAGAACAACGAATCCTGGGTCTTTGATGATACTCAGAATGTCATACAGGGGCTCGATCTTGAGAATCATACCAGTAAACCCTCCGAAAGGGTAGTCATCCACTTCTTTAGGCGAAGGAGCATAATCTCTTGGATTGTATGTTATAATTTCAAGTTTTCCGAGCTCTATTGCTTTCTTAACTGGTCCAATTTTCATATAAGGAGTGATAATTTCTGGAAATAGGGTAATAATGTTAAACTTCATGGGTTTATTTCCTTTAGTTCATCGAAATCGCATATTGTTATCTGCTTTGCGGAGATGTCTAAACTTTTTATATACCTTTTAACAAAGGGGATAAGAACCTCTTTATGGTCAATTGTTTTAACAATTAGGCTTCCTTGAAGACCTTGGAAAAGGAAGTCAGTGACTTCGCCTATCTCTTCCTTAGAACAAAATACTTTGCATCCTTTAAGGTCTTCAATATAGTACTCGTCTTTGGCAGTTTCGGGGAGTTCTTCAGAATGGACCATAAGGTCAAGCCCACTCAGTTTTTCTGCCAGTTCACGAGTTTCGATACCATCAAATTTCATTATAATGGATTTGCCTGGTCCACTCCTGATTTCTGAAGGTGCTAAAATCTTTAGCCCAGCATGAGGAGTTATTACGATAAACTGTGAGAACTTCGCGAAGTCCTCAAAAACAAATTCGGGGTGAACTTTTAGTTCACCCCGAATTCCAAATGCTTTTGTTATTCTTCCTACTACTCTTAGGTTTTCCTTATTCAAGGATCTCGATGTGCGCTCTTTTGCCTCTCCTCATGGCAGCAGCTTGGATTAGCTGTCTGACAGCTTTTGCAGTTCTACCTTCGCGGCCGATTACCTTTCCAAGGTCACCAGAACCTACTCTCAGTTCAAATATCACAGTCTTCTCGCCTGGTATCTCTTTTACCGATACCTGTTCTGGATTGTCTACCAGTTCTTTTACTATGTACTCGAGCAATTCTTTCAGGTCAGCCATCTTTATACCTCCTTATTGTGCACCTTTCTCACCTGTTTTTTTGTAAAACTTATAGAGTTTTGCGACTCTGGGGGTCATTTGTGCCCCCTGTGAAATCCACTTTTCAAGGAGTTCGCAATTTATTTTTGTTACGTCTTTAACTGGGTCGTAGTTCCCAATCACGTCGATCACTTTTCCGTCTCTATGAACTCTTGATTCCTGGACAACAATTCTGTAAAGACTCCTTCCCGTCTTGCCTACGCGCTGTAGTCTAACCTTTACCACCACAACCTCCTCTCACATTGTGTTATATTATACTTTTAGAAGATAGTTTTTTCAAGTAATCAATCCTATCTATTCTATTTTGGGAGGAGAAAATAAATGCACCGGATGCTATAATGTCAATGTATGGAGCGACAAGTTTTGCCGTTTCTGCATCGATTCCACCGTCGACTTCTATAAGGAAATTATATTTCTTGGTCTCCTTAATCTCTTTGAGTTTTTCCAGTTTTGGAAGGACCTGTGGCATGAATTTCTGCCCGTAAAAGCCCGGATTGACGGTCATCACAAGGACAAGATCGATAGATTCAAAATATGGTAAGAGTGAACGTAAAGGTGTATCAGGGTTCAAAGCTAATCCTGCCTTTATACCTCTACTTTTTATCTTTTTAATGGTTTTTATGATGTCTGAGCGGGATTCTACATGAAAGACAATAAAATCAGAGCCTGCGTCAGCAAACGCATCCACGTACTTGTAAGCGTCTATAATCATTAAGTGTGATTCCAATTGAATTTGCGTGAGCCGGTTTATGGAATCTACGATGACGGGTCCGAAGGTTATATTGGGTACAAATATACCGTCCATCACGTCTAAGTGTAAAAAATCGGCATTACTCACACTCATAATTTCTTCTTTTAGCTTTGTAAAATCGCAGGCAAGAATTGATGGTGATACTTTCATGTGGGCCTTCTTTTCTTTAGTTCCTGTACAAAATCCCTGATCTCCGATATATGCTCAATATATTTGAAATTCTGTTGTTCATCAAAAAACTTATCCAGATTTCGATATCCTGCCTTTTCATAGTTCAGGGCCTGGATTAAGAGATCCACTTTGTCCAGCGATCTTACAAGGGTTGCTTCTATTGTTTCTCCTTTCTCGAATTCATTGTAAAGTTCTTTTATTTCAGTTTGTAAATTATCGGGAAGATATGCTGCCATTTCCTCCAATGCTTTTCTTTCTCCATCTTCTACGCATTTACCGATGTAATTTCTTGATTCAAGATGGATATCACCAATCATAGCTTCCCCAAGTTCGTGGATAATAGCCATCTTTAAGGCCTTTTCCACATTTATTGTGTAATTGAGCTCAGACCTTAAATATTCCCCGAAAATATACGTCAAAATGGCAACTCCGAAGACATGCTCGGCAACAGTCTCAGGGCTTTTTACACCATAATACCAAAAGCCTGCCCTTGGAGTCCTCTTAAGCCTATATACATTATCAAAAAAACGAAACAAATCCAACATAACATAATCTTAATGAGTAGAGTGTATCCGTTCAAGAACGTATTACTCATGTAGCATTTTTAGAAAAGTCGAGACAAATAACTCTGGTGAGAATCTTTTTGAAGTCTCAACAGCCTTTTTAGATATGTCCATAAATCTTTCCCTATCATTTCGTAGTTCTTCCATTCTTTGAAATACATCTTCTGGTGTTCTAACAAAAAAACCATTGTAACCATCTTGTAAATACTCAAGAGGTCCGGTCTTTGTGTAAACAAGAGGGATACATCCCCGTGCCATGGCTTCTAATGGAGGTAACCCAAACCCTTCAAATTGTGAAGTTAGAATTGCGAAGGCACATTGATCGTATAATGCAACAAGTTCACTTGTACTTAGAAATCCTGCATATTTTACGTTACTACCAATTTCTCCTGGTTTTTCACCTATCACATTGATAGTGTACTTGCTAAACATTGGACTTTTCATTATCTGCAAGGCTCTTCCAGGTCCCTTCTTCTGATCCTTTTTGTAAAAAATGATAACGCTCTTGAGATCTTTCGTTTCTTTTTGAGGCCTATTTAAAAACTCTTTATCCAGTGGGGGGTTTATAATCGGGCCCTTTGCACGGGTGTGAAGCAGGACCCACCGTGAGTTTGCGGGAGAGAAGTCCTGCGGAAGCAGATATGTAATTTCAGCAAGGAGAGAAAAGGGGAACGGGTAGAAGAGTTGCTCCACGCCCTGGCGGTAGTAGATAATTTGCGATTTTTTTGTTATTTTGTGTAATAGCGCTGAATAATACGTAAGGAAGAAACTAACCACAATGTAATCGGAACGTGGGGAGTTATGCGCAAGTTCAATAATAGTCGTAAGGAGAGAGTGCGGGTTCTTATTAAGTGGGTCAATAAATATTCTCGTGACTCTCGCTGTCAAAGGGTAGAATTCATCATATTGGTTAATTGGAACCACGAGGACTACTTCATGTCCCTCATCGGTTAGTCCACTCATCAGAGTAGAAAGGACCCTGACACCCCCGTGTTTTTTAAATGATAGAAGGGGAAATACGAATTTCATCTATAAGTGGGTTTCATATTCGTGAATTTTGTCGATTCTCCTTTTGTGTCTGCCACCTTCAAACTCTGTTTCAAGGAAGAGGACAACAGCGTTCAGTGCGTCGTCTTCTGAAATAAAGCCGGCAGGAAGGCAAATAATATTTGCGTTGTTGTGTTTCCTCGACATGGCAGCGAATTTTTCACTTGTAACTTGAGCTGCGCGTATGTTCCTCACTTTATTAGCTGCAATGGACATACCAATGCTGGTGTAGCATATTAGTATTCCAAAATCGAATTCACCTTTCGCAACTTTTTCTGCAAGGGGGATCGCAATATCGGGATAGTCTACTGGTTCGTCACTATAAGTCCCGAAGTCAGTAATTTCATGGGAAAGTGAAAGTTTCTGCTTTAAGAACTCCTTTAGTTTGAATCCCCTGTGATCAGAGCCAATGGCAAGCTTCATTACTACTTAACCCATGTAAAGTAGTGAGCATACTTTTCATCTGCTTCTTCTATAATTTTGAAAAACTCCTGTTGAATTTTCTTGGTAATAGGGCCTATTTTACCATTTCCAACGGGGATTTTATCTACAGATCTAATGGGACTTATCTCTGCTGCTGTACCAGTGAAGAAGACTTCATCGGCAAGGTATAGCATTTCCCTTGGGATTAGACATTCCTTTACTTCTATACCCATTTTTCTTGCTATCTCTATAACTGTAAGTCTCGTAATTCCGGGTAGTACTGCGGATTCTATGCTCGGAGTATATAGTATGCCATCTTTTACTATAAAGATATTCTCTCCAGAACCCTCAGATATGGTTCCATATGTATTGAGGGCAATACCTTCTGTGACCCCATAATTTAGTGCTTCCATTTTAATAAGTTGTGAATTGGCGTAATTTGCAGTAGCTTTGGCCATCGCAGGGAAGGTATTAGGTGCCATACGATTCCAGGTTGAAATCATGGCATCTACACCTTCTTCAAGGGCTTCTGGACCAAGGTATTTTCCCCATTTCCAAGCCGCAATGGAAACTTCAACTGGGCACTCTAATGGATTTACTCCAAGGTTATAGTAACCTCTGTAGATCAGTGGTCTGATATAACATTCTTCAAGTTCGTTAGCTTTTATTAGTTCTATGGTAGCATTTATCAGCTCTTCAGATGTGTAAGGGGATTCCATTCTATAGATCTTTGCAGAGTCTAGTAACCTTTTTATATGCTCCTTTAGTCTAAATACTGCAGTTCCCTTCCTGGTTTTGTAAGCTCTTATGCCCTCGAAGACGCCAGAGCCATAGTGCAGAGCATGGGTCAATACGTGCACCTTTGCTTCGTTCCATGGGACTAGTTTCCCTGACATCCATATATACTTTGCTTCAGCGATTTTTGCCATGCTTACCTCCTTATATTTCTATTTTCCCAATCCTAAATGCATTACAGTTAAAAGCCACTGCTACAGGGAGTTGGGCTATATGGGTAGGGTACGTTGCTACCCTTACGTCTAGGACGTAAAATTTACCTCCCAATCCGCCAGGGCCCAACCCCAGCTCATTAATTCTTGAGATAAGTTCCAACTCTATGTCTGCATAAAATGGATCGGGGTGCCTTTCTCCCCATGATCTCAGGAGTGCCTTCTTGGCAAGATAAGCGACATAATCGAAATTTCCCCCAATTCCAACCCCCAAGATAACGGGAGGACAAGGATTAGGTCCAGCTTCTTTTACCACGGATAGGACGAACTCTTTTACACCTTCAATTCCCTGATGAGGAGACAGCATACCCACATGACAGATCTGCTCGCTCCCTCCTCCCTTAGCTAAAATAAAGATAGTTACTTTTTCCCCCGAAACCAGTTCAAAATGGATAATGGCTGGTGTATTGTCCCCCGTATTTTTTCTACTGATAGGATCTTCTACAATTGATGGTCTTAAATAATTTTCTTTGTAAGCCCCTTTAACTGCTTCATTTACGGCTTCATGTAGGGGGCGGCCTTTTAGTGTTACATCTTGACCGAGCTCTATGTAAACATTAACCATCCCCGTATCCTGACAGATTGGGATTTTTTCATTTAACGCGATTTTTGCATTCTCTAAGAGGTCCTTTAGTACTTCCTTTCCCAAGGCTGCTTCTTCTCTCATAAAAGCGTTTTCAAGTACTTTTATATAGCCCTCATCAAATTCAAAATTAATCTTTACGAGTGTTTCTTGAACCTTTTCTTTAATTAGTTCTGTTTCAATGTATCTCATGTAAAATAATTCTCAATATACCCTAATGTTTCGAGGTTTTCTATTAGTTTTCTGGTCCTTGTGATGATTTGGGTCGCATTTTCCAATTCTTCACCAAAAGAAAGGGGTTTTCTCGCAATTCCTTCCTTTGTAGCCGTATCTGCTGCTGTAGCAGCAACTCTTGGGAATACCTCCCATTCGTCCATCCCAGGAATAATGTACTCTTCATTTATTCCCCGATTTTTTGCGTATTTTGCAATTTCTTGTGCAACTTTAAGGCACATGGAGTCGGAGATAGTTCTTGCAGATACGTCTAAAACGCCTCTAAAAATGCCGGGGAACACTATAGAGTTATTGACCTGGTTTGGAAAATCTGATCTTCCAGTGGCTACTATCTTTGCCCCAGCTTCTTTTGCTTCCCATGGCCATATTTCGGGAGTTGGATTTGCACAAGTGAACACAATTGCGTCTTTTGACATCTTTTTTATATCTTCCCTTCTGACAACTCCAGGGCCTGGGGTAGAGAGACCTATGAAAACATCTGCACCGGCAAAGCCTTCATGGAAGTCTCCCTTTCTGTTTCTACCATTTGTTTTAGCGAGCAAATCCCTGTATATCCCAAACTTTTCTTCCAGGTCATCTCGCTCTCTATGAATAAGCCCTTTTCTATCTGCCACTATTATGTTTTGTGGATTTAGTCCAGCGGAAATAAGTAGTCTAAGGGTTGCAATTCCAGCCGACCCTGCGCCAAGAATAAATATATTAAGGTTCTCTAAGGATTTATTTGCGATTTCAGTTGCATTAATAAGAGCTGCAAGGATCACCGTTGCGGTTCCTTGTTGATCATCATGCCATACTGGTATAGAAAGTTCATTTCTCAGCCTTTCTAATATATGAAAACACTTTGGTTTCTCAATGTCCTCGAGATTTATACCTCCGAAAGTAGGCTCAAGGGCTTTCACAATGGAGATTATCCGATCTGGATCTTTTTCGCTGATACATATAGGGAATGCATCAACTCCTCCAAGATATTTAAACAGCAGTGATTTGCCTTCCATCACAGGTAATCCTGCCTCTGGGCCAATGTTTCCAAGACCGAGGACTCTGGTCCCATCCGAAACTACTGCAATGGTATTCCATCTGGATGTATATTCAAAGGATTTTTCGCTGTTTTCTAAGATCTTTTTACATGCTGAAGAGACCCCGGGAGTATACCACACAGAGAAATACTCATAATGCGAAACGGGAACCTTGGGTAAAATTTCAATTTTTCCTCGGTACCTCGGGTGTAAAACTTCTGCTTTTCTGAGAGGTTCGGAGGCTTTTTCCCTCCAGATTTGATCTTCCTGCATTACATAGATATTATACCATAGCAAGTACGTATTGTTAAATTATATGGAAGGCTTTGTGGGAATGGAGGATGGGTATATTCCAATTTTTTTTAGATCCCAGTATATATGCTCCATAGGAATCCCTACTACATTGTAGTAAGGGCCTTCAATTTTTTCGACGAACAGACCCGCAAATTCCTGTACACCATATGCCCCTGCTTTATCAAGGGGATTATCAAATTTCAAAATAAATCCGATTTCTATAGCGGTGATTTTGTGAAATTTTACTTTTGTATTTACTAAGGATTTGATCAGATAGTCTCCATTAATTATTGCGTAGCCTGTATAGACTTCATGCCATTTACCCGAAAGTTCCTTTAGATACGCTTCTGCTTCGGTGTATGAAGATGGTTTGCCGAGGATCTTTGAGCCGAGGACTACAATTGTATCACATGCAAGAACTGTACCTCCATTCTTTATACTTTTTGCCTTATCTTCTGCAACGTTTGCGCAGTCTTCAATGCAATTTATAGTTTCGCTTGAATGTGGTTCTTCAACTCGAAACTGGTATCCGAATTTTTTTAGAATGGTTATCCTTCGGGGTGATGTAGAAGCAAGTATGAGCATTCTATTCGGTGTAATACTTGTAGAGGCCGGAAATCCTTAGGTAGTTATCTATTGTTAAAGGTACCACCTGATAGAGTATTCTTGCTACAGCTTTTGCGAGCTCCCTAATTTCCCACTGTGCTTTTGGGTTGAGACGTTGATCAAGGAAATTCATTAGACTTCTCATATTTACAGTCCAATAAAGGGAGGTTCTAAGCCCTGCGGGTAGGATTGTACGAGCAGCTTCTTTTCGAAGCCCTTTCTCCACAAGCTCTTGATAGAGTTCAATAGATTTTTTAATATGATTAACAATTTCATTTAAAAGCCTATCTTTGTCTTTAACATCAGATTCACGCAGCCCAAAGAACTCGGGAGGGATGTGTACAATTTTATTGAGTTTTTCTGCAGTGTATTCAATTTTTTTGCCCTTCTCTGGACTAGTAAATCTATAGGATCTCTTTAATGGGCTAGCTATCCTATGTCTTAGGAGCTGCTCCCCAATATACATAGGTATATCTTCAATCTTGAATCTGAATACTTGTTGCTCAAACGGTGAGAGGTGCTTAGACTCTAAGAGTTTTACTAAAAGTTTTTTGTTGGCTTCTTCATCTCCTTCAGAAAGGTATGAAATTCTTGCTACTCTCGCAGGAGTGAGGTCGTCTCCTAGCATCTCCTCGAGAATTATCTTTCCACCACCGAGAATATCTTCAGTTATTGGGAATATCTTAACAGCCATGTTTAAATTATAAATTAAACTCAAAGAATTGAAATACCTGTTCGATTTTCTACTGTAGTTCTCGTACAAAAGGTGGAATGTTTTTTTCATTTACGCATACGATGTCGGAGATATTTTTTCCGAACCTTTCGATGTATATTTTCAGCACAATTAATCTCGTGATTAGTTCACAGTTATTTGAACTTCCTTTTGATGTCCTGTATCATATAGCATCTGCCCCCGTAGCTCAGAAGGATAGAGCGGCGGTTTCCTAAACCGCAGGCCAGAGGTTCGAATCCTCTCGGGGGCAAAGTGTTTGACTGTCTTTAAATCATAAATTATAATTGAACAACTTTCAAAGGCCTGTAGCTCAATTAGGCTAGAGCGCTGGACTCCAAATCCAGTGGTTGGGGGTTCAAGTCCCTCCAGGCCTGCATTAAGGGGGAGCTATGAGAGTGAAAATTGCTTTAGTTTGCTCGGAATGTAAACGGAAGAACTATTACACTACAAAAAATAAGGACAAAAAAGAGAAGTTGGAAATTAGCAAGTATTGTAAGTTTTGTGGGAAACATACTCCTCATAAGGAGTCAAAAGTATGAAGAAACTCATAAACTTTTTGAAAGAGTCTTATCAGGAGTTCAAACGAATAACGTGGCCTACTAAGGAAAGCCTCTGGGGTGGAACCCTTGGAGTTGTGCTTATTTCCTTATTTTTTATACTGTTTATGTTTTTAATAGACTTTTTGGTGTCAAAGATTATTCAGCTGATATTGGGGTAAGATTATGGCAGAAATACAGGAAGAGGCAAACGATAGGAAATGGCTCATTTTCCAGACTTTTTCTGGTAAAGAAAAAAAAGCGTTGAGTGCAGCTAATAAAGTTATAAAAGAGCACGGGCTTGAAGGTTTAGTTGAGCCTTTGCTTCCTACGGAGTTTGTATCAAAAGTGGTGACCCGTGGAAGGGGTAGCAATAGGGAGCGGGTTAGGGTAAATATAGAGAAGCCCATTTATAGAGGATATATTTTCGTTGGTGTTAAAGGGGATAGAGAGTTATTGGATAAAGTTGTCAATCTTCTCACAGAGACGAGATTTATGCGTGCCCTTACGAGGAGAGACGAAAAAACCGGTGAGCCCATCTATGCTTTTTTGAGTGAAGAGGAAGTAAACGATTTGATGGAAAAGATTCGTGTAGAGCAGCAAAAAAAGGAGCAGAAAGTACCTTTCCTTGAAGGTGAGCGAGTAAAGATCATCATGGGTAATTTAGAAGGTGTAGTTGGAACGGTTCAGGAAGTTTTTCCACAGAAGAGAAAATTAAAGGTTGTAGTTAATTTGATGAACAGATCTACTCCAGTTATTCTTGATTTTGATGGAGTAGAGAAAGCTGATTAAAGGAGGAAAGATGCCCCCGAAAAAGAAAGAACTTGTTGCACAGGTTAAATTGCAATTGCCTGCAGGACAGGCGACTCCTGCTCCTCCGGTTGGCCCTGCTTTGGGGCAACACGGTGTTAATCTAGGCCAGTTTGTTAACGAGTTTAATAATAAAACGAGAGATAAGCAAGGTTTAGTGGTTCCCGTTGTTGTATCTGTATATAAGGATAGGTCCTTCACTTTTGAGGTAAAGATGCCGCTGGCTTCGGAGCTACTAAAAAGAGCTGCAGGAGTTCTAAAAGGCTCCGGAGAACCAAATAAGACAAAAGTTGGAAAAGTAAAAAGGTCTGAGGTTCGCAAAATAGCAGAGGTTAAAATGCCGGACCTAAATGCTAACGATATTGGTGCCGCAATGAAGATTATTGAAGGGACTGCCCGGAGCATGGGAATTGAAATAGTGGAGGATTAATAATGGCTAAGCATGGTAAGAGATATGTTGCTTTACTTGAAAAAATTGATAAAAGTAAAGAATATCAGTTAGACGAAGCATTGAAGACCATTAAAGAGATAGCTAGTACAAAGTTTGATGAGACTGTCGAACTTGCCGTTGAGCTCGGTGTAGATCCTAGAAAGGCTGACCAAATGGTTAGAGGTTCGGTAGTTTTGCCAAGGGGGCTTGGAAAAACTACGAGAGTAGCTGTTATAACGAGAGGCGAGGAAGAAAAGGAAGCTATTGAAGCAGGAGCCGATTATGTGGGCTATCAGGATTTAATTGAAAAGATAAGAGGTGGATGGCTTGAGTTTGATGCATTAGTGGCGACTCCTGATGTTATGCCTGAACTTGCTAAGCTTGGTAAGGTCTTGGGACCAAGGGGCTTGATGCCATCCCCCAAAACTGGCACAGTCACTAAAGATGTAGGAAGAGTGGTAAGGGAACTGAAAATGGGAAGGATCGAGTTCCGGGTTGACAAGACGGGTAATGTTCATGTACCTGTTGGGAAGGTTTCATTCCCTGAAAGCGCACTTAAGGAGAATGTTTTAGCTTTCTTTCAAGAACTTATCAATGTGAGGCCTAAGACCATGAAGGGGACATACATAAAACAGGCTTATATCAGTACCACTATGGGACCAAGTATTAAGTTAGATTTGAATAGCATCTTACAGCAAATGGAGAGGGTATAATTATGGTTAGAGCAGAGAAAATTGAAAAGGTAAATGATGTCAAGGAAAATCTGGATAGTTCCACGGCTTTTTACCTTTGTGATTATACCGGTTTAACAGTTGCAGAAATGTCAGAGTTAAGGCGAAAGCTTAGAGATAAAGCCGGCTTATTTAAAGTTGTGAAGAATTCATCCCTTTATTTTGCCCTTAAGGATAAGAATTTCGATGAGATGCTCAAATATGTAGCTGGACCTATTGCAGTTCTGTTTGCGCACCAAGATGAGCTGGAGCCTCTAAAAACTGCTTACGAGTTTTCAGAAGAAGTATCAAAAATGTCGTTTAAGGCAGGATGGGTTGACGGTAAGGTATATGGTCCTCAAGAAATCAATACCATTGCCAAGTTGCCAGGAAAGAACGAATTAAGGGCTATGTTGGTGTGTACTCTTAATGCCCCTATATTTAAGCTTGTGTATGCGTTGAACTGGCCCTTACAGGCCCTTGTTTCAACCTTGGAACAAGTTAGAAAACAAAAAGAGGAGGTTAAGTAAAATGGCAGAAAAGAAGAGCGTTGACGAGATCGTGGAGATGATCGGGTCTTTATCGGTTCTGGAACTCTCGGAGCTTGTAAAAGAGCTGGAGGATAAATTTGGTGTTTCTGCTCAAATGCCTGTTATGGCTGGAGCTGTGGCTGCCCAAGGCAGCGCTCCGGCTGCAGTGGAAGAAAAGACTGAATTTGATGTGATTCTTCTAGATGCTGGACAGGACAGGATTAATGTTCTTAAAGAAGTTAGAACATTAACAGGGCTTGGATTGAAGGAAGCAAAAGACTTCGTTGACAACCTGCCCAAGCCACTAAAAGAAGGAGTTACAAAGGAAGAGGCAGAAAAGATCAGGCAAAGTTTTGAGAAACTTGGTGCTAAGGTAGAAGTTAAATAATATTCCAAAGACAATTGTTTACGAGATTAAAGAGTGTGTTGAATCAGGGGCGCACATGCCCCATTTAGTTATTTCAATAAATTTTGTGTAAGGGGGGTTTTGTCTATTATGGACAAAATTATAAGGAAGGGTTATAAGCCAGAAAAGGGCGAGATGCCAAATCTCCTTTTCATTCAGTTAGACTCCTTTAGGAGGCTACTTTCTGAAGGAGTTGGGAGGGAAGCGAGACCTATAGGTAGTCTCGAATATATATTCAGAGAATATTTTCCTGTGACTGACAAGAACAATGTTTATAAACTCGAGTATCTGGATTATACGACTGGAGTCCCCAGGTTTAATCCGGAGGAGTGCAAAGAGAAGAGCTTAACATATTCTGTACCATTAAAGGTAAGGTTCAGATTATTAAAGAAAAACCCTGAAACAAAAGAGTTCGAGGAGAGCGTTACCCAGGAAGTGTATATGGGAGAAATCCCCTATATGACAGACAGTGGGACTTTTGTAATAAATGGTGTTGAGAGGGTACTCGTCAGCCAGATTCACAGGTCTCCAGGTGTGTATTTTGAGATAGAGGAAAAAGGAACAGTTACTTATAGAGCTCTTCTTGTGCCCTACAGAGGGCCATGGGTGGAATTTAATATAGATGGAAATAGAAATTTGACAGTTACGGTCTCTAAGAGGAGAAAGATTCCTGTTACGAGACTCCTTAGAGCGCTTACCGGGATGTCTATGAGCCAAGTGTTTGGAATGTTCTTGCAAAAGCGGAGTCTGACCCTGGACGAACTGGATGAGAACGGAGATTATATTATCACCGATGATGTTGTTGATACAAAAACCGGGGAAGTTATATTTGAGGCACTAACCGAGATTGATTCCAGTATTATAAAAGAACTTAAGGAAAGGAAGATTAGAAAAATTGAGGTGTTTGACTTAAATACTCTTGAGGCAAGCATACTTTACACCACCTATAGACAGGATAGGTTAAAAAAGGAAGTTGATGCGATTGGAAATATCTATAGAACCCTTAAATTTAGTCAGCCACCTGCCAACATAGAGGAAGCAAGGGAGTATATTAGGAGCTTCTTCCTTAAAGAGACATACTTTTATTTAGCTGATGTAGGAAGGTATAAGCTAAATTTGAGATTGTATCAGAATCAGAAAAGGACTGCAACTACCCTCACTATTGAAGACATTGTAGAGATTATAAAGCGACTTATCGATCTTTATAAGGGAGAGGAAAAAGAGGATGACGTTGATGATCTTTCTAATAGAAGGATAAGAAGCGTAGGAGAATTATTATACGAGCAAGTAAGAGAAGCATTTGCGAGGAAATTAATCAGAAATATTACGGAAAAGATGCTCTCTATCAGCGAGGAATCAAGAATCGTACCTAAAAATCTAATCGATCCTAAAGTCATCACCAATACTTTGATAAATTATTTGATGAGGGAGAGACTTTCGCAGTTTCTCGATCAGACTAATCCCCTTTCAGAACTTACACATAAAAGGCGCATTTCTGCTTTAGGGAAGGGTGGTTTAACAAGAGAAACAGCAGGTTTTGAAGTGAGAGACGTTCACCCTTCGCATTACGGAAGGTTGTGTCCGATTGAAACGCCGGAGGGACAAAATATTGGTCTTATCAGTTCTTTGACTACTTATGCAAAAGTCGATGAAATGGGCTTCATAAGAACACCACTAAGGGTTGTAGAGGACGGCAGAGTCACTGAGAAGACGGTGGATTTGAGCCCAATTGATGAGAAGGATGCATATATCGCTTCTGCTGATACAGAATATGATCCTGTTACAGGTTTGATCAAGGACGAAAAAGTATGGGTAAGAGCTAAGGATGGGTATCCTATGGTCCCAAGGGAAAAGGTGAATTATATTGATATCTCACCGAGACAGGTCGTCTCTCCATCTGCTTCACTGATTCCTTTCTTAGAAAATGACGATGCTTTGAGAGCCCTTATGGGATGTAATATGCAGAGGCAGGCGATTCCTCTTATTGATCCTGAACCGCCCATCATCGGCACAGGAATGGAGGGTAAAGTTGCAAGAGATTCAGGTACACTGGTGATTGCACGAAATAGTGGAACTGTGGTTTACGTCGACGCAAACCGCATAGTAGTTAGAGTATCTAAAAAGAGGAAGAAAATCTCAAGGTTTGAAGAAGAACTTGATGAGTACAATCTTGTTAAATTTCGCAGGTCGAACCAGAATACACTTATAAATATGAGGCCACTAGTGAAGATTGGTGAAAAGGTGAAAGCAGGCGATGTTTTGGCGGATGCTTCTGCCACGAAGAATGGCGAGTTAGCTCTGGGAAAGAATGTTTTGATTGCTTTCCTTCCGTGGTATGGATATAATTACGAGGATGCTATTGTGGTTTCCGAGAACATACTTAAAAATGACACGTTTACATCCCTTCACATTTTAGAATTTGAGGTTGAGGTGAGAGAAACGGCACTTGGACCTGAAGAAGTTACTGTCGATATACCAGGTGTAAAGGATGATGACCTTCGAAATCTTGACCATTTTGGTATTATCCGCATAGGTGCTGAAGTCAAGCCGAGAGATATACTTGTGGGTAAGGTGACACCAAAGGGTGAAGAGGAAGAGCTTCCACCAGAGAAGAAGCTGCTATTGACTGTGGCTGGCTACGAGCAAGAGGTGAAAGATACGTCTAAAAGAGTTCCTCCTGGAGTTTCGGGGTATGTGGTGGATGTGGTTGTCCTTACAAAGACTAAAAATGATCCGCTTTCTCTTAGCGTGATTAAGGACCGAAAAGAAAAGGCTGAGAAAAGGGCGCAGGAAGAGAAGCGGATGATGAGAGCAAGACTTAGAGATTTTATCGCTGAGTTACTCTTGGATGAAGTTTTGATTGAAGATCTTAAGACGAGAGACGGAAAGGTAGTTTTGCCAAAGGGAACTGTAATAAGTAGAGATATCATCGACGAGCTAATTTTTGAAAACAAGATTGATCTTGAAAGGCTGAATTATGATGTTCCTGTGATTGAACTGGAAAAGCTTGAACGGATTAGAGGTCTGATTGCTGATTCGCAGAATAAAGAAAGGGAGATTAATGAAAGACTGAGTATAAAGTTCGATGAAATAGAGAGAGGGGACGAGCTTCCACCAGGTGTTAATCAACTTATAAAGGTTTATGTAGCGCAGAAAAGAAGACTCGAAGTGGGTGATAAGATTACTGGTAGGCATGGGAACAAAGGTGTAGTTGCTAAGATTGCACCAGTTGAAGATATGCCTTTTTTAGAAGATGGGACGCCGGTTGATGTTGTTTTAAGCCCCTTAGGAGTTCCCTCCAGAATGAATGTTGGGCAGATTCTTGAAACTATTCTCGGCTGGGCTGGAAAGGTGAAAGGGGAATACTACGCTACTCCTGTTTTTGAAGGTATGAGTGTTGAGGATATTAAAAAAGAAATGGAGGAAGCAGGATTAACTTTCCCAGGTAAAGTAAAACTCAGAGATGGAAGAACTGGGGAGGAGTTCCATTATCCTGTTACAGTCGGCTATATGTATATAATAAAGTTAATTCACATGGTCGAGGACAAGCTCCATGCAAGAGCAATTGGCCCATATTCTTCAATCACGCAACAACCAGTGGGAGGCAAATCCCACTTTGGAGGACAGAGATTTGGTGAAATGGAAGTATGGGCTCTTCAGGCTCATGGAGCAGCTTATACTCTTCAAGAGATGCTTACGATAAAATCTGATGATATTGACGGAAGAAATATTCTTTATAAGGATCTTCAACTGGGTAAAAGGCCTAAAGAGCCTGGGATTCCAGCTTCATTTAACGTGTTATTAAACCATTTGAAAGGCTTGTGCCTTGATGTTGAACTTAAGACTGTTGAAGGGAAGTCCAGGCAAAATCTGCGGGAAAAACAGTAAAATGGAGAAAGCCATGGAGAATAAGATTTTACCAAAAAATTTGCTATCAATTAAAGTAAAAATAGCTTCTCCAGAGGTAATAAGAAGCTGGTCTCGTGGAGAGGTAACCAGTTCGGAGACCATAAATTATAGAACCCAAAAACCTGAACCTGGTGGTCTTTTCTGTGAGAAGATTTTTGGACCTGTAAAAGATTTTGAGTGTAGCTGTGGTAAGTATAGAGGGAAAAAATACCGTAGTGTTAAGTGTGATCACTGTGGTGTTGAGGTGACTGAGAAGAAGGTAAGAAGGGAAAGAATGGGACACATTGAACTTGCTGTTCCCGTGGCGCATATTTGGTTTTACAAAGCGATTCCTTCACCAATTGGTATTCTTTTGGACTTAAGCGTGAAGGATTTAGAAAGGGTCGTCTATTATGATGCCTACATAGTCACAAAGGTATCCGAAGACCTTGCAAGGCACGGGCGAAGGTTCGGAGAACAGAAGATCCCCGAAGAGTTAGAATTGTATATCAGGCGACTTGCCAAAATAATGGACGGTATGGTAGATAGTATTCCTGACCAAATGGAAAAAGATTTCATCGAATTAAGAAGGGCTCTTGAAAGCGTAGGGGAAAGAGCTCATAGGGATTTAAAACGGTACATCGAGAAAGTGGTGAGGGAGATGGATGATAGTATCGATGAATTCTCCGAAGATCTCTCTAAAGATTTTAAGGAATTTAGGGATGTAGCGGGAGTTATAGAAAGTGGTATGGATCGATACTTAGAAGTCACGGATAGACTGAGAGTTGGTGAGGTACTTACAGTTAGTGAGTATGATGAGTACAAGAGGCTATACGGTAATCAGTTTGAAGCAGAGATGGGGGCTCAGGGAATCAAAAAGATCCTTGCAAGTTTAAACCTGGAAGACCTCAGAAATGATTTAAGAGTAAAGATTAAAAATGAGCAATCCCCTATTAAAAGAGCGAAATTCCTCAAGAAATACAAAGTTGTCGAAGCATTTTTGAGTTCGAAGGCGAGACCCGAATGGATGGTCCTCGAGGTATTACCTGTTATTCCACCCGATTTGAGGCCCATTGTGTTCCTTGAAAATGGTCAGATTGCGACGACGGAAATCAATCAGCTATACCGCAGAGTCATAATGCGCAATAACAGGCTTAAGCAACTTATGGAACAAGGTGCACCCGAAATTATCATCAATAATGAGAAAAGAAACTTGCAAGAGGCTGTGGAAGCCCTACTTGACAATTCAAAGAGGAGAAGGCCTGTAACATCTCCGAAAGGGGGAAAGAAGCTTAAATCTATATCGGACGTACTGAGGGGAAAGAAAGGGCTATTGAGGAGAAACCTCTTAGGGAAGAGAGTTGACTACTCTGGTCGATCTGTTATTGTGGTTGCACCTGAGCTGAAACTCAATCAGGTAGCCCTCCCAAAAGAAATGGCGCTGGAACTTTTTAGGCCGATGGTTGAGCACAAGCTAAACGAGTCAGGGATTGCCAGCAGCATGAGAGAGGCAGAAGTCAAGTTAAGACAGAGGGACCCAGCGATTTGGGACATGCTTGAGAAGATAATCAAAGATCACCCAGTGCTTCTGAACAGGGCTCCAACTTTGCACAGAGTTTCTATCCAAGCGTTCGAACCGCTACTATGGGAGAACAAGGCAATAGGCCTTCATCCGCTCGTTTGTGCGGCTTTTAACGCCGATTTTGATGGTGACACCATGAGTGTTTATGTCCCTATATCTTATGAGGCACAACTGGAGGGCTATGGCTTGATACTTTCTATAAACAATATTCTTTCTCCCGCTTATGGTGGACCACTTGCGGCTCCTACAAGAGACATAGTTCTTGGGTTGAACTACTTAACGAAGATTCTTCGTGGTGATAAAGGTGAAGGTAAGGTATTCGCAACGCCGGAAGAAGCAGTGATAGCTTATGAAAACGGATATGTAGGCTTAAGGGCAAGGATTAATGTAATGATAAAGGGCGAGCTTATTGAAACTACTATTGGTAGGATCGTTTTTAATGATTTCTTACCTGAAGAGTTCAGATTTATTAACAAAGAAATGAAAAAGAATGAACTTTCCGACCTTGTTTCTCTGACGCACCACCGCTTTGGCGCGGCGAGGACTGCTGAGCTTCTTGATGCCCTGAAGGATCTGGGCTTTAAGTACTGTACTGTGTCTGGGATTACTTTTGGCGTGGATGATATGGTAGTCCCTGAAAGGAAAAAGGATATTGTAGAAAGAGCAAAACGAGATGCGGAAAAGTTTGAAAAAGCGTTTGAAAGAGGTACCCTTTCTGGTATGGAGAAATATCAAAATGTACTTGATATATGGACGAGGACATCTGAGATTGTTAAAAAAGAGATGTTAGAACTAATGGATAATGATAAAGAGGGGTTTAATCCAATTTATCTAATGCTGACTTCCGGTGCGAGAGGAAATGAGGATCAAGTGAAACAGATCGCTGGTATGAGGGGCCTTATGGCCAGGCCAGGTAAGGGGAAAGAAGCCGGGGAATTAATTGAAAATCCTATTATTTCAAATTTTAAAGAAGGGCTAAAGGTTCTTGAATACTTTATTTCAACTCATGGCTCTAGGAAGGGTTTATCTGACACTGCTTTAAAGACCGCTGATGCGGGATATTTGACCAGGAGACTTGTAGATATTGCGCATAATATTGTGGTTACAGAGAAAGATTGTGGAACTCTGACAGGCAGAAAATTGACAGCACTTTCTGACGGTGAAAAGGTCATTAAGCCCCTGTCTGAGAGAATTGTTGGAAGGCTTGCAGTGAATGATATATATCACCCGATTACCGAGGAGCTGATTGTCCCCGAGGGAGAAGAGATTAGTGAGGAAGCTGCGAAGAAAATCGAAGAGAGTGGCATCGCTGAAGTGGAAGTCAGATCTGTATTGAGGTGTAGATCAAGGAAAGGTGTTTGCGCCAAGTGCTATGGTCGTAATCTTGCGACGGGAAGGCTTGTTGATGTTGGGGAAGCCGTTGGTGTAATGGCAGCTCAGTCTATTGGTGAGCCTGGTACACAACTCACGTTGAGAACTTTCCATACGGGTGGCACTGCGGAAAGAATTGCTGAAGAATCTTTCCACGAGGTGCCATACGATGGTGTAATCATATATGATGGAGTGCGTGTTGTAGAGAATCCAAGAGCTGGGGCAATAAATATCAGTAGAAAAGCGAATATTCTCTTTAAGACCCCGGATGGCAAGTTCGAAAGAAGATATAACATCCCTTATGGTGCAAGAATTCTCTTTGGAGACAATGCTGCAATTAAGAAAGGTGAGAGAATTTGTGAGTGGGAACCTTACAGCTTGCCGATTCTTTCTACCAATCAGGGTATTGTGAAGTTCATTGATGTAATAGATGGTATTACATTAAAGGAAGTGGTGCTGCCTTCAGGTAAGATTGAAAGGGTTATAGAACTCGATCGCGAGAAAAAACTATTCCCAAGGTTGCACATAGTAAACCCAGAGAGTGGAGAGACAGTTGAAGAGATCCTTCTTGTTAAAGATGCAACTCTTATTGTAGCTGATGGTGATCATGTAGATGCTGGTGATGTGGTGGCAAAGGTTCCGCGAAGTGCAGCCAAGACTAGAGACATTACGGGTGGTTTGCCTCAGGTGGAAGACTATTTTGAAGCCAGAGTCCCAAAGGATAAGGCGGTTCTTTCTGAAATCAGTGGTATTGTCAAGGTAGACTTTGTGAAGGAAGGTAGGGAAAGGGGAATTATTGTAAGGGTTGTCAGTGAGTCTGGTGATTCGAGAGAATATATGATTCCTTATGGGAAGTACCTACATGTTGCAAATGGGGACTGGATTGAGGCTGGTGAGCCCATCACAGAAGGGCCGATAGACCCCCATGATATTCTTAGAGTTAGGGGTATAGACGCTGTTCAAGAATTTTTACTCGATAGGATCCTCGAGGTGTATAGATTATCCAATGTGAAAATTGATGATGCTCACGTTGAGATCATAGTAAGGCAGATGTTGAGGAAGGTAAGAATTAAAGATTCTGGCGATGCAAGGAATTTAGTGGAAGGTGACATTGTGGATATAAATGTTGTTGAAGATGAGAATAGGGAAGTTCGTGAAAAAGGTGGAAGGCCAGCTACTTATGAATTTCAACTTTTAGGTATTACGAGAGCGGCACTTGCTTCTGAAAGTTTCCTTTCCGCTGCATCCTTCCAGGAGACCACAAAGGTACTAACTGAGGCAGCCATAGCGGGTAAAGAAGACAAACTTGAAGGCCTTAAAGAGAATGTGATTATTGGTAACCTCGTCCCAGCGGGGACCGGCTTTAAAAAATATAGACGAATTTCAATAAAAGAAGAGGTTGAGTTAGAAGAAACAGAGGAGGAAGAACTTCAAGATAGAAACGAGTAGGACAAATATAAATCTTGAACGTTTGTTGATATAGCAGTAAAATTAATCACTGTTTTAAAGGGGGAAGTATATTATGCCTACTATAAGTCAACTTATAAGACTTGGGAGGAAGGAAAAACGGAAAAAATCAAAGGCGCCGGCTCTCGACGGCTGCCCTCAAAAGAGAGGTGTTTGCATTAGAGTTTATACAACGACGCCTAAAAAGCCTAATTCCGCTTTAAGAAAGGTGGCGAAAGTTCGGTTGTCCAATGGAAAAGAGGTCATTGCATACATACCCGGAGAAGGGCATAACCTTCAGGAGCACTCTATAGTTCTTGTTAGGGGAGGAAGGGTGAAGGATTTACCTGGTGTGAAATATCATATCATAAGAGGCAAATACGATACTGCTGGGGTTGAAGGTAGAAAGAACTCTAGATCTCTTTATGGGGCTAAGAAACCTAAAAAGTAGGGAGGTCAAGGTATTATGAGAAGAAGAAGGGCTCCAGAACGCGAAGTGTTGCCGGATCCCAGATTCGGTTCTGTGATTGCTGCAAAGTTTATGAATAATTTGATGTGGGACGGGAAAAAGCCTACAGCCCAAGAAATCTTTTATGAGGCTATTTCTATTATTGAACAAAAAACTAAGCAAAATGGAATTGAAGTGTTTGAGAAGGCTATTGAAAACGTTAAGCCAAAACTTGAGGTAAGACCGAGGAGAGTTGGTGGGGCGACTTACCAAGTACCGGTAGAGGTCCGGCCCCGGAGGCAGCTTTCCCTCGCAGTTAAATGGATCATTAAGGCGGCAAGATCTAGGCCAGAGAGAAGAATGTGCGAAAGGCTTGCCAATGAGCTCCTTGAGGCTTCGCAGAATCAAGGAGGAGCTATAAAAACAAAGGAAAATACCCATAAGATGGCGGAAGCAAACAGGGTATTTGCACACTATAAGTGGTAAACAGGGAAAATATGGTGAATGAAATTACGGGGCTCAGAAACATCGGTTTCGTTGCGCACATTGACGCAGGGAAAACTACTACTACCGAAAGGATTTTGTTTTATACAAAGAAAATTCATCGTCTCGGAGATGTGGATGAAGGGACGGCGACAACAGATTATTTGATTCAAGAAAAGGAAAGGGGGATTACAATAACTAGTGCTGCTGTAAGTTGTTACTGGAAAGATCATAGGATCAACATAATAGATACACCCGGGCATGTGGATTTTACCGTTGAAGTTGAAAGGTCACTCAGGATTTTAGATGGCCTCATTGTAATATTCTGTGGAGTTGCGGGAGTTCAGCCCCAATCAGAGACTATATGGTATCAGGCTGATAGGTATAAGGTCCCCAGAATTGTTTTCGTCAATAAGTTGGATAGGGTGGGCGCTGATCCCTTTAGAGTGATGGCTGAAATTGAAGAGAAGTTTAACTGTACAGTACTTCCTGTACAGATTCCTATTGGTATGGAGGAACATTTTAAGGGCGTAATTGATGTTGTTGAACAAAAAAAATATCTCTGGGATATTGATGAAACTGGGGAGCAATTCAGAGTAGAACCTGTAGGATCTGGTGAAATCTCGGAAGTTCGAAATAATCTCATAGAAAAGCTGTCTGAAGTTGATGAAGAGATTATAAGATTCGTTTTAGATGGTAAAGATGTGCCGACAACTTTACTCAAGGATGCTATCAGAAAGGCAACCTTGAGTCTCAAAGCAGTGCCGGTTTTGATGGGATCCGCATTGAAGAATAAGGGCATCCAACCTCTTCTGGATGCGATAGTAGATTATCTTCCCAGTCCACTTGATAAAGGGGAGGTTGTTGGTGTATATCCAAGGAGTGGAGAATGCATAACTCGCAAGCCATTGTGCGAAGAGCCTTTTTCATCGGTCGTATTTAAGATTCTTAATGACCCCCACGCGGGGAATATATTATACACAAGGATATACTCTGGCACTTTGTCTTTGAACCAGAGGGTCTTAAATGCCTCTACAGGGAAAATTGAAAGGGTAATGAGAATCTATTTGCTTCACGCAGATAAGAAGGAACCGGTGAAGGAGGCTAAAGCTGGTGAGATTGTTGGCATAGTTGGCATTAAGGAAGTTAAGACGGGTGACACTCTTTGTGACCCTGATAATCCTATTTTTTTTGAAGGTATGCACTTCCCAGAACCACTTATCTCGCTGGCTATAGAACCACGAACTTCTAAAGATGAGGAAAAACTAAATGAAGCTCTCAAAACCCTGCAAGTAGAAGATCCTAGCTTTCGCGTAGGGAAGGATCGAGAGACTGGTCAGCTGCTTATCAGCGGAATGGGTGAGCTACATTTAGAGGTTATTATCGATAGGATTGTTAGGGAATTTAATGTACCTGTTAAGACTGGGAAGCCTCAGGTTACCTACAGAGAAACTATAAGTGAGGAGAAAGTGGTTGAAGATCTGTTTGAAAAGGATATAGCTACTGGTAAAGAGAGAGGGTATGCAAAGGTACGGTTAGCTCCACGAGGTAGAGGCGAAGGGAATAGGGTAACTGTAAATATCGAGATAAATCATCAGATGAGGGAGTATTTTATAAATATAGCCTATGAATCTATTTCCTTTGGTCCTTTGATGGGCTATCCTGTGACAGATGTGGAAGTTCAGGTTCTAGCACTGGGTGAGGAAGGACCATATACTCACCTTGGGAATGAGCTAGCTTTAAGAAGAGCAATTCAAAGAGGTCTAAAGGAAGCGAAACCCATCTTGCTCGAACCTGTGGTACTCCTTGAAGTAATAAGCCCCTCTGATTATGTCGGTAACATAGTGAGTGACATTGGGCAGAGAGGTGGCGAGCTGGATAAAATTGAAAACATAAGTGAAAAGATTCAAAAGGTAAAGGCATACGTACCCCTTAAAAAACTTCTGGGTTACGTGACAGATTTGAGATCCTTAACACAGGGCAGGGCAAGTTTCTGGATGAAGTTGCATCACTATGCACCTGTGAAGAAAGAGAAATCTATATTAATTAATTAACATAATGGAGGTATGTAGAAATGGCTAAGGAAAAATTTGCGAGAACAAAGCCACACCTGAATGTGGGAACTATTGGTCATATAGACCATGGGAAAACCACTTTGACGGCTGCTATGACCAAATATCTTTCCCTTAAAGGGTTTGCTAATTATGTACCCTTCGAACAGATTGACAAGGCTCCGGAAGAGAAAGCTCGTGGGATTACAATTCAGTTGGCTCATGTTGAGTATGAGACTGATAAACGTCACTATGCGCACATTGATTGTCCTGGACACGCTGACTATGTGAAGAATATGATTACTGGAGCAGCCCAGATGGATGGTGCGATTCTCGTGGTATCCGCAGCTGATGGCGTTCAGCCACAGACGAGGGAGCATGTTCTTCTAGCAAGGCAGGTTAACGTCCCTTACATTGTTGTGTTTATGAACAAAATCGATATGCTCGATGACCCCGAGTTACAAGAGTTGGTGGAACTTGAGATTAGGGATCTCCTTAACAAGTATGAATTTCCTGGTGATGAGGTTCCTATCATTAAGGGGTCCGCTCTTAAAGCCCTTGAAGAATGTGGTGATAACATGGACTGCCAGTGGTATAAGCCTATCCAAGAGGTTCTTAATGCAATCGATAATTATATCCCTGAGCCTGTGCGCGCCTTGGATAAACCTTTCCTCATGGCTATTGAAGATATCTTCACAATTACAGGGCGTGGAACTGTCGTCACGGGAAGAGTTGATCGCGGAAGACTAACACCTGGTGAAGAGGTTGAAATAGTGGGATTTAGAGATGAACCGATAAAGACGATCGTTACTTCTATTGAAATGTTTAGAAAAGAGCTTGACGAAGCTATACCTGGAGATAATGTCGGCCTACTCTTGAGGGGTGTAAAGAAGGAAGAGGTAGAAAGGGGCATGGTTGTTGCCAAGCCAGGTTCTATAAAGCCCCACAAGAGGTTCAGAGCTCAGGTATACGTATTGACAAAGGAAGAAGGTGGAAGGCATACTCCGTTTATGACAGGGTACAGGCCGCAGTTTTACTTCAGGACGACTGATGTTACTGGAAATATTACACTTCCAGAAGGAAGAGAAATGGTGATGCCTGGAGACCACGTGAATCTTGAAGTAGAGCTTATGTATCATGTTGCTGTTGAAAAAGAGTTGAGATTTGCAATTCGTGAAGGTGGAAGAACTGTTGGTGCAGGCGTTGTTACCGACATAGAAGAGTAAAATCATGGTTCTTGAGGCGAAGATAAGGATAAAATTAAAGTCATTTGATCCCGGACTTTTGGATCGTTCTGCACAGAGTATTGCTCATACTGCGAAAGCTAGTGGTGCTGAAGTAGCAGGTCCCATTCCTCTACCTACGAAGAGAACGCTCTTTTCAGTGATAAGGTCTCCACACATTGATAAGCGTTCCCAAGAACAGTTTGAGTTAAAAGTTCACAAAAGATTAATCGAGATTAAGAAACCGACAGCGGAGACGATTGAAAAGCTCTCCAGATTGGACTTACCCCCTGGAGTGGATGTGGAAATTAAAATGATATGAGGTGTATGATGATAGGTTTAATTGGTAGAAAGCTGGGCATGACCCAGATCCCTACTGAAGACGGCTCGATGACTGCTGTTACGGTTATTGAAGCCGGCCCCTGCACTGTAATTCAGGGGAAGACTATAGAAAGGGATGGCTACAATGCCGTAAAGTTGGCATTTGGAGATGTAGATGCCAAGAAACTTACGAAGCCTCGGCTCGCTGAGTTAAAGAAGATTTTAGGAGAAAGGGAGAAATACCCTGCACGAGTAATAAGGGAATTTAGAGTAGATGATGTTTCGAAATTTCAACTGGGACAGGAGATAAAGGCCTTTGAAATATTTGATGAAGGAGAGCGAATAGATATTACAGGATTCTCGAAGGGTAAAGGTTTTCAGGGTGTTACTAAGAGATGGGGATTTTCAGGTGGACCTAAATCCCATGGCTCAAAGTTTCATTCGAGACCCGGTTCAATTGGACAGCATACTGATCCCGGAAGAGTTTATAAAGGTAGAAAGCTTGCAGGTCATGAAGGTATGAAGAGGATTACCGTGAAGAATCTGCAAATAGCCAAGATGCTGCCGGAAAAGAATGTGATACTTGTAAAAGGTGCGATTCCAGGGCCTTGCGGTACGGTAGTTTGCGTTAAAAAAGCTAAGGAGAGATCCAAATGAAAGCTCCTCTATATAATGAAAACGGTGAGCTTGTTGGTGAGATGGAACTGAAAGACGAACTCTTTGGAGTGGAGCCCAAGCATCACCTGCTTTGGGAAGTTTCGAGAATGTACATGGCAAATAAGAGACAAGGGACTCACTTTGCAAAGACTCGAGCTGAAGTAGTAGCTTCGGGTCGGAAACTATTTCCACAAAAGGGACTTGGGAGATCCAGGCATGGTGATATCAAGGCACCGATTTTCGTCGGTGGTGGAAAAGCACATGGCCCTCGTCCAAGAGAATATTATTATGAGATACCTACAAGGATGAAGAAATTGGCACTACTTTACTCCCTTGCTGATAAGGCTCAACACGGACGGATTTATATAATCGAAAGGTTTGACTTTACTGAACCAAAGACAAGGAGGATGGCTGAACTACTTGAGAAGATCGGCTTGGATGAAAAAAAGACCTTAATACTGTCTAGTGTTTATAATAGGAATCTCTACCTTTCTGGCAGAAATATCCCCTTCTGCGATGTTATGGAAGTTAGGGACGTCAATCCAGTTGTAGTTATGAACTCAAGCTTCGTCTTAATAGAAAAGGAAGGCATAGGTAAACTTGAAAAGAGGTTGGTTATATGAAAGACCCAAGAGACATCATTATTAGGCCAATTGTAACTGAGAGGTCCTCTTTATTAAGAGAGAGCGGTCAGTTTGTCTTTGAGGTGGCTTCAAATTCTAACAAGATTGAAGTGAAGAAGGCTGTTGAAGAGCTCTTCAGAGTGCATGTAGAGAAAGTAAGGGTTGTTAATGTGAAAGCTAAACCTAGAAGGGTAAGACTTGCTCCCGGTTATACAAAGTCATGGAAAAAAGCTATAGTTACATTGAAGCAGGGGGAGTCCATCCCGTTTTTTGAAGGAGTATAATTATGGCAGTTAAGAAATACAGACCAGTCACGCCATCGAGGCGTTCCATGAATGTCGCTGATTTCTCACAGCTGACTAAAAAGGAACCTGAAAAGTCTTTACTGGTTCCTCTTAAGAAGTCAGGTGGAAGGAACAACACAGGGAGAGTAACGACCCGATTCAGGGGAGGTGGCCACCGAAGACATTACAGAGTGATCGATTTTAAGAGAAACAAGTTTGGAATTCCTGGCAAGGTCGTTTCAATTGAGTATGATCCCAATAGAAGTTCGCGGATTGCTTTAATACAGTACGTGGATGGTGAAAAGAGATACATCATTGCTCCTATTGACCTTAAGATTGGAGATATCGTGACATCAGGTCCCGATGCCGAGATCAGGATTGGAAATGCACTTCCTTTGTCAAAGATTCCCGAGGGGATACCGATTCATAACTTGGAGATAACACCTGGTAAAGGTGGGCAGCTTGTCAGGACTGCTGGGTCCAGTGCTATTATTTTATCGAAAGAGGGGAATTACGCTCATATTCAGCTCCCATCAGGTGAAGTTAGGCTTATCAACCTAAAGTGCTATGCTACCATAGGTCAGGTTTCCAATATTGACCACGAGAACGTTACTTTAGGAAAAGCGGGTAGGACGAGGTGGCTCGGGAAGAGGCCCCATGTTCGTGGAGTGGTCATGAATCCGGTAGACCATCCCCTGGGAGGCGGTGAAGGAAGATCGAAGTCGGGAAGGCATCCATCTAGCCCAACGGGAGTTGTGGATGGAAAGAAGACGAGAAAAAGAAAGAAAGCAAGTGATAAGCTCATAGTAAGGAGGCGCAAGTAATGGCCAGATCTTCTAAAAAGGGCCCTTTTGTTAATGATAAGCTATATAAGAAGATAATGGAAATGAACGAAAAGGGTGAAAAAAAGGTGGTAAAGACTTACTCGAGAGCGTCAATGATTACTCCGGATTTTGTCGGCCATACTATTGCTGTTCATAATGGAAGAAAATTTATACCGGTGTACATTACGCAAGAGATGGTAGGCCATAGACTTGGTGAGTTTTCCCCTACAAGAACCTATAGGGGGCATAAAGAGAAGAAAGCCGAAAAAGCGAGGTTAGCATGATAACAGGTAAGAGTATGCTTAAGCATAGGAGGATCTCTCCCAAGAAGATGGTTCCGCTGCTAGACGAGGTAAGGGGTAAGAATGTAGAAGATGCGATGCATATGCTAAGTGTGTTGAATAAAAAATCTGCAACTTTTACTATGAAGGCTTTAAAGGCTGCTGTTGCGTCCTATCGTGATAAAGGTGGAGAACTCTCTGATGATCAGCTTTTTGTGAGAGTTGCCAAGGTTGATAGGGGACCCATATGGAAAAGGGTCAGACCTATGTATAGAGGTATGGCTACGGTTATACTTAAGAGGACGTGCCATGTTACTATTGAAGTTGGTCCAAAGGAGGTTCAATAATGGGTCAGAAAGTTCATCCGTACGGATTCAGAATTGGTGTTAACAAAGGATGGCAGTCACACTGGTATGCTCCTGATATCAGTTATTCTAAATTTGTAAAAGAGGATTATAAGCTGAGAAAGTATATCAACACGAGATTTAAAGAAGCAGGTGTTTCCAAAGTTGAGATCGAAAGAGTACTTCCAGATAAGATTTCTGTGAGTATCTATACTGCAAAGCCTGGTGTCATCATCGGAAAGGGCGGGAAAGAGGTTGAATCATTAAAAAAAGAGCTCACAGAAATTGCGTCTTATAAGGATATTCATGTTGATGTCAGAGAAGTAAAGATACCTGAAATTGATGCAGCACTCGTAGCGCAACAGATTGCTTTCAGAATAGAACAGAGGGTGTCTCACCGAAGGGCGATGAAAAGGGCAGTAGAGCAAGCTATTAAATCAGGGGCTCTTGGGATAAAAGTCTATTCTAAAGGGAGACTTGCAGGTGCTGAAATTGCAAGGAAAGAATGGTATTTAAAGGGAAGGGTTCCATTACAGACTCTTAGAGCAGATATTGACTATGCCCAGTGCACTGCGTTTACTAAATATGGTACCATAGGTATTAAGGTATGGATTTATAAAGGGGACATACTTAAGAAGGAATCGGAGGAATAGGCTATGTTAATGCCATCCAGGACAAAGTATAGAAAACAACAGAGGGGTAGATTAAAGGGCGTAGCGCTGGCTGGTAATTATCTGGCTTTTGGAGAGTTTGGTTTGAAGACTATGGAAGCAGATTGGCTGACTGCAAACCAAATAGAGTCCGCCAGAATGGCTATTTCCAGATATTTGAAGAAGGGTGGAAAACTCTGGGTGAGGGTATTCCCTGATAAACCATTTACTAAAAAGCCAGCGGAAACAAGAATGGGAAAGGGGAAAGGTAATGTAGAATTATGGGTAGCTGTAGTTAAACCTGGCAGGATACTGTTTGAATTGAGTGGTGTTTCGGAAGAGGATGCCAGAGAAGCTTTTAGAATTGCATCTTATAAATTACCTGTAAAAACCCGATTTGTATCTATTAAAGAAGGTGGAGTATGAAAGCGAAAGATTTAAGAGAGCTTTCATTAGATGAACTTAACAAAAAATTGAGGGATTTAAAGGAAGAGCTTTTTACGTTAAGAATGGACAAAGCTCTTCATCGTTTGAATCAGCCACATCGATTCAGTGAGATTAGACATGAAATAGCGAGAGTGATTACGGTAATAAATGAAAAAAGGGGTGGAAACAATGGGCATTAAGAGACAAAGGGTTGGAATGGTTGTTGGTGACAAGATGGATAAGACGAGAGTTGTAGTTTATGAATTTCTCGAGAAAGATCCCATTTATGAAAAGTATGTGAGACGGAGAAAGAAATTTTATGTACACGATGAGAATAATGAATCGAGGATTGGTGATCTTGTGAAAATAGAAGAGACTATACCGCTTTCGAAGCTTAAGAGATGGAGACTTGTTGAGATTATACGTAAGGCCGAAAGGAGGGAGGAATAATGATACAGGATATTTCGCGGGTGAAGATCGTCGATAATACTGGTGCTCAGGAGGCTTTAGTTATTAAGGTATTGGGGGGTAGTAGAAAAAAGTACGCTTATGTAGGTGAAGTTGTGGTTGTTACTGTCAAGGATAGCATTCCAGGGTCACCGGTTAAAAAAGGAGATAAGGCCAGAGCAGTTATTGTGAGGACAAAGAAAGAAATAAGAAGACCCGATGGAACTTACGTAAAGTTTGACGATAATGCAGCCGTACTTATCGATAATTTTAATGAGCCGAGGGGCACGAGGGTATTTGGTCCGGTAGCTAGAGAATTGAGAGAGAAAAAGTTTATGAAGATTATTTCCCTTGCTGCGGAGGTGGTTTAACCATGGGTGTGAGAATCAGGAAGGAGGATACGGTTATTGTAATAAGTGGAAAAGATAAGGGGAAGATTGGCAAAGTAAAGAAAGTGCTTCCTGATAAAGGTCGGATTCTTGTTGAAGGTGTAAATATAGTAAAAAGGCATATGAGGGCGAGAAGCGCAGAACAACCTTCGGGAATTATTCAGATGGAAGCGCCAATTCATGCCTCAAATGTAAAGTTGATCTGTCCCTTGTGTGGAGAGGCTACTATGGTCAGTTTTGTAGTAAAGGAGAACGGGGAAAAGTCCAGGGTGTGCAAGAAGTGTGGAAAGGAGATTGACTGATGTCAAGGTTATTATTAGAGTATAGAGAAAGGGTACGGCCTCTTCTCCAGAAAAACCTTGGATATAGAAATATAATGAAGGTTCCGAGAATTGAGAAGATAGTCGTGAATGTTGCACTTGGTGAAGCAGTTCAGGATCCAAAGTTACTTGAAGTAGTGGCTGAAGATCTTTCACGAGTGACCGGACAAAGACCACACATAATACGGGCAAAAAAGTCTGTTGCTGCTTATCACCTGAGAAAGGGCATGCCCATAGGATTAAGGGTTACTTTAAGGAAGTTTAAAGCCTATGATTTTCTTGATAGACTGATCAACTTTGCTCTCCCAAGAGTACGTGACTTCAGGGGGCTAAGCAGAAATTCTTTTGATGGTCATGGAAATTACAACTTCGGCTTAGATGAGCAAACAGTCTTTCCTGAGATTGAAGTTGATAAAGTAAAAAAGGTTTTTGGGATGGATATTTCCATCGTTACAACTGCTGAAAATGACGAGGAAGCTATGAGGCTCTTGGAAGCCTTTGGATTTCCATTTGAAAGGGGGTAGTCAAAAATGGCCAGAAAGGCAAAGTTCGTAAGAACGTTTACGATTGAGCCCAAATTTAAGGTTAGGAAGAGGAATCGTTGCAAAATTTGTGGAAGATCGAGAGGTTATATGAGAAAATTTGGAGTTTGCAGGATTTGCTTCCGGGAACTTGCTTTGAGAGGCGAGCTACCGGGAGTGAAAAAGGCAAGCTGGTAGGGAGGGATGAATTATGCTTACAGATCCTATTGCTGATATGCTTACCAGGATAAGAAATGCTGTTAGGGCGAATCATGAAAAAACGAGAATTAAAGGTGTATCAAAGCTAAAAATAGCCATCCTTGATATATTAAAGAGGGAAGGATTTATTAGTGATTATAAGATAGTTTCGATGGATAAGGGTGGGGAAATTGAGGTAGTGTTGAGATACTTTGAAAATGGAAGAGCTGCAATCCAAAACCTTCAGAGGGTTTCAAAACCAGGTAGGAGGATTTACATTAGTAAAGATGAAATACCATGGATTAAGAATGGTATGGGGATCGGAATTATTTCCACTTCTCAAGGCGTGATGACTGATCGGGACGCTAGGCAAAAGAGACTCGGCGGAGAATATCTTCTCTATGTTTGGTAAGGAGGCATTAATATGTCGAGAATAGGAAAAAAACCTATTGAAATCCCGAAGGGGGTTGAGGTTAAGGTAGAAGGTAAACACATAAAGGTTACCGGCCCCAAAGGCAATTTAGAGACAGATATTCACCCAGATATGTCTGTTAAGATTGATGGGGGTGAGGTACTTGTTGATAGGCCTTCGGATAGGAAGTTTCACAGAGCGCTTCATGGTACCACACGGCAGCTTATTAGTAATATGATTGAAGGTGTCACAAAGGGGTATATTAAGGAGCTGGAGGTTGCGGGAACTGGCTATCGTGCAAGAGTTGAAGGGAATAAGCTTTTATTAAGTGTAGGCTACTCCAACCCAGTGGAAATAGACCCACCAGCTGGTGTGGAGTTTGAGGTAGAGGGACAGAACATTATTAAAGTAAAAGGTATTGATAAATGTTTAGTTGGAAATGTTGCTGCGTCCATCAGGAAAATCAGGCCTCCTGAGCCTTACAAAGGAAAAGGTATAAGATATCGAGGTGAGATAGTGAGAAGAAAGGCAGGCAAAACTAGTGTCAAAGCTGGGGGTAAATGATGGACAGGAAGTTAAAGGTATATAAGAGAAAGAAAAGACATCAGAGGGTTAGAAAGAGCGTGAGAGGCGTTACTGAAAGGCCGAGACTTGTTGTTTACAAATCGACAAAGCATATCTATGCTCAACTTGTAATAGACCCACCAATTGGCCCTTGCAAGGTCCTTTGTGGTGCATCCACGTTGTCGCCTGAAATTAGAGAGGATTTAAAATCTACAAAAGGAAAAGTGGAGAAAGCTAAGCTTGTTGGGAAACTAATTGCTGTTAGGGCTACGGGGAAGGGCTTTAAGAAAGTCGTATTTGATAGGAGTGGATACAAATATCACGGAAGGGTAAAGGCACTGGCTGAAGCTGCAAGAGAAGCGGGCCTCGAGTTTTAGGGAGGTAAGCAATGGCATTTTTTGATGAGTTTGAAAGGGAGGCGGCTGAGTTAGTTGAAAATATTGTCTATATAAATAGGGTAACTAAGGTTACAAAGGGTGGTAAGAATCTAAAGATGTCTGTCTGGGTTGTTGTAGGTGATGGGAATGGTAGGGTTGGCATTGGGCATGGTAAGGCTGCAGAAACTCCAGAAGCCATTCAAAAAGCCTTAAGGAGAGCGCGTAAGAATTTGAAACAATGTATTATCAAAAATGGGACGCTTCCTTACGAGGTTACTACAAAAGATGGCGCGTCGATAATCCTTCTGAAACCTGCTGCACCTGGCACTGGAATTATTGCATCTCAGGCTGTTCGGGCTATTTTAGAGGCTGCAGGTTATCAGAATGTACTCACGAAATCACTTGGATCGAGTAATGCGATAAATCTGATGAAAGCTACTTATAAAGCGGTAACATCGCTTGATGACCCAGAAAGAATCCTCAAAGAGAGGGGTGTAAACCCCGAGAAAGCTTTAAGGAGGTTTGGTTATGTCTCAAAAGCTATTGAAAATCAAACAGATTAGGAGTTCGATCGATGTTAATAAGAATCATAAGCTGACTTTGCGCGCCCTCGGGCTTGGCGAGCTTGGTAAGAGTAAAATTCACCGTGATACTCCGGAGATTCGCGGAATGATCAAGCAGGTTGAGTATCTTTTGAAGGTTGAAGAAGTAGAGGAGGAAAAGGAATGATTGAGATGAGCTCTTTAAGGCCTAATTCTGGTGCAAAAAAGGGAAAGAAGAGGGTTGGTAGAGGCCCTGGTTCTGGCCATGGTAAGACTTCTTGTAAGGGGCACAAAGGTCAGAAGGCTAGGAGTGGTGGTGCTAAACCAGTCTGGTTTGAAGGTGGGCAGATGCCACTTTATAGACGGTTACCTAAGAGGGGTTTTAAAAATCCGTTTCGTATTGAGCATAGTGAGGTGAATCTTGATGTGATTGAAAAACGTTTTAATTCCGGAGAGACGGTGACGTCAGTTACATTGTTTCAAAAAGGTATTATCAAAGACGCAAATGCATCCGTAAAGGTTTTAGGGCGGGGAGAAATATCTAAAGCATTGACTTTTGAAGTGGAGAAGGTTTCCGAATCTGCAAAAACTAAAATCGAAAAGGCAGGTGGAAAGATAAATGTTAAAGAATCTTAGTGCGATTCCAAAAATTGCCGAGTTGAGGAAAAGGATACTTTTTACCCTTTTCATAATTATCGTATATCGTATTGGTACCCACATTCCTCTTCCCGGTATTGACGGGCAAGCCTTGACAGAATTCTTCAGGACGCAGTTTACAGGGACTATTTTTGGACTCTATGATATCTTTGTGGGAGGTGCACTTCAGAGAGCTGCAATTTTTGGTGCGGGTATAATGCCCTATATCTCTGCTTCAATTATTATTCAGCTTTTGACGACTATGTGGCCATACTTGGAACGCTTACAAAAAGAGGGTGAACATGGCCGAAGGTTGATAAATCGTTACACTCGCTATCTTACGGTTGCTGTTGCTGCAATCCAGGCTTTCGGTATTGCTATATTCCTTTCGAATGTAGTTGCCCCATCAGGTGCGAGGGTCGTACCCAATCCTGGCCCAGCCTTTATGTTCCAGACAATTGTTGCCCTAGTTGCGGGAACATTGTTTTTAATGTGGCTTGGGGAACAGATAACTGATAATGGTATTGGGAACGGTATCTCAGTGATCATTTTTGCTGGATCTCTGGAGTCGATTCCATACGAATTTTCCAATACATTCCAATTGCTCAAGACGGGTTCAATTTCGCCTCTTTCATTTGTTTTATTACTCGTTATTATCGTTTTAACTATAGCGGGAGTTGTAATGGTTACAGAGGCTCAGAGGAGAATTCCAATTCAGTATGCAAAGAAAATTGTTGGAAGAAAGGTTTATGGTGGGCAGTCAACATATCTACCGCTAACGCTCAATACTGCAGGAGTGATCCCTATTATATTTGCTCAGACCATTCTCATGATTCCAAGTAATATTGCAATGTTTGCTAAGGTTGAATCCTTGCAAAATTTTGCAGCTAAATTTAGTCCAGGGAATATTCTATACGATCTTGTCTATGCACTAATGATAATTTTCTTCGCCTATTACTACACATCAATAGTACTGAACCCTAAGGATCTTGCTGAGAACTTACAGAGGTATTCAGGATTTATTCCAGGAATTCGTCCGGGGCAAAAGACGGCTGAATATATTGACAAGGTGATGAGCAGGATTCTTTTACCTGGTGCTATTGCCTTTGCGATAATTGCTATTGTCCCTTACTATATTATGAAGGCGACAGGGGCTCAAATATACTTCGGAGGTACCAGAATTCTTATTGTTGTCGGTGTAGCACTTGAACTTATGCAACAATTAAATTCTTACCTTATTATGAACCAATATGAGGGCCTTCTGAAGAAGGGAAAGATTAGAGGATGGAGGGGTTGAGGCTCGTTTTTCTTGGTCCCCCCGGAGCAGGTAAGGGTACCCAGGCGGATAAGTTGCAAGAATCTTTTGGCATTGTAAGAGTTTCCACAGGTGATATCCTAAGGGAAGCTGTTACACAAGGAACCACACTGGGGGAGGTGGCAAGGCTATATATGGATAGGGGTGAATTGGTACCTGATGATATTATAATAAGCCTTGTTAGAGAAAGAATCGTAAATTTGACAGAGTTTATTCTGGACGGCTTCCCCAGAAATGTAAGCCAAGCAGAAGGTTTAGATAGGTTGCTTTCGACTCTTAATAAAGAACTCACCCGTGTTATATATTTTAATGTCACAGATGACGAAGTAAAGAGAAGATTACTCGCCCGCAGGGTGTGCCCGCAGTGTAAGAGGGTTTATAACCTGATCACAGACCCACCTAAGGTGGATGAAAAGTGCGATTTCTGTGGAACCACACTAGTTACCAGAACAGATGATAATGATGAAACCATCGGGAATAGATTGAAAGTCTATCACGAGCAAACACAACCACTTCTCGAATATTATGAAAAGAAGAGAATACTTAAGAGAATAGATGGCGATATGGACCCCAAAGGGGTATATAATGCGCTTCTGGAGGTTCTTAAGGATGATTTATATAAAAAAGAGAGATGAAGTAGAGATGGTTCGGAAGTCAGCTGAAATTTTGAAAAGAGTATTTGAAAAGGTTGATAGCTTTATCAAACCTGGGCTTAAATCAAAAGAATTGGATGAATTTATAGGTGATTCGATTTGGGAAATGGGCGCTAAACCAGCATTTTTAAACTATAGAGGTTTTCCCGCTTCGAGCTGTATTTCTATTAATGAAGAAGTTGTACATGGGATTCCTGATGATAGAAGGTTAAAGCAAGAAGACCTTGTTAAGGTGGATGTAGGGGTGAACTTTATGGGGTATTTTAGTGATGCCGCAAAAACCTATTATCTAAGTGATAGTGATGACTTAGATATAAATAGGCTCATAAGTGGGACTAAGCTGGCCCTTCTTAATGGCATGAAGGCGCTAAAAGACGGTGTTCATGTAGGCGATATCGCTGCTGTTATTGAGGGGACAGCAAAGAGGTTCAGATTGGGAGTAATAAAAGTTCTTGGAGGGCATGGGGTAGGCCTACACCTCCATGAGGAACCCTTTTTACCAAACTACGGTAGACCTGGAAGTGGGCCTGTTTTATATGAAAATGTGATCATTGCAATCGAGCCTATGTTTACGCTGGGATATGGAGATGTTTTTGAGAGGGAAAATGGTTGGACAATGGTAACCCGTGATGGATCCTACGCGGCTCACTATGAAGAGACGGTTCTCATCACTAAAGATGGCTTTGAAAATTTAACAAAGGTGGTCTATGGATAAAAAGAACGTAATAAGAATGGAAGGTACTATCAAAGAGGTTTTGCCTAATGCAATGTTCAGGGTCACTCTTGATAACGGAGTTATAGTACTGGCTCATGTTTCCGGTAAAATGAGGATGAATTTTATTAAGATTTTGCCTGGAGATAGGGTAATTGTGGAATTATCGCCCTATGACCTTACTCGAGGGCGGATAGTGTTTAGGTATAAGTAGAATTCTTTTTTGACACTCTATACGCTTGGCTTTAAAATTCTACAACTTTACGAGAGTGGAGGTATTTAGATGAAAGTTAGGTCTTCAGTGAAGAAAATTTGTAGTAAATGTAAAATTGTTAAGAGAAAAGGCAGGGTTATGGTCATTTGTGAGAATCCTAAACATAAGCAGAGGCAGGGTTAGGAGGGGAAATGGCACGCATTGCTGGAGTGGATTTACCGAGGGATAAAAAGATATTTGTTGCGCTTACTTATATATACGGGGTTGGTTTTCCCACTGCCAAAAAAATCTTAGAATCAACTCAAATTTCTCCTGATAAAAGGACCAAGGATCTTACACCCGAGGAAGTAGCAAAGTTGAGAGATGAGATTTCAAAGTACAAGGTTGAGGGAGCTCTGAGAACAGAAGTGCAGAGGAATATTAAAAGGTTAATTGATATTGGATGTTATCGGGGCCTAAGGCATCGGGCAGGATTACCAGTGAGAGGACAGAGAACGAGGAGTAATGCGAGGACTCGCAAGGGCCCAAAAGGTAACATGTTTAAGAAGAAAAAGACTGCAGGGAAATAAGGGAGGACTATTTGTATGGCAGCACCTAAGAAAACGAAAGAATCTCAGGCTCAGAAACGTAAAAGAAAGGCAAGAAGTGTTGAATCTTCAGGTATAGCTCATATCTTCTCAACTTTTAACAATACGGTAATTACATTCGCGGATTCAAAGGGGAATACTATTTCATGGGCTAGCGGAGGCGTTGTGGGCTTTTCGGGTACAAGGAAGGGGACTCCCTTTGCAGCAGGCTCTGCTGCTCAAAAGGCAGCTAAGGAGGCGAAGGATCTCGGCTTACAGAAAGTTGAGGTCTGGGTAAAGGGGCCGGGTCCCGGAAGGGAAACTGCAATAAGAGCTATACAGTCTGCTGGTATTGAAGTAATTGGGATCAAGGATGTAACACCTATACCACATAATGGATGCAGACCACCTAAGAGAAGGAGGGTGTAGTACCAATGGCACGTTATACTTCGTCGAAATGTAGGCTATGTAGGAGAGAAGGTATGAAGCTTTTCTTGAGAGGTGACCGCTGTAAAACTAATAAGTGTGCTCTGGAAAGAAGGAAATCCGTTCCAGGTTCTGCTCCCAGCATGATGCGGAGGAAATTATCGATCTACGGGGTTCAGCTGAGGGAAAAACAAAAAGTTAAGAGGATGTATGGGGTTTTTGAATCCCAATTCAGAAGGTTCTTTGAGATGGCAAGGAAAATGCCTGGCAATACAGGAGAAAATTTACTTACTTTACTTGAGAGGAGACTGGATAATGTTTGTTATTTGTTAGGCTTTGCAAAATCCAGGAGCCAAGCCCGCCAGCTTGTGCGGCATGGTCACGTATTTTTAAATGGAAGGAAAGTTAATATCCCTTCTTATCTTGTTAATGTTAATGATATTATTGAAGTAAGAGAAACTTCCAGAGAAATTCCATTTGTTGTTGAAAGTGTCGAAGAGAGGAACGCTTTCGATGTTCCTACCTGGCTGGAGTTTGATAAAGAACATTTTAGAGGAAGGGTGGTAAGATTACCTGAGAGAAGTGATGTTACTTTTCCAATAAATGAAACTTTAATAGTGGAGCTTTATTCTAAGTGAGGTAAAATATGCCTGAATACAAACCACAGGAAGATATTGAGTTCAGTTTTGTTAAAGAGGTGAAGTATGTGTTCCCTCTTGGTTTATACAAAGAGGAGATATTAGAGGATTATGGGAGGTTTGTATTTTCACCTCTCGAAAGGGGATATGGCCATACCATCGGCAATGTCTTGAGGAGAGTGCTTCTTTCATCTATTCCTGGATATGCTCTGGTTGGTGTTAAAATTGACGGTGTGGCGCACGAATTCTCCGCGATTGAAGGGGTGCTCGAAGACGTTACGCAAATTGTATTGAATCTTAAGAAAGTAAGAATAAAGTTTGATCCTGAAATCGAAAACAAAGCGATTCTAAGGCTAACGGCTACAGAAAAGAGGGATTATAAAGCAAAAGATATTAAATTCCCATCCTTTGTAACTGTTGTTAATCCAGAGCAGCACCTCTTTACTGTTACGGGCGAGGATGTTGTAGTAAACATGGAGCTTGTAGCCGTGAGGGGAAGAGGTTACGTACCGGCTGAGGAAATTCAGCTCGAAGATTTGCCTGTTGGCTATATCATGATGGACGGATTGTTTTCCCCGGTTAAAAAGGTGAATTTCACTGTTGAAAATGTCAGAGTAAAGGCAAGGACGGACTTCGAAAAGATGGTTCTTGAAATATGGACGGATGAGACCGCCTCTCCAGACGCAGTGTTAAAATATGCGGTTGATTTGTTGCTTGATGTACTTTCGCGTTTTCATAAAGAGGCTGAAATGTTCAGGGAAATTAGACCAATAGTCGATTACGAGAGAAAGTTGAGGATTCGGGATCTGCTAGAAAAAGATATAGACGAATTAGAATTGCCTCGAAGGCTTCTAAATGTTCTTAAAGATGAAGGAATCACGAAAATAAAAGAACTTATAACGCTGAGAAAGGAAGACGTCCTTAAGTTGCGCAATCTTGGTGATAAATCTTTTAAAGAGATAGAGGAGCGGCTGGAACCTTTAGGACTTACCTTTGGCATGAACTTGAAAGATTTTGAAGATTAGTAGGGAGGATTAGAATGAGACACCTTAAGAGAGTTAAGAAACTTGGAATGGTAAAAGAACACAGGGAGGCGGTTATCAGAAATCAAGTAAATGCTCTGTTTATTAAAGGGAGAATAGTTACCACACTTCCGAAGGCTAAAGAGACGAAAAGAATTGCTGAGAAGCTAATAAATATTGCAAAGAGTAATGATCTTCCAGCTGTAAGGTTAGTTGGAAGGTACGTTAATGACAGAAAAATCTTGGAGAGGTTATTTAAAGAGATTGCCCCTCTTTTTTCCGATAGGAACGGGGGCTATACACGAATTCTCCGGCTCCCACCGAGGAAGGGAGATAATGCCAGAATGGCTATATTGGAGTTATTGCAGAAACCTCAAAAATCTTTTGAAAATGCAAAGGGCTAGTTTGCTTAGCTCTTTGCATTTTGCTTTCTTTTTTTATTCACATAAAGGGTTTTCAGTAGTTTGTTTGTTAACGCATTCTGGAGGTTTCTATGTCAAATAAAGTGTTGCTATCTGGCAATGAGGCTGCTGCCAGAGGTGCGTGGGAGGCTGGTGTCAAGGTGGCCACAGCGTACCCAGGAACGCCTTCTACTGAGATTCTCGAGAATTTAGTCAAGTACGATGAGGTATATGCAGAGTGGTCAACCAATGAAAAAGTTGCCTTAGAAGTAGCCCTGGGCGCAGCGATAGCGGGTGCAAGAAGTATGACCTCGATGAAGCACGTCGGTCTAAACGTTGCAGCGGATCCCATGTTCACTTCAGCTTATACAGGAATAAATGCTGGTTTTGTAATTGTAACCTGTGACGACCCTGGCATGCACTCTTCCCAAAATGAGCAAGACAATAGAAGATATGCTAAATTTGCAAAACTTCCACTGGTGGAACCTTCAGATTCCCAGGAGTCTAAAGATTACCTGAAGGAAGCCTTCAATATTTCTGAGATGTTTGATACTCCGGTCCTATTCAGAATGACCACGCGGATCTCGCATTCAAAAACCATGGTGGAACTTGGAGAACGAAAAGAGGTTGGAATTAAAGATTATGTTAAGAATTTTAGAAAGTTTGTTACCCTTCCTGCCAATGCAAAGGCGAGGCATTACGTGGTTGAGGAGAGGTTGAAGAAGCTTAAAGAATTTTCATCTACTTCACCGCTCAATAGAATAGAAGAAGGGGATAGGTCCCTTGGGATAGTAACCAGCGGTATCTCATACCAATATGCGAAAGAAGTTTTTCCGCATGCAACCTTTTTGAAACTGGGTATGGCATTTCCATTCCCCGAAGATCTTTTTAAAAAGTTTGCATCTATGGTTCAAAGGGTAATAGTAATTGAAGAGAACGAACCCTTTCTTGAAGAAGAGATAAAGACTTTAGGATATACTGAAGTGGAGGGGAAGAAGTACATCCCCTTCTGTGATGAGCTTTCTCCAGAGGTTGTCAGGAAAGGAGTACTCAATGAGGAACTGCCTCATCCTGAACCAATTAAGTCGGTAATGAGACCTCCGGTATTTTGTGCAGGTTGTCCTCATACCGGTGTTTTTTACAATCTTTGGAGATTGAAGGCAACGGTCACAGGAGATATCGGTTGTTATACCCTGGGTGCACTTGCCCCGTATGAATCTATTGATACAACAATATGTATGGGAGCGGGGATTACCAATGCTTTTGGTTTTCAACTTGCACGTGGTAAAGAGTTTTCAAAAAAGGTATTCGGTGTTGTAGGTGATTCAACTTTCCTCCATTCAGGAATTACTGGGCTTATAGATATCGTATATAACAAAGGGATTACCAAAATAATAATACTCGATAATCGTATCACAGCGATGACAGGGCACCAAGATCACCCTGGAACAGGTAAAACAGCAAAGGGAGAAGTTACAAAAGCTGTAAACTTTAAAGATATTGTTAAGGCTTGTGGTATTGAGAAAGTATATGAAGTGGATCCCCATGAGTTGAGGGCCACCCGTGAGGTCTTAAAAGAAGTAATGGAACTCGATGAACCTGCGGTTATCATATCAAGAAGAGCTTGTGCACTGCTGCCCGAAGAACGAAAAAAGCAAGCAGAGAGACCAAAAAGGAAAGTAAATGTAGATATATGCAAAGGTGAAAAGTGTTTGGGGTGCGTTAAGCTTGGATGTCCTGCGATCAGTATAAAGAATGGCAAAGCTTCAATTTCAGATCTCCTCTGTGTGGGTTGCGACTTATGCATACAGGTTTGCCCCTTTAAGGCAATTTCTTGAAGGAGGCTGAAATGGATAAAGTTTTCAATGTAATAATTTCGGGAGTTGGTGGGCAGGGTATATTAACTGCTTCAGAGCTTCTCTCAAAGGTTGCTATGGCATCTGGATTAGATACTAAAAAGAGTGAAGTTCATGGAATGTCACAGAGAGGTGGTAGTGTCGTGAGCCACGTGAGATTTGGACGTAAGGTATATTCTCCTCTTGTTGAAATGGGGACTTGTGACCTCATTCTCTCTTTTGAAAAGTCTGAAGCCCTCAGGTGGATTCACTACCTTAAGGTGGAAGGTGCCAAGGTTATTATTAATGATTTAGAGCTTATTCCCACCACGGTTTCTATAGGGCTTGATACGTACCCGAGGGATATTGTAAAATCGATTGAGGAAAAAGTAAGGGCTGAGGTACTGCTTATCCCGGCAACTGACATTGCAAATAGGACAGGAGATACAAGGACTGCCAATACGGTGCTTCTTGGGGCAATGTCAAATTACCTGCCTTTTGAGCCGATTGTGTGGGAGAAAGTAATCACAGAAAGTTTTAAGAAGCATACTATTGAAGCAAATTTAATGGCTTTTAGGTTTGGAAGAGAGTTTAAGTAGGCTAAAAGGAGTCCTTTATAATGGCAAAGAGCACTTTTAAAGGCGGCGTTCACCCACCATATTGTAAGTATACCACAGGTAAGGGAATTGAGAAGCTCCCTGTACCAGCTACTCTCTACGTTCCTCTTAGCCAACACACTGGAAAACCTGCAAAACCACTTGTGAAAAGGGGAGACGAGGTTAAAAAGGGACAGAAAATTGCTGATGCCGATGGTTACATCTCTGCCTGTATCCATGCTCCTACATCTGGAAAGGTGAGAACCATAATTGATCACCCTCATCCTGTTCTTCTTATGTCTGATTTTGCAATTGTAATTGAACCTGATGGGAAGGATGAGTGGTTTGAAGAACCTTTAGAAAGGGTTAACTGGCAGGAATCAAGCCCCGAAGAGATCGTCAATGCTGTTAAGGAAGCTGGTGTTGTTGGTCTTGGAGGAGCTGCATTTCCAACTCATGTGAAAATCTCTCCTCCAAAAGATAAATCAATAGATACGGTGATCATAAATGGAGCGGAATGTGAGCCGTTTCTCACTGCTGATGATAGGATATTGCAGGAAAGGGCGAAAGATGTCCTCTGGGGTGCTTTCCTAATTAAAAGAGCTGTAGGTGCTAGTAGAGTATTTATTGCGGTTGAGGATAATAAACCTTTAGCTATAGGAAAGGTGAGCGATGTAATTAAGGAATTTCCTTCATTTGAGCTTAAAGTTGTGAAAACAAAGTACCCTGAAGGTGCTGAGAAGCAGCTTATAAAAGCTCTAACGGATAGAGAGGTTCCAAGAGGTGGGCTCCCTATGGATGTGAACTGTCTCGTCCAGAACGTTCAAACAGCGGTTGCTATCTATGAAGCAGTGAGATTTGGCAAGCCCCTCATTGAAAGGGTTCTTACATTGTCTGGAGATGGAGCAAGAGGAGCGGGAAACTACTTGGTAAGGATTGGGACACGCTTCCTGGATGTGGTTGAGATGACAGGAGATATGAGTGATGATGTAATAAAGGTAATAAATGGAGGGCCCATGATGGGCATCTCCCAATATACCCTCGAGGTTCCTGTTATAAAGGGTACATCTGGAATATTACTCTTTACGCAAAAGACTGCAAGGAGATTTGAGGAGTATACTTGCATAAGATGCTCAAAATGTGTTGATGTCTGTCCCATGGGTCTCTTGCCCCTTATGCTTGTTGACTATATTAAGGCAGGTAGGTTTACAGAGGCAAAGGAAAAATATGGTCTCTCAGATTGCATGGAATGTGGATGTTGTGCTTTTGTTTGCCCTTCTAAGATAAATCATGTGCAGTGGGTCAAGTTTGGAAAGCAGGAATTGAGGAGGTCCTCATGAACGAGAAAAATCTTGTATTATCGGTATCACCACACATTCGAAGCGAAGAAAGTGTAAAGAAGGTTATGTGGTTTACCGTTCTATCACTTGCGTTTCCTGCTGCTAGTGCGGTTTATTTTTTCGGGCTCTATCCTCTCCTTGTTATGCTCGTTAGTGCATTTACTGCAGTTGTAGCAGAATGCATATTACTGAAGCTAAGAGGAAGGGATGTCTCTCAATGCCTTGATGGGAGTGCAGTAGTTACAGGGATTCTTCTCGCTTTGACTTTGCCACCACGTTTTCCTTTATGGGAGGCGGCCCTTGGGGCGGCTTTTGCTATAGTATTTGCGAAACAATTCTTTGGAGGGATCGGGCAAAACATATTCAATCCTGCACTTGTAGGAAGGGCTTTCCTTATGGCTGCATTTCCTGTTGATGCTACTACGTGGTCTCCCACAAGATTCATGAGCCCAGATACTTTCACGGGTGCTACTCCCCTTGCAAACTTCAAGTTTGAAAAGGTTCTTACGCCTTACAAAGATTTATTCTTTGGAAATGTAGCTGGTTCTATGGGTGAGACCTCCGCGCTCCTCATTATTCTTGGTGGTCTTGTGTTAATTTTAAAGGGATATGTGGATTTCAGATTGCCCCTCTCTTATATTGCTTCTGTATTTTGTTTTGGTGGAATTATGTGGCTTATAAACCCATCAAAATACCCAGATCCCCTCTTTCACATTCTTGCTGGTGGATTAATGCTCGGTGCATTTTACATGATTACAGATATGGTTACATCACCAATTACTCGTAAGGGACGTGTAATTTATGGCATTCTTGGAGGATTTCTTGTAGTTTTAATAAGGTTGTTTGCAGGATACCCCGAGGGTGTAATGTTTAGCATACTTATAGTGAACAGTATAAGACCCTGGATTGACAGGCTGACGAAGCCAAGAGTTCTCGGGGAGGTTTAAAAAATGAAAAACGAATTCAGAATGGTAATTGTATTAACTTTGATAATAACTATAGCAGGCTGCCTCCTTGCATATACTTATGTTTCAACGCAGGATGACATTCAAAGAAATCTTGAGAATTCTATGAGAACCGCGCTCCTTTCGGTAGTTGAAGGGGTAGAGAGCTATGAAAATATTGCGCTTGATGAAAAGACCTCAGTGCTGAAGGCTAAGGATAGTAACGGTAATGTAATAGGATATGGCGTAATGATCACAGGTGGTGGATTTCAGGGTGACATAAAATTAATGGTAGGATTTGATAAAGATGCTAGTGCTGTTCTTGGTATTGAGGTTCTTGAGAACGTTGAGACGCCGGGCCTTGGTAATAGAATAATAGAAGACTGGTTTAAGAAGCAGTTTGAAGGAGCAATACCGCCTATTGAAGTTTTGAAAGGGCAAAAGCCGCAAAATAGATCCCAGATAGAAGCAATAACCGGGGCAACAATTTCTTCTAAATCTGTCGCAAATATTGTAAATAATGCTCATAAGGCGCTCGAGACATATCTTGGAAGCGGTGGTGGAGGGGAAAGTGCTGGAAGAGGCGAAGAGGAGATTCTCGAGTACTTTGAGAAGCGATGGCCTGAGAAGAGGCTTATTAAGAAAGGTACATATTACGTGATTAACGATAAATCGGGTCAGAGCATCAGTTACGGGATTTTTTCTGAAGGGGTTGAAGGCGGAGATACGGTTAAGATCTTTATGACTGTGAGCAAAAACTTTTCAAAGATTGAAGACATCGTTATTATGAATGGATCAGAAGTGTCGGTTGATAAGGAGAAACTCGATGAGTTGCAAAAGAGATTGATAGGGGAGTCTCTGCCATTAAGTTCAAGTAATGTAGAGGTTGTTACAGGTGCAACTATAATTGAAGATGGCGTAGTATCTGCAGTAAATAAAGGATTTGAGGCCCTTAAAAAGGAGCTTAAGTGATGGCACAGAATAGCAGAAAGCCAGGCTATGAGTTAGTAAAGGGGTTTTTTAAGGAGAATCCCGTTCTTGTCCAGCTCCTCGGTATCTGTTCAGTATTAGCAGTGTCTAATACGGTTGTAAACAGTATTTCTATGGGGGTTTCAGTACTTTTTGTCTTGTTTTTTTCGTCTTTGGTTATCGGGCTTATAAAGGATTTAATCCCAAATGAGGTAAGAATTCCTGCTTACATAGTTGTAATTGCTACTTTTGTTACTGTTGCAGATCTATTTCTCAAAGCTAAATTCCCTGATATTTCAAAGGCACTAGGTGCGTATATTCCACTTATTGTTGTTAATTGTATAATTCTGGCGAGGCAAGAAGCGTTCACGAAGAAGAACAAACTCTTGCCATCCATTCTTGATGCCATTGGTATGGGTACAGGTTACATTATCACCATTTTATTGATGGGGATTATACGAGAAATTTTAGGGTTTGGCTCCATTTTTGGAGTGAAAATATTTGGCTCGTGGTTTAAGCCAATTCTGGTGATGATACTTCCACCGGGGGCTTTTCTTACTCTTGCGATGCTGATCGGTTTTATGAACTTTATTACAAGAAAGAGTGAGGAGAAAAAATTATGAGACCTCTAATTATTTTTGTAGCTGCAGCAATAACGAATAATTTCATTTTAACCTATTTTCTTGGTCTTTGTCCTTTTCTTGGGGTTTCGGCAAGGGTTTCCTCTGCTATTGGTATGGGTTTTGCGGCTACCTTTGTTATGACTATGACTGCTATTATCACCAATTTGGTTGACCACCTTATCTTAAGGCCACTTCACCTTGAGTTTTTGCAGATGATCGTTTTTATATTTGTAATTGCAGTACTTGTTCAATTCGTTGAAATGGTTATTAAGAAGACTTCTCCTTCACTATACAAAGCCCTCGGGATCTTTTTGCCATTGATTACGACAAACTGCATTGTACTTGGGCTCGCACTGCTTGGCGCAATGAGAAATTATAATTTGATTGAAAACACCTTCTTTGGCTTTGGTGCTGGAGTAGGTTTCACAATTGCTTTACTACTTATTTCAGGTATCAGAGAAGAACTGGAAGTGAGGGATGTACCCAAAGCCCTAAAAGGTGCCCCAATCACGCTTATAATTGCTGGACTCATGGCATTTGCTTTTATGGGCTTTTCTGGTATCATATCTTTGCAATAATGGAGGCAATGAAAATATGAATACAATAATTATAAGTCTGGTTTTGACTCTAGCGCTTGGGCTTCTTTCCGGGCTTTTCCTCATGATTTCTTTTAAGAAGTTTTACGTCCAGGAAGATCCAAGAGTAGAAATGCTTCTTGAGGCGCTCCCCGGAGCAAATTGTGGTGCATGTGGATACTCTGGTTGTGTGGGATACGCCGAAGCTCTTGCGGGTGGCAAGGAAACTAATGCCGCAAAGTGTGGCCCAGGGGGTCAGGAAGTTGCAGATAAAGTTGCTCACATTATTGGTCTTGATACGGTGAGTATAGTGAAAAGAGTGGCAAAGGTAATGTGTAACGGAACTAAGGAAAATGCTGTTAGAAGGTCTGATTACGATGGGGTTAAGTCTTGCAGGGTTGCGGATTTCACACTAAAAGGCGATAGAGGTTGTGTCTATGGATGTCTTGGATTTGGTGATTGTGTAAATGTATGTCAATTTGGGGCAATGTTTATGGGAGACGATGGCTTACCGCACATAATCAATGAAAAGTGCACTGCCTGCGGAAAGTGCGTGGAAGCATGCCCCCATGATCTTATTGAGTTAGTACCTTTAGATAGAAAGGTGTTTGTTTTTTGCAAGAACCTGGATAGAGGACCTGTAGCAAAGAGCTATTGTAAAGTGGCGTGTATTGGCTGTGGCCTTTGTGTAAAGCAAGCTCCGGAAGGTGCTATGAAACTCGAAAAGAACTTAGTTATAATTGTTGATGCCGAGAAAGTTGACGAAGTTGCTGATAAAGTAGTGGGAGTCTGTCCCACAAAAGCCATTGCATTGGATGAGAAGTTCGCAGAGGTTAAAACAGTTTAAGAATGGCAGAAATAAAAGGAATTGTTCTTTCTGAAGTCGGAGAGGGGAGATACCTCGTTAAGGTATTAAGAGATGAGAGTTCGTGCTCGTCCTGTTCCCTCTCGAAATTTTGTACTATGGGTATGAAAAATAAAGGTGAGGATGTGGTTGAGGTTAGCGGAAATAATCTCAAGGTCGCTGACGTTGTTACTATTGAAGAGAGTACATGGGGAATTGTGCTGTCGTCGGCATTAATTTTCATAATACCAATTGCTGTGTTTATTCTGGGCTATTATCTCGGTCAATTTTTTAAATTGAATGAGATTGTTAAGGCAATTGTGGGATTTTTACTTATGATGTTATACTTTTTACTCCTCGGGGTGTTTGATAAAAAGCTGAGAAATCTGTTTTTCAGATTTGAGGTTAAAAGTACGAGCTGAATGCATCCGTGAGGAGAAGGTTTAGTTTTTCTCCCAGTAATGTGGCAAACTGAGGATCTACCTCTTTAAAGAAGTTGATTCCCATCCTGTAGAGAAACGTTAATACGAGTATCGCTTTATGATCTATAAGTTTCCTTTCAAGCTCTTCGATTTTTTCATGAGCGTTTTCTGTTTCCCCACTTGCTAGTTCTACCCTGAGCTCCACGACGTAAAAGAGAAGCTTCTGTTTAAGGTTAAAGTGTATTGATTGGTTTTTGAGTTCTTCTAAGAGTTTTGGGTTTAGTGTCCCGAGGATTTGATCATACAAAAGTACGTCGATATATGATTTTATATCCATTGCATTCTTTGAGAGCTCAAGTACTTCATCAAGTGTTACGTCTGTGGGTTCGCCAGTAATAGAATGATATAAGTAAAGTACTGTGCCAGAGTTGACTTTGCCTATGGAATCGGCTTTGGTAATTGATTCTTTTTCCTTCTGTTTGATGAAGTCTATAAGTTTTTTACTTTCTTTTGAGAAGATGATAATGTTTTCGTACAATGTAATCTCGGCAGCATTTTTTAGCATAAGGTTCCTAAAATTGGACATATTCTTATAGATTTTTTCCAGGTTTGATAATTTCCCCAGGAAAGAATAGTTATTTATAAGGTAGCAATTAGCCCTTTCCCAAGCCTCGGTGTTATGTAACTCTTTTTCAACAATTTCCTCAAGTTTTGAAGTGTAGTACTCTTGGTCACCCAGATATGACCTGATTCCGTAAAGGTATGTTTCATAAGTAGTGACATCTGCTTTGAGGTCCATTTCCTTTGCGTAATCTATAGTTTTTTCCATGTATTTGATTGCAATTGAATACTCTCCGTAGTTGACATATATCATTGCCAGATTTGAATATAGATGGGGCATCAGGTACATTATATTCTCTCTCTTCGCGAATTCCAGGGTTTTTTCTAAAGTTTTCCTGCTGTTTTCTAAATCCTCCAAAATAGATTGGATTACACCGTAGTTGAGCATTATTGTGCAGATGTAATCCGGATTGTTGCAGATTCTTGCATGGTAAAGGGCAATCTCAAAGTTTTCCTTTGCCTTCTGATATTGTTTTAGGTGCGCATAAAAATTCCCTAAATTCCCATAGATTCTTGTAAGCAATTCATGGTCTTCTTCTTCTTTTAAAAGATCCAGAGCTTCATCGAGAGTCAGTATAGCTTTAGTTGGTTTTTTTTCAAAATCATAATAATATAAAGCTTTATCCACAAGAGCTTTTGCAAGGATTCTGTGGTCATTCAGTTGACTTCCAATCTGTTGAATTTGTTCAATGTTTGTAAGAAATTCATGTTCATCTCGGTTAGTGTATTGGATCCTCGTCATTTCAAGCCTCACGAGGGCTTCTTCATATTTTTCTCCGTGCTTTTGTGCAAGTTCAAGTGCTTGTTTCAACTTTGCAAAACTTGAGTCAAAGTCTCCAACATTTTTTAAACACATTCCAAGTTCCCTTAAAAGGCCGATCTGCTCAGAAACTTGAAGTTTATTATCTTCGATTTCAAAAATTCTCTGAATGAGTTCAGTCGCCTTTTTAAATTCCTTCTTTTTAATTGCATTTCTAATCATTGACTCAATGTGGGGAATTGCTTTATGTTCCATACCGCCATTTACGTAGTGTTCATATAGGATCTGAGGGTTAAGTCTTGATATTTCTTCAGGGTTATTGTCAAGCATGCGTGCAATTTTAAAATGCATTTTTGTGCGTTTTTCTTTTGGGATTTGAAAATAGACTATTTCTTTTATCAGTTGGTTGGGGAATCTATAGAGATTATATGGGATAATCTCTTCTAAATATCCTTTTGTACAGAGGCTATTAAAAATCTCGTCTATTTCAGTAACGGGTAGCTCCGTAAGTGCCGCAATTACCGAGCAAGAGAAACTGATGTTGTATACTGCACAGACTTCAAGCACGTCCCTCTCCTGCGGTGTGAGGCTTGATATCTCTTCAACCAGCGGTAGGAAGGTATTTTCTACTCCTATATAATAATCGTCACTCAAAATCCAGTGGTTTTCAGCTGGGGAAAGCTTATTTGAGAGTAGTAGGATGTTTAAAATCTTATCAATGTACAAGGGTCGCCCTGCGGTTTGTGCCATTATCCAATCCAGGAAGTTTTCATCTGGCTCCGATCTCAATATTTGCCACAGTAGGGTTTTTACCTCTTCTCTTGTTAGTGGTAACACTTCAAAATAATGTATTACCTCGGAAAGTGACGATAGTTCCTTTTCAAAACCATTTCTTCCTTTTTCAGCTATGATAAGAGAGGTATCTTTTGCCTTACTGGATTGTAATATCTGAACGAGCAAAGGCATGCCTTCTTTAGAAATAAGTTGCCCATTATTGATGGTAAGAAGTATTTTTTGATTTTTCGACCTTTTAGAAAGTAATTCTAAAACAGTATCAATTAACTTTTGTTCGTTACTAATTACTGTTAAATCTTCGCGGGGTGTTTCCTTTTGGGGATAAGCGAAAATATTTGCATCTTCTCCAGTAACTTCTTCCTTTTCGTCTTTCAAAAGTTCCTTCAATATGGATCTTACCAGCGCAAGTCGGTCTGTAAGATCTTTCTCTACGAGGGTAACATTGATCGGTTTGATTCTAATAATAGCTGCAATGCTCGAAATTTCCTCAATAAGTCTTGTAATTCCGCTCCCTTTCACACCATTCAAGATGGCAATAAACCTGCGATCGGAGTTGGCAAATTCAGTTAAAAGTTGCGTAAAACTCTTAATTTCTTTTTCTCTTCCGACCATCCTCACAGAAGAGAGAGAAATAGTTTGCGATTCTTCCACCACATTGTCTTTATATACTATTTTACCTCTTCCAGTTCTTTTGCTAATAAGGTTTCTTTCATCGGCCTTTTGTATCAAATCAGCCGGATTAACACTATCGATGGGGAACTGTGATATGCCTATGCTCAACGAGATTCTCAAGCTTCCCGAAGGACCATAGCCTTTTTTTTCAACGGTTCCTTTGATTCTCTGAGATATTTTAATTGCGTCATCTATAGAGGCTTCGGGTAAAATAATCGTGAATTCATCTCCACCATACCTAAATATCAGATCGGATTCCCTCACCGTGTCTTTCAAATCCATTGAAAATTGTTTGAGGACTTCATCTCCTACCTGATGCCCGAAGTTATCGTTTATCATCTTGAAAAAATCTATATCTATAAAGATCAGGCTGAGCCCAAGGCCTTTTCTCTTTGCTCTGTATACTTCTTCTTCAATACGGATAATAAAATAGTTATGGTGATAAAGTTGAGTTAAAGGTTCTTTAAGAATTTCGTTCATCTCAAATATAATTTTAAAAGGGACTTTGTTAAAATGCAAATGGTTTAAAAAGCTAGACTGATGATAGTTCCCTGGGCCAGAATTCGCTGTTGGCACATTATAATATATAAATGAGTTTAATCATGCGAATAAAAGTAGAGCCGTCATCGAAGAGATATGGTGTGAAGTTATTAGGTGATAAGATCGTTGTTATGGTAAAAGAAGATCCTGTGCAGGGGAAGGCTAACGAAGATCTAATAAGGTTTTTGTGTAAGAAAATGGATATTCCTGAGAGTAAAGTTAGGGTTGTATCTGGCATTAAGTCACGAAATAAACTTGTAGAAATCCTCGAAGATTTTACCCTTGAAGAAGTTAAAAGGAGGCTTGAATTGTGAAATTCATTCTAGAGTTTTTGCTGTTATTCTCAATCCAGAGCGCTGATTCTATAGGCTTGGAAATTGTGGCTGGAGGCCTTCGTTCACCTTTCTGTGATGTAGTGTTTGAGACAATGAGTAAAAGTGTGGAAAGTGAGCCTATACTTTTTTGTTCTTTACTCTATTGGTCGTTTAAAGACCCATTCGATGCAGGCTCAATGAGGTCCTATACCCTTGGACTTGGTACCACATCCCTCTTAGTTCAATCGCTGAAGTACGTGACGAACAGAGATAGGCCTGATGGTTTCTACACCACGCGTAGTAATTCCTCTTTTCCATCAGGGCATGCATCTGTTGCATTTTATGTCGCCTCTTACTACAGCGCTATGCACCCTACATATAGCCTGCCTTTGTACCTGTGGGCAAGCGGGGTGTCACTTTCAAGAGTTTATCTTAGGACGCACTGGCCCACAGATGTAATTTTTGGAGCATTGGTTGGTTATACCAGCGGGAAGCTATTTTATAAGTTCAGGAACAAATTTCAAGATCTTACTATTTTTTGAAAAAGAGCTGGATTCCAACTATTATAAGATATACTGCAAAAGCTTTCCGAAGAGCTAAGGCATTTACCTTTTGAGCAAACATACCACCAAAATACCCACCCAAGAACAGTCCTACTGCAATGCACAAGCCTAACTTTATATCAGAGTTACCAGCTTTATAATATTGAAGAAACGCTAAAAGCCCAACAGGTAATAGAAGTGCGGCTAACGAAGTTCCTTGAGCCATATGCTGGCCCATTTTGAAAACATATATTAATATAGGAGTCAAAATGGTTGCCCCACCGATACCAAAAAAACCACTCACCACGCCAGCTATGAGGCCTACTAAAATCCCCCACAGAACCCACATAATCCTATATAATAATTTATCCTATGTATACAAGCAAGTTGATAAAGCCTGAAAGGAGAAGTGTAACTGTAATCTTTGGTGATATTAAGGGTTTTACCAGCCTTTCCGAATTTCTTGATCCTGAGGACCTTCAAGAATTAATTGATAAGATTTTCAAAGAGTTTAAAGAAATTATAGAGAGAAATGGTGGTTATCTGGACAAATTTATAGGGGATGCTGTAATGGCAGTATTTGGTGCACCAGTTGCTTACGGTGATGATGCGAGAAGGGCTATTTTGACTTCAATTGCCATGCAGAAATACCTTGAAAAGCTGAATTCTGTTGAAAGGGTCAATATAAAAATGAGGATTGGTGTGAACACTGGTGAGGTTTTATGGTCTTCAATTGCGGGAGAAAAACCTACGGTGCTTGGTGATACTGTGAATGTTGCTCAGAGAATAGAAGAGATTGCTGGACCCGGGAAAATATATGTCACAGAATCCCTTGTCAATCTGACGTTCCAGGATTTCTATTTCAAAGAAATTGGGCTCGTAAGGGTTAAGGGTAGAGAAGAACCAATCCATCTTTTTGAGGTTCTGGGTGAAAAATCTATGGAAAGTGAGTTCTTCATTCAAGGAAGATTCAAGACCCCTTTCTCCGGTCGAGAGGCGGAGATGGAGAGTATTTTAGGCTGGATAAAGGGTAGTGTCGAGAGACCAGGTGTGCATATCGGAGGGGTTGTAGGTGAAGCTGGGATTGGTAAGACACGTTTTTGTGCAGAACTAAAGGGTGGAATTCTAACGGAATTTCCGGATATTAAGACTTTTTATCTGAGGTGTGATTCCATAAAACAGACTCCTATGTATGCTGTTGAGAAAATTTTGCAGGATATTTTAGGGCGAGTAATTTCAGGAGTACTGGACATTACCAGTGTAGCCCATTACCTTGAAAATAAGCACGGTTTCTCAAAGAATGATGCAGAATTGGTATCTATAAAGATTTTAAGTGTTATTAAAGGAGATCTGTTTTTTTCTACTGAAGTACTTAGGGAAATTAAAACGGAGATGCAGAGAATTTTTGAAGCAGCTCTTGGCGACCTTGGAAGTGTAGTTGTATTTCTTGATGATGCTCAGTTTGTAGACAGGGAGTCGAAAAACTTTTTTATAGGATTAAAAGAAGAAATAAGGGCTGGTTCATTGATTTTTATTTTTATTTCGAGGGAGCTTTTAGAAGAGGTTGACTTTGATTATAGTATCGAACTTACAGGAATGGGAGAAGGATTCGTAAAAGAAGTCTGCCGCTCGGTATTACAAAGTAATTCAGATGAAATTTCTGATGAATTTTTGAGCATGCTCTTGGCCAAAACTCGCGGTAACCCATATTTTATCGAAGAACTTGTTTATTATCTTAGGGAGAGGGACCTACTTGTTTATGGACCTCTTAGGATAAAGGCGGAAGATTTCTCAATGCCTGAAAGCATAAATAGCGTACTCGTTGCGTTTGTAGATAGACTTCCTGAGGATGAAAAAGATCTTATAAAAGCTGCCTCGGTGATTGGAAATCACTTCTGGAAGAATATTCTCGCAAAAGTTTTACAAAGAAGTGTAGAAAGTAGTCTAAATATGTTAGAAAAGGAAGGATTTATCATCTCTCAGGGATTCACATATATCCCAGGAGACTATGAATACATTTTTAGAAACGAACTACTAAAGGATGCTATATATTCCCTTTTAACGAGAAAAGAGAAAGAGAGGCTCCATAGTATTGTGGCAGTGGAGTTTGAAAAGTTAGAGGGAAAAGATGAGCATCTACTCTTCCTGACTGCGTCACACTTTGAGAAATCTAATAATGGCGAAAAGGCTACTGAATACTACGAAATGGCTGGCGATGTTGCGTTTTCAAAGGGTTTTTATAGTTATGCTTTACAAGCTTACCGGAGCCTAAAGGTAAATCCTGAGGTGGCTTATAAAATTGCCCAATGCCTTGAAGGAATGGGTGAGTACGAAGACGCTCTGGATATCCTAAGTTCAAATGTTTCTGCTCTTGGAGATGGATCGATACTTCAGCTGAGATACGAGATATTGATGTCTAGCATATATGAAAAGTTATCAAAGTTTGATGAAGCCTTTCGATATCTTTGCCGTGCATCTGAATCCTCTGATCCAGAAATCAAAGCGTATGCAAACTACAAGAAAGCGTGGGTATACTGGAGGATGGATGATTTAAAAGATGCAGCTACTTATGGCCATTTAAGTATCAAAACTATTGAAAGTTTTGGTCTTAGCTCACGTGATGCTTTGAAAACTCTCGGCGCTGATTTTAACCTTCTCGGCAATATAGAACAAATAAATGGTAATCTTAGTGAGGCAATTTCCTATTATGATAGGGCAAAATTGATTTTTGAAGAAATTGGGGAGTTTGTGTCTCAAGCAAAAATCTTGATCAATGTGAGTCAGATTTACCTAAGTAAATGGGAATTAGAAGTTGCCGAGGAGCATTTGGTAAAGGCTCTTGACATTGTGAAAAAGACGGGAAGTAGATTTTTACTGGCGGTCACTCTGAATAATCTTGGAAGGGTGTTTTTAAACCGTCAGCAGCTCGATGAGGCGAGACATCACTTTGAAGAAGCAAGAAAAATTTTTAGAGATTTGAAATTAGCAGACTATCTTGCCGAGACAACAATTAACCTGGCTGGAATCTATCTTGAGTTATACGGTTATGAGAAGGTAGCAGACCTTCTCGATGAAGTACTTTTATTATCTCCTGGTTTACCTCCTTCGAAGCTCGGGATTTTATATTTACTCAAAGGTGTATTAGCATACTGCAAGATGGATTTTAACGTTGCATTAGAGGTGTTTAAAAGGGTTGAAGAGATATTTTTCCGTTTGGATAATAAGAGCAGGATCTTTCAAGTACGAGTGTACCAAGCAGCAATAAAGGCGTTGTTGGGTGATTATGAGGGTGCGAAGCAGATGATCATTGAATCCCGAGCATTTGTGATACTTTCGGATTCGGGGTTGAGAAATGTGGAGAGTCTTATAAATGCAGGTTTGGTGCAGTACCTTTGCGGGATGCAGATTACATATCCTGATCTCGAAACGCTGTCGGCATGGTTTGATAGTGTCAAGAGATCCTCGCCAGAACTAAGATTGTCTTGGCTAACGTTATTCCTAATACTTGGTGGCGAAAGGATGAGTTCCCTATCTTCGCTCCTTAAAGAAGAAAACCTAAGACTCATTATAGACATTGATAACTTCCCAAGGATTTCGGATCCAAGGGGCCGCGCATATCTGTTTGGTATGCTTAGGGAGCACGGTGCACATTTGTTGCTTGCCGTTTTGCAATCTTTTAACTAAAAAATATTGACTGAAAGTCATTCTGAGAGTAAAATATTCAGGTGGAGGTGAAGATGAAGAAGTGTAGCATTCCATTAATTTTGGTTGTATTGTGTATTTCTCTGTCCTGTAAAAAAATATCGTTTCTTTACGAAGATGAAGCAGTGTTAGCAGTACAGGAACTCAGTGAATTGTACAAGGATTTAGATTCCAACGAGGTAGTGATTCAACTTGCACAGCTCCCCGAGCCCGAGGGAATACCGATTCTTGTCGGTATCGATAAAGCATTTTGGGTCCAAGATCCGACAGACCCTACACCTTTTATCAACACGGTTTATGTTTATGGGAACTTGTACATTAATAGCTATAGTTCATTTGGTGAATACCTTCATAGTGATTCAGGCTGGGTCAAAATTTATCCATCCGATTCCCTAATCTCTTTGAAGTGGCTTAATGGTGCGGATACATTGGATCTTATTTTGAGTGTACATAGCTATAGGGAAATCTCACAATATCTTCATATTATAAGTGGTAGTTTAGACCTCAAGAAGAACCAAGAGAGACTATATACTTCAAACTTTGAAATTGATGGGACGGTGCTATCTTTGAATTCCCGGACCAGTGATGTTGCTGCGCAATACCTCTCTGCTGGAATCGAAAGTATGGATCCTACTTTTGTCGGGTCAATTGATGGTGGTGTAGTAAGGATGACGGAAGACCAGATTTATGGTGATACCGTTCGAGTGGCAGTGGAATGCCACCGCGATTCTACAAGAAGCGTTAGTGTAACATCAGTATATTCCAATGTTACTTTCCTTTTAGATACTGAGATCTCAAGCATACAGCATGATAGCGGTGATAGAAAGTATCGGCCTATAGATGGTAACTTTTTGGGAAATAAAACTGATATTGGAGATGTTAAGGGTGTTAAATACGAATTTGATGATTCGCAGCACAGGAGCTTTCTACGAATAACTCTTGAATCAGGGCAAATCCTGAATATCTGGTAATGGGAATAAACGGAATAGTTGTGTGACCTAAATATTAAAGCCGATAGGTTCAGAAAAGGTGGAAGTGTGATTTTTCAGGTTAAAGATTAAATTATGGGAACTCTCTAAAATCCTATCGATTTTGAAGTACGAAGATTATAGAGAATTTAAGAGATTTTTGTGTTTGATGGGTATATTTGTAACTCTGCAGCAGTTAAATACCTATAAAGGCAGCGTTTATAATGCTTGAAAGTTAAATTATAGAATTCCTTCCCCTATAGACACCCGCGGTCTGTAGCTTTTGAAAGGTAAATATTGTATTTTTGAAAAAGACTGGATTTCAAATTCTACTAGTATGTGAGACTATAAACTATTTCCCCTGAAACGTTCTTGTTAAAGGTCAGTGGTAAAATTAATTTTCTATGAGGTCACTTATTAGGAATTAACTTGAATAAACCTTCGGCTTCAGCTAAGACGTCCTCTTCGTTCTCATATCTTATCCGGGCTTCTGCCTTTGCCCATAAACGCTTTTTCTCGAGAGCCTTACCGGATACTATGATGGTTTTTTGTGAGCTTACTACTTTTCTGAATTTTACCTCAAGAGATGCAGTAATGCCCCAGTAATTATCGTCGGACACTGCATATGCCATTACTTCGTCCATAAGAGATACGAGGATACCTCCATGGACAACGCCCTTATAGCCTTCAAAAGTACTATCAAGAGCTATTCTTATGAAGCGTTCATCTTTATTTCTTTGAATCTTTACTCGAAGGCCCCTCGGGTTTTCTTGTCCACATACAAAGCAGAATTGGTTACTTTCGAGTTTTTCTTTCATAGAATCTCCAATTATTAAAGTAAAATTTTGTAACCTTCTCATTATCATCTACTTCCAGTGTCACTGGCAGTTCTTCTTTTTCGAGTAATTTAATGTAGTTAAACCAAGAATCCCCTCTGGGCTTAAGTTCCATCCTATTGCCCTCTATTTGTATGATGAGGGATGTTGTATCTCCCAAAAAACTGAAATCCAAGAGTTTAGTGGCGTCCTCTTCAAGTGGGAAGAAGCTGGAGTCACCATCTACTATTGAAAGTAGTGTATCACCGAAGATTTCATACTTTCCCTTATAAGGAGTAGTGATATTCATTTCCATTTTGTCGGATACCTTCTTTATAGTGCCTTGAAATGTGTCGACAATATTCGTGTTTTTATAGTAAACAGTTTCGTAAAAATCTACTTTAAAGTCGTATTGCTGGAATTTCTGTACAATAGTATCGACCTCTAAAGCGATTAGCATCGAAAAGAATAGCATCATGCTAATAACTGCTCCAGTATTTTTGCAACTTCCTGAGGTTCTTTTGCAACGGGTACCTTTGCATCAGTAAAGGCTTTCGTTTTCTCTTCTGCAGTGCCTTCGCTTCCGGAGATTATAGCCCCTGCGTGGCCCATTCTTTTTTCTTTTGGAGCAGTTCTTCCTGCAATAAAGGCAACTACGGGCTTTGGGAATTCACTTTTAATATAGTTGGCTGCGTCCTGTTCATCGGTACCACCAATTTCTCCTACCAATACCACAGCTTTAGTTTCACTGTCATCCTTAAAAAGTTTAAGGAGATCGATGAATTTTGAACCAATCACAGGGTCCCCGCCAATTCCAATCGCTGTAGACTGTCCAATACCTGCGTTTGTTAGATGGCTTACAATTTCGTATGTAAGGGTGCCACTCCTTGAGATAACCCCAACGGGACCCCTCGAAAAAATGTGACCTGGGAGAATTCCTACCTTTGACTCGTCTGGGGTAATCAGGCCTGGACAATTGGGACCAATCATCCTTGCCCCCTTTTCTTCAACGAATTTGACCGCTTTGATCATATCTTGTACTGGAATTCCCTCTGTAATTACCACGATGAGTTTTATTCCTGCGTCAGCCGCTTCCATGATAGCATCAGCAGCAAATGGAGCAGGGACGAAAATGCACGAAACGTTTGCTCCTTCTTTTTCAATAGCATCCTTTACTGTGTTAAATACAGGTATACTATCAACAAATAGACCGCCCTTACCTGGTGTAACGCCTGCAACTACTTTTGTGCCATACTCTTTCATAAGTTTTGCGTGGAAAGAGCCATCCCTTCCTGTAATCCCCTGTACCACAACCCTTGAACTTCTGCTTAGCAATATAGCCATAACTCCCCCTTGCTTATTCTACACAAAAGTTTAATAATTATAATGATGGAACAGGGAATTTTAAAAAGATTGCTGGAATTCATAGATGAAGACATTCCCTTTCAAGATATTACCTCTCTCCTAATTCCTGAGGGTGATTCTTGTAAGGCACGCATCGAAGCCAGGGAGAATTTCAAGGCTTTTGGGCTTCAATATACTCAGATGATCTTTGATTATATTGGGGTAAAATCAGAGCTCAAAAAACTTGATGGAGACTGGGTAATTAAGGGGGACATATTGGTGTTGCTTTACGGAAGTGCGCGAAAAATTCTGGAGGTTGAGCGTACGGTATTGAACCTCATTTCCCATCTTTCCGGACTTACGACCCAGGTAGCCTTTTTTGTGATGAAGGCAAAATCTATAAATCCTGACGTAAAGGTTGCATGTACAAGGAAAACATCTCCAGGACTTAGGTTTTTTGAAAAGATGGCTTTTGAGGCCGGAGGTGGTGATACCCACAGATTTTCTCTTTCAGACGAGGTACTGATAAAAGATAATCATCTAAAGGTTCTCGGTGGTGTGGAGAAAGCCCTGGAATTAGCAAAGAATAAAGTAAGCTTTGCACACAAGATTGAAATAGAAGTTGAAAGTTTTGATGATGCAATGAAGGCGGCAGAAATGGGAGCAGATATTGTTATGCTCGACAATATGACCCCTGAGGACATTTCGAAGGTAGTTGACGCATACAAGGATCGAGGCTATTACGGGAAGGTGATTCTTGAGGCTTCTGGCGGCATCAATTTTGATAACCTCGAGGATTATGTGAAGGCTGGTCCTAATGTGATTTCTGCGGGGGTGTTAACTAAGGTTATAAGAAGCTGTGATGTGAGTCTTGAGGTGGAAATATGAGACTCGGTATAATTGGATGCGGTGCAATAGGGACCTTTATTGCAGGAAAGGTTGACGGTGGAGATGTTGAAAACATCGTTTTAAACTCTATCTATGATGTGAAAGTAGAAAAGGCTTACATGCTTTATTCTTCGCTTAGCAGGAAGCCTTTTGTTGCTTCAGATTTTAGTGAGTTTATGAAGAGCGATATTGATATAGTTCTCGAGGCGGCGTCTCAGGAAGCACTGAAATCATATGCTTTTAGTATATTTGATGCGGAGAAAGACCTTGTAGTTATGAGTGCGGGCGCGCTGGCAGATGATGCATTTAGAGAGTCTCTTTTTAAGTATGTCAAAGATAAAAGAAGGATGCTTTACATTCCTTCTGGGGCAATTGCTGGACTTGATGCTTTGAAGGCGCTTTCCAACGTAAAGATTAAGAGTGCAAGACTTGTGACCAGAAAACCCCCTTCAGGTCTCGGAAGTAAGTCTCCAGAGCCTGAAGTTCTATTTAGAGGATCAGCAAGTGATGCAGCTAAACTGTTTCCTCAGAATATAAATGTGGCAATAGCGCTCGGACTCGCTGGAGATATGTTGGACAAGCTTGAAGTTGTTATAATTGCTGACCCAAAGGTAAAGTCTAATGAACATAAGATTGAAGTAAAATCAGAAGCGGGGGACCTAAGAATTGCTCTGAAGAATTTACCATTTCCTGAGAATCCAAGAACCAGTTTTTTAGCTGCCCTCTCCTGCCTCGAAGTACTTCGGAGTTTAGGAAAAAATATTGTTATAGGGAGCTAAGGATGAAGGACTTTGTGCTCAGTATAGTGGATTTCCTAAAAATGAGAAAGGTATCTTATGGAGATGTGAGATCTGTAGGGATTTTAACCGAGCAATTAACAGTAAAGGATGGTATTGTTGAAAATATTTCGATAACGGAAAACAGAGGTATGGGCATCAGAGTGCTGGTGAGTGGCAGGTGGGGATTTGCTGCGGTTAGTTCTATGTCCGTAGGAGATGTTGAAGAAGCCGTAATAAGGGCGATTAAAATAGCCACTTCCCTTTCGACAACTGGTAGGGAAGTTAATCTAACAGATGAAGAAGTTTATGTGGATTCTTATATTAGTGAATTTCAGAAAGACCCCTTTAAGGTAAGTCAAGAGGATAAGATCGCATTGTTGCTATCAGTCGATGATGCTCTAAAAGGTAGGCGCATCAGGAAGAGGAGTTCGTCCCTTGAGTTTAGAGACTTTAGGCAAATTTTTGCGAATACTGAAGGCAGTTTAATTGAGCAAAGGTTCGTAGATTCTGGCGCATCATTAAGGGTTGTTGCTTCTAACAGTAAGGACGTGCAGGAGCGAACCTTCTCCAGTGTACTCCGGAAAGGCTATGAGCATATCGAAGAACTAAATTTAGTGAAAAGGGCTGAAAAGTTGGTTGAAGAAGTTGATAAGCTCCTCTACGCGCATAACTGTCCAGAAGGTGAGATGGACCTTATCCTCACTCCTGACCACATGATCCTTCAGATTCATGAATCTATTGGTCACCCATTAGAATTAGACCGGGTTCTTGCCTTTGAAGCTTCGTATGCCGGTACAAGCTTCGCTTCTATTGATAAATTAAATAATTTTCAGTATGGTTCAGAAATTCTGAACGTGTATCAGGATTCTATGGTGAGATACGGGCTTGGTACATTCGGTTATGATGATGAGGGAGTGAAGGCGCGGAAGATTGCCCTTATCAAGGACGGGATATTAAGAGGTTATCTGTCTTCGAGGGAGAGTGCCTTTCATATTAAGAGTTCAAGCTCCGGTGCTGCGAGAGCGCAAGACTGGTCTAGAATCCCCATCGTACGGATGACCAACGTTAATTTAATGCCTGGAGATTCTTCTCTTGAGGAGATGATAAGTAGTACCAAATACGGCGTTTTGATGGAGACCAGCAAAGCTTGGTCTATTGATGATAGACGCCTTAACTTCCAGTTCGGGACAGAACTGGGATATCTCATAATCGACGGTAAGATAAAGGGTATGGTTAAAAATCCATCCTATACAGGCATCACACCTATATTTTGGAATAACCTTTTGATGGTTGGGAACGCAAAGGAATTTGAACTAAATGGATTGACAGGCTGCAGTAAAGGTGAGCCAGGCCAGTTAATGGGAGTAGGACATGGCAGTCCTCCGTGCAAATTTCAGAAGGTTAAAGTGATGCCCTCCAGATGAACAGGTTCCTTCAGCCCATTTTCCTTTTTTTACTTCTTTTAATTGGAGGTTGCTCTAAGAGAGAAGCTTTTAAAACCAAAACCTATATGGTGATGGGAACGGTTTTGAATGTTACACTTCCGGAATCGACTTCGTATCTATCCGATTCTGTTTACGAGATTTTTAGAACTATTGATTCTTTGATGAACCCGATTAAGGAGACTTCCGATATCTTTAAAATAAATATTAGTAAGGGTTTTGTGAAGGTTCATCCCTATACCGCTGACTGTATTGCAAAAGCTCTCGAAGTGGCTGAGATGACGGATGGTGCCTTTGATATTACTGTGGGTTCTATTGTACATCTCTGGCACTTTGATGAACAAGGGAAATATATCTTCCCACCATTGGATTCTATAGAGAAGTATAAAGGTTACGTAGATTATAGAAAGGTCAAAATCCAAGATGGAATGGTAAAGGTGGGCAAAAACCAAATGATCACCCTTGCAGGTATTGCCAAAGGGTATGCAATTCAACTAGCTGCAAATTTTTTGTATAATAAAGGAGTAACTTCGGCGCTCATCGATGCCGGTGGGGATCTCTTTTTATTAGGTACCAGGAATGGTAAAAAGTGGAGGGTAGGTATTCGAAATCCTTATGGAGAAGATATAGTTGATGTAATAAGTCTTTCGAATACATCCTGTTGTACTTCGGGGGATTACGAGAGATACATAGAGCAGGACGGAAAGAGGTATAGTCATATATTTTCACCATTCACAGGATACCCTGTCTCTAATGGGGTCCGGAGCGTTACAGTAGTGTACGCTGATGCAATCTACTGTGATGCGCTTGCAACTGCCATCTTCGTATTGGGTCCAGATGGAGCACAGAAGTTGAGGGAGAGGGTAAAGGGAATAGAATATTATATAATTACCGATGACACGACCTATCTCTCTGACGGATTTAGAGGATTCTTTTGAAGTGTATTAAGCCACATTGATGGTCCAATTTCATATATGTCGTTTCCATGAGTATCGATTCCAACGATAACGGGGAAGTCTTTTACATAGAATTCGAAAATTGCTTCAGGACCAAGGTCTGGATACGCTATTACTTTTGCTGAAAGAATTCTCGTGGAGAGTAGTGCACCGGCACCACCAGTAGCAATTAAGTAGACGCCACCGTGCGTTTTCAATACTTCTTTAACCTCTTGACTTCTCTTACCCTTTCCTATGAAGCCCTTTACACCATGTTGGACCAGCAACGAGACGTAAGGGTCCATCCTATAAGAAGTAGTAGGTCCTGCAGAGCCAATAACTCTTCCTGGCGGTGCAGGCGTCGGTCCACAGTAATAGATTACTGCACCAGTTAAAGGAAAGTAATGAAAACTACCTTCCTCTAATTCTTGCTTTATCCTCTTATGGGCTGCATCTCTGGCTGTATATATCGTGCCGGTTAGGGAAATCTTGTCTCCTGCCTTTAAAGCCTCAACAATTCCTTTTTCTACGAAAGGGACTCTTAAATCGTAATGAGCCATAATGGAATTTTAACACTCTATATGGCTCTTTTCAAATCCCCGTATCATCCTACACGCAATTCTATTTCGCGTAAGTTGAAAAGCCAATTGTGTTCTATTAGTTCGGCACGGCTACTCTAATTCACTTGCTGCGCTTTAAAATAATTTTGTGCGAAAAAGGATTATTCTCTCAGTAATTGTAGGTGTTCTTTCAATTGTTTTTCTTGTAATTATTATAGTTTCATCGGTGCAGGCTTCTAAGCTAAGAAAGCGGACATGGTATATTGAAAATATAAATCCGGGCATAAGGATTGAAGTGGTGAACGCTACAGGTGTGAATGGACTTGCTGCGAAGGTAACCTACCTTTTGAGACAAGATGGTTTTGATGTAGTTTACTACACAAGCGTAAAGGACACCATAAATAAAACAGTTATCGTAGAGAGATCCGATTCTTCCCTTTCCCACGCAATCTACGTGGGAGAATGGTTAGGATGTGATGAAACCACTCTTGAATGGGATTATGACAAAATATCCGATTGCACTATAGTACTGGGTTTGGACTTCCTTAAGTACTTTCCCGGTATCGATACGGCAACAATTATCTATTGATTCACTGGTGGGCTATAGTTGGTAGATTCCTTGGTTATTATAATATCGTGGGGATGAGATTCTCTAATTCCTGCATTAGTGACTTTTACAAATTTTGCTTTTTGTCTAAGTTCTTCTAATGTTCTTGCTCCTGTATAACCCATTCCAGACCTCAAACCACCTGCAAGCTGGAAGACCACATCAGATACCTTCCCCCTGTATGGTACCATCCCTTCAACACCTTCTGGCACGAATTTACTCTGACCTTCCTGGAAGTATCGATCCCTGCTTCCTTGAGACATTGCTCCTAAAGATCCCATTCCCCTGTAGACTTTAAATTTTCGACCCTCATAAAGTATGGTCTCTCCTGGGCTTTCATCAGTCCCTGCAAAGAGGCTGCCAATCATACAACAAGATGCACCAGCGGCAAGCGCTTTTACAATATCACCAGAATATCTTATACCGCCGTCAGCAATAATAGACACATTATAATCCTTTGAAACTTCGTAACAATCGATGATAGCAGTAAGTTGTGGAACACCAACTCCGGCAACAATCCTCGTAGTGCAAATTGACCCTGGTCCTACACCTACTTTAATGCCATCGGCTCCGGCATCAATTAGGGCTTTGCATCCTTCCTTGGTTGCCACATTCCCAGCAACAACCTGAATGTCGAAGTGTTTTTTTATCCACTTAACCATTTCCAGAACCTTCTTGTGATGTCCGTGTGCAGTATCTACAACGATAACATCACAGCCTGCATCTACAAGTTTCTGTACCCTTTCCCTTGAATCTTGGCCTGTCCCGCAGGCAGCAGCAACCCTGAGACGTCCATGGAAGTCTACATTGGCATCTGGATATTCAAGTTTTCTGAGGATATCCTTGAAGGTTACAAGGTACTTTAGTTTTCCAGCCTCATCTACTACAGGTAACTTTTCAACTTTGTGCTTCCTCATTATTTCCCTGGCGTCTTCCATGGTAATCCCGACTCTCGCTGTGATCAGGTTTTTAGACATAATTTCTTTGAGGCGCTTATCTGGTATATCTTCGAAGAGTAGGTCCCTTCTCGTAACAATACCGAGCAGCATTCTATCGCTATCGACAATAGGAATCCCGGATATTCCTTTTGAATCCACTAAATTGAGGGCATCTTTAACGGTATGCTCTGGCCCAAGAGTAAAAGGGTCTTCTATGAACCAACTTTGGGCACGTTTTACTTTCCTAACTTCTGCTGCTTGCCTATCTGGTTCCATATTGCGATGAATGACACCGAGTCCTCCAAGTCTTGCCATGGCAATAGCCATTTCTGATTCGGTTACGGTATCCATTGCTGCAGAGACCAAAGGTAGGTTTAGAGGTATGTTTTTGGCAAAAGCAGACTTTAAATCTGTCTCAGCAGGCAATATTGTACTCTTGCCTGGTACCAACAGTACATCATCAAAAGTTAGACTTTCCTTAAATTCCATTTTCGTTTAAACTGGGGGACAGGGATTCGAACCCCGACCGGCTGATCCAGAGTCAGCTGTCCTGCCAGTTAGACGATCCCCCAAATTAGCGCCACCGGGATTTGAACCCGGGTCTCCTGGCTGAGAACCAGGTGTCCTTAGCCGGACTAGACGATAGCGCCCCAAAGTTTGTATATTATAATACAACCGATATGAAAGGGCAAATTTGGATTATTTATCCATACTGCGACGATGGGAATATAATGACAATCTCTAAGCTCGGCCAAAGTTAGCGAGGGGAAACGGTTTAGCTTGGTTTAAGTAAGAGCTGGAGACTTAATTTAGAATATGTTTAAGCTGGTTTAGAACTTCTTTTAAGGGTTTTGTTTCGAAAAATTTTACCCCTGTTACCTCATTAGCGTAACTTTTGTAGATATCGCTGACGAGGTTTTTCCATTCCGGGGGAAGGGCCGGGGGACTCTGAGAGACCAGCTTCTTCCAGTTTATCCTGTCTTCCCTTTTGGCCTTTTCTACCTCTTGATACCATGGAGTATTTCGGTAGAAGATCCTCATTATTTCTTTACTAAATGGGACTCCCTCGTAAGTAAACCTACATTCATCGAGCGTTCCGACGGCATCCACAACCATAAGGTTTCTTTGTTCGTCCATTGCAAATTCAAACTTCCCGTCTTCATTATAAAGGCCAAGAGTGTTAGCCTTTTGGCTGATAATTCCATTTAAGAAAAAGGCAATGGATTTAAGCTTGGAAAACTCTTCTCCATTGAGGCCACTTATCTCCATTGCTTCGTTTTCTTTTAAATAGCGGTCTGTTATCTCCAATTTTGTTGAGAAGTCGAGGACAGGACGGGAGAGCTTCGTGTCAGGCTGGGGTATATAATCCAGCCCAAAATCTTCTGGTTTTGCTTCTCCTGATTGTAGCCTCTTTAGTAAAGAAGAGCCGGAAGGTAAGCTATTACGATATATAACTTCGAGTGGAATTAGGAAATTAGACTTGAGCGATTTGAAAAGCTCGTAGTTGTATGTTATCCCGTCGGAGGAAGGTTTTATTACCCTTACCATTTTAAATTCCATTGTGTTTGATGGTAAACTGATCTCTGATAGCTTTCGTGCTACGCCATTTTCGACGATTCCAATATAATGAGTTTTAATGCCAAGGGATTCAAGTTGTTCGAAAAAGTATGATGTTGTTAGACATATGGCTTTTCCCTTTTCTGGGATATGGTCAGGCATTTCTCCCCAATCGAAAACAGAATAACGGTCAGAGAAAATAAACCTTCCTATACCGGTTCCAAAATCTGTTGGAGCTTCCAATATCTCAAGATCCTTAACACTACCCATTAAGAAGGTCCTGGTCTGCTTTTTCGATCTCCTCTTTGAGTTTAATTCTATATCTGGAGAGTTTGAGACGAACATTTTCATCGGACATTGCAATAATCTTTGCAGCTGCCAATGCAGCCTGCTCAGGTTCCAGTACCACCATAGGAGCTACACCTTTAGGCATTCTCAAGGAGGAAAACAGGTCAGAACCACAAAATTTTTCTGAATAGGGAGGGCATGCGATTACAGGTTTTACGGTGTGAAAATCCACGAGCCCGCTTAAAGCATTGCTTTTGCCCGCAACAGTGATAAAAGCTTGGGTATCCTTTTCATATTCTTTAATGATCTCTAAGACTTTTAGAGGTAATTTGTGGGCAGATGCGATGCGCATTATTACATTTATATTGAATTTTTCCAACTCCTTTTTGATTGCCTCCGAGTGGGTAATATCTGCTTTTGATCCCATTATTATAACTATTTGAGCCATTTTACTCCTGAATTAACTGGGCCGTGCAGGACTCGAACCTGCGGCCACCGGATTAAAAATCCGGTGCTCTACCTCCTGAGCTAACGGCCCGTTGAACCATAGTATAATGGGATGAAGCCGTATTATCAAAAACTCATTGCATAGAAGGTTCCGTCCCTGGCGACTAAGAAGAGACGGTTATCCCAGAAAACGGGGGCAGTCTCAAGAACCCCGGGTATAGGTAGTACCCAGTTTAGACTGCCGTTCTGCAGATTCAAACAATACAACTCACCAAAGTCGCCTACACTGGTGGTCGTTGTGATGAAAACGAAGGAATCAATAATTACAGGTGTTGAGAATATTAAATTTTGTGTGTTAAAGTCCCATAATCTTATCCCTGATCTATAATTGTGGCAGAAAATTCTTCCGAAAGCAGTAGTATAGATAACAAAGGAATCCTGAATGGCTGGACTTCCAGAAACGGGTTCCATTAGATTAAAAGACCAAAGAAGGGTTCTTTTTCTTGTATCGTAGCATCCTATTTCGCCCGTGCTGTTCGCATAGTAAATATTTCCTTCATAAAGTACTGGATAACTCTCAATGGGGCCAGATGTCTTAAAACTCGCTACCTCCATGCCATCGCTCCTATTAAGTATATAAATTTTCCCAGATAAGTCAGCTATGTATAGATTTGATTCATCGATCACCGGAATATTTTTAACCATGCCTTCTGTTGCAAATTTCCATTCTATTCTGTCTTGATTAATATTATAAGCATATATACCTTCCTGAAATACGGGTATGTAGATTATTTCCCCATAGGCTATGGGTGGGGAAGCAATCCCACCACCAAGAGATTCAGTGAGAATTATCTGCCCAGATGTATTTAATATATACAAAAAACCGTCGAGGGTTCCAACGATAATCTTATCATCCACAATTACGGGAGTGTGGAGAATAGAGCCATTCAATGGGACGCTCCATAAGGCGTTTCCTGAGGAATCTATTGCATAGAGTGTTCCTGCTTGGGTGCCAATGTAAATAATACCTTTATTGATTGCAGGTTGTACTGGAGAGCCACCTATTTTGCGGGACCATTCAATTCTTGGGGGTTGGGGTATAATTAAAGCTTTTACATTGTAGTTGTGTGCAGGGTTCCCCATATAGCATGGGAAGATAACTTGAGCTCTTTGTTCCGGCACAAAGTAGAAGTTCCTATAAACAGCAAAAAGCACACCGATAACTATGAGTAAGGAGATAACGAGTATCGGTGCGACTGGTGACCTCTTTTTCCTTTCAGATGCCTTAATGATTTTAGGGGCAGATGGCTCGGTTATTTGTTTCTCTTCTCCAACTAATTCTTCCTCTTCTTTCTCAGACTTGATAATTTCAGTAGTATCTGTATTTATCACTTCTAAACCTTGCTTTTCTAACTCTTCGAGGATTCTTGAGGCTTCTTCAAGATTGATCTCTTCGATCTGTCCTATCTTAGATGCGTCTTCCTGAGCCCCGATCAACACGGATTCCTTAACACCGAGTCTGGAATTTATTTCGTCAATAATCTTAGATATCTTTGCAAGCAATTCGTCATAATCCTTTACTTTCTTTATTACTTCCATCAGATTATTTCTTGCAGATTGTTCTTCACTACCACCCATTCTTATTTTAATAACGAGTTTTCCCGCCTCCTCTTCCAATGCATTTTTCTGCGACTCTAATTCTGTTATGCTCACTGTTAGGAAATCTTTAATTTTTTCAAGTCTATTATAAAGCCCTTCCAAAGGCTTCAGATATAATTCTGCCTTGCCGTTGAACCTCTTATTTCGGAGTTCCTCTTCTTGATGTAGTAAATCTTGGACAGGTGTAACGTTCTCTACCTTTACGCTAGCTGGAGGAGACATCTTTTTAATTACTTCGAAATCTTCCTCAGTTTGCGCCTCAATTATGCTTTTGTACTGGTCGTAACTGTGCTGGGTGAGAGCCATCTGCTTTGCTATTTGGGCAAGCTCTGCTTTCCCTTTATCTGGAGGGATCTCACCTATGAGGATATTGATCTTTATTTTATTATAATCCACATTAAGGTTTTTCAGCTGATTTCCAAATTCTTCTGTTTGTTCCCTCACACTATTGAGGAGTTCGTCCAGTTCTTTGCTAAGGAAATTAATCTCTTTTTCATAATCTCCTTTAAGGATTTTAAATTGCTTTTCAGTAATCTCGCCTTTGTTATAAAACTCGTTAAGTTTTGAAAGGGCTCTTGTAACAGAGTTGTGTTTTTCTTTTAAGTCTTCTACTTTTTCTATAAGCTTTGTAAGTTCCATTGTACGATTATAATATGACCATTTCAAAAAGTCAATAGTAGTCATCTCTACTTACTGATCCTGACTGTGTGCTTGGGACCCAATACTTTAGAATGTCAGGGCTACAGTAATGGATTACAGCAAGATAAGAAACTATTAGTCTCCGTCCTTCTCTCTTCTCTGGAGCAGGCTTCTTTTAATAATTGCCCACGTTTAAAGGCTATAAGATGTCAGAAGCCGCACAACTTCAATGTATTCCTCAACTCTTTGAAAATAGAGAGCTTTTGCATTACTCTAATATTTGTTCCGAGACATTAACCAGGGGGTCAAGTATGAGAGAAAAGGGTAAAGATAACATATCCCACAACGCTGACCACGTCCCTTATGTTCCTCCGGAAAAGCAGATTCCGGAGCTTACAGTAAAAGCGGTTCTCTTGGGTGTATTACTCTCTATAATATTTGGTATCGCTAATGTTTACCTTGGACTTTATGCGGGTATGACTATATCTGCAAGTATCCCTGCAGCAGTAGTTTCTATGGGTATTTTGAGGGCACTTCGTAAGGGGACCATATTGGAAAACAACATGGTCCAAACTGTTGCGAGTGCAGGGGAGTCGCTAGCTGCAGGTGTAATATTCACAATCCCAGCTCTTGTGATAACGGGTGCATGGATGGATTTTCAATACTGGCCAACAGTCCTTGTGTCCATTCTTGGAGGCATCCTGGGGGTTCTATTTATGATCCCTTTAAGGAGGACGTTAATTAGTGAAGAAGAGGAGCTGATATATCCTGAAGGTGTTGCATGTGCTAAGGTTTTGGAGGTGGGTGATAAAGGCGGGGCTGGGGTGAAGTATGTGTTTAGGGGGCTCCTTATAGGGTTAATTTTCAAATTTTTAATTTCCTGGTTGAAAATCATAAAGGGGACCGTCGAAAGAGCAGTTAAGTTGGGAAAGAGCATCTTTTATTTTGGTAGTGAAATGTCAGTTGCCCTGATGGGCGTTGGCTACATTGTTGGATTTAATATAGCGATGCTCGTTTTTCTTGGAGGCCTTATAGGATGGGTTCTCGGTGTGCCTATTTATTCTCTTGTCAATCAAGCAGAATTTATTGGTATGAGCCCGCTTGAATCAGCATCTACTATATGGAGTACCCGTATACGATATATGGGGGTAGGCGCTATGGTAGTAGGAGGTATCTGGTCTATTGTCTCTGCCTGGGGCGGAATTGTCTCAAGTATTAAAAGCGCTTTAGAGGATTACAGCGGCAAATCTCGTACGGCAATGATTCTTAGGACCGAGGAAGATCTGCCCATGAAGTATGTTCTGCTTATATCTATCCCAGTTATCATAGGAATACTTCTCCTTTACCTTTGGATACTTAAGCTACCACTTATGAGTCTTTTGGCGACTCTTTGTATGGTCATAATGGGTTTTTTCTTTGTCGCTGTCTCAAGTTATACGGTTGGACTTGTGGGGAGCTCTAACAATCCTGTTTCGGGAATGACCATATGCACCGTCCTCTTCACTGCAATTATGATTTTGATTTTCAATTTGAAGGGCATGCCCGGCCTCGTGGCTACTATGTTAGTAGCAGCGGTGGTTTGCATAGCTTCCTGTTGTGCAGGAGATATGTCTCAGGACCTCAAGACAGGACATCTACTGGGAGCGACTCCTAAAAAACAGCAAATTGGAGAGATCATTGGAATCGTAATACCTGCATTTATAATGCCACTAACTCTCACTTTGCTTTTAAAGGCTTACGGATTTGTGGGTTTGGAATCCGGGAAGGTCATTGGAGGGACACCCGGAACGGAACCTTTAGTTGCACCCCAAGCTACGCTTTTTGCAAGTCTTACCATGATGATCTTTACGAGTGGTGACCTGCCCTGGAATATGATAGGGTTTGGGGCTTTAGTGGGGATCTTGCTTATTCTCATTGATATGTTCCTAAAGCGGTCTGGTTCTAAATTTAGAACCTATCCTATGCCCGTGGCAGTGGGATTATATCTACCGCTGGGCCTCACTGTACCTATATTTATAGGCGGAGTAATGAAATTGATCGTAGGCAAAGTAGCCGGTGACAAATTTAAAGAGGCAGACCATAGGGGGATTCTCACTGCCTCTGGGCTTATATCGGGCGAAGCGTTGATGGGAGTCATCGTAGCGATACTACTTATCGCAGGGATCCGGATAGATCCTATACTGGAAAGCGACTTAGTTTCAGTTGTAGCCTTTCTCATCCCGTGTGTGCTTTTAGTTTTGACATCGCTATTTGGGAAAGGTGAATAAACAGAAAATAGGGGAGAACCACCTCTCGAACTATAATAGCCCGAGTGAGTATGGGAATTATACGCTTTCGTAGATGACCCCATATCCGCGAAACCGATGGATTGAATTCAGATGGATAAAATTTGAATGGAGCTTATACTCATAAGAGCCACATTTTGCATTACTTTAAAGGATTTGTTCACTTCTATACCGATATTTTACACACAAAGCATTTCGAAATCACGGCGAGAGGTTGCTCTAAATGGCTTCATTAAAGCTGTCGATAAATAGTTTAAAATCTACGTAAATTTGCCAAAATTTAAAATACAAACGGACTTACGATATGAAGTATGACTTTTTAAGGATGGACATATTTTCAAAAAGCAAAACACATTGTACCATAAAAGAATCTTCTCCAAATTGATAGTAGTTTCGTAAGCTCTGATTTTTCATATGTCAGTCCAGTCAACTATTTTACAACATTCGAGATGGTTTTTAACGAGCCATCTTGGGCTATTGATTTAAACTTAGAGTAGGTATAAAATTATTTTGATTTACGCTGTTATATGCGGCTAAGATTGAAGATTAGGGGTAATTATAATAGGATTTGGGTCCTTGATGGGATCTATGTTGCTCTACACGGAAAGCCGAGAATGGAGAAGTCTTTCACATATTCATAAAGATATTAAAGATAAAACTTGAAATGAAAGTTGCAGCAGGGCTTAAAAAGCGAGAGGAAAGTGGATAAAGTAGAGCTTTTATTCAGCTTAATTAAAAAAGGTAATTGTGGACGAGCAAAAGCACTGCTTAAAAGTAGGAAGCTTATTAATGTAAAGGATAAGAATGGGAACACACTACTTCACTTAGCCGCACAGAATGGAGACTTAGGGGTTGTTAAATACCTAATTTTTGAGGGGCGAATTGAGGTAAACACAAAAAATAGTTACGGCTGGACTCCACTTCATTATGCGGCACATTTTGGTTATATAGATGTAGTAAAGTACCTTGTAGAAGTGATGAATGCTAATATTAATTTGACTGATGAGAGAGGTCTTACCCCTTTACATTTGGCAGCAAAGACTGGTAGTTTTGAAGTTATAGAGTATCTTACGGAGAGGGAAGAAGTAGCCATCAATGCAGTTGATAAAAGTGGTTCTACTGCTCTGCATTTTGCTGCAGCTTCTGGTTACATCGATATTTTTGTATTACTGATACTGAGAGGAGCTGATCCGGGAATCAGAGATAACGCAGCCAAAACGGCTATTGAATACTTGAAAGGCGAACATCTTGATAAAATAAAAGATTGGATTCGTAATTTGAGATTAAAGTCATCCCAAGTATATGAAAATGAAGATTCAGGTAAAGGCATTATGGTTGATGCATCGCATAATAGTGTAGAGCTGGAAGACGATTTGAGCGAATTACCGAGTGTAGAAAAAGGTGTAAGAATATCATGTTCTGGTAAATATAAAGAAGCCCTCGAAATCATCGAAAATCTTTTGAAAGAGGAACCTTCAAATAGTGAGGCTTGGTACTACAGGGGGCAGATCTTAAATGCTGAAGCGATTGAATCTTTCAGAAGGGCCTTTGAACTGAAGAGCACAGCTAAGATAGGGGAAAAACGTATGGAATATTCGGAACATTTTGATGACAGCATCTCAAAAACCCAAGAGCAACGGAGGGATGAACTGATTGAAGAAATATTAGATCTTTCGAATACGATGCACTACATTGTAATTGGAAAGGCAGGTACTGGTAAATCCACGTTGATTAGAGAGGTAGTTAGAAGAGCGAAGGAGTCTAAGATCAATGTAGTGGTCTTAGCCCCGACGGGTTTGGCTGCTGTAAACATCGGCGGACAGACGATCCACAGCTTCTTCCAGCTCCCACCGCGGCTACTGGATCGAAATGCTTTGCAAAATTCTACAAGTAGTAAACTTGAGAGGATTTGTAAGGCATTAGAGCTTCTAATAATAGATGAGGTGTCCATGGTGCGTAGTGATTTAATGAATTCTATTGACATGCGTCTTCGGCAAACCAGGAGGGACAAGAGGCCTTTTGGGGGAGTTAAAGTGGTGATGGTGGGTGATCTCTACCAATTGCCGCCAGTTACAAAGAAGAATGATGAAAAGGAGTATTTAAAACGCAACTTTGGGGGTATTTATTTCTTTTGTGCACCAGTTTTTAAAGAGATAGAAAATAATGTCAAAACCGTCGAGCTTACCCATGTATTCAGACAAGTAGATCCGGTGTTTATTGATCTACTCAGCAAGATTAGGAGTGGTTGCAGCGAAGGTGATTTAAAGTTGCTTAACTCTCGGGTACGTAAAGATATACCCAAACATAAAGAAATTGTGGTATTAGTACCCACTAACGATATTGCGCGCAGGGAGAACCTTGAAAAGTTGGAAATGCTTAAGAGCAAAAGTTATGTCTATACAGCGCAGATCGAAGGGAAATTCGACATGGAGACATTTCCTACAGAGAGCAGTCTGAAACTGAAAAAAGGAGCCCAGGTTATGATCATTAGAAATGACGAGAATAAGCGTTGGGTTAACGGCACCGTTGGCATAGTTGAGAATTTAGAAGACGATAGCATAATGGTAAATGTTAAAGGGCACATTTATGATATCCCAAAAGCTGTATGGAGCAACATCATTTATGAATATGATGAAAAAAAGAATGCTATTCAAACACGAGAGATTGGGAGATTTATCCAATACCCCTTAAAGTTAGCCTGGGCAATGACAATCCACAAAAGTCAGGGTCTCACGCTTGAGAAAGTTTATCTTAAATTAGCAGAAAAATCGCCATTTTCTGAAGGGCAGTTGTATGTGGCTCTGAGTAGGTGCACAAGTCTTGATGGCATTTTCCTTGACCGTGAAATCGTTCCTGAAGACATAAAACCGTATCCAGAAGAATTAACACACTTTATTGAAACGCACCCGATTATTAGACTTTAGTATTTTTAAGATACAACAGGTCCTTAACTTGCTTTACTAGCTCGTACACTCTCCTTCTTGAATAACACCTCTCCGTCGTAGTCTACGGTGATTTTGTCACCCTCTTTTATTTCTCCAGCAACTATTTTGTCAGCAAGCGGATTTTCAATGTATCTCTGTATGGCACGCCTTAAAGGTCTAGCACCGAGTTCCTCCGAATATCCGTTTTCTCTAATAAATTCTACAAGTTTCTCCGTCCAGGTGAGCTCTATTTTGCTTTCCTTCAAGCTCTCTTTGACTTCATTCAGTTGGAGTTCAATGATTTCTTTAACTTCCTCAGGCCCCAGCGGATTAAAGGTCACGAATTCGTCGATTCTATTTAAGAACTCTATCTTAAAGAACTTCTTTAGCACGCCCATAAGTTCGTTTACCATTTTCTGATGTCTGGTGGTGAAGTCCTTGTCATCTGTGATAAATCCCATTTTGCTTTCCTGAAGCTGATACTGAATGTTTGAAGTCATTATTATTATCGTGTTTCTGAAGTCTACCACATGGCCGTGTGAATCTGTAAGCCTTCCTGCGTCAAAGATCTGGAGCATGATATTGAACACATCCGGATGAGCCTTTTCGATTTCATCAAAAAGAATCACCTGATACGGTCTTCTTCTCACTGCTTCTGTTAAAAGGCCTCCCTTTTCATATCCTATGTATCCTGGGGGTGCTCCGATAAGTTTGGAGACTTCGTGTCTTTCCATAAATTCTGACATATCGAGCCTTAGAAGGGCATCTTCATCGTCGAATAAAAACCATGCCAACTGTCGTGCTAAATGTGTCTTTCCTACCCCGGTTGGGCCAAGAAACATAAAGACTCCAATGGGCCTTTGTTTTTGCCCGAGTCCGGCACGGGCTCTCCTTATAGCTTCTGCAACTACCTTAATGGCATGATCTTGCCCCTTTACCCTCTTTTTAAGTTCTTCTTCCATATGGAGTAAGCGCTTTATTTCACTTTCCAAAAGCCTCGTAGTAGGAATTCCCGTCCATTTTCCCACTATCACTGCAATGTCATTTTCATCAACTACTGCATCGAGGTTTTTATCTTTTAGCCAATTCTGGAGTTTCTTGTCGTATTCAGCCTGCTTCTTTTCCAATTCAGCTTTTATTTTTTGTGCCTCTTCTTTATTGCCAAACTGAGACATAAGTTTTTCACGATCTGAAAGTTCCGTAATCTTATTTTTCATAGCTTTTAAGTCATCAGGCATATCTGAAAGTTTAATTCTTATGTAAGAGCAAGCCTCGTCGAGAAGGTCGATAGCTTTATCGGGGAGTTTCCTACCCTGAACATATCTTTCAGCCAATTTCGCAGCTGCAACCAGGGCTGAATCGTCTATTTTTACCTGGTGGTGTTCTTCAAATTTTTCTTTAATACCTCTTAAAATTTCTATAGTTTCTTCGACAGTTGGCTCTTTTACATATACTGGTTGGAATCTTCTCTCAAGGGCACCATCACGTTCGATTCTTTCGCGATATTCGTCGAGGGTAGTAGCGCCTATGACCCTGAGTTCTCCTGAGGCAAGTCCGGGTTTCAAAAGGTTTGCAGCATCAATTGCTCCTTCTGCAGCACCTGCACCCACGATGGTATGAAGCTCGTCAATAAAGAGAATGATCTTATCTTTTTGCCTCTTTACTTCGTCGAGAACCGCCTTAAGTCTTTCCTCAAACTCTCCCCTGAACTTAGAACCTGCGAGAAGGGCTCCCATGTCCAGCATCATTATTCTCTTATCTTTTAGAAGGTCGGGAACGTTTTTATTTACAATTCTCTGAGCAAGCCCGTAAACTATTGCAGTTTTCCCTACCCCAGGTTCTCCAATAAGCACGGGGTTGTTCTTGGTTTTTCTAAGAATGATTTGAATTGTCCTCTCTATCTCGTTATCCCTGCCTATTACAGGATCTAACTTACCCTGCTCGGCGAGCTTCGTAATATCGATAGTATATTTGGCGAGGGCATTGTATTTACTTTCTGCTGTAGGTTCTGTGACTCTCTGACCGCCTCTAATTTCGTACAGAGCCTTGTATATTTTCTCACGATCAATACCGAACTCTTTCAGAATCCTGGCAGATGCCCCGCCACCGGAATTTTCAATAGCAAGGAGTAAGTGCTCCTGAGCCACGTATTCATCCTTTAACTTTTCAGCCTCCACAAAAGCCTGTTGAAGTACGTCTTGAGCCCTTGGGGTGATGTAGATCTGCACAGGACTCGAGCCTTGAATCTCTATCTGTGGAACTTTTAATAGGGCTTCCTTGAGTTTTTCTTTTACCAGCACCGGGTGGACATTGAGTTTCTCAAAAATCTGGGAAACAACCCCATCTTCTTCCTCAAGGAGTCCATAGAAAATATGCTCCACATCCAGTTGGTTGTGTTTAAACTTTACTAGCGCCTCTTGAGCTCTCATAAGGGCTTCCTGAGCGCCTTCGGTAAATTTCTCCATCCTCATCTTTTTAAGTCCTCCTTAGTGTAATAATAAGAAGTAGTATCCAATGCGTGAACTGTAAAGGAAAAGCCTTTAGAACACTCGCTTTATTTCTTCTTTTAATTATTACCTTTTTTAGAAACTTTGGAATGACATTAAAATTTAGATTAGAAGAAATGAAAGTTTTTACGCGCATTTTATTAGTCTTCCTCCTTGTTATTTTCCTCTATTTATTTGTGTATCCGTTCTTTTTTGATGTTAAGCATTTAGTGAATGAAAACCCCAAGACAACAGCCCTCATTAACTACAGGATAAAGCAATGGGAAAAGCAGGGTAAAGAATTTAGAATGAGACAAGAGTGGGTGCCTCTTCAAAGAATTTCTCCATACCTTGTAAAGGCTGTACTGATTGCTGAGGATGACAAGTTCTTCCAACACGAAGGTTTTGATCTCGAGGGAATAAAGGTTGCAATGGAAAAGAACCTTAAAAAGAAAGAGTTTAAATACGGTGGAAGCACTATAAGTCAGCAACTGGCAAAGAACTTGTTCCTTACCCCAAGGAAGAGTATTGTAAGAAAGATCCACGAAGCTATCCTGACGGTTAGACTTGAAAAGAGCCTTTCTAAAAGGAGGATCTTAGAACTCTATTTGAACGTTGCTGAATGGGGTAATGGGATTTTTGGAATCGAGGCAGCATCGAGATATTACTTTGGGAAACCTGCCAGCGAGTTGTCACCGTGGGAATCTGCTCTTCTTGCGTCAGTTCTTCCAAAGCCCCTCAAATACAATCCAGCCAACCCGTCACCTTACGTAGTGAATAGGGCAAATAAGATCCTTTACATAATGCAGAGAAGGGGGATTATTCAGGAAGAGTATGCTGATGTTGAAGAAGCAACGGAAGATATTGTGACAAACGGAGAACTTGACGAAAACAAAGATTCCACTTCCGCATCACCTGTTCAGTCCGTTTCAACTTCACAGGATGTTCTTGATTCTCTCGAATCTCTTCCAGCCAATTCTTTTACACCTGTTGAATCAGAGAGCACATTGATTCAGGTTGAAAGTATTGGTCAAGAATTAGATTAAAACTCTCGAATGAGAATTCCAAATTGTCCCAGTTTTGACATAAAGTAATTCGAGAATTCCTCATCTTGGGCCAGGAGCTCGAGAGGGTAAACTCCATTTATGTTGATTTTGCCCTTAATGAGCATATCAGCAATAATTGCAGGCGGAATACCAGTAAGCTCGGTCATAGCCATCCGTTTCCTCTTAAAATTGTATTGATGTATTAACTCAAATCCCTTTGGTCCATTTATAGTTTCAAACTCGACTCTCAATACAGCAATATCTTCTTCGGATCCTCGGCTTAATTTATCAAAAAGCCACTTTTGAAAAGTCTGGTAAATTGGGCAACTTTTGTTAAGGAGCTCTATATCTCTCAGGACACGAAATATTTCTGCATGACCAGGGTATCTGAGTGTTCTCTCCTCAATGGAAGGGACATCAGGTATAGTTTTTATAAGGGAACGGAGACCGTCGGTGTAAAAGGATTCCAGTTCTCCTATGCCTGAAAAGTATTCTTTCTCCACACCAGAGAGGGCTGGGACTTTTACAACCTTACCGTCCCTTAGAATTCTTGAAGGCCTTATGTATTCTTCTATGAGGTCCTCGGGTGACCAGGTAATTCGGTAATTGAATGGAGGGACTGGATTTAAGGGTATACCTCCGACTTTTATGGTGATCGTTTGAATTCCTGGTCCATACTTAATAAACCCGTAACCCACAAGAAAGTTTGAGATCCCGGGGGCAAAACCGGCATCGACGATAGCACAGATTCTTTTTTGCCTTGCAAGGTCGTCAAGGGCAAAAGGATCCTCTGCCATGTAGGTTATATCGATTATGTTGATTCCATTAACTACTGCCATATTGAGTATCTGGAAGCCGAATTTGGCTGGTAGACAATTAATTACAAGAACAAACTTATCCTTGAATTCTTTAAGAGATATTTTATTTACATCCATCTCCAGTACATTTAGACCAAGGTGTTCTACTCTCTTAGCGTTTTCGATGTTATTATCGACTACTATGACATCTTTAACCCCCAGATCTAAAAGGGTTTCTAAGGCTACGTAACCCTGCCTTCCTGCCCCTAATAGTAGGATCATTGAACTTCCCTTTGATTAAGAATTGTAAAGCAATACATCCATTATAGCTACACAAAGTTGAAAAGTGTATAGTGGAAAGATAGGTGAAAGGCATCTAATCCCTGAATTCGTGTCGTAAATGAAGACATAGTTTTAAACTTGGTATTGCGCTTATTTACGTTTATTTATTTCAATCGGCAATTTTCTGTTGCATCATCGATAGTCTTGATTTACAATATCATATGGGTTTTGATGAAGTGGGTTCATCAAGGCATTTTTCGATCAAGCACAAAACTATAAGATCGTACCTTAATCAGATTCTATTTGGAAGAATTTTACCCGTTGTTGCTTTTTTAATGGTCCTCACGCTGATTTTTTCGTACTATCAGTACAAATATATTAGCAATAGGGTATTCGATGGCATACAAGATCGCGTAGATCTAATAATTAGTGAATCTGTAAGTGGTGTTTCAAAATTGAGCGGGCACTATAAAAATGATATAATGAATATGTTGAAGGATGTTTCTGCGTATGTGGAGCACAAGCTCCAGGAAGGTTTAGAATACGAGGATATAGATTTCTTATCCTATAAATTGAATTACAGAGAAAAATTTCCTGAGGATGTCTTTAACGAAATCAATTACTATGTGATAAGTAAGTCAGGGAAGGTCATTTGGACCGATTACCCCCCCGACGAAGGTCTTGATATTGGAAATTTTAGTAACTTCTGGACGAGTCTTAATAAAGCTCTCGAAAATGGAGATGTCTTTCACCAAAGTGGTTTCGAGGTAGTGTCGGGTAAAATGCGTATTTATGCTTATCACAGATTATCTAATGGAGACATCTTTGAAGTGGGACTTAGTTTAAACACTGAACAGTTTATGGAGAATCTCTCCAAGCTGAAAGGGCTTTCAATTTACCTTGAGGATGTAGGGATATACAATGTAGCTGGCGTACCTTTAAGTCAAAACTTTCCTGAGTTCCCCCAAAAAATTTTAAAATTCCACCCGTTTCGCAGAGAACTGGTTGGTGAAATTAAGATCCAGGACTTTCCGCCCTATGAACAGAAGCTGCTCTTATTTGCGCGGCTAAACTTTTTTTCCGTATTTAGCATCGTATTATTTAGTTTCTGTATGTTTCTCGTTCTTTTCTTTTTCCTGTTTTTTGTTTTCTTAGATTTTTCAAAGAAGTCTAAGAAAGAGCTAAATGTGCTTGAAAGGGCTTTATCTTCTTTCAAAGAGGATCGCACCTCATATGTTGATCCTTCGCTTACGAGAATCACCGAGGTCAAGGACATTCTTGATATTTTAAATCAGTCAGTTCACGAGATAAACGAAGATGAGAGGAGAAACCGGGTCCTTTTCCGGGAGCTAAAAGAATCGTTCTATGATTTTGCGGAACGACTTGCTTTAGCTGCAGAAGGATATGATCCTGAGACTGGTGAGCATATTAGAAGGGTAAAATATTTAACGAAACTTCTAGTAGAAAAGCTTAATTTACCCGATGATTTGAAGGAAGAGATTATCAATTTCTCAGTTTTGCACGATGTAGGTAAGGTTTATATTCCTCTTTCTATTCTAAATAAGCCCGGGCCTTTGGATGATGAGGAGTGGGAGCTTATGAAGCAACATACACTTTTTGCAAGGAGACTGCTCGCGCACCCGCGGTTTAAAACGGCGCTCGAAATAGCTCTTTACCATCATGAAAACTACGGTAGGGATGGGCATCCAGGTTATCCATTCGGGATTAGTGGTGAGGCGATCCCCATTTCAGGTAGGATTATGAAGTTTGTCGATGTATATGATGCCTTGAGGAGTAGGAGGCCATATAAGGAGCCATATTCTCACGAGGAAGCCATTAGGATTATGAGGGAGGGAGATTCGAGGACAAGTCCTGAGGATTTTGACCCGAAACTCATGCGAATCTTCCTCGAAGAAATTGAAAAGGCGGACCTTTCCGAATTTTACCATTACTAAATCTTTAGTTTCTAAGCATAGAAAAATCTCTTTCACATGGATATAAACAATTCACGATAGATGCTTTCGGTTTATGCCGGGGGCGGGACTTGAACCCGCATAGGATTAACTCCCGCATGGCCCTCAACCATGTGCGTCTGCCAATTCCGCCACCCCGGCTATGTAAAGATGTTTAATTATATCATGCAATAAAAAATCAATCAAATTTCAGCGTATATGCCTTGAAATAACCTATCTTATAATTTATCATTTTTCCATGCGTACTTCATTTTACTTTGACGGATGTATTAGAAATGACTATAAGTGCCTATTTATAATTCCCAGTGAGCCCCTCCTGTTTTCTTATTCGCTTTACGCGATGTGGAACTTTTACTCTTATTTCGGCAAAGGGAAACATATTCTTTGCCCTGCCAACGGGAAGGAGTCATTCCTTGCGGCCATTTTCAAGGACGGAATTCTATTGCCTGCGTTCAAAAAGACAAAGGCTCTGATAAAAGTTTTAGAACAGCATCCTGAGATAAACCTTGTAATTAACCTGGATGTTCAGAATGCATCAAGTTACAATTTTAAGTTTGGTGTACCATACTTTTCGATTAGTTACACTGAATTAGATGCAGCTATTTTAAATTACAAACCGACCTCAAAGTTTGTTGATAGAATATTTACAGGTTTTGCAGGCACTCTTGGAGTTCCGAAAGTAGAGTTTGAGCTTCCAGTCTCCACTGATTACAAAAGCAAAGCCAGAGATTATATAAATTACATTGGTCACGGTGAAAAGAATCTACTTGTTGTATGTGATGTGCCAGAAAAGAGGGAAGCGCTCTTAAAGGAGTATTTGGTTTATTTAACTAAAGGCAGGCTCACTTTTATTGGTAGCGAATCGCTTAAGCTCCTTGAACCGAATCTAATACTTTCTCTTTTAGCTTTTTCAGATGTGTTTATCTGTGAAGACTCAATCTATACTTACCCAGCGCAGGTTTTGAATATAAAGACGTATCTTTTCCCTGGTTCTGCGCATTTTCTTCCCCAACCAACTAAAAGGATCTTCATTGACAGAGGAGATTTTAAGAAAGACCTTATTCTACTTTTACCCGGAGCGAAATGAGGGAATACTTCCGGATGTTCCAGTATGTAAAGAAAAATCTGCCGTACTTTATTCTTGCATTCATACTTCTGAGCCTTTCGTCGCTTCTCAATGGATTTTCCCTGGGTATCATATCCCCTGTTTTGAGGATGCTTTTTTATCAGGAAAATGCCCCATTGTATTCTGAGACCAAGCTGCCTATCATTGGTAAGTTCTTTAACCGGTTAATCCTTCAAGTACCACCTCTCGAAGCACTTCGAAATCTTGCACTCATTATAATAGGATTTTACCTCATTAAAGCCATTCTCACCTATTTCCAGAAACTTTCAGGGGTATATGTTCAGGAGAAAGTCGTTAAAGATGTGAGGGAAGCATTGTATAAGAAGATTCTGAACCTTCCGTTGAGTTTTTTTCACAAGAAGAGTTCGGGTGAGGTTATATCCCATTTTGTTAATGATATTAATCTTTTGAAAACCTCTATAACTCATGGCATCTATGTTTTAATCAGTGAGAGCTTTACCCTTATTGCCTATCTCATCCTTGCTTTTATGGCAAGCTGGCAGCTGACTTTATTTGCCCTCGTTGTTATTCCGCTGACTATTCTCGTTACGACAGCGATTAGCGGTAAGTTAAGGAAAAGATCCAGAATATCTCAGGAGAAGATGGGTAATATTAGTTCAACGCTTTACGAAACCCTTACCGGAATTAAAGTTATTAAAAGTTTCGGGACCGAAAAGAAAGAAGAAGAAAAGTTTAAAAAGAAATCCAAAGAATACTTCAAGTCCGTTATTAAGTTTCATTATCTTGGTTCTCTTGCATCCCCACTGACGGAGTTCTTAACAATGATCGTAGCTTCTATGCTTCTCGTATTTGGTGGTATCCTGATTTTTAGAACCCACACCCTTACGCCTGATGGTTTTTTTGTGTTTCTTGCCGCTGCTCTTACTATGATTTCACCTTTGAAGCACCTCTCTCAGATAAATGTATACATACAAGAGGGGGCCGCTGCGTCTAAAAGGCTTATGGATATATTCGATCAACCTGAGTATAAATGGGATGGAAAAATTCCTTTTGAAGGGATCAGAGATCGGATATGTTTCAATGAAGTAACTTTCACATACCCCGATTCGGGTTTTACTCTTAGCAGTGTTAATCTTGAGATTCAGAGAGGTGAAAAAGTCGCTCTTGTTGGTCCTACAGGTGCTGGGAAGACGACTTTAGTGGATCTTCTTATAGGGTTTCATAAAGTAGACAGTGGAACAATAACAGTCGATGGGATTAATCTCTATGATTATGACTATAATTCCTTCAGGGAAAAGGTTGCCGTTGTTCCACAGGAAGTTTTGCTTTTTAGTGGGACTATAAGGGACAATGTACTTTACGCAGCGGAAACGTGGGACGAAGAGGAACTTGCCGAGATATGTGAGGAAACAAGGGTCAGCGAAATTATTGAGAGGATGCCTTCTGGGATGGCATCTATAGTGGGAGAAAGGGGATCCACGCTTTCAGGTGGGGAAAGGCAGCGAATTGCTCTTGCCAGAGCATTGATGAGAAAACCTTCGATACTCGTTCTCGATGAGGCGACCTCGGCGCTGGATTCGGAGACCGAGGAGGCTATTAAGAGAGCTATCTTAGAACATACAAAAGATATTACTGTAATTACCATTGCACATAGATTATCCACGGTGCTCCAATCGGATAAGATCGTAGTGTTGGATAACGGTCGGATTGTTTCCGTAGGGTCTCATAGGTATCTTTACCAGACCTGTGAGCTTTATAAGAAACTCTTCGATGCGCAATTTCAATATTCGATATGAAGAGGATTTTAGGATATCGAGTATTTATACTTGCTGGCCTCTTGTTCTTTTCTTCAGTTGTAATAACAATCCCTGTACTAAGGGGAATTGAGAAAGGCATTGACACTGAGTCTAAAACCCTTACCTTGTTGATTTCTTCCGTTATTTCGAGATCTCAAGCGCATGAGAGTGCTTTTGAGGAAGTAAAGGGAATTATAGGGGATCTTAATTTTCCTGTAATAATGACCAATGAAATGGGACTTCCGATTGCATGGGCATCCGTTGATGTTCCTTCTTCTAAGTATACTTTAACCGAGCTTTACAGACCGGATCTTTTAAAAGACGATCCTGACTACTTGAAGCTAATCTCTTATATGGGGAAGTTGGCTGAAGAGCATGACCCATATGAGATTAAAAGGGGCACTGAGGTCGTGGGATACATTTACTATGGTTATCCCCAATATACTTCCTTTTTGCGGCGTCTTCCTTTTTTCATTCTGATCTTCAGTTTTATAGCATTTCTATTTATGATCCAGGCTGCGAGAGTTATTCATACCTATGAAGTCGAAACTATATGGGCAAACTTTGCAAGAGGTCTTGCCCACCAGATGGGAACACCCGTATCTGCGTTAATGGGGTGGATGGAATTGTTGAAGGCTGGTAAGGTGAATGAACAGGTCCTGTTAGCTATGGAGAAAGACATTTCACGGCTTGGTTCTATCTTACAGAGGTTTTCACGGGTTGGTGGTGAAGTGCGTAAGGAGGATGTAGAAATTTGCAGTTTGCTCACAAATCTTCTTGCTGAGCTTAGAGAGAGATTTTTAAAAGGTGTCTTCGTAACGCTGGAATGCACTGGGGATCTCACAGTTACAGGTGATAAAGAATTACTTTCTTGGGCATTTGAAAACCTGCTGAGGAATTCTTACGAAGCATTGGGCCCCAACGGTCATATTGTTGTAGAGCCTAAAAGGGAAGGTAAAGAGGTAGTTATTCTATTTAAAGACAACGGGAAAGGCATAGATAGTAAGGTAAAAAAGAAGATTTTCAGGGAGTCTTTCTCAACCAAGGAGCACGGCTGGGGCATCGGGCTATTGCTTGTAAGGAGGATTGTTCAAGAATTTCACGGGGGAAAAGTGAGATTCATTAAGTCAGAGCCATATGTTGAAACCATTTTTGAGGTTAGATTAAGTGAAAAGAGTGATCATTGAACCTCCGGCTTTTTTAAGTATGGTGGTTTCCACTGTGGAGACCTTTAAACTCGAAAATTATGGTTTAGCTTTAGGATACAAGCTGAATTACGGCTTCGTAATTGAACATGCAATTCCCATTGTAAGTGCTAAGAGAAGTGCTTTTTACGTAGCCTCTAATAAACGTAGGGAACAACGCGTCCGAGAGATGATAAATAATTTCCAAATGGGACTTGAAGTAATAGGGGATTTCCACTCTCATACAGGGTTAAAAAACTCTCCAGCGTCTGCTACTCCTTCTTCTGATGATCTTGGCACTATGGAACGAGGCAAGCTATACGTGATCCTTGCGGCTAATGAATCTCCTTTTAATAAGAGGGCGTTCTCATCCTGGAAATATATACCCGGCGGGTTTGGTGTTCGTGGTACTTCCTGGGGATTGAACATTGAACTCAGAGCTTTTGAGCTCTGGGGTGAGGATGAATACCGCGAGCTTAAAGTTATCTGTCCTCTTGCTGCGGGGATTTAGATAAGTTTTTCTGACAGCAAATGTTCTGCCTTTTCGATATCCTCGAGCATAAATCGGTCTCTGTCAAGGTGTGGTACAAGTTCTCTGAGTTTCTTGTGTATATATTTTGTGCCCGAGGATGCCATTTCTAAGCCAGAGAGTTCTAATGCCTGCGCCGAGATGAGGAGCTCTATGGCGAGGATTTTTTTTGTATTCTGAAATATTTCTTTCAATTTTAATGCAGAGTTCATCGCCATTGAGACAAAATCTTCCTGATTTCCTGAAGTGGGTATTGAATCGAGAGTTGCCGGGTGCCCTAAGATTTTATTCATGGAAACAAGGCTAGCCTGGGTAACCTGGTGCATCATAAATCCTGAATTAAGACCACTCTCCTTTATCAGAAACGCAGGGAGACCGCTTAACTCGGGAGTAAGGAGCCTGAAGCTCCTACGTTCAGAGATGTTACCCAATATAGAGAGCGCCAAGCCCATAATGTCTCCTATGATCCCTGGGTGCTGTCCGTGAAAGTTACCATTTGAGATGATATCACCATTTTCAAAAACGAGGGGGTTATCGGTGACTGAATTTATCTCAATTTCCATTACTTTTTTGGAAAATTCGAGAATATCCCAAACTGCCCCGTGTACTTGGGGTGTACATCTCAAGGAATATGCATCCTGAACTCTTTTCTTTTCTTCTTGGATGAGTCTTGAGTCTTGTATTAAGTGGTTTAAGTTGATAAGGGAAGTCTTTATACCAGGGTGGGGTCTTGTTTCTGATATCCTCAAATCCAGTTCTTCCCTCACACCCTTGAGTGCTTCAAAGGACATTCCCGCAATTAAATCGGAATTGTAAGTGAGGATAAATGCGTTACGTAAAATAAGGGAGATAATCGCAGATGTTGCTTGGGTTCCATTTATCAAAGCAAGGCCTTCTTTTGATTTCAGAGTAATTGGCGAAACACTCTTTTCTTTGAGAACTCTTGAGGTTTCTATCCTATTACCATCTTTGAGACAATATCCTTCACCAATGAGGGCAAGAGCGATGTGGGAAAGTGGTGCCAGGTCTCCAGATGCACCTACAGATCCTTTTGAAGGAACGTAGGGAATTATATCTTCATTGAGAAATTCAACGAGTTTCTCGATTACTTCCTCTCTTACACCCGAATGTCCAGATGTGAGGGTATTGGCTCTGAGCAACATACATGCTCTAACATACTCTTCAGGTAATGGCTCGCCGACACCTACGGCGTGAGATCGGAGGATGTTCTTCTGGAGTTCCTCAATACACTCATTTTCGATTTTTACTTCTGCTAATTTGCCTACACCTGTGTTGATACCGTAAAATGGTTTTCCATGCTTGACGATATCATCTACGATCCTTCTTCCATTTCTGATCTTGCTCACGGCGGCTTCAGCGATTCTGACCTTTTCTTTCAGAACGGCAACTCTATGGACATCATCAATTTTTAGGTGATGACCATTAATTTCAATCATTTTTCCCCCTTAAGAAGTTTTTAATTTTTCTAATGGCCTCTTCAGGTGATGAGACCTTTTCAAATTTTAAATTGGGTAATTCAGGAACCTCGTATGCTGCGATAAATTTTCCATTTTTAGAAGCTATTGCCAGTTCTATTAAGGTGCCCGGAGAGTAACCTACTGCCACCAATGCGTCTGCAGAATTTGCAATAATAAAGTTCCTTGCTTCTCCTATACCAGTGGAAATTGCAATATCCACATACGGGTTGGCAGAAATTTTTGACTTCTCGGGTAAGATACCGATTGAGATCCCATTTTCTTCTTGGGCACCCTTTGACGCTCCCTCCATTATTCCACCCTTACCACCGGTGATGAGTCCCCAACCTTCTTTTGCGATGAGTCTACCTAAGGTTTCAGCGAACCTGTACTCCTTTTCAGTAGGTTCCGAAGGGCCAACAACACCAATTATCGTTCGCATAGAGGAATTTTACCGTAGTGGAGATGGAAAGACAATTCCTTCTTTGTCTTTCCCTTAGCTCTGAGTTATTATTAGACAAATGAAGGGTAAGAGTTTTTATGTTATTGTATTTATTTCTTTTCTCGTCCTTTCCCTGTCCTTTGGTTTCAGTATAAGATATCTCAGGTCTAGTGTTGATCATGTGGTCTTTGAAGATATAAAAACGTTGAGAGAAGTTCTTGTTAGCTCACTACGAACTTCGATAAAGACCCAGAAAGAGCAAGAGTTTTATGTGGTCCGTAATTTGCTTAAAGCCGAAGAGTGGCTCTCTCGCTATCCTGATTTCTCCGTCCAGAATCTTAGGTGGCTTAAGGAAGTGACTGAAATTTCGGGAATTCTGATACTCAGTGAGAACCTGAGAGTTTTGTCGATTTATCCGGAATACGCACGTGAAGATTCTATACTTGATGGTTTGAATCCCAAGGAGGTGAACTGGGGGGACGTGTTTCCTTATGAGAATGAGTATTCAATAAATCTTGCTTCAAGGGTTAACGGAAAAATTGCCGTGTTCTTTGTGATACGGGAGGAGCTTTTCGAAAAGCGTATCGCCGCGGGAACGAATGAACTTTTGAGCAGCCTGGAGCGAGACAGGAAGATCGCCTTTTTGGTGCTCCAGGATACACAGGGTATATGGTTTGGTGTGAAGGTGCCCGATGAGGTTGAAGATATTGAAGTAGATAAGGAGTTAATGCATGTCTTTAGTAACAAAAAGTCGGTTTCACGGGTGACGAATCTTGGAGGCGAAGATGTACTTGAGATAGCTATGCCTTTTGAGATAGAAGGAATATTTAATGGCATCATCAGACTGGGTATTTCGAGAGATTATTATGCTATGACCTATCGAGGGTTTGTAAGGAATCTTCTTCTAATACACCTTTTACTCTTTGTTCTCATCGTAGTAGTTTTGTCCTTTGTTTTCAGCCGCAAGAACGTGCAGATTAAGATGTTAAGTTTTGATAGTCTTATGAATCACATAAAGCTTGGCATCGCGCTTTTTGACCGTCAAGACCGCCTGGTTTACGCCAATGATGATTTTTACAAACTTTTGAGAGTCTCGAAGAAGAATGCAAGTAAGATGGAGCTCCACGATATAATGCCAGACATTCCTGTACTTGAAGTTTCCGTTAGAAAGGATTTAATGAAAAAGCGAAGATTAACCGCCGTTCCTATCCTTTCTAAGGGGGAGAGAAGAGCCGCCACTTTAGTAATTGTTGAGGATACTGAGATTGAGGAGAGGCTTGAGAGGGCTGAGAGGATAGAACTTTTAGGAGGGATGTCTGCTCAGGTGGCCCACGAAATCAAGAATCCTTTAAACTCCATTAGTATGATCATCCAGAGGCTGAATTCAGAATTTGTAATTACGCCTGAGATGGAATCCAGGGAATTAATCTCTATAGTGATAAGGGAAATAGAACGCATAAAAGAGACAGTAAATCGTTTTGTTTCCATAATGGCACCGATGAATGTAAAGTGGGAGTGCACAGATCTCTGTGCCGCTATTGAGGAAGTGCTGGCACAGTTCTTCATCGAATTTAAGGCTAAGGAGATAAATTTTAGGACTCTTTACAAGGCATGCCCGAAGGTTATGATGGATCGTGAGAAATTTAAAGAGTCTCTGAAAAATGTGTTGAGGAATTCTTTGGAAGCCCAGGAGGCTGGTGGAGAAATTAGACTTGCTGTAATTTTAAGAGATGAGCTTGTAAAGATTATCGTTGGAGACAGGGGAAAGGGGATGGCCCGTGAGGAGTTATTGAAAGTGGGATCACCATTTTATACTACGAAACCTACTGGCTCGGGGCTTGGACTCTTCTATGTTAGGAAAGTCATGGAAGCGCACGGAGGTGAAGTTATTATAAAGAGCAAAAAGGGAGCGGGGACTGTAGTGGTCCTATCATTGTCCTATGCTAAAGATCGCCGTTGTTGAGGATGACAAAAGTGAAAGGTGGATCCTCTGTGATTTTTTGAACAAAAGAGGATATGCGGTTGTTGACTTCGAATCTGCAGAGGATCTGATGAAATTTCTTGAGAACAGTAAGGTTGATGTCATACTCTCCGATTTAAGACTACCAGGAGAGAATGGACTTGTGCTACTGCAGAAGGTAAAGTCTCGGTATCCCGAGATTGAATTTGTGCTTGTCACTGCTTTTGGAGATGTTAACACTGCGGTTGAGGCGATGAAGAGTGGTGCTTATGACTATATTACAAAACCGGTGAATCTTGAAGAACTGCTTCTTAAACTGAGACATCTTGAGGAGAGGTTTTCACTTGTCCAGAGACTCGAGTTGGCAGAAACTGAGATTAAATACTCCAGAGGCTTGATTGTCGCGGAATCCCCTGCGATGAAAGAAGTCTTGAATTTGGCTATTCAAGTCGCACCTACCTCATCTTCAGTCCTCATTACCGGAGAAAGTGGTACAGGGAAAGAGGTTCTTGCAAGGTTTATTCACGAGCGCTCGGGTAGGGTGGGTAGCTTTATACCTATTTCCTGTGCTGCGATTCCCGAAACCCTTTTGGAAGCGGAGCTTTTTGGCTATGAGAAAGGGGCTTTTACTGGCGCCATCGATGAAAAACCGGGAAAACTTGAGATGGCTGATGGCGGTACCCTTTTTCTTGATGAAATTGGAGAGATGCCACTTTCGATTCAAGTAAAGTTGCTGAGGGTGCTTGAGGATAGAGAAGTTGTAAGGCTTGGTGCTACGAAGGTTAGGAAAGTAAATGTGAGATTCCTTTTTGCAACTAACAGGGATCTGGAGGCTATGGTAAGTGAAGGTAGTTTTAGACAGGACTTGTATTACAGGATTAATGTATTTCGCATTAAACTTTCTCCACTCAGAGAAAGGGTAGAAGATGTTGTGCCCCTTGCCCACTACTTTTTAAAGAAATTTTCAAAAGAGTTACACAAAGATATAAAGGGATTTTCTGATGATGCCATATCGGCATTGTTGCTGTATAGCTGGCCCGGTAACGTAAGGGAATTGCAAAATGTGATCGAAAGGGCGTGTGTTTTATGCAACACAGAATTTATCAGCCGGGAGCTGCTATTCTTCCCGCAGGCTCCTGAAAGTCCCCATATGAGGCTTCAGGATGTAGAGCGGGAGCACATTAGAAAAGTCCTTGAAATGACCAATTGGAACGTGTCGAGGGCTGCTGAAATCCTTGGCGTTCACAGGAATACGCTTAGTTTGAAGATTAAAGAATATGGTCTTGAGAAGAGGAAGTAAGGTCGCTTGCTGCCATTAGTTCCTTGCTTATAGCCACCTTTTCTCCAAAGAAACTTTTATTGAATTCATAAAATCTTTCAAGTCCTTCTTGATTTTTGAAAAACAATGGATAGGAATGGCAGCTAAAGGATGAGAAAAGAAATAAGCGTGGGGTTCCGATGAGAAACCTTGCAAAGAAGGGATATCTACTTAGTGTAACTGATGGGTTCTTCAATATAAGATACTTTGTTCCTCTTTTAATGCTCTCTTCTTCCGTTTCTCGGATGTCTCCTGAAAGTTCTATGTTGCCGATTCTTATGGTGTAAAGCTGGCCACTTAAGCCAATAAATGGTTTCGATAGAAGGTAAAGTAAACTTAGCAGTGTATATTGAAAGAATATGCAAGTAATGAGAAGGGCTGTAATCACTATAAGGGGCGCTCCATTCCTTATGCCCCAGAAGACTTGAGTCAAGCCGAAGACGAGTATGGCAGCCGAAGCCACGGCTCGCAAGAATAATTTCCAGTTAATAGTTTTCATTTATAACCTTTATGGTAGAACTTTTTATTTGCGTAGGAGACACTTCTACAAGGATTTCCTCTCACGATGTGACATATAAATGGCTTTCTAACAAACTGTACCTTCATACGTTTCGTTGCCCCTTTCTCTTTTAAATGACTTTTGTTTTCCCACCGCACAAGTGCCGATTTTTAGCTAAAGGGTCAAGATCCCTATGAATGCGCCCATAGAAAGAAATGGACCAAATGGTATCTCACCTTTAAGTTTGTCAGGAAATATAAGGTGTGCAACGAGTGCGATGATAGATCCAAGAAGCAGGGACAGATACACGCCCCAGAGCCCTGCGAAGCTACCTATTAACATTATTAGAAATATATCCCCTTCTCCAAGGGCCTCTCTTTTCAAAATCAACTTTGAAAATATAACTCTGAGAATCCAGAGGAAGAACCCCGAGATCACGGTAGAAAGTAAAACCTGAAGAATAGGCAGGTCTTTAATGAGTAAAGTTGCTAAAAGCCCAACTCCTATCCATGGGATTGTCAAAATGTCGGGGATAACCTTTTCTTGAAAGTCGATTAACGAAATTGCAATAAGTAGAGAAGAGAGTATAAGGTATTTTATAACGATAGGGATGCTCCAGTGGAATTTTATAAAGATGCTGAGAAAGACGAGGCCTGTAAGCCCCTCCACAATGGGATACACAGGAGATATTCGAGAGCCGCAAGTTCTGCATTTTCCTTTAAGTATTATGTATGAAATTATTGGGATGTTATCGTAAAAGCGAATGGGCGTTCCGCAGTTTGGGCAATGGGAGCCAGGTTTTACGATGGACATACCCTTTGGTATACGGTAGATAATTACGTTGAGGAAGCTTCCCACCACTGTACCTAAGATGAAGAAAAAGATGGAAAGGGAAACCATCTTTAAATTGTATACTTCTCGATACGTAAATCAAAAATGAGCGCTTCTTGACAGTGAGGCACTTTTGAATTAAATTTATATTGTTTACGAAATTTTTAGGGGGCGAAAGTTATGGATGTGAGTAAAATTGTTCAAGTACTATTAAAAAACAAGTTAGTAGATGAAACAACAGCAGTAAAGATTAGAGAAGAAGTAAGGAGAAGCAACAAATCTCCATACAGAGTGATTCAGGAGCTGGGCTTAATGACCGAAGAGCAGCTTCTGAAGATTTTAGCAAGGGAATTTAGAGTCCAGATTGCAGAGCTTGGGTCTGACAGTGTTGACCCTACTATTGTTCAGTTAGTTCCAAGGGAATTTTGTGAAAAAAATGAATCCTTCCCGCTGAAAAGGAAGGGAAGGATTCTCTATGTAGCAATGGCAGACCCCACAAGGTGGGATGTTATTGACAACTTGCGTTTTGTAACTCATTTGAGCGTAGAGCCTCTAATTATGAGCCCCGAGAAGATAAATCAGCTTATTCTTAAGGCGTATGGAGAGAAATCCGAAGTTTCAGAAATTGTAAAAGAATTAGAAGAAACATCAGAAATTGACGGCTTGACTATTGTCGAAGAAAAGGAGGAAGAGGAAGCAATTGATCCGGCACTTGTGGCGAAAGACTCCGCTATTCAGCGTTTTGCCTTAACATTGCTACGTGAGGCTATTGAAAAGAATGCCAGTGATATCCATATCGAACCTTATGAAAATAAGATGCGCATCAGGCTTAGAATTGATGGTACCCTTCGAGAAATTGAACCCCCGCCCTATAGGTACGCAAGGGGTATAGTTTCCGTTATCAAAATTATGTCTAATCTTCGGATTGAGGAAAAAAGGCTACCTCAGGATGGGCACTTGAAAATAGCGGACAAGTCACGACGTATTATAGATTTCCGTGTTTCTACTCTGCCGGTTAAACATGGTGAGAAGGTGGTGTTGAGAGTTTTGGACAAGAGTTCCCTCACTCTCGATCTGACAAAACTTGGTTTTGAGCCTGATTCCCTGCAGAAGTTTGAATATGCAATCACAAGGCCCTATGGGATGATCCTTGTTACAGGACCTACGGGAAGTGGTAAGACCACTACCCTTTATTCTGCTCTTTCCATTTTGAACAAGCCTGAAGTCAATATAATGACGGCTGAAGACCCTGTGGAGTTTGAATTTGAAGGAATTAATCAGGTTCAAGTTAGGGAAGAGATAGGCCTTACCTTTGCTTCGTCATTAAGGTCCTTTTTGCGTCAGGACCCTGACATTATAATGGTGGGAGAAATTCGTGATGCTGAGACCGCTTCTATTGCGGTAAAGGCAGCTTTGACAGGACACTTAGTGCTGTCCACCTTGCATACAAACGATGCACCGAGTTCCATCGCTCGTCTCATTGATATGGAAACCCCCCCGTATTTAATTGCGGATTCACTCATCCTCGTGATGGCTCAAAGGTTGGTCAGGCGGCTCTGTCCACAGTGTAAAAAACCTGTTCAGCCCTCTGAAGAGAAATTAAAGCTGGTTGGGCTTGACAAATCTTTTTTGGCTGGAAAAGTTGTATATGGTGAAGGTGATACAACCTGTGACTTGTGTAAAGGTTCAAGATATAAAGGAAGAGAAGGTGCCTTTGAGGTCATGTTGGTTTCACCTACCATAAGGGATATGATCCTTGAGAACAGGCCGATACATGAAATAAGAGAGCGAGCAAGGGAAGAGGGCATGCTTACGCTTAGGGAGGCTGCCCTTTTAAAGTTCCAGAGAGGCATAACTTCTCTGGAAGAAGTAATTAGAGTAACTATGGAGGGATAATATGCCCGAAGTATCTATTAGGGAATTGTTGGAAGAAATGGTTCGAAGAAACGCTACGGACCTCCACCTCACTGCCGGTGCTGAGCCATATTTTCGTATTGATAAGAGTCTCATTCCTTCAGGATATAAGGTTCTTTCCCCCCTTGATGTTAAGAATATGGTTTATAGTTTGCTTTCCGAAAACCAGAGGGCAAAGCTTGAAAATGAATTGGAATTGGACTTTGCTGTCTCTATTGAAGGATTGTCAAGATTTAGATGTAATGCGTTTTTTCAGAGAAGTACCGTTGCATGTGCCATAAGAAGGATTCCATTCAAGATACCACCTATTGATTCCCTTGGACTACCAAATGTGGTTCATTCTCTCGTAGATAAGGAGAAGGGGCTCATACTTGTTACAGGACCAACAGGCAGCGGAAAATCCACTTCCCTTGCAGCCCTTGTCGATAGCATAAACCAACTCAGAGCCTGTCACATCGTTACTTTGGAAGATCCAATTGAGTACCTGCATAGAAATAAAAAATCCATTGTTGCTCAAAGGGAGGTAGGTCAAGATACAAAAGCCTTTGCTTCTGCTCTCAAATATGTATTGAGGCAAGATCCCGATGTCATTATGGTTGGCGAGATGAGAGACCTGGAGACCATTCAGTCCGCCCTGGTTGCGGCAGAGACAGGCCATTTGGTTCTTGCAACTCTACATACGGGAACAGCTATTGAGTCCATAAACCGTATTATTGATGTTTTCCCTCCTTATCAGCAGGACCAGGTTAGGGTACAGCTTGCCAGTGTCTTAGAGGCAGTCATTTCCCAAAAGCTCTTACCAAGAGCAGGTGGAAAGGGATTAATTCTTGCCTCTGAGGTGCTTCTTGCAACTCCTGCGGTACAGACCCTCATCCGTGAATCCAGAGTTCATGAAATGTACAGTATAATGCAATCGAGCCAAGCCTTTGGAATGCAAACGATGAATATGTCTCTTGCCAGTCTTTTCTTACAGGGACTTATAGCATTTCAGACCGCGCTACTATCGTCCCCAAGACCTGACGAGCTTAAGAAAATGATAAGTGTAACACCCAAAGGGAGATAAAAGGAGGTCTTTTATGCCCCGTTTTAGTTATACAGCAAAGGATAGAGAAGGTAAGATCAGGACAGGTGCGGTTAATGCGAAAAGTAGCGATGAAGTTGTTTCAAGGTTAAGAAGCTTGGGGTTAAGTGTGATAAAAGTAGAAGAGGAAAGGAGGGGTTTTACCTGGCCCTTTGGGGGGAAACCCGGCTCCAAGGACCTTGCAATCTTTTCGAGGCAGTTTGCAGTAATGATCGAAGCGGGTGTATCACTGACGAGAGCCCTTGAGATACTTTCTGAGCAGACCGAGAAGAGGAAGTTGAAGGATGCGATTTTGAAGGTGAGACGCGAAGTAGAGGGAGGGAAGAGTATCGGTGAGGCAATGAAAGAACAGTCTCAGATATTTCCCGATTTGATAGTGCAAATGGTTGCAGTGGGTGAGCAATCGGGCCAACTTGTAAATACGCTTAAGCAAGCGGCTATATTCTACGAAAAAATGGACTCTATTCAAAGGAAGGTAAAATCGGCGATGGCTTACCCTGTTGTGGTATTTATCGTACTGATTGCTGTTACGGCAGGGATGTTGATTTTCATTATCCCCTCTTTTGCTCAGATGTATGCGGAAGTTGGTGCCCAACTGCCGGCTCCTACTCGATTTGTGATAGGTTTGAGCAATTTTTTGAAGAATTACATTCTGATAATTCTTGCTGTCATAATTGTACTTATAATTCTCTACAGGAGGTTTAAAAAAACCGAGCGTGGGAAGTATGTGATCGACAACTTTATGATGCATGTTATCATATTCGGGAATTTGATAAAGAAGGTCGCAATAGCCCGCTTCGCCAGGACTCTTTCCATCTTGATTTCCAGTGGTCTTGAATTAATCCAGAGTCTAAAAATTACAGGCAAGGCATCGGGAAATAAGGTTATTGAAAAGGGGATGGACACGGTTTCTACAAGAATTACTGGTGGTGAGACCATTACTCGCCCTATTCAGGAACTCAATTTGTTTCCACCCCTTGTAGTCCATCTTATTTCTGTTGGTGAGGAAAGTGGAAGGCTCGCGGAGATGCTTAGCAAGATTGCAGACTTTTATGATGACGAAGTAGATACTGCAGTTGCTACCCTGGCTTCAACCATCGAGCCTGTAATGATTGTTATAATTGGTGTATTTGTAGGCGGTATTCTTATTTCAATGTACTTGCCTATCTTCGGGCTTGCCGGTACGATCCAATAATTTGTTGAATAAAAGGGAACTGCGCTATTTTCTTGAGATAAATTCTTTTGTAGTACTCTTTATATCAATTGTTGCATGGCTCTATTTACGTGAAATACAAGCTAAAAGCCTTATTACCCTCTTCTTCACCATTGCTATACTCACAGCCGTCTTGAATTTCCTGCTCATCGTTTTCCTTTCAGAAAAACCGGCTCTTTCCTGCTGGATTTCTATTATCGCCTTTGACCTCGTGGTTGCAATAATGTCGATGGCAACAGGGGGGATTGAATCAAGGATTCCATACCTCTTTGTGTTTCCAGTGGTTTTTGCCGTCTATTTCCAGAAAGTCCGCGGAGGAATTATCCAGTCTGCAATAGCCCTGCTCCTGGTTTATGTGCTAACCCAGTTTGAATACACCTCTTCCTATTCGGGAGAACAGCTTTTACTTTTCCCCTCACCTATAACCAAGAATCTGAGCTATTTCCTCGTATACGCCCTCGTTTTCGCTTTTTTTACTGCCGCTACGTCTTACTTCAGCAACATAATCCGAAGGCAAGAGAGAGATTTTCTCAAATATCGTGTTTCAAGTGAAGGGATTCTTAATGCCGTGCCCAGTGGAATTTTAACCCTTTCGCCAGAGAATAAGCTGGTTTTTTCGAATAAGAGTGCCAGAGAGATTCTAAGGGAGGATGAATTAACTGAATTCCTTGAGGTTGTGTCCGATGAGCCCGAATCCCGAAGAAACGAGATACGTATTGGAGAGAGGATCTTAGGGTATTCTCAGAACGCCCTTGAGGATGGGACTAAAACCATTGTTTTTCAGGACTTAACGGAAGTAAAAAAGCTTGAAGAAGAGAGGAGGGAGCTTGAAAAACTCGCATTCCTCGGTGAACTTGCTGCGAACCTTGCGCATGAAATTCGAAATCCTATTCAGGCAATAAATATGGCTATGGAACTTTTGATATCTGGGAGAGCAAGTCCCAATGACGAGTTCCTGAAGAGTGTTATGTACGATGCTGAAAGACTTTCCCAGGTTGTAAACAAGTTTTTGCATTATGCAAAGATTCCTGAAGTGAAAGTTGAAGATGTAAACTTATATGAGCTTGTGAATATGGTTTTCTATGACATCGTTAGAATGTTTGTAGATAAGGTGACTTTGAGAAACAACATCCCGGAAGATTACAAGATTCAAGCAGATCCAGTGAGGATGGAGGAACTTTTTTCTAATTTATTCCGTAACAGCTTTGAAGCAAAAACGAAGGATTTCATTGATGTGGATCTCATTCAACCTGGTGAGGAGTTACCACTTGTGGATGGGAATAGGTACAGGGCTTCCGTTACTTCGGTGCTTTTGAGAGATTATGGAGAGGGTATGGACGAAGAAGTTAAAATGAGGGCGAAGGAACTTTTCTTTACGAACCGGAAAGAGGGAACTGGTTTTGGTCTCTCTGTATGTGAGAGGATTATGAAAGCTCACGGTGGAAGTCTGAAGATATTTTCGGTTAAGGGTAAAGGGACCGATATTATTTTGGAGTTTGGATAATATGGCGTACAGAGTCTTTGTTGTGGACGACGATAAAGGCATTCTTGCAAGTCTCGATCGGTTTCTTCGTTCATTAGGATTTGAGGTCTTCTCCTTTACAGACCCCCAGCATGCCCTCAGATCCGTAGGTGATATTGCACCACACCTTGTCATCCTCGATCTTAGGATGCCTGAGATCTCGGGTATGGATCTCTTGAGTTTGCTGAAGGAGAGAGACCCAAATATGTATGTGATTATTATTACGGCTTACGGGACTGTGGAATCTGTGATTGAAGCTATGAGACGAAAAGCCGACGATTTTCTACTCAAGCCTTTTAAAATGCAAGACTTGGAAGCGGCTCTTAAGAGGGCTGAAAAGTTTCTCATGTTGAGGGAAGAGAATATAGTTTTAAGGAAGGAACTCGAGTTTCTCAAAGAGTATGAGATTGTTGGTAAATCAGAAGCCTTGCACAGGGTGTTGGACAAGGTCAAGAAGATCGCCCCCTTCGATACCACCTGCATCATTTACGGGGAAACGGGTACAGGAAAAGAACTTGTGGCAAGGGCAATTCATTATAACTCGCCCCGCCGCAATAAACCCTTTGTAGCTATTAATATGGCAGCAATGCCTGAGGAGCTTACGGAGAGTGAACTTTTCGGCTACAAAAAAGGTGCCTTCACAGGTGCGTATGCTGATCATCCTGGTCTCTACAAGGTAGCCGAGGGTGGAACTATACTACTGGATGAAATTTCGGAAGCTTCACCGAGACTTCAGGCAAAATTGCTGAGGGTACTGGAATACAAGACGATAACTCCCCTCGGTAGCACCAGTGAGGAAAAAGTTGATGTAAGAATAATCACCTCTACCAACAGGGATCTGAGGAGCCTTGTAAAGGAAGGCAAGTTCAGGGAAGACCTTTTTTACAGATTGAACGTGGTCAATATTGAAGTACCGCCCCTTAGAGAGAGGAAGGAAGACATCGAAGTCCTGTTTAACTACTTCCTCAACCGTTATTCCAAAAAGTATGGGAAGAGCGTTAGAGTGAAGGAAGGCGTTTTCCCTGCCTTGGAGAATTATGATTGGCCAGGCAATGTGAGAGAACTGGAGCACCTTGTGGAACAGCTGGTGATAAATGTCGAGGATGGTGGTACAATAGAGGAGGAAGATGTGAGAATGGATCTTACCAAGGCACCTGAGGAAAAACGGTTTAAAACCTTGAAAGAACTCGAGGAGGAGCATATACTTAACGTATTGAAGATTACAGGAAATAACAAGAGAAGGGCTGCCGAGCTTTTGGGCATTGACCTTTCAACCCTTTATCGCAAGCTGAAAAGTATGGAGGGTGCTCCACAGAACCCCAGTTTTTCAGAGTGAACTATGGGGGTTATTTGCAAAATGCAAAAAAGTTTGCAGAGTGCAAACACGGGGGGAGTAAAAATCGTTGTAAATCAGGGTTTTTACTCTGGCACAGTTTTTGCAGTAGTTTAAGTGATACATAAAAACAGGAGGTGTAATATGAAGCGTAAAGGCTTTACACTGATAGAGCTGCTCATAGTGATCGCAATTATTGCGATCCTTGCTGCTATAGCCATACCACAGTTTGCGAGGTATAGAGTGAGGGCGTACAACGGTGCTGCAGAGAGTGACTTGAGGAATGCGAGGACTACCTATGAAGCGTTCTTTGCCGATTGGCAACACTACCCGGACGCGGTAAGTCTGGATTCTGCTAGCGTTGTCATAGAATGGGAAACGGTGTTGGATTCGTTCAGTCTTTCCACAGGTGTATATTTTGGGTCAAATACTGATGGTGGAAACGTATCGTATACTATGGCTACCCACCATTTACAGGGTGATACCGAGTACGGTGGTGATTCCGATGTCCAGGGTATCTATTTTGATAGGGATAATGACCATATAGGGTATCAACTGCCGGCGGCAGTACCTACGTCTGTAGCCCAACATGATGACTTTGCAGGAGTAGGAAACTGGAAGCTTCAGTAGAATAATTGGGTAAATATACGTCTGATAGGGGCGCCCGCGAGGGCGCCCCTGTTTTTTTGCCGCCTTTTGTTACTGTTTGTATCTTGGAGTTTATAATATATCCTGTATGTTAGCCGTGAATGGGAATGTAGTTGAGGTAACTAATATATGTAAAACCTTTAAAGGGGACCTTTTCCAGAAGCCCTTCTCTGCCCTTAAAGATATTAGCTTTGAGATTGAGAAGGGGGAATCCTTTGGTCTCATTGGTGTCAACGGGGCTGGTAAAAGCACTACGATTAAGATCATCCTCGGTGTTATATTCCCAGACAGTGGAGAAGTGAAGATCTTGGGCGATAGCCCAGGAGCACTTAAAGTTAAGAAGAAAATCTCCTACCTTCCAGAAAATCCCGTCTTTTACGAGAATCTTAACGGGGAAGATTTTATTAAGTTCGTTGGAAGACTCAGGGGTCTTGAGGGAAAAGTACTGAGGGATGAGGTTGAAAGGTGGCTTTTCAAGGTAAATCTTGAAAAGGATGGTAAGAAACCACTTAAAAAGTACTCGAGGGGTATGATTCAGAGGATAGGCTTGGCTCAGGCTTTTATCGGAAATCCTGAACTGGTCATACTCGATGAACCCCTGAATGGACTTGACCCCCTGGGAAGAAGGATGGCGAGGGATTTGATTGAAGAGACACTGCGCCTCGGGACTACAGTGTTTTTCACCTCTCATATCCTTGAAGATATTGAGAGGATCTGCCACCGCGTGGCTATTATTCATAGTGGTCGTATCTTGAGGTTTGTAGACGTTAAAGATTTGAAAGAAGGGTTAGAAGAAGTTTTCATCCGAACCTTGGAGGAATATGAAGAGAGTAATTGAGCTTGCAAGGATTACGGTAAAGCAGGCAATCAAGGAGAGGAGTTTCTATGTGATACTTATAGCTACTTTGCTCGCTGTGCTCGCAGTCCCCGTGCTTTACAGTTTTACGATGTTTGAAGTTCCCAGGGTCCTTGCAGGCTTTGCCCTATCCTACACCAATTTTGCCGTCTTGATTTTGATGCTGTTTCTCGTGATGAACCTCTCCCAGACAGACCTCGATCGTAAGACACTGCAGTATGTGATTTCCCTTCCTATAAGGAGGAGGGATTACGTTTTTGGAAGATTTCTGGGGTTTGTGTTCTTTGCATGTATTTTGATTTTCTTCATCTTGGCTATTATGGTTCCCTTCGTAGCCCTGTTTTCAAGGATGCGTCCCGATGCACCTTTCTACATAGGCTATTACTTCCTCTATGGCGTTTTTCTCCTTATAGAAGTAGCCTTACTCGTTGCCATCGCCCTTTTATTTCTCTCTCTCACCTCTCGGACCATCGTTTCCATGTTCGGTGTTGCAGGTTGTTATATCGTGGGCCACACTATGGACGAGGTGGCTGAGTTCTTAAGGACTGGTGCGGGTATGAATATGCCCGTCTTTTCGAAAGCAGTTATTCAGGTAGTGCGATATATCTTCCCCAATCTTGCCCTTTTTGATGTCAAGACAGCATTCATTTATGGAAAGGGAATGGATGGCATGTCCCTTTTCCTTTCTCTCTTATACGGTGTCCTTTATACAGTGATTGTCCTACTGCTGGCTGTAGTGCTTTTTGAAAAAAAAGAAGTTTATTAGTTTTATGAAAAGTAAAGGTGGAAGGCTCCTTATAGTGTTCATACTCGTACTTCTCATGATAGGGGTTAATTACTTTTTTGACAAGCCGCAGGTGAGGTTAAAGGGTAGGGAAGAGGCTGAGAGGTTTAGGCTTTATGCAAACCCCAGTTTTGAGAAGTGGTCGGGTTTTGAATTCACCTTTTTGAAGGCGTTTTACTACACCCTTGGGCTTAGGGTATATATGGGGAAACTTTCGGAGGAATACCTTGCTCCCCCTCCATTTGCCAAGGACCCTATCGTGAGAACGGCGGAAGTGGTCACCCGGTTGTGTCCATATTACTACGACATTTATTATATTGCCAATGGCTATCTAACATGGGATTATGGAGATGTAGAAACAGCGAACAGATTGCTCGAGAAGGGGCTCGAATATACGCCGGAGAGGTGGATTTACTATTTATACCTCGGTTTCAACCACTTCTACTTCCTAAAGGACTATGAGAAGGGCGCTATGTATCTCGTCAAAGCCAGTGAGGTCTCAGGGAAGCCCCAATACGCTCACCTCGCATCTAAACTCCTCTATGCCTCAGGGAGAACCGAAGTCGCCATAGGTATTTTGAAGGGTATGATCGAAAATACGAGAGATGAAGGTTGGAAAAGGGGTCTTGAAACGAGGCTTAAAGCCTTAGAAGGGATTTACGAACTGGAGAAGGCTGTGGAGGTGTTTAGGGAAAGGTTTGGAACACTTCCCCAGAACTTAGAAGAACTAAAAAATGCAGGCATAATTAAGGGAATCCCCGAAGACCCTTACGGCGGTGAGTTTTACATCGACGAAGAGGGGAATGTTAGAACTACGAGCAATTTGACTTATATGGATTAGGCACCTTCCAGAAATAGAGATTTCTCCTTTATCTGATGCTGAATTTGGTAGAAGGGCGTTCGTATTGCAGGGCAAAGTATTTCTACAGAAAGACTCGCTATATATGGCTAACTTCTTCCATCCCTCGCAGAGCAGAACTTCGCTCTTTCACCCATGTGTGGGATTCTAAGGAAGAATAGGATTCCTCCTAAAACAACTACGACGCCACTTGAAGAAGTTTTAATCCCATAAGTAGAAGGTAGGTGAGGGCGAAAATTTAGTTGATGCGTTTAGTAAAGAGCTTACTCCTTCCCCGCTTATTGCAATTATTATCCCTACTATAGGGGTCAAGAGCGAGGTTTACCGTAGAGGAGTTAAGGGCGATGGCATTATTAAGGTCTTCCTTTCCATGTTGAGTAAAGAATGCACAGTATGAGGGCTTGAGCCGTTGCGATACTTTTAGTAACAAAGATTATTCTGTACCTGTTGTATCTCTCTACTGCAATACCTGCAAAGGTTACCAAGAGAAAGGTTGGAATCTGGGTTGCAAACCCCGAGATTCTCAGCCACAGTGATGAACCTGTAAACCATCCATGGGACAGCAGTCCTCTGGACCAATGTACCTATAATTGAAATAGGTTGTCCGAAAAAATATAGGCGAACATTGTAACACTTTAGAGAACGAAAGACTCAGTTGGGTTTTGGGGTAAGCATCTTTGGAAATGACAAACCCCATTCTGCGAACATTTTTTTGCATAATTGTGCATATTTGATTGTTCGTATTGTGAACTATATAAATTTTAGTGGAGGTAATAATGAAAGAATTGGCTCTTTATTTTCAAGATATAGCACGCAGGGAGAGTATTGAATATGCCGATATCAGGATCGGCCACTATCGGACGCAATTTCTTTTCCTCCAAGATTTGAGTCCAAAAGCGATAAATGACTTCGAGCGAATGGGATTAGGCATTAGGGTACTATACGATGGAGCGTGGGGTTTTGCTTCTTCGACGAAGATTGAAAAGGGTGAAATTGAGAGGGTACTAAAGAAGGCTATTGAAATAGCTAAGGCGTCCAGTATCGTTAGAGGAGACTATCGGGTGAAACTGGCTCAGGAACCGGTCCACATGGACAAATATGTTGTGCCCATTGAGATTGATCCCTTTGAAGTACCGATCAATGAAAAGATTAATCTCCTGTACGGCATAAATGACGAAATGCTTAAGGTAAAAGGGATTGTGAAAACCTATTCTTATATGGAACTCCGAAGGAGAGATCAGACTTTTGCATCTACCGAGGGCTCACTTATTGAAACTACAATATTTACTTCTAATGCGGGTTACACTGCATATGCGGTAGGGAATAATGATACTCAAAGCAGGAGTTTCCAGGATTACCCACTTAACAAAGGATATGAGCACATTCGTAGCTTGAAACTAAAGGAAAATGCTGAAAGGATTGCAAATGAGGCAGTAATGAAGCTTTACGCCGCTGAGCCCGACGAAGGGAATATGGACCTCGTTCTTGACCCTTCAAACCTATCTCTGACTATCCACGAATCTGTGGGACACCCAACGGAACTGGATAGGGTGCTCGGCTATGAAGCCAATTACGCAGGAAGGAGTTTTGCTACTCCTGAAAAGCTCGGCAATTTCAAATACGGGTCTTCCATAGTTAATTTTGTAGCGGACAACACTCTACCAAGCGGTCTTGCCACGACAGGTTTTGACGATGAGGGAGTGGAGTGCCAGAAGTGGTATATTATAAAGGATGGGATCCTCGTGGATTACAGTTCTACGAGGGAAGTGGCAGCAATTCTTGGATTTCCTCGATCGAGGGGCTCAGCGAGGGCTGACAGCTTCTCTTCGTTTCCTATAAACCGCATTCCAAACCTGTGTTTGATGCCGGGGGATGAATCCAAGACACCCGAAGAACTTATAAGTGATGTGAGAAGAGGCGTTTATATCGAAGGTAGGGGAAGCTATTCAATAGACCAGATGAGGTTGAATTTCCAGTTTGGAGGGGATCTTTTCTACGAAATAAAAGATGGCAAAAAGGGCAGAATGCTCAAAAATGTAATTTATCAGTCTATAACACCCCAGTTCTGGAACTCACTGGATGGCGTTACCGATAAAAGGTTCTGGGAGCCGAGAGGGTTTTTGACCTGTGGAAAGGGTGAGCCCTCGCAGTCAGCCCAGATGACCAACGGTGCGCCGTATGCAAGGTTCAGAAATGTGAAAGTCGGGAGGGGTAGAAGATGATTGAGAAATTCAGAGAAATTGCGAAGAAAATCATACAGAGTTCAAAAGCAGATCATACAGAGGTCTTCTTTCAAAGAGTTAAAGAAGACAACACCAGATTTGGTGAATCGAGGGTAACGCAAAATATGTCTATGGACCAGACCTCGCTTAGCGTCACAGTTCACGTAGGTAAAAAGAAAGGTACTCTAACTACTACATTAGGCGATGACATCCGCGTTGAGGAAATTTTGAGAAGGGCAGTTGAAATTGCGCAAAATAATGTAGAAGACCCTGAGTACATGCCTCCTGTGGAAAAGGAAGATATTCCTGTTATCATGAGAGTAGTACCTGATACCGAGAGTGTGGACCCCAAGACAAAAGCCGGCGTGCTTGGCTCTATTTTTAACGATGCAAGGAGAGAAAATCTTCGGGTTGCAGGCATTTTTACTAATGGTGTTTACCAGTATGGTATTTTTAACACTAATGGGCTCGAAGCCTATTATGAGACATCGATGGCAAGCCTCTCTACGACCGTTCAGACAGAAAATTCGTCGGGATATGCCAAAGACCAGAATGAAGACATAGGTAAAATAAAACCACTTGATATTTATGCCGTTGCGAAAGAGAAGGCAATTAAAGGTATGAACCCGAAAGACCTGGAGCCCGGACTCTATGATGTAATTCTCGAACCCTTAGCCGTAGCTGACTTTGTGGATTTTATGCTCTTTGATATGGATGCGAGGGGGGCTGATGAAGGGCGGAGCTTCTTCTCAGGGAAGCATGGTCAGAAAATTTTCGATGAGAGGGTAACGCTTTATTCTGACCCCTTCTCGGAATTAAACCCTTCTATGCCCTTTGATAACGAAGGTGTTGCTATTAAGAAGATAAACTGGGTTAAAAGTGGTGTGCTGGAAAACCTCTACTACGACCGCTATTGGGCTAAGAAGAATAATAAGAAACCCACGGGGAGGCCATTTTCGCTGATTTTTGCAGATACAGAAAAGAGCATGGATGAATTAATTAAGAAGGTAAAGAGAGGTTTATTGATTACTCGCTTCTGGTATATTCGCTATGTGGATAGAAAGTCTATCACTCTTACGGGTATGACACGGGACGGCCTCTTCTATATTGAGGATGGTATTATGAGGTATCCTGTAAAGAACTTTAGATTTAACGATTCCCCTGCAAGGGCACTTGCGAACGTCATCGATATAGGTAAGGGGCGGAGAATCGTCGGAGAAGAAATTTCTTTTGCGACTTATATGCCAACCCTTTTGATAAAAGATTTTAATCTCGCTTCTAAGACAGAGTTTTAAGATTTTAGAATTGCTGTGCGCCTTCCCGCAGGGAAGGCGCACAGCAATAATAGACTACTGTAGTGGATTGACTTTTCTTGCTACGGTGAGGTAGCCAGTATGAGATATCATAGTTTCCTTTGGCCTCGTTCCTACGTCTCTCACCATAATTTCCCTTTCGAGGATTTCTACGGTTTTTATCATTACAAAGTTTTCTGCCTTAAGTTCGCTGACTGTCTTCTGAACTTGTTCAATATTGGGAGACAATGATGCCCAGAAGCCACCGCCTGCGAGCGCCTCTCTTGCCCACTTCACAACTGTCCACGGCTCTGGCACATCGACAAAGATGATTTCGAGGTTTTCTAATCCAAAGCCCTCAATGGAAACGTCTTTTAGATAGAAGTTTACTCTACTTAAAAGTCCATATTTCTTAACATTTTCCATGGCAAGTTTCTGGAATTCCTCACGCCTTTCAAAGGAATGTACTTTGCCCCTTTCACCAACGATACTGGCGAGGGCAGTGGTCAGGCCGCCTGAGCCTGATCCGACTTCAGCAACAATGGAGCCCTCTTTTAGACCCGTCTCGAGGATAAGATAGCCAATATCCTTTGGGTACATTACAGTGGTTTGCCTCTTTATATGGAGGATCATATCGGAGAGTGAAGGCCTAAGAACAACAAACTTGTAGCCCTTGTGTGATTCTACTACTGTTCCATATTCGAGGTGCTCTGGTAATGTGATCTCGCCGAGGTGGGAAGAAAAATTCAGGCCAGGCTTATACTGTAAGAGGTATCGTGCTCTCCTTCCGCCGTAGAGCAATACAAGTTCACCTTCATTTACCATTATATGTGGCTTTTTTCCAAGAGGCCGAGGATCTCAAGGAGCGTTCTTGCAGCATCTCTACCCTTGTTACCCTTTTTGCCGCCGGCTCTTTCTACTGCATCGTCCATAGTGTCAGCTGTGATAATGCCGAAAACAATAGGGACTCCATAATCCAAATTGAGCCGCCCGATGCTCCTTGATACTTCACCTGCAATGTACTCAAAATGAGGCGTATCCCCTCTTATAACGGCTCCGAGTGCTATGTATCCGTCGTGTAATTTCTTCTCGAGGAGGTGCTTCAATATCAGTGGAATCTCAAAAGAGCCAGGAACTTTGTAAACATCAATATTCTCGGTGGTGACTCCATGCTGGATCAATTCCTCGATGGCTTCTTTTACAAGCCTTTCCGTAACGAATTCATTGAATCGTGAAGCCACGATTCCGATTTTCTTTCCCTTCCCTGATACCTCTCCAATATATTCCATTTTTACTCTCCTTGGGATTCTGAGTCCCCCTCGTCAAGTAAATGACCCAGTTTTTCTTTTTTTGTTTTGAGATACATCAAATTTTCTGGCCTCGGCTTTACGACTATTGGCACCCTTTCTACTACATGTAAACCAAAGCCATCAAGGCCTACGATCTTCTTAGGATTATTGGTCATCAATCTAATCGTCGAAAGCCCGAGATCGGAAAGGATTTGGGCTCCAATTCCATAGTCTCTGAGATCTGCAGGGAGCCCCAACCTTTCATTTGCCTCTACAGTATCGAATCCCTTATCCTGAAGCTCATAAGCCTTAAGTTTATTTTCGAGTCCAATCCCTCTTCCTTCCTGTCTCATATATAAGAGTACTCCAAGTTCTTCATTGTTGATGACTTCAAGCGCTTTATGGAGCTGATCTCCACAGTCACACCTGTAGGATCCGAATACGTCTCCAGTTAGACATTCGGAGTGAACACGAACTAGGACGTTTTCCTTTCCTTTTACATTTCCTTTGACCAGAGCCACATGAACTTCTCCTGTAAGTTTTTCCTTGTATCCATAGAGTCTGAAAGTCCCCCATTTTGTGGGAAGGGTTGCTTCGGATACCTTCTCTATAAGTTTCTCGTGTTTTAAGCGGTATGCGATTATGTCTTTTACAGTGATGATCTTTAGGTTAAATTGCTCAGCCAGTTTTGTTAATTTTGGGACTCTCATCATGCTCCCGTCTTCGTCCATAATTTCGCAGACTACACCAGCAGGGTAAAGTCCAGCTATTCTGGAAAGGTCCACGGAAGCCTCGGTATGACCTGCTCTTCTCAGCACTCCACCGTTCTTAGCCATTAACGTATATACGTGACCAGGCTTTGCGAAGTCCTCAGCCTTTTTAGCTTTGTCTATTGCAAATCTTATGGTAAGTGCTCGGTCAAAGGCTGAGGTCCCTGTTGTGGTGCCCTCTTTTGCGTCAATTGGAATCCCGAAGTTTGTACCGTGTTTTGAAGTATTTGAAATGGGTAAGTCCAACTCCAGTTCGTGGAATCGGTCCTCTTCAAGGGAAAGACAGACGAGGCCCCTACCAAATTTTGTTATAAAATTTATATGCTCTGGGGTCACCTTTTCAGCTGCGACTACAAAATCACCCTCGTTTTCCCTGTTCTCATCGTCGGTCACTATGACTATTTTCCCATTCTTTATATCTTCGATAACTTCTTCTATTTTGGCGAAAGTCACTTTACAATCCCTCAAAAGTATTTTTTCAATTTTTCAAAGGTCTTGTCGATACCCTCAGGGACTACCCTGACGTCTCCTATAACTGGCATAAAGTTGGTGTCTCCGTTCCACCGTGGCACAATGTGCAGATGTAAGTGTCCTTCAAATCCTGCTCCAGCCACCTTTCCAATGTTTAGACCGATATTGAAACCATCAGGATTTGCCTCTTCTTTTAAAGCTTTCACGCTTAGATTGATGAATTCAAATAGCTCTTTTACTTCTTCCCGGTTAAGTTCTTCGGGTTCTTTTATGTGCCTTTTTGGTGCTACCATTATGTGGCCCGGATTATAGGGGAACAAGTTGAGCATAGCAAAAACATACTTTCCCTCTTTCAAGACGTACTGTTTCCGTTCACAGAATATACAACCTGTGTTTTTGTTCGCAACTTCTATGTACTCCATTCTCCATGGAGCCCACAACCTCTTCATGCTGGAAATTTTATATGCTATCCCTTGAATTTACAAAAGTACCTCAAAACTTTAAGAGTTCTTTCAAACTAATGAAACTGTCCGCTCCAATGATGATGTGATCAAGGAGCTCAATTTCCATCATTTCGGAGATAGACTTGATCTTTTTTGTGAAATCAATGTCTTCTTTTGATGGGGTTGGATCACCTGAGGGGTGATTGTGGACGAGAACCAGGGAAACTGCTGAGACCTCAATGGCGGGTTTGAAAACTTCTCTCGGATGGGAGAGGGTTTTGTCAACGGTACCAACGGAAATGATATCATCTCTGAGAAGCCTGTTTTTCACATCCAGATAAAGCCCCCGCAGATGCTCCTTCTTTAGGAAGTACATGCCCCTACAATACTTGTAAACATCCTCGGGTTTTAAAAATTGTTGATCCGTCTTTTCATTGAACAATCTTCGAGCGAGCTCGGTCATAGCGGTAACCTGGCAAGCTTGGACGAACCCAAGCCCAAATAGTTCCTGAAGATCCCGTACGGTAAAATTCTGGGTAATGAGGTTGTTACCATACTGCTCGATTAGTTTTTTTGATATGGAGATTACATCTTCTTTTACTGTTCCCTTGCCTAAAATGCATGCTAGAAGTTCGTAATTCTTAAGAGCCGAGGGCCCTGCCATGAGCAGCTTTTCCCGGGGTCTTGCTTCAACGGGTAAGTCCTTTATTTTCATTAGCTATATTATAATTAATGTGCCTTGAGTCTCAAAAAGTTTTGATCTTTCGCTTTTTGCGAATTTTCCTTCACCTGCTAATCGAGTTTATTCTTAAGGGTATGCTCTATTTCTTCAAGTTTACTCCGGGAGCTGCTGACCACATTATTTAGGATTTCCTCTGCTTTATTTATTACTTGTATTTTGAAGGTTTCGTCCTTGATTCCCGGGAGGTTCATGATAACATTGTAATAAGCACCTTGACATGCGCTCACCGCTTGAATCAAGGCGCACCCTGCATCACTTAGGGCGTTTTTATTACCTTTTTCCGCTATTTCTGAAGCCAGTTTAACAAGGTTCATGCTTAATTCCATAACCCTCATAGGCACCAAGGTGGCTTCCTTGTTCGCAGCTTCTATGGCTTCATCTCGTATATTGATTTCTTCCGGGGTATTTTTCGGTAGAGAGATGGCACTCATTACTCCGTTAAATGCACGAGTGTCCTCATCGATGATCCTTAAGAGTGAGTCCTTCAGTTCCTGGGCTTCGGTAGATATAATTTCCATATCCTCGATAACTGATTCATAGCCTTTCTTACCAAAGGTGAGGTTTGCGACCATAGAAGTTAGAGCAGCCGAGAGGGCACCGCATAAGGCTGAGACACTGCCGCCCCCAGGAGCTGGTGAATCAGTAGATAGCTCGTTGACGAAGCTTCTTATAGTCATATTTTGTAATTTACTCTCTTCCGGGTTTTCAATTAGAAAATCGATAATTTTTTTTTCTGGCTCGAATTTCTGGACATCGTTGAGACCCAAAGATTTTACTGCAATATGGATTATTTCCGATTCTGGTATACCTGTGTTTTTCCCTTGTTTTTTAAGAAAATGTTTACCGGCATCCAGGATAGCTTCTTTGGTTACGAGGCCCACAATTTCGCTTCCCGTAACTCTTAAGCCATCTTTTCTTGCTTCTTCTTCGCAGGTTTCAAATACCTTCCAGAGGGGAGTTTTCTTATAGTTAAGGAGGTTTATGGAAATTTGGGCGATTTGATACTCATCTATGTACCATCCAATTGCCCTTACATGGGATAGGAGCCCTGGGATTTGGACCTTCTCACCTTTTTCGTTTTTTAAGCCGTATCCATTTTCGCGGATTCTTTTAGCGATGTTATTGGCAAGTTTCTTATCCTTGGTGTTCAAATTTACGTTGTAAGCTATTAGAAATTCTCTGGCGCCTATTACATAGGCACCAGATTTTGGGTTAAAGCGAGGCTCCCCGTAATCGGGATGCCATTCTGGATCTTTTAATTTTTCCGGGAGGCCCTCGTATTCGCCCTTTCTTATATTTGGAAGACTCTTCCGTTCCGGTTTTGTTGCTGCTTCTTCATACATATATACAGGAACTCCAAGCTCTTCTGCAACCCATTTTCCCACTTCGTGAGCTATTTTAACGCAATCATCCATTGTTACGCCACTTATTGGTACAAAGGGTACGACGTCGCATGCGCCGAGTCTTGGATGCTCTCCTTTGTGCTTGGTCATGTCAATTAATTCAGTAGCTTTTTCTATGGCTCTCATTGCGGCAATTTTAACAGCTTCTGGTTCTCCTGCAAAGGTAAAAACTGTACGGTTTGCAGCGTAGCCTGGATCTACACCGAGTAACTTCACCCCCGATATAGCCTCTATAATTTTTGCAATAGCATTTATAACGTTGGAATCTCTCCCTTCTGAAAAATTAGGAACGCATTCAATAATCTTTTTCATGCTCCCCCCTGAATTTAAATAATTATAATATTTATGACGCGCCCCTCAAAAATTACGGGACAGGAATAGGAATGAAGATTTTAAAAGTGGTTCCCTTGTGTAGTTCAGATTGGCACTCAATGTCTCCGCCGACGCTTAAAAGGATCTGTTTTGCATTGTAAAGTCCAATGCCATAACCCTCTTTTTTTGTGCTGAAGAACGGATCAAAGATATTTGGTAATATATCCTCCGGGATACCCACTCCATGGTCCCTAACATAGATACAAATTCCGCCTTTTTCCCTCTCCATCCAGATTTCAATCTTCCCACCCGAGGGCATGGCGTCCACCGCGTTAAATATAATGTATTCGAGTGCTTCAGCAAGTTGATTCTTCGGTAATAGTAATGCAGGCAAATCTTCAATTGGTGTAAACTCAACAGTGACTTTTTTGGCTTTTAAAAATCCATCGATTTCTTTTATCTTGTTTGATATCAGCTCCGACAAATTTGTTTTCTCCCTTTTAGTATCTGCCTGCTTCTGAAGTAATTCAATGGCCTCTTTTAGAATGTTTTCCATCTTTACTACGGAATTCATCACTGCATCAACGTAGATTCTCAAGGGATGATCTGGTCCAATTTCTTCTGAAAGTATAGATGCCACTCCACCAAGCACTGTAAGTGGATTCTTGATCTCATGGCTGAGCTTAAAGATTAGCTCCTGGTAAATCGCTTTTTTTTGTAGTTCGAGAATTAGTACTTCTTTCTCTTCAAGCTGTTTGAATAGTATTGCTCTCGATATTGCCATTGCTGCTTGGAATACGAAGGTTTCCAGAGCCATCATCTTACTTCTATTTATAGGGGCACCTGTTAGAAAATTGTCTGCGACGATGACGCCCAGCTCTCTTTTGAGAGTTACAATGGGTGCGATGGCAAGTTCTTTAGCTCCGAGGTCTTTAAATTTTCTATACTCCAGTACAGATGGGTCTTCAAGGCGTAGTACCCTTGCCTTACGTTCGGTTAAAGCCTTTTCAATTTCTGAGTTTTCTTTTCTGAGTTCGTCCCTGGTGATAGAGATGTTTTCGAAGATATCTTTTAATTTTGACCATTCTTGCTGGAAATTTACTGGTGAATATCCTCCGATTAGGTCGTCCAGAGATAGGTTCTTAAGGGTGAGCCCTTGCCAGATCCTCTCGGCATCCTCCCTATCTCTTGGTCCTAAAGCAAAGACGGGCCTTAGAACGTCATCTTTGAAAAGCATCACGAAAGCGCGATTGAACCCAAAGCTTTCACCCGAAGTGATAGCAGTTAACGTTGCGTACAGAATTTCATTTAAATCGGTTGATTCTTCTAATACGTTTACCAAAGCATTTACGGTTCTTAGAAGGTCAGGAGGTTCTAACACCTTACTCGCCCCTCAAATATTCAATAGCTTTCTTTAAAATCATCTTGTCCTTTTCGTAGTTAGCTACATTGAGAACTTCATTTTCATCAAACCACCTTGCATCGGAAACTTCATAGTCGTGGCCTTTGGGGTCTCCCGAAACATACTCAATTAAATAATAGTAAACGATTTTATGATGTCGCACTTTCTCTCCATCTTCATTCTGAAAGAACCAGAGTTCCACCTTGTCTAAAAAGGTTTCAATTTTACCCTCAACACCACCCTCTTCTCTCACTTCCCGCAAGGCTGCTGCCTCAGTTTTCTCTCCCTTTTCCACAATGCCCTTTGGCAATGTCCATATGGAGCCATCTTTTACCGCGACCATTAAGTATTTTCGTCCATTGTCAGTGTTTTTATATACAACTCCTCCCGCAGAGACCTCAAATTGTGTTTTCATATTGTTAAAATTATTCTGCTACAGGTGGGTTTTTACAATTTGAACTCAGTAGAATGTTGAAATCGTTAAAGCAAATTGACAGACTACATTGGAATGTTTAAAATTAAGTTATGGAGCTAAGAGATATTATTGAATCGGGAATTTGGAGAGAGAGGGCATCACAGATATTTTATCTAAAGCTTTCGAAAAGAGCGAAAGGCGATCTGAAACTCTTGCTGGAGTATATGTCGAGGGACGAGGAAAGCCATGAGAAATTCCTGACCGATCTGTATAAAAAAATCTATAACACCGATCCACCTGAAATACCAATGGAGGGAGAGATGGCGGTTGAAGGGGTCGATGTTAAATCCATTGATGAATTAATTGATGTAGGTATCGCGAAGGAACGTGAATCAAAGTACTATTATATGGACCTTTTTTGTAGGCTTGAAAATCTGGAAGATAGGGAAAAGGTTGTAGAACTTATTAATTTTGAAGAGTCGCATCTTAAGAAGCTTTTGAGCGCGAAGGAGGGTTGAGTAATGCGTAAAATGAGTGAAGAATTCCTCAATAGTGCCTTTGCAGGCGAAAGTATGGCTCATATGAAGTATATGATATTCGCTGAGGTTGCTGAAAAGGAAGGTTTTCCAAATATTGCAAGGCTTTTCCGAGCCATTGCGTATGCAGAACTTGTGCATTCCAGAAATCATCTAACGGCACTCGGGAAGGTAAAAGACACCGTATCTAATCTGGAGACTGCGTTTCAGGGTGAATCATATGAGATCGAAGAGATGTACCCTGCTTACTTAGCCATTACCGAAATGCAGGGAGAAAAGCAAGCCTCGAGGAGTATGGGCTATGCCCTTGAGGCAGAAAAAATACACAAGGCAATGTACAGTGATGCTAAAGAGAAAGCTGAGGGGAAGGAAGATATTAAAATAGGTGATGTCTTTATATGCCCCGTATGTGGTTTTACCGTTGAAGGTGAGGCTCCAGATAGGTGCCCCGTTTGTGGTGTATCAAAAGAGAAATTTGTAAAGTTTTAGAAAGGAGGTATCGATTATGCCATGTGCAAAAAAGCCAAAAGAGGCAGGTCCTGATGATGTGGAAAAGAAGATCCTCGCAGTGCTAAAGGGGGCTTCAAAACCCATGGGCTGTGCTGATATTGCTAAAGCTTCAGGTATTGATGTACATCAGGTGATGGGGAAATTGAGAGGTATGAAAGCGCGCGGGCTTGTGGAAAGTCCAGAAAAAGGTAAGTACGTAGTTAGCGAAGCAGGCAAAAAGTTTCAATGACGGAGGTGTAATATGAAATTTGGGGACTACATTATGCCAGCAGAAAAAGAAGGGAAGGAAAAGCACGTCCCCTTTATTGAAGCTCCGGAGATTGTTAAGAAGGGAGAGTTCTTTCAAATTACCATTACGGTTGGCAAGGAAGTTCCTCACCCCAATACTGTTGAGCATCATATTAAATGGATCCAAGTTTTCGCAGTAATTGAAGGAAGGCCCTACAATCCCGTGCACGTTGCAACCTTTGATATGGGTCCTACCTATTCTAATCCTGAGGTATCATTTAAAATGAAACTGGAGGCTAATGCAACCTTATTTGTGCTTGAATACTGTAATGTTCATGGGCTGTGGGAAAATTATAAATCTATAAAGGTTGAATAGAGGGGAAGTCACATGAAAAAATATAGATGTCAAATTTGCGGTTACGAATACGACCCGGCAGTTGGTGATCCGGACGGTGGAGTGGCGCCGGGTACTCCTTTTGAAAAGCTTCCGCCCGACTGGATCTGCCCCATATGTGGGGCATCTAAAGAGAACTTTGAACCTGTTTAGGACTGACCTGTGTGGATTACAATAACCTGACCGATCCTTATTTTTGAAGAGGGGAGGTTATTCCATCTTTTAAGGTCGTTTATTGATACACCGTAGGTTTTAGAAAGAGAGTATAAGGTGTCGCCCTTTTTTACCTTATAGCGAATTATATTGCTTGAAGCACCTGATGCTTTACTGTTGGCTGCACCTGCTTGGGAGACTTTTGGCTGAGAAGTCTTTGAACTCTTTGAGGAAGCATAATAACTTGTTCCACCGTGTGGTATTATAAGAACCATTCCAGGACGTAATTTGTACGGGTTGACGTTGTTGTTTGCCTGTCTTATTGCAGACACAGTCACGCCGTACCTTCTTGCTATTTGAGATAGTGTCTCTCCTTTTTTCACCACGTGTGCCTGTGCCTTAAACCATTGGTCCTTTGGTGTCTTGTTCATATGCGTGATAAATTGTTCTTTAGTTCCTATAGGTATTCTTACATAGTAGTTTTCGAGGTACGGTGGCGTCGCAAAGCGATGAAAATGTGGATTCAACTTTTTAAACTCTGCTTCACTTATCCCTGCCCAAGATGCCAGCTGTTTTATGTTGGCTTGTGCGGGTACCAATACGCTATCATAAGTAAATTCGGGAACGTTCAATATGGAATCAACGAAATCTCTGTTTCCATTGATAAACATAATCAATGCGAGGAAGGAGGGTACATAGTTCCTCGTTTCTCTTTTCAACTCTCTCCTAATATCCCAGAACTTTTCTCCATTCGTTTTGACCAGTTTCGAATAAACCTTACCTTCACCTGCATTATATGCTGCAATAGCGAGGTCCCACCTACCAAAAAGTTCATAGAGGTCCTTTAAATATTGGCAGGCTGCATGAGTGGAATAGATGGGATCCCTCCTTTCATCAATCCACCAGTCTACCTTAAGTCCATACTTCTTGGCAGTGAATGACATAAATTGCCACGGACCGACAGCTTTCTTCCTTGAAACCGCCTCGACGTTATATCCGCTTTCAATGATGGGTAAGTATTTTAAATCTTCTGGGAGTCCATAACTTTTGATGATCTCACTAATTTTACCTAAATATGGGGCTCCTCTTGTCAATGCTTTTGCGACCTTTCCCTTGCCCCGTGTATTGTAGTAGTAGTGCCATTTTGCGATTTCCATTTCTTCTTCTTCAGTGAGAACGAGTCCAAAGTGAGCCAGCCTACCTTTCATCTCGGTTTCAACCTTTGAAAGTTCCTCCTGCAGAAACTTTTGAGGGATATTTTCTACTGCTGTGCTGTCTTCAGCAAAGCCACCATCAGGCTCGAAATCTGCAAAAGTGAATTCCACTTGAGGTACGGTATTTTTGTAACTCTTACGAAGGCCACAAGCGCAAGAAAAAATAGATACAATAAACAGAGCAACTCTGATAAATCGGCTCATTTTTTGTATCCTATTTTTCTAAGGAATTCATAGCGATTTTTTGCATCTTCGGCTGTTTCGACTCCAAGAGGTGTCTGTCCATCTATTACCCCTAATACACCTCTTCCATTTTCCGTTTGTGCTACCACGACCTCAAGAGGATTTGCAGATGCGGCATAAATATTAGCCACCTCCTGACACTGTTTTAACGCATTCAAAATATTTATTGGATAAGCCCCATGTAGAAGAATGATAAAGAAATGGCCAGCACCGACATTTTTTGCGTTTTCAATAGCAAGTTTTGTCAATATTTCGTCGTTTCCGGCGTAACGAATTAGCCTCGGGCCTGAAGATTCGCAGAAAGCCAGAGCAAATTTCACTCCGGGGACAGAAGTAACGATGATTTCCTCAATATCCTCGACAGTTTTTATAAAGTGTGATTGGCCAAGTATCACGTTTATTTCATCAGGCTTTTGAATTTCAACAACATCGAAAGTTAGCATCAGTGCACCTCCTGATTTTTATAATATAAAGTATGCATTTCCTTTATTCAATCCCTTTCTAACTTATGAATATGGCGAAAAGGGCTTATCAATTGCATTTGGCGGCTTGTTAGCCTCTGACAAGTTGCCCAGGCTTGTTGGCAGATTTACAATTATTACATAGGTTTTCGTATTCAAGCGTATCTTTACGTGTGAGCAAGCATTTAAAATTTCTCATCGTTTAAATTGGAATCGTATCAAGACGGGATTATAATTATTGCGCATATATGTACTATTTTGGAAGGGCTCTTGATTTAGATCTATCAAGTGGTGAACAAAAGATGTACGATGTCCCCGAGAGAATTATCAAAGAATACGTAGGGGGAAAAGGATTGGGCGCAAGGATTCTATATGATGAGCTTGAGCCTGGAGTTGATCCCCTATCTCCTTTAAATGTCTTGATTTTTGTGACCGGTCCCCTTACCTCTACTATCGCACCAACTTCTGGGAGATGGGCAGTTGTGACAAAGTCACCGCATACAGGTGTATTCCTGGACTCTCAGGTAGGAGGGCATTTTGGTGCAGCGTTGCGGAGAGCAGGCGTTGATGTCCTAATAGTGAGGGGTAAAGCAGAAAGTCCGGTCTACATCTACGTAGAGAATGGAAAGGCGGAATTACGCGATGCGGGTCACCTGTGGGGAAAAGGGATTATTGGGACGGAAGATGAGTTAAAAAGAATTCACCCTGGTTGTAAAGTTGGTTCCATTGGCCCTGCCGGTGAACATCTTGTAACTTTTTCAATGATTGGATTTGACTATTTTAGACAGGCGGGAAGAGGAGGTGCCGGAGCAGTAATGGGATCGAAGAATTTAAAGGCAGTTGTGGTGAAACCGGGAGGGGAAGTAAAGTATTATGATAAAAGTGCGATGCAGAGCATAGTTTCAAGATTATTGGAGTTGATAAGAGAAAACAGCGTATTGAAGCAAAGGACGGAAATAGGTACTCCTATGTGGGTTAAAATGGCAAATGATGGTGGATTCCTTCCAACCCGGAATTTTTCGAAGGGCGTGTACGAGTGCTACGAGGACGTCTCTGGAGAGGCGATGAAGCAGAGAATTTGGGTGAAGAATAAGGCTTGTTACGGGTGCCCGATTGCGTGTGGCAAACTAACGCGCGTACGAGAGGGGAAGTACAAAGGAAATGAAGTTGAAGGGCCTGAGTATGAAACCGTCGCTCTTCTTGGTTCAAATTGTGAAATCAGGCAAATTGAAAGCGTAGCCTTTCTTAACAGGGTATGTGATGACCTTGGACTTGACACAATTTCTGCAGGTGGAGTCCTTGGTTTTGCTATGGAATGCTATGAGAGGGGATTGCTAAAAGATACTGATGGTCTCCAATTACATTTTGGTAATGAGGAGGCTGCAGCTAAACTTCTGATGAAGATTGCTTATCAAGATGGTATTGGGAAGATATTTTCGAGGGGTGTTAGGCAAGCCGCCCGAGAGATAGGGCAGGGGAGTGACAAGTTTGCAATACATGTAAAGGGCTTAGAACTTCCTGGAGTTGAGCCTCGTGGCTCATGGGGCATGGCTCTTGCTTTTGCAACAGCTGATAGAGGGGGTTGTCATCAAAGGGCGTGGACACCGACCGCTGAGTTGAAGGGCTTACTGCCGAGGTTTTCCACAGAACAAGTGGCAAAGTTTATAAGGGAAACCCAAAATGAGCGGTCAGTTTGCTTTTCCCTTGTACTCTGCGATTTTGTACCGTTTACTCCTGCAGATTTTTCAGAGCTACTTTTTGATGCCACTGGTATTTCATTAAGTATGGAAGAATATATGGTGACTGGTGAACGGATTTGGAATCTAACGAGAATGTTTAATGTGAGGGAAGGAATTACGCGGAAGGACGATACGCTTCCTCAGAGGATTATGGAAGAGCCGTCTCCTGAAGGTCCTGCAAAGGGTAAGGTGATTTCGAAAGAAATACTCGATGAAATGCTTGATGAATACTATGGACTCAGTGGTTGGGATAAAAACGGAATTCCCAAAGATGAAACTTTGGAAAGGCTAAAACTGATATGAGGTCTGAGTTTTTTCATAATTGTAGTCTACTTTCAAGGCTTGGGGAGAGAGGGAAGGTGGTCGTTGAATCTGTAAGTTTGAAGAATTATAATTAAGAAATGCGATTTATAAAGCTTGTGTTTACAAAGTACTTAAAGATAGTTGTGCCCGTATATGTAGTTTCAATCGCCATTGCTTTGATATTATTCTACACGATCCCGAGGAGATATAAAGCAACAGCTGAAATTATGCCTTCTCTCGAACAGGAGCTTATAGCAACCATCGGCTCTGCGCTTGCTAATTATAACCCGTTGGTGAGTATGCTTGTTACCCCTGCCGATATATATTCTCGCATTATACAATCGAGGGCAGTACTTTACCCCGTGATCGATTCCCTTGACCTCCAAAAAAAACTTAAGGCAAAAGGGAAGATGCACGCATATAAGAAACTTTCCAAAGGGATTGAAGTTAAACCGTATTCTGAAGGGATCATCGAGATTTCATATGAGGATAAGGATAAGGCTTTCGCTGCAGAATTAGTTAATAGGCTTATTCTTGAACTTGATAATTTCAACAAGCAAACTGTTATGACGAAAGGGAAAGCACTTAGAGAGTTTCTCGAAGTGAGACTAAAGGAAGAGGAAAACTTAATCAATGCTTTAATGGATTCCCTTAAGACTTACCAGAAGCAATATGGTACAGTACTTATAGAGCAGGAGTATGTACAATGGGTTCAAGCCTACTTTGAAGTTTTCAAGAATTATTTGTTGAAGAAAACGGAATACGATTACTACAAGGAAATTTATAGTGCTGACAATCCACTCCTTGAGATAAAGGCAAAGGAGGTAGATGCATTACAAGAACAGCTTAATTACATTCTAAATGAGCCGGAAGAAGGGGAAAAGACATTTAGTGGATCCAGGATTTTTAGCATCCCCATCTCGAAAGTACCAGAAGCGATGCAAGAATACTTCGGGCTTAAGGTGAAACTGGATGCTCATGAAGAGGTTTTCAAGTTCTTGTTTACAAAGTATGAAGAATCGAAACTTCTCGAAAAGAAGGATACGCCCACATTTACGGTGATGAGGTGGGCAGAAGTTCCCGATATGAAAAGTTATCCGAGGGGGACACACCTTGTTGTTTTATTCTTTATTATAGGGACACTCGTAAACGTGCTAATATTGGTTGTCGGCGAAGTCCCGGAAACCCGTGAACTTTTGGGTTATGTATTTCGAAAACGCTCTCATGGTTCATAAACCTTAATATTACTAAGGGCTTTCTATTTGAGTAGCAATCGCTTGACTTTATTTTTTTACCGACTTAAAATATAACATGATTAACAGGAGGTTTGAGGTGAAACGTTATTATGTGATAGTATGGTTAGTTTTGGTAGGTTCTCTTTCTGCACAATTTTTTAGTGGAAACCAGAGTGACGTTCCTGTCCCTATGATTTCAGAAAAACTTAGTTTTAATGTGTCTGGTTTTGGGGGATTTAAGGTTTCTTCTGGTTATTATACCTCTGACAAGTTTAGTGGCATAATGCCGCCTTATGGAGTTAGTCTTGGAGTAACTTATAGAAATTTGTTTTTTAATCTTGGATATTCAAAGGAAAAAAACCTTGAGATAACCTTTCAACATACACCTTGGAATAATGGGAAGTTTTTTGTGCTTTGGGGGATGAATGGTCTTCTAATACCAGACATAGAGTCAGAGGGTACGGTCTATGTGCCGAAAGACTCCTCGTCGCAGCTTGAGAGAATTCCACTCTTTGCAGAAATTTATGCTAAGCCGATCAAGTATATTGAAGCAGGACTCGGATTAGGGTTAGGTAAATATGCGCAAAACAAAGGATTGGAACAGCCCTTGGAGGTTCCTGGTGTTTTTGCTACCGTTGCGGTTAAACCTGTAGATTTTATAAAATTGTTTTGGGAGGGTTACAGCTCTACACATAAGAGAAATTTAGGTGTCGTTATTGGACCATTTAGCGGAATTGAATTCCTTGCAGCATTTAGGTATTGCGCTTACCCACCTGAGGACGATGTTAATACACATCAGGCATTTATTGGAATTAGGGCTGAGATTCCTTCGGAAATGATTTTCAAACCTGCGATTTCTAAGGTGAGAATTATAGTAAAGGAGCAAGCCACGGATAGGCCGATTGAAGGCGTTAAGGTGGAATCGACGGAGGGAGCATTCCCTGCACTTCTTTCCAATGAGCTTGGTGAGATAACCACGACCCTTAAGGCCGGACTTTATCCAATTAGGGTAGAGGGTTCTCAGAAATATGCTCCATTTAATACTGTGCTTGATGTGCCTCGGGAGCAGGATAGTATTGCCTTTGAGATAAAATTGAGATACAGTAAACAATATGCTGATTATATGGCTATTCTTGACAGGGCGAGAGAATTAATGGGTAAAAACGACATCAAGAATGCGGAAATAGAGTTAACAAAAGCCTTGAAACTATTCCCTGATGATGAGGATGGGTTAAATCTGCAAGATTCTCTTCATGCAATGAAATTAAATAGGATTAATGAAATTAACACGCGTGCCGACGGATACTTGAAAAATAAAAGGTACCAGGATGCGATAAATGAATTACAAAAAATCCTTACCTTTGATGCAGGGAACGAATCAGTCAGGAAGAGGATTGATAGCATAAGGGTAGTGATGCTTGAGGAGAGGAAAAAAGAAGAGAAGCCAGCGGCGGCGCCCGCTGTGAAAACTCCTCCTGCAGCAAAACCGAAGCAACCGCAACCACAACCAACTGAGAAGGTTTCTGTTTCTGACCTTGTTGACCGTGGTAAAAAACTATTTTTTGATGGTAAGTACCGTGAAGCTAAGACGTACTTTGAGAGAGCGTTAAAAGTAGAGCCAAATAATAAGGAAGCGAAGTTCTACCTCGAGAAGTGTGACTCTTATATTAAAATGATGGAGAAGTAGGTAGGGTGTTAGGGGTTCTGTAATTTAGGTTACTCCAGACGCGGAGGCAATTTTAGTAGAATTATGTCTGTGTAATTTTTAGTATTTCTTGAGTTATAAGATTTAAAACGTTTAAAGTTTTGAGCTTAGCACCAAGCCTCCTATCGGTAAGTTACGTTCTTTACATTACGACACTTAAGAATCACGTGCAGGCTTCAGTATAGCCCTCACTTGAGCATGTTGTGTTTAAAAGAGGTGTGAAGGATTTTTAAACTGGTGCTTATTCACTTCTAATTTAAATGCATTTTTTATATACTTTTTTGACTTTTCAAGGTTTTTAACTGATAATATTAGAGCTTCTGGCCCCATCGTCTAAGAGGTTAGGACACCGCTCTTTCAAGGCGGCAGCAGGGGTTCGAGTCCCCTTGGGGCCATGAGTTTTTTTGACTGTTCAACTGAAGAAATTTATAATTTATGCGTACAGGAGGCGTGATAAAAAATGGGAGTTAGAGTAAATAAATCTGCAATGAAGAGGCAAAAGCAGGATGAAAAAAGAAGGCTTCGTAATAAAGCTTATAAGAGCTTTGTAAAAACCCTTACCAAAAAATTCCTTGCTGAAGAAGATCCCGAGAAGAAAAAGGACCTTTTAAACAAACTTTATAAGTACCTTGATAGGGCGGCGGTAAAAAGGATCTACCATCCCAACACCGTTGCGAGGAAAAAGAGCAAATTAGCTCTTGTCTTAAATAAATCGTCTCAGAATACCTCTAAGTAAATCTACGGGGCGGTTAGCTCAGCTGGTGAGAGCGTCGCCCTTACAAGGCGAAGGCCGGAGGTTCGAATCCTCCACCGCCCATTTTAAGTTCCCATTTATTAGTAATAGAAAGTTTTGAGTGGTTATCAAAAATCAGATGGATGCCAGTGTAAGTAGCTTTGTGTAGAAGCCGTATATGGAGTTTTTCTGTCTTAACGGGCACAGGAATTGTATGCCCTTTTTCCCGCAGTTTGATATTTCTTTAATTTCTATGTAAAATCTTTTTATGGATGTTCCACGGGAGAGGTTTGTGTTCATCGTATCAGATTCCTCAGGGTTGACTTGTGAAACGGTTGTGAAAGCAGCACTTACCCAATTTTCTACTACAAATGTGTACATAAAAAAATATTCGCAAGTCCAGACGGTACAGGAACTTAAGGAGATAATGGAGGAAGCCGCTAATTGTAGCGGTGTTGTTGCATATACCTTTGTCATAACAGAACTCAGGAGAGAGATTATAGCTCTTTCTCTCCAACTGGGTGTGCCAATTATAGATATCTTGGGCCCCGTTCTTTCAAGGTTGCAAGATCTTCTTGAGCTTTCACCATTGTCCATCCCAGGTCTTTTTCGCCATCTAAATCAGGACTACTACGATAGGATTGAGTGTATAAATTTTGCAGTAAAACACGATGATGGTAGGAATCTAAAAGATATAAACCAGGCCGATTTGGTCCTTTTAGGTGTTTCCCGGTCCTCTAAGACTCCTATTTCTATATATCTTGCTTATAGAGGGATTAAAACTGCAAATATTCCTATTGTATACGGAAGGCCTTTACCGGAACAGATTTTGAAAATTCCGTCGACTAAAGTAATTGGACTTACAGTAGACCCGGAAAGGTTAAGGGATATCAGGTTGGTTCGAGCACAACGATTAAAAATGGAACTTCAGGATCCGTATGTAGACCTTCAGGAGATTAAGAAAGAGGTTAATTATGCTTTAATGTTATTTAAGCAGCATAACTTCACTATTCTTGACGTTACATCAAGGTCCATTGAAGAATCCGCGACGACGATTATGGAGATTCTTGGTAGGAGGCTACAGACTAAAGAGGATTCCCGTTAGAAGCGCTAAAAGTGTTGCAACAGTGAGGCTTAAAAAGATTTGTAGTAGTGTCCATTTAATCCCTGTTTCTTTCCAGAGTGCAAGGATTGTAGATAGGCAAGGTGTGTAAAAGGTGATGAAGACCACGAATTTTGCTATTTGCCCTGTGCTTAGAACGGAGTTCAGCATTTGAACTGGCGTATGAAGTGCTTCGGAAGCCATGATTAATGCAAGCTCCTTTCTTAAAATTCCGAAGATTAAGACCACTCCGAGCTCAGATTTCAGTTCCAATATGCCCTCTGTGAAGATTGAAAGTGCATTATTTATAATTGCATCGATGTTAAAATATTGTAGTAGCGAAAGAACTATGCTTCCTGCGATGATTACGGGCAACGCAAATCCAATAAAATCCTTCAGCTTGAACCAAACCTTTCCCGAGAGGCTTTTTAGCGTTGGTACTCTATAAGGTGGGATTTCGAGGATGAAATCTGTTAGTTCGGATTTGAAAAAGACGCTTATCAATTTTGCAAGGATTGCTATTACAAAAATATCCAAAACCAAGAGAAAAAAGGAAAACCAGGGGCCTAAAAAGAGGGTGGAGAGAGCAAAAATTATGGATAATCTCGCCGAGCACGGTACTAATGGAATTAGAAATGCAGTAGTGATCCTTTCTCTTTCACTCTCTATGATTCTGGATGAAAATACTGCGGGGACGTTGCACCCGAGACCGAGGATAAGGGGAACCACGCTTTTACCGTGCAGGCCGATACTATGGAGGAAGTGATCCAATAGAAAGGCTAATCTTGGAAGATAGCCAATGTCTTCCAGTATTGAGATAAAAAAGATAAATGGTATGAAATATGGAAAAACTATTTCTACACCACTTCTAAGCCCATCGAGGATTGATTGAAGCAGAACGGGGCTAAGGCCGGTGCTGTTTAAGTTCTTTAGTTGTTGGTTTAGGAATTCAAAGGGTGCTGCAAGCAGAGGTCCAAGGTATGTTCCGATTCTTTGTACTATGAAGAAGGTGAGGAGCAGGATAATCAAAGCTAAAATTGGACCGAAAAAGGGGGTCATCAAAACCGAATCTAAGACGTAGTCAATGGATTTTCCCATCTCTTTGTGAACAATTTGCGCAGACTCCTCGAAGAGCTCCATGGCTATTTTGTGCTTCTCGTGGTGCATGATAAGCCATGGGCTCTTTTCTCCTAACGATCTCATAAAAATTTTTTTCAGTTCTATGAGTTCTCCTTCGGAGACAATGCCTAATTGACCTTCAAGATCAGCGATGGCTAAGATTCTTGATGTTTCTTCTGAAATCTCAGGGTGCTTAATTCGGATTTTCTCCACGACTTTCTTCAACTCCTTTTCAACCTCATCATCGAAGGGGACGCTCAGAAGATTTGTCGGAATTCTCGCATTTTTTAGACTCTTTACAACTTGATCAACTCCCTTTCCCTGGACCGCAATGGTCTTGATAACTTCAACTCCCAACCGCTGTTTCAACGCTTCCGTGTCGATCTTTATTCCCTTTTTTTCTGCTTCGTCAAGCATGTTCAGGACGAGGATCATTGGAATTCTCAGTGAAGCAATTTCTACGGTAAGTTCCAAACTTCTCGATAATACGGAGCTATCAACTACGTTTACGATTACATCAATTTCATTATTGAGGATATACTTGAGTGTTACCCTTTCTGCAGGTTCTTCGCCAAGTAGTGAGTATATTCCAGGTAGGTCTATGATTTCAAATTTGCTGTCACCGTAAGTGACCTCTGCTTTGAGGAATTCTACGGTGGTACCAGGAAAGTTTGATGTTTGGGCTCTGTATCCTACAAGTTGGTTAAAGAAAGTACTTTTACCACAATTTGGTTGCCCAATAAGGGCAACTTTAATTGTGCTGTGCATGTTCTACAATAATTTTCCTGGCTAAACCTTGGCCAAGGGCAACTTTAATACCCGAGTCCAAGTCTTCTACAAGGATTGCACCCCCGAAGGGGGCGGAATGTAGAACACGGATCCTGTCACCTACGTTTATGCCAAGGCTTACTAAGCGCCTATAAGCTTTTCTACCAGCTTTAATACCCTTAACAATAAGTAGGTCATTTAATTTTGCTTCGTTCAGTGACATAGAAAAATTATAAACCTTATCATGTGAAATAGTTCTCCAGATTTTCTAAGTATATAGGCATGAATCTGGAGTGGGTAAATCTTATGCACATACTGTACTTTTTAGATTTTCATTAAGGCAGCGGCATTAAATATTTATAACGACTTATCAGTATACTTCATTTGTAAGGGAAAGGTAGTCCCTAAGGTTTCCTGTACTTCTGGTAAGCCTTTCTACGTTCGATCTCTTCCTGAATTAGCTGAGCAGCCCTTTTGAGACTCTGTTCTGGTGTTGCATAGCCCCTTAAGGCAGGTTCGAGCCCTTCTTCAGAGAGTATTCGCCTTCCGGTAAACCAGACCGGGTCCATGGGTTCGAAGGATCCATATTCAACTTGAAGCATAGCTTCATTGAGACCATAAACAGAATTCAGGAAATCTCTAAGATATGGGTGTTCAAAGGCAGTTTTTGTGAGAGGCACATATCCAGTGCTTGCGGACCAGAATGCCTGGACGCTGTCTTCAAGGAAAAAGTTCAAGAAGTTCACAAAGTTTTTTTGGTCCGATTCTCTCACTCCATTAAAGATTCCAACGTTGGTTCCTGCGATGATGACGGTTTTGTATTTATCTATGGGTACTGGTGCGATTCCAAGCCTGAAATTGATCTTGTCTTTCATAAAAGCATAGGAAACAATGGTCCCCCATACCATAGCTACCTGTCCATTCGCAAAGTCATCCTGGTGTGAATAGCCCGTAGCCAGGTATGCAGATTTATCCTTAAAGATCATATCTGATAGTAAAGTAAGTGCTTCGATACCCTCCGGACTATAGAATTTTACAGAATCCTCTTCAAGGAGTAAGCCTCCTTTCTGGTATAAGATTGTTCCAAAGGTCCAAACGTCGACAGTAAAGGCGGTTCCATAGATTTCAGGGTTGCCGTCTCCATCCTCATCGATGGTCAGTTTCTTTGCGATTTCTTTAAATTCATCCCAGGTTTTAGGAAAATGATCTATGCCGTACTTCTCAAAAAGGTCCCTATTATAATAAAATACGGGCACGCTCTTGTTGAATGGAAAAGTAATTAGAGTGTCACCCCATTGGTTGCCCTCAATCAGCACGTTGAAGATTCTGTTTAGTTTTGTAGAGTCAATGTATTCGAGATACTGCCCAACGGGGCATATTTTCCCGGCGGATGCGAGTTCTGAAGTCCAGGATTCGTACATTTGTGCTGCAGTCGGAGGGGAACTGGATGCAACTGCTCCCATTATCTTCTGAGAGAGGGTGTTGTAATTCCCGAGGTTAACGAGAATAACAGGTTCAGGATGAGAATTGTTGTACCAGGTGGCAATCGTCTTTAAGGCGTCTCCAAGGGGACCTCCCATAGCATGCCAAAAGATCGTACCCTGTTGCTTTTCTCCTGAACAGGATAATGTAGTCAGAATAGATAGTGCTAACAGAGATTTAAGAATCTTACATCTTAAATACATACGACAAACCGTATCTAAGATTCATCCCCTGCTCGAAGCTGTATATATAATGGTCATCGGAAATATCTATGTTAAAGTTGCCTATTCTCACACCGAGGCCAAAAGTGACTCCCTTCCTTGCTCCAAGCTCGTCGAGAAAGTAACCGCCTCTGAGTGATACCATATTGAGAAAGGTGTACTCCAATCCTGCATGTTTCCAGGCATCGTCAGATACATAACCTATACCTTTTTCACGATAATCATCGACTATGTTTACGAGAATTTTAGTAATTTCGAGACTTACTTTCAGGTTATGATTCTTTACATCAATCGGTATAAGCGCTATCCCCGTTCTGATATAGTATGGGAGTGGGTCCCTTTCCCCCGTAGATGTTATTACAAGCCCAGGTCCAAAATTGTCCAGAACTAAAGAGTATCTGAGCTCACCAAACTTTAGTTTCGTTTTGAACAGCGCACCTGCGCCAACGGCAAAGGTTGTACCACTTCCTCCGCCTTCTATTCCCGTTGCCTCATATAAAATATCTTCAGGAGCAAGGAAGCTGTGGATGAACTTTACATCTCCTCCTACACTCCAGTTATCGGATAGTTTGTATCCGTATGAGAATTGTACCTGTACATCATAAGGAGCCCAGGTGCCAAGGTACTGATCTTCGGAAACCCCCTCGATCTTGCCGTAGTATAGAAAAATTATGTTTCCACCAAGGGTTCCCACTGGGAGTGGATACGTGAAGGCAGTAAATTCGTGATACAGATCAGGAGCCAGGCCTCTTAGCCATGGTGAATGAACCAGTGTTACCTGACCCGTGTTTATAAATCCGAGTCCTGCTGGGTTGTAATAAGTAGCTGAGGCGTCATCTGCGATAGTTGAAAATGCCGCTCCCATGGCTGTCGCTCTGGGTGCAGGGAATATCATTAGGAAAGGAGTGCCCGCACTAAAAGAATCCGCTGATAGGAACGCACATGGTATAATAACCGCGATAATTAATAAAATTTTTTCTATTTTCATCAGTCCTCCTGCTATATTTTCAATGTTTTTACAAGAAGGAAACCACAACTAAGTGCCTAAAAACCTCCTTTGATTTCAAATTTTAAAGGGGGCCTCTGATAATTTCAAATACTTCCTGTGGTTTTACGGAGTTCATGCATGCTTTAATGCCTTTAGGACATTCTCTCTTTTCACATGGGGTGCAAGGAAGCTTAGTGTAGAGTGTCTCTACCGTTTTCCCAATGGGTTTTGTCCATTCTACGGGTGTTGGGCCAAAGATAGCAATGGTTCTTGCTCCGCATAAGGCTGCGAGGTGCGTTAAACCTGAATCACCGCCAACAAAAGCAAGTGAATGGGTTGCAATACAGGCGGCATCCCACAGAGAGGTCTTTCCTGCAAGGTTTATTATACTATTCCCTTTAAAATAGCTGGCTCTCTGGATTTCACTTTTAGTTCCAAGGATGACGGTGCGGATGCCAATGGAGCTTAATAGATTTGCCAAGTTTAAATAGTTTTCTTCTCCCCACTCCTTCGCAGTACCAAACTGAGTAAAAGGCGCGATCGCAATAAAAGTTTTGCGATTTAGGTTATATTCTTCTAAAATTTTTGTTGCTTTTGTGCATAACTCTTTAGGAATTTCCATATAAAATTCGACTTCGGAAGGAGAGAAAAATTCAGAATACAAGAGCGCATAGGTTTCGGTAGTGTGTCTTTGCTTCCACTCTTTAGGTATAGGGATCTTTTTTGTAAGGAGAGAGTCTCTCATATCGAAAGAAAATCCTATTCTTACCCTTGTCCTTGCAAGGTAAGCAGCTAAAGCAGAGGAAAATGAGACCGGAGTTACAATGTAAGCATCGTATTTACCTCTAAGTTTAAGATGTTTTTTGTACAGCTCCTCTTTATTTCTGAAGGTGATGGTGTTGAATTTGAAATATAATTCCTTTAGGCTTTCTTTCGTAACGACCGTAACCTCATGTTTTTCCGAAAGTTTCATAAGGAAAGGTAAGTTGAAAACAGCATCCCCGAGCCAGTTTGGCATCCTAACAATTATTTTCATTGCACCGAACTCTGTGCGTAATAATGCCGAGTGCCATTGCGAAGTTTTGTACCACTTCGGCATCACTGAAGTTGTACTCAAAAAAGCCCGCAATAATCATAATGCTAAGTAAGCCAATCCCTAAATAGCCCCAGGGCTGTGCCGTTTTGCAAAAAATGGCCAGGAAGTACAAAAATATAAAGAGAAGTGAAAACAAAAGTGGCAATCCTCCGTTAACCATAGCCATGATGTAGTTACTGTGTAAATGGCCCGAAACTGCTCTGTTCAGTTTTGGATCTTCTCTAATTTCATGTAATTCTGGAGTTTCAAATTCGTTAATTAGCGCAGTGAAAATTTTATGATCTGACCATAGTTCATACCCTATGCCTGTTAGCGGGTACTTTTTGAAAATTCTCAATCCCGTTTTCCACATTTCGATGCGAGCGTGGGGGCTCCTGTTCTCCTCTATTGGCAACATCTTGGAGAGATAATCAAGACTTCTCTGGTTGGTAACAATAGAAATTATGAAAAATGCAAGTAAACCGCCGTAGAATAACCTTATTTTTGATCTTGAAACGATGATCATTAATAAGAGAAAAACTATAACTGCAATGTAATATGTGCGGGAAAGGTTGAAAGTGATGTTCAAAGTAAAGAGTGCAATGGCAATAAGGGTTAAGATGTCCTGTTTTCTTTCTCCAGTAAAATAAAGGAGTGGAATCAAAAAGGAAAGGGCACCTGCGTAGGTGAGTTTTCCGCCCAAAAAGCCTACGAGGCCGTGATTTCTGTTAAATATATGAAAACCAGGAGGGTATATAAAGTAAATGAGGAGAGCAGCCGCTGAAAAAATTATCGATGAAACCGGTAGGAGACGAGTTAATTTTTGCCTGTTTAAAAAGGGCGAGAAGGCAAAGAAAAGAAATGGAACGAGAATGTCAAAGAAGATCCCCTTCGTATTTCGAATTGCTTTTAGGGGATTTAATGAAAACAGGGAGGTTAGAATGGCAGCAAGGAGGTATATGTAGAAGGGGATTGCGTCCCTTTTCGTAAAAATATGGAATCTGTATATAAGGGAAATGAGGGCTATGCAAAGATAAAAGGTCCGGTAGGTATTGGGCAGAAATGGAAATAAAACCGCTCCAATAGTGAGTACTGTTCTAATGTTCTCCCTTAAAGGGGATATAGTATCCAATTCTCCTGAAGTTTTCATATTCGCCAATTCTCCTTCGTGTTAATTTTTCTGATATATCTGCAATGAAATTGCGCAGTTTCCACCTGAATTTCACCTTAAGATATTCATCCTTTATCTCGAGAACACAATCATTGCTCGAGACCTGCTTGTTGATTCTCTCCAGCATAACTTTCGGGTGGGTTCCCTTGAAGAAGTGGAGTGAATCACGATGAGCCATAAGTTCCTCGAGTTTTTTATCGAGAAATTTTTCTTTTATTACCTTTTCATCTTTCCAGTGCCATCTTGCCTGCTCGATAAGTTTATCTTTCAGAACACTTCTCCTCCTTGCCCATCCATAATGGTAGATGTAGGCGTCTAAGGAGATGACGTTGAGTTTTTTCCCATTTTTTCTGAAGCTGTGTGAGTCCTTGTAAGCTGTGATTTTAGGGTCATTCCTAATGATGCGTATTTCATTTCGCACCCATCCTTCGCCTTCGTGATAAAGGGAGTAATTCCCATAGAAGTGCCTGAATTTAAGCGTAAACCCTTCAACTTCTGGATTCTCCAGATAGTTAAGTAAAGCAGACCTGATATAATCAAGGTATTTTTCATGGACTACCTCGTCTCCCTGTAGGTAGAAGCACCAAGGGGACCTGCATTCCATTAAGGCGCGGTTCGCAAAAAGGGCCTGAGGCTTGCCTCCTCCTCTTAACTCTTCAAACCATGGAGTAGTGATGATTTTTACTTTATCATCTTTTATGTTTCGAATAAGGTCCAGCGTATTATCTTCAGATTCAATAACATTTACTATGAACTCATCTACGAGGGGAAGGAGAGATTTTACGGCCTCTATGATAGGAAAATCATACTTAAGGGCATTCCTGATGTACGTAAAACCGCTTACGAGCATTTGAGTATTATACCAGTAAGGGTTGGTTTAAGCAAAGTTCCACCTTATGGGATAAAGGTTTTACGAACTATGTTGAATTGGGAGTTGCTAATTTTACATACCTCTATTGACCATTTAAAATAGTTTTATGAAAAAGGTTTTATTTTTGTTTACGATTCTCTTGATTTCATGCGCACGCTGGAACAGTGAGATTGAAGAATTCTTTACGGATTATTTTCCGCTCGAGGATGGGATGAAGTGGGTTTACCTCTCAAGTGACGGTGAAGAAGTAGTTAGGGAGGTGTTGGAAGACTCTGCATTCTCAGGTTCATTAAATATGTGCCTCGTAGAGATGATGGGGGAGATTGAACATTACATAAAAGCAAAGGATGCAACTTTCTATACCTACACGGCTTCCGAGTACTCAAATAATAACGAAATCGTCCTTGAAAAGAGCAATCTGGTCCTATTTTACCAGCCGTTATTGACCCCTCAAACGTTCGCAGACACGATTTCTAAGTTATTTCTGGAAGGTGATACTATCAGCTATTTAAGACTTTTCCGCTCTCGTGCCTCTGAAGGCAACGCAGAGCGTAGAAAAAATGTCGATTTTTCTATTTTTAGTATGATTGAAAAGGGTGGCTTAGCGAGGTATAGCAATTTGTATGTGTTCTATGAACTAGCCCCTGATACGGGTCCGGTTTACATTTTAAAAGTTGTGGATGGCGATACCGTTGAACTAAGGCTTGTAGAATTTTTAAAATAATTAAGGGGGATTTATATGGGAGGCCTTCAAATTAGTGAGAATGCACTGAAAGTGCTGGAGAAACGTTATCTACTTAAGAATGAGAAAGGAGAGATAGTGGAAACCCCTGAGGGGATGTTTAGGAGGGTA